>Ga0116151_10001866_pt1 | contig 19643 bp, 20 predicted proteins | sample AD_UKC117_MetaG_FD_89893 | JGI IMG/M metagenome (GOLD analysis project Ga0116151, IMG submission 89893) | Active sludge microbial communities of municipal wastewater-treating anaerobic digesters from Hong Kong - AD_UKC117_MetaG | ecosystem: Engineered > Bioreactor > Anaerobic > Digestate...
GCAATTGTTGGGCTACTTCTTGTGGGGTCAGAGAATTATCTTGATGGGTATGCATATTATCACCTCATTCAATAACCATAATTGAATTTTATCACATATTTTTTTACTTTTGCAGACAAAGCATTGGTGTTGTGCTGTGTAGCTTTTTGTTATGTCGTATCCGTTGTCGCTGGTGACTTGCAATGCCGGTTCTGGAAATCAAGGTTGACTTTCCGGATGACACAAACCATAATATTACGTAAATAAACATAACACAACAAAACGAAACAAGAATGGGGGAGAAGTGGAATGAAGTTGTTTAAAAGAATGCTCTTGATGGGAGTCGTGCTGGCGATGGTCTTTGGGTTTGGCCTGATGTCGGCATCAGCGGCAAGCAAAGCGGTGATTGCCTTTGACGGCAGCCCGATTACGATTTCTGCTGCCTATGGTACGCCGTTTATCGATTCAGCCAACCGCATGCAGGTGCCCATTAGAGTTATTGCGGAAAGACTGGGAGCAAAAGTTGCCTGGGATGGGGGCAGCAATACGGCAACCATTAACGGAACGATTCAGATCAAAGTGGGTTCAAATGAAATAACCACTTCCTACGGCACGATTGGCATGGACACAACAGCATTTATCAAGAACGGGCGTCTTTATATTCCGGTCAGATCAGTTGCCAATGCCATGGGTTACGGGGTTTCAGCTGCCAATCAAAATGGGGTTGTGACAGCGAACATCACCACCAAGGTGGATTTGACTATTTCTGCTGCTGCCAGCTTAAAAGATGCATTAACCGACGTACAGTCTTTATATCTGCAAGAAAAACCCAAAACAACCTTGACGATTAACTTTGCCGGATCAGGTACCTTACAAAAACAAATCGAACAAGGGGCAGATGTTGATTTATTTTTCTCGGCAGCTGCTTCCAATATGGATGTTTTGAAAACCAAAGATCTTTTGATTGACAGTACGATCCGTAATGTGCTGGGCAACAAGTTGGTTCTGGTGGTTCCCAATGATTCAACGGTTCCTGTCAACAGCAGTTTTTCAGTGGTAGTAACGGATCCTTCCGTTAAGAAAGTGGCTTTAGGGGAACCGAAAACGGTGCCGGCCGGAAAATACGCTGAAAATGTATTTACCTTCTTAAATATTCTCGATAAGGTAAAAGAAAAAGTTGTCTATGCCCAGGATGTCAGACAAGTATTAAATTGGGTTGAGACCGGTAATGTTGATGCAGGGGTTGTATATTTAACCGACGCAAAAATTTCTGCTGCCGTTAAAGTCATTGCGACCGCCTCGGAAGAATCTCATACACCCATTGTTTATCCGGCCGCGTTAATCAAGTCCACCAATAACTATACGGCTTCGAGAGATTTCTTGAATTTCCTGACTTCCGATAAAGCCAAAGCAGTATTTGACAAGTATGGGTTTGAAGTATTATAGAATGATCCAGGCTTTAGGAGTAATCGCCATGCATTTTGATTGGTCCCCGGCGTTCATTTCAATTAAAATCACGCTCATCGCAACCATCATCATCTTTTTGCTGGGACTGGCCGCGGCGTGGTGGATGGTAAACTATCGGGGCAGGTGGCAGGGGCTGTTGGACGGCATCCTGACACTGCCTCTGGTTCTGCCCCCTACGGTAGCAGGATTCGGGATCTTGTTGTTGATTGGCAAGAATGGACCCATCGGCAAATTGTTGGGAATGTTTGATATTAATATCATCTTCACTTGGCATGCGGCAGTCATCGCCTCAATTGTGGTGGCTTTCCCGCTGATGTATAAAACCGCCCGGGGGGCCTTTGAACAGATTGATCCCAACATCCTCAATGCCGCCAGAACTCTGGGGGTTTCAGAATGGAAAGTCTTCTGGCGTGTATCCGTACCGCTGGCCCGACCCGGTATTGCCGCCGCAACAGCCCTGGCTTTTGCTCGATCCATGGGTGAGTTTGGGGCAACCTTAATGGTAGCAGGCAGTATTCCGGGTCAAACCCAAACCATCCCGATTGCGATTTATTTTGCCACCTTGGGCGGAGAGATGCGAGTTGCTCTTTTCTGGGTACTGGTCATTCTCTCCATTTCGCTGACGGTGATTGTAATCATGAATAACTGGAATAATGCCCAGAGAAAATTAAAGCTGGGTGCCGGAGGAAAATAAAATGGGGTTATATATAGACATAAAGAAGAAACTCTCCGGATTTACATTACAGATAAAACTTTCTAGTGAGCAGGAAATTATTGGTGTATTGGGCGCTTCCGGTGCAGGAAAAAGTATGTTGTTACATTGTATTGCCGGATTGGTTCGTCCTGATGAAGGCCAGATCATCGTAAATGGCAAGACTTATTTTGATGCTGCCCAAAAAATTAATTTACCTGCACGTTACAGGAAGACCGGATTCCTGTTTCAAAATTTCGCCTTGTTTCCTCATTTAACGATTGAAGAAAATATTGCATTTGGTTTGGATAAGTTCCCCAAAACAGACCAACAACAAAAAACCTTTGCATTAATGAAACGGCTAAACATTACAGATATGGCCAAACGTTATCCTTCCCAAATCTCCGGCGGGCAGCAACAGCGGGTCGCACTGGCCCGGGCGCTGGCAGTAGAACCAGAGGTATTGCTGCTTGATGAACCTTTTTCCGCCCTGGACAATCATTTAAAAAACCATCTAATGAAGGATATGCAGCTCACCCTCAAGGAATTTAAAGGAAATGCCTTGTTTGTAACCCATAATATGGAAGAGAGCTATCGTCTCTGTGACCATATCGCGGTATTAAACGCGGGTCAGGTAGAGACTTTTGCTTCCAAGGAAGAAGTGTTTTTGCATCCAGTATCGTTGGAAACGGCTCAGATTACGGGGTGTAAAAACATTGCTGCCGCCCAGTGCAAATCAACTTATACAGCAGAAGTACCTGCTTGGGGGATAACGTTGCATACTGACACGAGTATTCTCAGCCCAAACGGTTTTGTTGGAATAAGGGCCAACCATATTATGTTTGCGGAGAGTGCTGGGAATAATTGTTTCCCGGTTTGGATTGCAGATGAAAGCCGGTCGCCGTTTCGCACTACGTTATATCTCAAAATCGGTTCCGCTGCCAATGGAACGGATGATTATCATATTCAGTGGGAAATCAGCCGGGAACAAAGAGAAAAGATCAGCAAATTACAATCACCTTTTTACGTTTTTATGGATCCGGGAAGAGTATTTTTCGTGGAGAATTAAACCGTCCAAAAGATAAATGATTACTCGGAAAAGCTGAAAAAAGATAAACAAAGGTTCCTTTCATAAAATGAGCTACCTCTGGCGACTATGCTGGAGGTGTTTCATTTATAGGAGATTCATAATAGAATAGAACTATTCATGGCAATAACAAACAGGCATGCAAAGCTAGGAGGGTTATATGCGAAAAGTACCAGTCGATGAAGCGGTTGGATTGACCTTGGGTTATGATATTACCAGAATTGTTCCGGGACGAGAAAAATACAGAGCTTTTCGCCGAGGCCAGGTCATTTCCCCGGAAGACATTTCCAAATTAAAGGATATTGGCAAGGAACACATCTATATCTGGGATCCTGATGATGACTTGGTCCATGAAGATGACGCGGCACTACATCTGGCTCAATGTGCTGCTGGTGCAGGTCTATATTGGGGAGAGCCCAATCAGGGCCGGGTCAATCTTAAAGCTGAATATGCAGGGCTTTTGAAAGTTAATGCAGATGCTCTTCACATGCTTAACAACCTGGAGGATGTCATCTTTGCGACATTGCATAATGATCGGGTCGTAGTAGAAGGCCAAACAGTTGCCGGAACCAGAGTTGTGCCTGTGGCAGTGGAGCAAAAACTTTTGCAGGAAGCCAAAAATATTTGCGCTGGCAAGAATCCGATTTTGTCAGTCAAACCATTCAAGCCTTTATGGACAGCCGTTGTCACCACGGGGACCGAAGTCAACAGCGGACGTATCAAGGACGGTTTTGCCGGTGTTATTCGCAACAAAATAGCTCCTTATTCCGGCCGGTGGATGGGACAGGTAATAGTTCCGGATGATCCGGAACTCATCAGCCGGGAGGTTCATAATTTTGTGGCCGAAGGAGCCCAATTGGTGATTGTGACTGGAGGAATGTCGGTGGATGCAGATGATGCGACGCCGCAGGCGATTCGAAAATCAGGGGCTGAAGTGGTATTCTATGGCGCCCCAATCCTTCCGGGTTCGCAATTTATGCTGGCTTATCAGGGGCGAGTGCCGATATGTGGAGTGCCTGGTGGCGCTCTTTTCAGCCGCAAAACAACATTGGATCTTTTGCTGCCCCGTATTTTTGCCGAAGATAAAATCGAACGTTCTGATATTGTAGCCATGGGTCATGGCGGCTTGTGCGAGGAATGCAAACAATGTCATTTTCCGCAGTGTCCCTTCGGCAAAGCTTCAATTTTTTAAAGAAGGAGGAAAATTGCTGGTGCTGGTTAACATTAGCCTGGAAGAAGCGTACAATCAAATTTTACAATACTGCCAGCCGCTGGATGCGGAAAGCATACCAATCATGACGGCCCTAGGCAGGGTTAGTGCAGTTGATCTCCATGCTCCGGCGGATTTGCCTGTTCGGCAACAGTCGGCTGTCGATGGCTATGCTTTATGTGCAGTCAGGACTGAATATCGCTTGATCGGAAAAGGAAAGCCAGGAGAGATTCCGACGGAGTTACTTCTGCCAGGACAGGCCTTGGCGGTTTGCACCGGAGGCAATCTACCCGGTGGAACGACGGCAGTGATCCCTCATGAGAAAACAGAAATATCAGGCCAAAGTCTATATCCCCGGGAAGAAATCAAGCCGGGCAACAATATCAAGCAAGCCGGCGAAGATTTCCCTGCCGATAGCTTAATGGCAAGCCAAGGCTCGATCGTGGGGGCAGGCGAGATAGGGTTGCTGGCTGCCTTTGGCATGGCAGCAATTGAGGTCTATCGCCGGCCCAGAGTGGCGGTGCTGTGTCTTAGCGAAAACGTTGTTGAATGGCAAAAAAATCCTCAACCAGGCCAAATGAGAGACAGCAATAGTCCCATGCTGAGCTCCTTGGTGATTCGGGATGGCGGAATCCCGGTGGGGGGCTGTACCTCCGACAACATCATGGATTCGCTTCAGGAGGCGGCTGAAAGGCTGTTGGGGCAGTGTGACATTTTGATCATTACCGGAGGAACCTATGCTGATGGAGAAAGTGAAGCCGCTTCCTTGATGGGAAAACTGGGCGCAGAAATAATATTTTGGGACGTGTCGGTCCAACCCGGAAGCCATATTGGTTTTGCCCTTAAACACTCTAAACAGATTTTTGCGTTGTCAGGCAATCCCGCTGCCTGCTCGGTGGGGTATCATCTTTTTGTTGCCCCGGCACTTCGGGGCATGCAAGGATATGATCCGGGTTATAAAAGAATTTCAGCGATATGCAGCAATGGCTTCCCCAAAAAAGCCGGCACACGGCGTTTTGTTCGCGGACAGCTGACTTGGACGGAAAAAGGATGGCAGATTACGGTACTGCCTGGACAGAAGCCAAGCATGATTAGATCTTTGCTGCAATGCAACGCTCTTATTGACTTGCCGGCCGGCAGTCCACCGGTTGATGCAGGACAGGAAGTAGTGCTTATTGTTCTTGAATCGGTGAAAATATAAATATACAGCGATTGAGCCGATTGAACCGGGATAGTGCGTTTATAAACGAATTGAATGCGAAACATTGATATGGGTTATATAATCCAAATATTTTTGTTTTTTAAAAAATCTGTGCAGGATTATATCAATTTATACAGAATAAACAAGGCAAGGGAGTTCGTGAATTTTTGTACAGGTAACCAAATTTAATAGAAATCTCCGAGCCATTATTGCCTAAGGTTTTACTAGGGTAGAATGGCCATTAGGGTAAGTCTGGAAACGGGTTTGCCTCCCGTGGTTGGAAAGGAGTAATGGTCTGAATAGACCGTAATGATGCTTGTTGGGGACTATCTATCCCTGATGGAGTATATATAGACACCTCCAGCCATGGTGCTGGAGGTGTTTTTGTAGAAAAATTTTAGGGAGTGATGGAAGTGGAATTAGTGAAACTGACGATTAACGGGAAGGAGGTCGAAGTTCCGCGAGGCAGTACGATTTTGCAGGCTGCAGAATCGAACGGCATTGAGATTCCTACACTTTGCTACCTCAAGGATTTGAGCCCCATGGGTTCATGTCGGATGTGTGTAGTAGAAGTCAAAGGCAATCGGTTGCTGCCAGCGTCGTGTGTGACCCCCGTAGCCCCAGGAATGGAGGTACAGACCGAATCTCCGGCTGTCATCAATGCAAGGCGCACTATTTTGGAATTGTTGATAGCCAACCATCCCCTCGACTGTCTGACCTGTGACAAATTAGGTGATTGCAAACTGGCTGACTACTGTTACCAATACGGCGTGAAGCAAAGTCCCTTTTCCGGGGAACAACATCATTATGCGATTGACGACAGCAACCCCTTTATCAATCGCGATATGAACAAATGCATTCAGTGCGGAGCTTGTGTGAGGGCTTGCGAAGAATTGACCGGACAGGACAACCTCTCCTATCTGCACCGGGGATTTCACCGTAAAGTAACCACTTACGGTGACGTAGACTATATGAATTCCGATTGTGTATTTTGCGGGCAGTGTGTAGCAGTTTGCCCAACTGGTGCCTTGACGGAAAAAACGATGGCCGGGCAAGCCCGGCGTTGGGAAATCGAAAAAGTTCGGACGACCTGTCCATTCTGCGGGACGGGATGCACTTTCGATCTGGCGGTAAAAGACAAGAAGGTCATCGGGGTTTTGTCCAGTCCCGACGCTACTGTTAATGGACGCAGTCTATGCGTAAAAGGACGTTTTGGCTGGGATTTCATTTACAATGAAAAACGTCTCACCAGTCCTTTGATCAAGAAGAATGGCAAATTTGAAGAGGCTTCCTGGGATGAAGCCTATGACTTGATTGCCAAACGTTTCAATGAAATCAAAAACAAATATGGGTCCGAATCCTTTGCAGCTTTGAGTTCAGCACGTTGTACCAATGAAGAAAATTATCTGGTATCAAAATTTACCCGCGCGTATATGGGCAACAACAACGTTGACCATTGCGCCCGTACCTGACACGCTCCTACAGTAGCCGGTCTGGCTACAACTTTTGGCAGTGGAGCGATGACCAATCCAATCAGTGACATTACCAATGAAGCAGAGTTGATGTTCCTGATCGGTACCAATGCAACAGAAGCACATCCGGTTATTGGTTATAAAATGAGACAAGCCGCCCGTAATGGAGCCAAAATGGTGGTTTGTGATCCGCGTCATATTGATCTGGTTGACGAAGCTGATTACTGGCTGCGGCAAAAACCTGGAACGGATATACCGCTTCTCAATGGATTAATGCATATTATCATCAAGGAGGGCCTGGAAGACAAGAAGTTTATTGAGGAACGTACCGAAAATTACGAAGAACTCAAGGCTACCGTAGCCGAATATACGCCGGAGAGAGTATCAGAACTGACCGGGGTATCGGTTGATGATCTCTATGCGGTTGCCCGTCTTTATGCTACGACTTCCAAAGCCATGATATTCTATACCTTGGGAATTACCGAGCATATCTGCGGAACCAGAAACGTAATGAGCTGTGCCAACTTGGCCATGCTGACCGGGCATCTGGGACGTCCCGGTACCGGTGTATGCCCGATGCGCGGTCAGAACAACGTTCAGGGTGCTTGCGACATGGGCGCACTGCCCAATGTATATTCAGGTTATCAGAATGTGACGGTAGATGCAGTTCATGAGAAATTTGAAAAAGCTTGGAATGCCAAATTATCCAACAAGGTTGGCTTGAAGATTCCGGAAATGTTTGCTGGTGCCCATGAAGGTAAAGTAAAAGCCATGTATATCTTGGGCGAAAACCCGGTATTGACTGATCCGGACGCTAATCATATCCGTGGAGCCCTGGAGCATCTGGAATTTTTAGTTGTCCAGGAATTGTTCCTGACCGAAACGGCTGAATATGCGGATGTAATCCTGCCGGCGGCTAGTTTTGCCGAGTGTGACGGAACATTTACCAACACCGAACGTCGGGTGCAAAGAGTTCGTAAAGCCATTGAGCCTATTCCCGGTCAGGCTAACTGGCAGACTATTTGTGAGATGTCAACCCGGGCAGGTTATCCCATGAGCTACAATCATCCGAGTGAAATCTGGGATGAATTGGCGTCCCTTTCACCCTCCATGAACGGTATCAACTATGATCGCCTGGAAGAACTGAAGAGCCTGCAGTGGCCCTGTCCGAGTGTTGACCATCCAGGCACGCCTTTCCTGCATGCCGGCAAATTCACTCGCGGCTTGGGACTGTTCCAGCCCTCAGAACATATACCTCCAGGAGAAATGCCGGATGAGGAATATCCCTTCCTGCTGTCAACCGGAAGAATTCTATACCATTATAATGTAACCACACCTTATTCCAAAGGGATTAGCAGTGTTTGGGACAAGGAAATGGCCGAGGTCAATCCGGTTGATGCAGAAAAACTGGGGCTTGTAACCGGCAGCAAAGTGAGGGTTACCTCCCGCCGCGGTGTTGCCGATACGCATGTCAAGGTTACTGACCGGGTATTGCCAGGTGTCATCTGGATGTCGTTCCATTACAACGCTACACCCACCAATGCGCTGACCAGTCACCACCTTGATCCCATTACCGGGACCGGCGAATATAAAGTCGCTGCAGTAAAAATTGAAAAACTCCAGGAGGTGAATCAATAATGGCAGACTACAAGAGTATCATCGATGCCTATAAAGATTTGCCCGGAGGAATCATCGAAGCCTATCATGCTTTGCAGCGTGAATTTAGTTATATACCTGAAGAGGCGATTCCCTATGCTGCCCAGGTATTTGGTGTTTCCAAACCCCGGGCACATGGAGTAGCTACTTTTTACTCTTATTTGAGAGTCGGCAAGCGCGGTAAAAACGTGATCCGCATCTGTGAAAGCGCCCCCTGTCATATTGCTGGGGCAGACAAAGTGGTGGCCGCGCTGGAAAAAGAATTGGGTATCAAAATGGGTGAATCAACTTCCGACGGCAAATTTACCCTTGAATTCACCGAGTGTGTGGGCCAATGCCAGGCTACGCCGGTGATTACCATTAACAGCAAGCCTTATGGCGATGTTACTGCCGAGAAAATCCCTGCCATTTTGGCAGAGTACAAGTAAGAGGGGAAAGGAGGGAAAACCGTGGCTGAAGAAATGCGCATCGTACTACGTAATGTAGGCAAAATCGATCCCTTGAAAATTGATGATTATATTAACGCGGGCGGATACAAGTCACTCGCCAAGGCTAAAAGCATGGACCGCAAAGCCCTGATTGATGAAGTGAAAAATTCAGGGTTGCGCGGCAGAGGCGGAGCCGGGTTTAATTGCGGCATGAAGTGGAGTTTTTCATACATGCTGGAAACGGATCAGAAATATGTGGTTTGCAACGCAGACGAAGGCGAACCCGGGACCTATAAAGATCGCATTATCATGATGGAAGATCCCCAGAGCCTGTTCGAAGGAATGGCCATTTGCGGCTATGCTATTGGATCCAACAAAGGGTACATTTATTGTCGGGGGGAATATCCCTATGTGGTGGAACGGTTGAACCAGGCAATCGCCCAGGCGAAAGTCAAAGGTGTTTTAGGCGACTTTGACATTGAGGTAAGAATGGGCGGCGGAGCCTATGTATGCGGTGAAGAAAGTGCATTGATCGAATCCATCGAAGGACACCGGGGGGAACCCAGATTTAAACCGCCATTCCCTGGAGTGGAGGGATTGTGGGGGAAACCCACTATTGTCAACAACGTTGAGACCTATGCAAATATTCCGGCGATTGTGGAGAAAGGTGCGGATTGGTTTAAGAACATCGGCGCCGCTTCCTATCCGGGAACCAAAATTCTTACCCTGACCGGCGATGTGGTCAACCGGACCTATTTTGAAGTACCAACTGATGTCACCATTCGCGACGTCATCTTTGGTTTGGGTGGAGGCATCGTTGGCGGCAAGAATTTCAAGGCGGTACAGATTGGCGGAACTTCCGGCGGATTTATTCCCGAACAGCTCCTCGACACCCCCATCGATTTTGATTCCATGGCCAAAATCGGGGCAACCCTGGGAACAGGAGCTGTGTTTGTCATGGATGAAACACGTGATATTGTTGATATCGTTGATCGTATCAGCAAATTCTTCGAGCATGAATCCTGCGGCAAATGCAATCCTTGTCGTGAAGGAACCAAACGCATGCATGAAATCATGCACAAGATCAATGCAGGGAAAGGCACAGTTGCCGATATGGATTTGATGGAAAACCTGGGTGGGGTTATGTGTGTGGCCTGTCTGTGTGGTCTGGGTCAGGCGGCTCCGGCACCGGTTCTTACCACGCTGAAACATTTTAAAGCTGAATATGCCGCCAAGATGAATTAAGCAGTTTGTTACACGTTGATTTAATAATTACTGGTTTTGGATTTATATGTGATCTCCCGAATCATATATAATATCAGCAGGTTTTATGTTCAAGCCAGGAGCCCTTCCTTATATATAAGGAAGGCTTCCTGGTTTTCTGTTTTCAATCGTTATTTATTTGCAATCAAAGATAATCTTTAATAATCATCCACGCGGCAAGTTTTTGTGCAATACCCGGGCGTCTTCTCGCAAGATGGGGGCAAAAGATTGACATTCCATGATGATCGGGCAACTCCTTTTTCATCACAAGCATTATTATGATATGGTTTTCATTCTGCAAAATAATCACGTTGGGAAGAAAAAGCAACAAAATAGTCAAAATATTCAGACAAAACATTGACAGGGTATCTATCGTTTAATAAAATTAATATAACAGGAAATAGCTCATCAGCTAAAGTACTGTTCAAAAATTATCCTGGGTGCCAGTGCTTGTCAGAAAATATTGTCTGGACCAAAATCATTGTTAATAATCTGGCCAGATCCTGCGGGCAGGCAGATTAGATCCATGGTTCTGAGCAGAGTGCAAGGCTCCTGTCAAGATACATGGAGGAGGAACAGATAAGCGGCATCGGACAAGGGTTTTCGATCAAGCGGTTCAAACGAAATTATTTCGCCTGATATAATTCGTTTGGGAAACTGGATTGGAGGTAAACTCTTCGAAAGGAGGGGGCACAAAGCCAGGGGCCTAAGGTGCAAGCTATGGTAGCCCGGTTGCCAGGATAATGATATACAAAGGAGGGTGGACTGTTGTTCAGTACCAACCCGGAGCAGAAGAGCTGATCATTATGCAATTTACATCAAAGATCAGCTCTTTTGCTGTGAAAAATTAATTCTAAATAAAAAGGCATCGCTTGGTTTTATTACAGCGAATAGGATCATAGGCAGCAACAAATAATAGTAGCGTAATGATAGTAATAAAACAAACAAACAGGAGGTGTCGTTCTTGAATCTAACAAAAAAACTTTTATTGACAATGATGGTTTGTGCAATCGGATTCAGTTTGCTGCTGGCGGGATGTCAAACTTCACAAAAACCGACAACGCCGCAACCGAATCCACCGACAACCCAGAAACCCTACATGACCTCACCGGACAATAGCATGACTTCAACCACTGCTGAGACCAGGCAGATTGCTATGAAAGCAGAAAAGGAAGCAGAAAAAGCAGATGGGGTCCGCGACGCAACTGCTCTCGTAGCAGGCAAATCAATGTACATCGGATTGGATCTGGAAGCCGATCTTGGCCAGGATAAGGCTGACATGACAGAAAACTCAGTGCTTAATAATGTTAAAAACATGGATCCTTCATATAAGATTATGGTGAGTTCAGATATTGATACGGTTACCAGAATCAAGAGAGTGGCACAGGGAATCGCCGCCGGCAGACCGCTCACCAGTTTCAGTAATGAAATAAAGGATATTGGAACACGCATGACACCTAAATCAAAATAAATTAATATAAAAATGTCCGTAAAAAGCAGAGAGTTAAACGCTAAACCTCTGCTTTTTTATTTTGATTTTGTTAATAAATGGCTCTGGGGTGAATGTTGCTGCAACTTGCAAATCGGCGTAAAAGAATGTACAATAGACAAGCAAAAGACAGGCACCGGCCTTTGGCCGGCTGCCAAGTGAATACAGATTTGCCGTGCTAGATGGGGAATTAGCGGTGCCCTGTAACCTGCAACCCGCTACAGCAGGATCGAATTCCTGGCCGAGGGGCTTATCTTGTGGGGTCTGGCTTGAATAAGTGACGGAGAAGTTTGGGTCCTTCGCAACGGAACCCCTTGAACCGTGTCAGGTCCGGAAGGAAGCAGCACTAAGAGGTACATTTCGTGTGACGAAGGGTCGCCTGAACGGAGTTAACTGTTCAAGTAACGTCCGGAAGGTAGTTTCGAAGCCAGGTGCACGGCAATTTATAATAGAACGGCAGGGCAACCCCTGCTTTTTTTCGTATTTGTCTATTACAAGTGGATTGAATAAGATAAAATAATAGAAACGAAGGAGGCATGAGTATGGCTTATCTGGCATTGTATAGAGTTTGGCGGCCACAAACGTTTATCGAAGTAGTTGGTCAGGAACAGACCGTTATCGCATTGCAGAATGCGATTCGGGAAGACCGCCTTACCCATGCCTATATCTTTTCTGGTCCCCGTGGAACAGGAAAAACCAGCATCGCTAAAATTGTTGCCAAGGCTGTCAATTGTGAGCATCCCGTGGATGCAGAACCGTGCAATCAGTGCTCGGCTTGTACGGATATCAATAACGGTAATTTTATGGATGTCATAGAAATTGACGCGGCCTCCAATCGTGGTATTGACGAGATTCGCGACCTGCGGGAAAGAGTACGGGTGATGCCGGCACAAGGCAAGAAAAAGGTTTACATCATCGATGAAGTTCATATGCTGACGGCAGAAGCATTCAATGCGTTGCTGAAGACGTTGGAAGAACCTCCTGACTCGGTTATATTTATCCTGGCTACAACTGAACCGCAGAAAATTCCCAGCACCATTATCTCACGTTGCCAGCGCTTTAATTTTAAACGTTTGCAGTCAGACCAGATTATTGCCAGGTTAAGGGACGCGGCAAATCGTTTTGGAATTGTAATGGAGGAAGAAGCACTGGCTTTGATCGCCCGTCGGGCCAACGGTGGGCTGCGTGATGCATTGGGAATGCTGGACCAGGTTTATTCGTTCAAAGAAAAAGATATCAGCAAAGAGAACGTACTGGAGGTATTGGGCCTGGTCGATGACAATTTTGTGGCAGATATATTCGATGCAGTGCTGGGCAAGGATCCAGGAACATTAGTTCACAAAATTCATATTTCCGTCCAGCAGGGAAAGGAAAGTACCCAACTGGTGAGGGAATGTTCCTTATATTTGCGGGATCTTTTGATGGCTAAACTAATTGGCGACAAAGCTGAATTGCTAATGGTCAGCGAAGCCAATCGAGACCGTCTCATCCAGCAAACCCAACTAGCGAACAAAGACCAGATTCTTCAATTGTTACGGATGACAATGGATTTGGCAGAGAAACTCAGGTTTAGTGAAGGACAAAGATTTCTGCTGGAAATTACCTTCCTGGAAATGATTGCGGTTATTTCAGGGCAAACCAGTAAACCGGAAGCATCACCTGAACCAAGGAAAAAAGATACGACCACAAGCAAAGACAAGCCGGTTAAAAATGATGCTCGGGAGATCCTTTGGAACCGTATTTTGTTGGGTGTCAAGGAAAAGAAGGTGCCAACCCACGCTTTGCTGGCGCAGGGCAAATTGTTAGGTACCAAAGGGGATACCATGTATATTGGTTATACCAAAGGTTACCGATTCCACAAAGAGAGAATGGAGGAGAAAGCCAACCGGGAAATCCTGGATCAAGTCATCAAAGAAATATTTAACCGGGAAATGGAAATCCAGTTTTTGTTTTTGGATGAAAAACAAACCAATGATATCGTTGTACAAAAAGCAATTGAGTATTTTGGCAAGGAAAATATAGAGATAAAAGATTAAGGGAGGATATTCGTTATGAAATTTAATCCTGGCGGTGGGGCCAATATGAATCAAATGATCAAGCAGGCCAAGAAAATGCAGGAACAAATGGCTAAAATGCAATCGGAACTGCAGGAAAAGGTTGTAGAAGCTTCCGCTGGTGGCGGGGCGGTGACAGCCAAAGTCAATGGACGGCAGGAATTGCTGGAAATTAAAATCAAGCCGGAAGTGGTTGACCCGGAAGACGTTGAAATGCTGGAAGATCTGGTTCTGGCAGTAATCAATGATGCTATCAAGCAGTCCCAGGACATGGTATCCGGTGAAATGTCCAAAATTACTGGCGGACTCAATATTCCCGGATTTTAAGTTGCCGAGGAGTTGAAAGTATGAGACTGGCCCGGCCGTTGGAAAACCTTATTGATCGATTGCAGAAGCTGCCGGGCATCGGCCCCAAGACGGCCCAGCGACTGGCTCTTTTTATACTGAAGATGCCGGTTGATGAAGCCCGACAACTTGCTCAATCGATCATTGTTGCTCGGGAAAAAGTATTTCCCTGCCCGCATTGCGGATTTTTAACCGATGAAAATCCTTGTTTGATTTGCCGTGACACGAGCCGTGACCGTAGTTTGCTTTGCGTGGTGGCAGACAGCAGTGATATCATCGCGCTGGAAAGAAGTGGTTATCGGGGACAGTATTATGCGTTAAATCGGGGGTTTAACCTGATGGACGATATCGATCTGGGGGACATAAATCTTCAGCCGCTGCAGCAATTGCTCGCCCGGGAAAAAATTAATGAAGTGATATTGGCTTTTAATCCGGATATGGATGGAGAGGTTCTTTCTCGTTACATGGCTGTATCTTTACACCGCCAGGGAATCAAAGTAACGCGATTGGCCCATGGTCTTCCTGTCGGCGGAGATATTGAATTTGCGGATGAGATTACTTTGCGAATGGCCATCGAAGGAAGAAAAGAATGTATATAAGGCAGCTGAATGGCATAATATGCAATGAAATGGAAATCATCGCTATTATTGCCAGGAGGTTGAAGCCGTGTGTAACTTAATAAAATTTAAGTCCTGTCGGCTAGCTGCAAGCAAGCCGCATCAATTGTATGCAGATAAAGGAATTGATCTTGCAACAGTGAAGGAAGCCGGCAATGAATTACGACTGGCCTATCAAATTCTGTCACAGGCGGACGAAGAGGATATGGTTGATTACGCCGTATTTACAGTCAAAGCAGCAGAAAAGAGATACGGCTACCTGTTAAAAAAGTACAAGCAGCAGGAAAAACAAGAATTACTGCGGACAAAAGGAGGAAACATCTAGATGGCTACAGCAAATCTAGTAATGGCGATCCTGTTTTTGTTGTTCATTGTTTTCATTATTGCCCAATTGATTATGAAACCACTGAAACTTATATGGAAATTGGTTATTAATTCGGTGATTGGGTTGGCCTTGTTGGTATTAACCAATTATGTCGGGGCTTACTTCGATTTCAGTCTGCCACTCAATGTATTAACAGTTTTAATTGCCGGCTTTTTAGGAATACCGGGCATTTTATTACTGATTTGTTTTCAATTGCTGCTGTGATTGACAGCAAAATGTTATACAGCGAAAAGACGGAGGAGATCCGTCTTTTTTGAGTGAATGAATAAAAATGTGGAATATTACTATAGACAGGGTACTCTTTAAGTACTTAATACGGACAATTAATGGCCAAACATACCAGCTTTATGATGAACAATACATAAATGTGCGTATTATTTAATCAAAGGAACTTTAATATTGACGCACATTGATGACTAATTTATACTTAGAAAAGCTACATTAAAGAGCTATCAAAAAAACGGACAAGGCATAAATATTTGATATTTGCCCCGCGATAACGCAGGAGGTGTTGATATTCACGTTTAAGGAAGATGCCAGGATCGTTGAAGCATATATTGGAGAATACGCCAGCGGCAAAAGCGAAATGGCAATCAACAGGGCTCTGGAACTGAGCAGGCAAGGCCGACAGGTTACTCTGGTCGACTTGGATACAGTCGAGCCTTTTTATACTTTAAGACCCATAAAGCATCAATTGGAGAAGATGAATCTTAATATCATCAGTCAATCCCGGGAGGATTCCTTTGGGCTGGGAGAGACGGGTTCGATGCTTAATCCCAGGGCAAGATGGGCTTTGCGCAATAAAGGAGATATTATCCTGGATATTGGTTATGGAGTATTTGGCGCACGAACGCTCAATCTGGTGGAGGATGTTGACCAAACACCTGAATTAAAAGTCATAGCAGTTCTAAATGCCTCACGCCCCATGACCAATTCGCTCGACAGGATTTTGGAATATGTTGGCGGATTGGGAAGAGTCGACGGGATTGTAGCCAATACCCATATGGGAGACGAAACGACTCCTGAAATCATTAACACCGGCAATGAAATCATTGCTGAGGCGGCCCGAATTCTGCATTTGCCAGTTATATATACCGCCGTTGTTGAGGACTTTAAAGACAGCAAAATCAATGATTTTGGTATGTCGATAAAATATATAAAACGCTACATGCCATCAGCGATATGGTAGTGATGAATCAATTAACAAATCCGATTATAGGAGGTGCATTGGATAAATGCAGAGAGTAATTGGCGAGAGCAAAAAGTCATTTATGACTGGCAACGAAGCCGCCGCCTGGGCTTGTCTGGCAGCAGGCGCAGATATAATGTTTGGTTATCCTATTACTCCTCAAAATGAAGTAATGCATTACTGGACAAGAATGGCGCCTAAATACGGCAAAGGATTTTTACAGACAGAAGACGAACTTTCCGCCGGATTCACTGTTTGTGGCGGCGTACAGAGCGGCAAAAAAGCGTTTACCGCGACCGCCGGACCAGGGAATGTTCTGATGCAGGAACCCTTTGGCATGGCTGAGGCCATGCGGTTGCCATTATTGGCCATCATACAGCAGCGGGGAGGTCCTTCATCAGGTACCGTAGTCTACTCGCAGCAAGAAGTCACACTCACCACTTATGGAGGGAATGGCGAAGGACACCGTATCGTTTATTCAACCTCCAGCCATCAAGAGATTTTTGATTATATTATCAAGGGTTTTAACAATGCCTGGAAATACAGATTTCCGGTATTTATCCTCGGTGATGGTTACCAGGCCAAGATGCGCGAACCTTTGGAAATGTATGATCCGGAAACGCGCGGCATTGAAATGGTTGAACCTTATCCACTGATCGGCTTGGGTGGAAAAATCGGAGAAGAGCGCGGTCCCAGTCATCTGTGCAATATCTACAGCCTGGAGGAAGAATTATATGAAGTAATTACCAAAGTGCAGGCTGAATACGATGCATTGGCCCCCCAGATTATAGAATATGATGAGAAAAATTGTGAAGATGCAGATATTATTATTGTAACCCATGGGATTGTATCACGCGCGGCAGATGATGCAGTGAAGGCCTTGCGTGCCCAAGGAATTAAAGCCGGATACTTCAGACCCATAACCTTGCGCCCCTTCCCGCAAAAGGAACTGCGGGAGGCTATTGCCAAGAACGGTGCCAAGAAACTTATCATCGCAGAATCTGCCATCGGACAGCTGGAGCGTTTGGTCAAACAGGAAATCTACGGAGAAACAGCCAAAATCGAAACGCTGTTTATGCCCGGCGTTGGAATTATTGATAGTGATATTATTGATAAAGTAAAGTCTGTCTTGTAGAAAGGAGGTAAAACAATGGCTGTTCAAGCAATCCCGAAATCATGGTATCTTCCCAGTAAACCGCACAAATTCTGTCCCGGATGCGGACATGGTATTGTGCTCAAGGCGCTGGGTGAAGTAATAGATGAACTGGAAATACAGGACCAGGTTATATTCGGCTGTGACATCGGATGTTCGCTGCTGTCCTGGAATTTTTTTGCCTGCGACAGTACCCAGACCCATCACGGCAGAACGACTCCGGTTATGGTGGGCATTAAAAGATCCCGGCCTGAACTGGTATGTATTGGTTACATGGGTGATGGTGGGGGGTATTCAATCGGTTCCCAGCATTTATTGAATTCAGCAGTCAGAAATGAAAAGGTCACATTGATTTTGGTCAACAACACCAATTACGGTATGACTGGCGGGCAAATGGCCCCCACTACGCTGCCGGGGCAGAAGACGGAAACTTCTCCCTACGGCAGAGATCCCGAACAGACCGGATATCCTACCATGGGACCGGAATTTATTGCCCAGTTGACTCCGGATAGTGCCTATGTAGCCCGGGCTACGGTTTCAAAATACAAACAATTAAAAAAATACATCAGGAGTGCCTTGAGAAACCAGATGGAGGGGAATGGCTTCTCCTTTGTTGAGGTTCTTTCCACTTGTCCCACCAACTGGCGAACGAATGCACAGCAGACCTGGAACTTCCTTGAAGATGAAATGGAGAGATATTTCCCAGTGGGGGAATTAAAGAATCCGTTTGGAAAGGGGGATAAATAATGGCGCTATTTAAAATTGCTCTGGCAGGCGAAGGCGGACAGGGGGTACAATCAATTGCTGAAATTCTGGCCGAAGCTGCCTACAATGAAAACCAACAGGCCATATATATTCCCAACTTCGGATTGGAACAAAGAGGCGGAGTGTCCATCGCTTTTCTGCAGTTCAGTGACAAACGGATCGGAGCTCCCAAATTTCAGAAGGCAGATATTGTGATTGCCCTGAGCGAAAGGGCTGTAGCCAGAACCCTCGGCTATTCAGGAACAGAAACCCTTTATGTATATGACAGCAGTTTTAACATAAAAACCGAAGAATTGCCGCAGGAAGCCAAACAAATCATCGCTTTGCCGGCAATTGATACGGCAAACAACGAACTGCATCCCCGCGTATTCAATATCATTATTATGGGTGCGGTAATTGGGTTAAGCAATGTAGTTAGCTTTGAAGCGGCCAAAGAAGCTTTGGAGCATAAACTCGGTTATAAGTTTGAGAAAGATCCAAAACTGAGAGAATTAAACTTTAAAGCGCTGGAAATAGGACGGCAAATGGCCGAAAAATCCCTCAGGGAAGGGGTGCTCAGCAATGACTAAAACAACCGAAGCCATCACTTTTGAACTGGAGAAAGCAACCTTTAATATATTTCCGGAATACTGCAAAGGTTGTGGATTATGCAAGGAAAAATGCCCAAATCAGGTTATCGTCTGGTCAGATACACTTGGCGTTTATGGTACGCCTACGGTAAAACCAAAAGATGAAGACAGTTGTATAGCCTGCAGCATATGTGAAATGGTTTGTCCTGACTGTGCCATATCCATTATCAAGAAAAAGACCAGAAAAGCAATATAAGGCTAGTCCGAAACAAACTGTCCCCAAAGATTGGGGACAGTTTTTTAATCGGTTAATTTGTTCATAATCGGTGAAGGACTATTTATATATAGAAATAACAATAAAATTGTTACAAAACAAAGCGGTCAATTCAATATGTTGGTTCCAGACAAACGGACACATAAATACTGAAGAAAATATAATAAGTTATCGAAAAAACCGTGTTATCAATCTTGACATAAAATTGTTCAGGTGTTATTATAATTCTTGCGCGGAACGAGAGGGAAGCGCGAGGATCTTGATAAAACAGAACAAAGAGAACAAGAAGTGCGAAAACTTCTGGGTAAAACCAGAAGGAAAAAATCAAGTTGGAAACAACTTGAGGTCC
>Ga0116151_10001870_pt1 | contig 19628 bp, 19 predicted proteins | sample AD_UKC117_MetaG_FD_89893 | JGI IMG/M metagenome (GOLD analysis project Ga0116151, IMG submission 89893) | Active sludge microbial communities of municipal wastewater-treating anaerobic digesters from Hong Kong - AD_UKC117_MetaG | ecosystem: Engineered > Bioreactor > Anaerobic > Digestate...
CGATCGGCCTCTATGGGTATTGGCGACATCGATCAGGATGGCGATCTGGATGTAGTCATCGCAAATGGAAGACATTGGCCAGAACAGAACCAAATCTTCTTCAACAATGGCAGAGGGATTTTTACGGTCTCCATGCCTCTGGACGCCATTCGGGAAACCAGCTACGCGACCGAACTGGCTGACTTTGACGGTGATGGCGACCTGGATATTGCAGTAGGGAATGACATGGCCCCCAATGCCATTTACCTCAATGCCGGGGATGGTACTTTTTCGCGCAGCGGCACTTTTGGAAATCCTTATGCCCCCACCCGAAATTTAACTGTTGCCGATGTGGATGGAGATGGCGATGTGGACATCCTGATTACCAACCGTGGGTCTGAAAATGAAATTTGTCTGAACGATGGACAGGGGCATTTTAGCGAGTCCCGGCCCTTCGGGTCTATGCATGATTCCACGATCGACGTCGATGTGGCCGATGTAGATGGTGATGACGATATGGATCTGATCCTGGCGAACCGGGATGGTCAGCAAAATTACATTTACCTCAATGACGGTCACCTGAATTTTAAACCCATCCCATTTGGCACCGGCAAGGATGAAACGAGATCAGTAGCCCATGCTGACATCAACCTCGATGGCTATATGGATCTCATCACGGCGAATATCGGAGAGCCCAACCGTATTTATTTTGGAGATCCGGAGCAGTCGTATAAACAGACAACCACTTTTGATTCGGACAATGATCAATCGTATTCCGTGGCTGTCAGTGACCTCGATCTCGACGGGGACGTGGACATCATTATAGCCAATGTAGGAGAGCCCAATACTGTATTCATCAACAATGATCAGGGTAAAAACTGGGAAAAAATCAAGCTAAGCGATGAAAATTACGACACCTACGATATCATTTCGGCAGATCTGAACAACGATCAGCGACCGGATATCCTTGAATGCAATTCCCGGGCTGCGAATGTGTATTACTTTAATCGCGTCAAGGCAAAAAACTAACCAGGAATCGACTTAAGCTTCAACCTGCCGTACGGCCATTTTGGTCGCCCGGACATCTCTTGGCATAACCCACCCCTGATGAAATGTAAAACGCATCACAATCCTTCCCCCGGTTTTCGCCCCATACCATTACCTTTGCACAAGCATTTGCAAACATCATGAGACACCTCCTTTACATCCTGCTGCCCGGTATTTTTCTATTCACCCAATGCAGCCAGGCGCCACTCTCCGGCTCGGTTGAAATGGATCCCGACTGGACTCCGACCCTTTACCTGATCAGCCCTGGCAGTTTTGATGCCATCGGAACCAGTTTTATGGGCAATTTAGTGGACTCTGCAACAGTCGGCATCGATGGCCATTTCGCTTTCCATTCCATCCCGGAAAATGCCAGCCCGCAATTGTATGAATTAGCCATCCAGAAGAAAGGAGAACGTTTCCCGACCCAGCTCGAGCAGGACGACCCGGAAGCTGCCAATTACCTGCCCCTGGTATACGCCCAGGGGGATCACCTCATGCTGTCCGCCAAAGCCGGAAATCTTCAGCAAACCGCGGAGGTAACGAATGCTTCCCCAGCCAATCAAGCCATGCTTGAGTTGCGTGATATCCGCATGAAGGCCTGGGCAGATCATATAAACGGTGCAGTCGATCATACGGAAGATGCCCTGCTGGCTAAAGAAAAAGCTTTTAGCGATTATCGACAGGCGCTGATGGATTTTGCCGGCCAGACGGATCAGCTCCTTCCGGCGCTAACGGCTATCCGCTGGGCCGGCCCTACCGGTGATTACGAGCGGATCCCGGAATTTATTGTCGCCCAATGTGAGAAATGGCAGGCCATTGATCCCGGTCATCTTTTGGTCCGGCAACTTTGCGCCAAAGCCAGCCGGGAGCAACTGCCCGTCCTGATTGGTGATGCGATACCGGATTTTCAAATGCCCATGCTTCAAGGAGACACGATGTCATTACATGGTCTGCTGACTGGCAAACTCAATATCCTGGATTTGTGGGCCTCCTGGTGCATACCCTGCCGGCACGAGAACCGTGAGATCCTGGTGCCTCTCTGGCAGCAATACAAGGACAAAGGCTTACAGATTATCGGGTATGGGTTGGAAACGGAAGACAAAACCTGGAAAAATGCCATCGATAAGGATCAGGCTACCTGGGTCCAGTCATCCCATCTGCACGGCGATGAAGCACCGCTGTTCCAGGCATTGCGCATCCAGACCATACCGTCCAATTTTCTGATCGACGATCAAGGCAAGGTCATTGCGAAAAACATTCATGGAGCGGATTTACGGAAGTTTGTGGAGAGCTATTTGAAATAGAAACTTGCCCGGATTATCTGCTCATTTTTACTTGAAATACCCATAAATTCGAATTTCTCGATAAATTAAATCGCATCATTGTCCCATTTTAATCAATCCATGCGATTTCCTATCGGAACGTATTCATCATTGGCCCTATGAACAAATTAAAAACGACCGTATTACCCATCCTGCTTGCGACGATCTGGATCTCCATCTCGGAATTTGTACGCAATGAATTCCTGCTCAAATCTTACTGGACGGGACATTACCAAAACCTGGGTTTGACTTTCCCATCCGAACCCATCAACGGGGCGGTCTGGGGTATCTGGTCCCTGGTATTTGCAGTCGTTATTTTTATTTTGTCCCGCAAGTTTAATCTGTGGGAAACCACCATCATAGCATGGATTGCCGGTTTTGTGATGATGTGGCTGGTCACCGGAAATATGGCCGTTTTGCCTTATGGTATTTTACCCTACGCAATACCGCTGAGTCTGTTGGAGGCATTTTTAGCCGCCTGGATCATCAGGAAATTTATGGCTTGAAATTCGTTTGATCAAAACTGTCATCACGGCCTTATGGAAATGACTCTGAAAACGGTTCTCGCTGCTACTCCCGAAACCATCTACAACACCTGGCTGTCCAGTGAAGGCCATAGCGCAATGACCGGTAGTGACGCCGAAATTTCGAATGAGGTAGATACTCCTTTCACCGCCTGGGACGGATACATTTCCGGGACCAATATCCTGCTGGAGCCTTATTGGCATATGCTCCAGTCCTGGCGTACCACTGATTTTTCCGATGAAGAGCCGGATTCACGACTGGAGATTTTATTACAGGAAACGGAAGGCGGAACCGAGCTTACACTCATTCACACCTTGCTACCCGAAAATGGGGAGCAATACCGGCAAGGTTGGATCGATTACTACTTTGAACCCATGGAATTATACTTTTCCTCCCTTTAGCTATTCACCTGGAATAACCAAATGGAAAGAATCATAACGCGACTTCGATCTTGCCAACCATTCTGATGGCTGCCCGTTCATTTTTTCCAAAAACCCACTACCTTGTCAACCATGAAGGATCTTGACATCAGAAAGGTCAATGTGGTGCGTTATGTCACCCCACTGCGTGAAGGCGGTTCCCTGCCGGCGCTGGTGGAAGCCGATGATGAATTTCTCTATGTCATCAAGTTTCGCGGAGCCGGGCAAGGACCTAAAGCATTGATTGCTGAACTGATCGGCGGAGAACTGGCCAGAGCTTGTGGTCTCCTCGTTCCGGAGTTGGTATTTATGACCCTGGATGAATCCTTCGGCCGATCCGAACCAGACGAAGAAATCCAGGATTTACTGCGCTTCAGCATCGGGTTAAATCTCGGCCTGCATTATCTGTCCGGGTCGATCATGTACGATCCGTTGGCTTCTCCGGTTGATGCGCTCACCGCGTCCAAAGTGGTGATCCTGGATAGCCTGATCACGAACATTGACCGCACCTATAAAAATCCAAACTTACTAAGCTGGAATAAAGAACTTTGGCTGATCGATCACGGCGCCAGTCTGTACTTTCATTACAATATGGAAAATTGGAAATCCCATGCCGCCAAATCATTTGTGCAGGTCAAAGATCATGTTTTATTAGCTCGCGCCTCTGAACTGGAAGCGGCGGCCAATCAGGTTCAGACTGCCTTAACCGATGACAAGATATCGGGAATCATCCAGGCGATTCCGGAAGTTTGGCTGGATGATGGCTCGGGAGGGCCTTCTGCCGATGAACGGCGTTCAATTTATACCGGATACCTGAGTTTGCGTCTTTCTATCATTGATTCACTTTTAAATGAAGCACAGGATGCCCGGAAAGGTGGTCTATGAGTATGCATTTATCCGCTACGTCCCGAAGGTGGAACGGGAAGAGTTCATCAATATTGGTGTCATCTTGTATTGCAAACCGAAGCAGTACCTGGCCGTCCGCTATCACCTCGACGAAAAAAGAATGACTGCGTTTCATCCGGAGGCAGATCTGGCCGTTATCCGGCATTACCTGGAAACCTGGGATTGCATTGCCCGGGGAGATTCCCGTTGCGGCCCCATAGCCTTACAGGATGTACCGGGTCGCTTCCGCTGGCTGACCGCTACACGCAGCACCATCATCCAGCCTTCAAAAGTACATCCCGGGTTATGCGATGATCCTTCACAAATCCTGGATGAGTTATTCAGCCATTACGTGCTATAAAGCTTAAGTCCGGCCCTACCTATTTTTCATTGACAGAAAAGCGGTACAAGTGAAATTCCTTTTTATTTTGGGCTAAAATAACCCCAATGAGAAAGATTGCTTTATTTATTCTTTTCGGAATAATCTGCTCATCACTTCAGGTCCACAGTCAGAATAACACCGTTCCGGGTTTTAAATTGGTCTGGCAAAAAGCAAGCGCCGAGACCGGAGCCATTGCCAATAAATTGTATTACAGCGAGGTATTCACCCATGTAGTCAATGATTTGAATGCCATGTTTGCGCTGCCCCGGGACGTCTACATCGTGTTCACTTCGAGTGATGAAGGAGCCTTTTACAGTTCGGAAACGGGGTATCCCGTCGTGACCATTCCTTATGAAACTGCTGCCGATGACCGCGAAATACTGGATGCCGGCGGTTATGGAGAAACGGATGAAGAACTGGATGAAATACTATACGAAGAACTGGAGTTTACCTTGTACCACGAGGTGGGTCATGCTTTAATCGAAGTTTTACAACTTCCAACGGTAGGTAGACAAGAAGATGTTGTCGACGAATTTGCTTTTTACGTGTGCATGCGTTTGGGGTACACCAATACCATCTATTCAGCTGCTTTGATGTATGATGCCTTCTCGTATGATCGGGATGACGCCATTGAGGATAATGATCTGATGGACAGTCATTCTCTGGATCTGCAGCGTAGGTACCGGCTCCTATGCCTGCTTTATGGTAGCGATGCAGAAAACAATGCCTACGTGCTGAATGAAATGGATCTCAACGAGGAACAAATGGATACCTGCATCTATGATTACGAAGACCTGATAAAGAACTGGTACCGCATCCTTTACCGGTATTTGCGGCAATAACGTTAACTTAAGGCTCTAGTCAACCTTAAGTCTTATGGCTCCAAGAAAGTACCTGTACGTTTTTTTTATTGTATTTATCCATTGGTCAGCATTTGCTCAAACGAACGGAGCGATCAATATCGGACATGTTGACACCATCTATTCCAGCATTCTGAACGAATCCAGGCCGATCTGGATCCATGTTCCGGAAGGATCAGAATCCAACATTTATGAGCCCACGAGTTATCCGGTCATCTATTTACTGGATGGGGACGCGCATTTCTCCTCGGTAGTAGGCATGGTCGATCAATTAAGTTCGGTCAATGGAAATTCGATCTGCCCCAAAATGATCGTGGTAGGCATCCCCAACACCGACCGTACCCGAGACCTGACGCCTACAAAAGCCAGTTCCGACCATCCTTTTGTAGACAGCACCATGGCGGCCCATTCCGGAGGCGGTGAGGCTTTTATGGATTTTATGGAGAAGGAATTAATCCCCTATATTGAAAGTCACTATTCAACCCAACCATTTCGGATGTTGATCGGCCACAGTTTTGGTGGACTGACTGCCATCAATACCCTATTTGAGCGGCCGGATCTATTCAAGGCCTATTTAGCCCTGGATCCTTCCATGTGGTGGGACAACCAACGATTACTCCATGAAATCCAGCAGGCAGGAAATAAGCCCGGCTATCAGAACCGATGGCTCTATCTTGGCATCGCCAATACGATGGATCACGAAAAAGATACCCTGGTGGGTCTGCAGGACACCACAGTTGCCACCGAGCACATCCGCAACATCATCTACCTCAACCGGTTTTACGATCACCTGCAGATCAGTCCATTCAAATACGATAGTAAATTTTATCCGGACGATGACCACGGCTCGGTGCCTCTGATCGCTACCTATGATGCTTTGCGGTTTTTCTTTAAATCCTATCCCGTGACGATATCATTCGAGGACTTTATGAATCCGGATCTGGATTTGGCTGCGAAAATTCAAAAGCACTATGAACAGGTTTCGGTAGACTTTGGCTATGAAATAAAACCCGACGAGAGCTTGATGAATTTGATTGGTTATCAATTTTTGGGAATGAAACAGTTGGAGAAAGCCGAAAAGTTTTTCCTCCTGAATACAGTTAATCATCCAAAGAGCTTTAATGCATTCGACTCTTTAGGAGAATGTTACCAGGAGATGGGCAAGAAAGAAAAAGCCATCAAGAGTTATCAAAAATCAATAGAACTAAACCCGGACTCTTATTCCAAAGAAAAATTAGAAGCACTTAAAAGCAATAAATAATTCCGGTTTCCAGTGTCCAGCATTAACATCCGGCAGACAAATAGCTTCTGATTTAATAGGAAATACAAGGCGGAAGCATTAAATCATTTTATGTTCAAGCATTTAACTTTCTGGTTGGTTGTGTCCATAGTATCCTTAGCAATCAACTGTACCGATCATCCTGAGAACCTCAATGATGACCCTGTCCGCCAATCCCTTGATTTTCAACCCTGGGAAGCAACCGAACAACCGGCAGGCTCAGCCGCCTACCTGGGCCTGGGTCCCTATGCCAAATGCCTGTGTACAGCGGTATTTGTCTCCGGCCGGAAGCCGGAAGAATTTGTCACAAATAACGATGGGATCATCCTGGAAAAATCCTGGGTAGATCAGGTCACCTGGTCCATCGATTATGATCTGCACCAGGTAACGGCTTTTCTGGGCGACACGGTATATCGCACGGCTACTTTTACCGGCGATCAAGGCTGTATCCTGGATGTAGCGAAAGGCATGCATTTTACACCCGTCCCGGTCAAATCCTCATTACCGCCGACAGACTCCATGGACTGGCCCATGGGCGACCACATCAGTAAGCTACCTACAACATACGACTCCTTGAAGCTGAAAGAGGTCGCTCGGGAGGCATTTGATCCTGCCGCTCATACAGCAGCTTTTTTAGTCATCCACCACGGGCGGATTATCCTGGAGCACTATGCCGAAGGGATCGATAAAGACACGCAACTGGAGTCGTGGTCGATGGGGAAAAGCATCACCGGCACCCTGATCGGGCGGTTAATAGCGCAAGGCAAGCTGTCCCTGGATCAGGAGGCGCCTGTTCCAGAATGGCAACAGCCGGGCGATCCACGCGGCCGGATCACTATTCGGAACCTGATGCAGATGAGCAGCGGCTTACGTTTTCCATCATTTGGTCGCACACGGGATAGCGCCGTGGCCGGGTCAACGAGTTATGATGGTGAACTACCTATGGCCCAGCTCACGCATGTGTATCCTTATACCGGCTCTATCAACGTATTTGATTTTGCAGTCAAACGGCCCCTGGAATTTGCTCCCGGCAGCAAGGGAGCCGGTCAGTACCGCAATTGCGATCCGCTTACTTTGGGCTACATCATTCGCCGGACGGTAGAAGCGGACGGACGCAATTACTGGACCTGGCCGCAGGAAGAGCTATTTGATCAGATCGGCATCCGCAAGCAATTGCTCGAGACGGACCGCTGGGGCAACTTTATTATGACAGGCTATGATTTTGGCACTGCCCGCAACTGGGGACGGCTGGCCTTGCTCTACCTGCAACGTGGGGTTTGGAATGGTAATCAGCTGCTTCCGGAAGGATTTACGGATTTTGTCGCTACGCCGGCACCAGCCTGGATCGACCCGGTCTACGGAGGTATGTTCTGGCTGAATACCGATGGAAAATTCAATCTACCCAAAGATGCGTATGCCATGATGGGTGGAGGCGGCCAAAATGTAATTGTCGTCCCGTCATTGGACCTGGCAATTGTAAGAATGGGCCACAGTAAAGGGGCAAAATTTGCTTCCAAGGCGCTTAATGAGGCGCTTAAAAGCCTGCTTCCCGCCTTGCCATCAGACTAATTCTAGCGGAACACATTGTCTGATATAACTTGATCCGTGCTGGTACTTCTGCGGAAACCTTTATACATTTATGGAATCACATCATCAAGCCGAAATAAAAGTACATGGAACCACTTTGGGGTATAGATCTGGGAGGAACAAAAATTGAAGGGGTCATCATTGCTTCACAGAAAAACCCAACCGAACTTACCCGGCTTAGGGTACCGACTGAACAGGAAGGAGGCTATGATCACATCATCAGCCAGATCGGGAAGCTGATCCAACAGATGAAAAAAGAGAGCGGACTGAATCCCGCTTACGTCGGCATGGGCACCCCGGGAGTGTTGGAGCCATCTACCCAAACCATGAAAAACTGCAATACGACCAGCCTGTTGGGCAAACCCTTAAAAAAGGATCTGGAAGAGCGTTTAGGCATCACTTTCCGGATGGCTAACGATGCCAATTGTTTTGCAGTGGCTGAAACCAATCTCGGGGTTGTCAAGGACGTATTGCCTGATGCAGATGTCGTCTTTGGTATCATTATGGGTACCGGTGTCGGCGGTGGCCTGGTCGTCGACGGCAAGGCGATTTATGGCAAACAAGGGATAGCTGGAGAGTGGGGTCACAACTTTCTGGATGAATCCGGCGGACCGTGTTATTGCGGCAAAACCGGGTGCGTCGAAACCATCCTTTCCGGTCCTGGGCTGGAACGATTTTATGCGGCCCAATCCGGAGAAAAGAGAAAATTAAAGGAAATCATCAATCGTGCGCGCGAAGCCTCGGATCCTCATGCTGTTGCGACCATGGACCGGCTTATCCAGTTCTTTGGCAAAGGGGTTGCCTATCTGGTCAATATCATCGATCCTGATGCAATCGTACTGGGAGGAGGCCTGGGCAACATCGATGAATTATACACCAGGGGCGTGAAAGAGGTAGAAAAACATGTCTTCAATCATCGTCTGGAGACGCTCTTTCTGCGGCCCAAACTAGGTGACAGTGCCGGCGTCTTCGGAGCTGCATTGCTCTAATAATAACCCTCCGCAGATGTTAGCAGCAACCGGATTACGATATGCATACAAACCCGGACAGGACCTGGTTTTCCCGGATATTCTGGCATCCAATCGGGATAAGATCCTAATTCTAGGTCAATCCGGATGTGGAAAAACCACCCTGCTGCACCTGCTGGCCGGCATCCTTACACCCCAACAAGGCGTGGTTAAATTACTGGATGAGGATGTATACTCACTGTCCGGTCATCAGCGCGATGCATTTCGTGGCAAGCACATCGGGATCATCTTTCAACAATCCCATTTCATCCGTTCTTTGCGCGTGGAAGAAAATTTAATCCTGGCCCAAAATCTCGCCGGGTTGCCAACAGATAAAAAGCGCATTCACGAGATCTTGCAACGCCTGGGGCTGGATCATAAGGCCCAAAAGCGAACTCAAGAACTCAGCGTCGGCGAACAACAACGGATCGCCATCGCCCGCGCCCTTGTGAACCGGCCCAGTTTGATCCTGGCGGATGAGCCTACCTCAGCCCTCGACGACCGGAACACGGAACAGGTCATCCAGCTCCTTGAACACCAGGCGGACGAAGAAAATGCCGCACTGGTCCTCGTCACTCATGACAAACGCCTCAAGGATTATTTTGCGAACCACATCAACCTGAGTGCATGAATCTGATCACGCTAAGCTGGAAGAACATCATTCACCGCCCGCTCAGCCTGGCGCTTACGCTGGTCCTTTTTGCATTGGGTGTGGGATTAATTGCCTTCCTGTTTGTGGTTAACAAGCAGATCGAAGATAAATTTGAAAAAAACCTGGCTGGCATTGATATCGTCCTGGGGGCGAAAGGCAGCCCCCTGCAATTGGTTCTCTGCAACATGTATCACATCGACGCGCCGACCGGGAATATTCCGATCCAGTCCATCCGTGCCTTCTTTAACCCCGAGCATCCGCTGATCAAAGATGCCACCCCCTTGTCGATCGGTGACAGTTATAAAGGATTTCGCATCGTGGGGACCACCCGTTCATTTGTCGAATTGTATGCATTAGAGATCGCCGCGGGTGACTGGTGGGAGCATGATTTTGATGTGACCATCGGACCCGAGGTGGCCAGGCGTTTGAATCTTAAGCTTGGTGATCAGTTTCAAAGCACCCACGGCCTCCTGCAGGACGAAAATCTGACGCATGAAGAAAGCCATGCTTTCCGGGTTACCGGCATTATGGCTTCCTCCGGCACGGTGGCTGACCAGCTGATCCTGACTAACACCCAGAGCATTTGGGCCGTACATGACCATGAAAACGAGGAATCAGCGCACCAGGAGGAATCTGCGATTGACCCGGACGCGCCGCATTTTACCAATGCCTCATTACTCGAACATCCGGACCAGGAGATTACCAGCCTACTGATCCGTTTTAAAGCCCGCAATTATCAGGCATTGAACATGGCTCGTAACATCAATGAAAATACCGACTTACAGGCCGCGACACCGGCTATCGAGATTAACCGGCTGTTTTCGCTGATGGGCGTGGGCATGGATGCCTTAAAGACATTGGGATGGTTGATAGCCATCGTATCGGGGTTAAGTATTTTCATTTCATTATATGGCTCCCTGAAAGACCGGAAATACGAATTGGCACTGATGCGGGTGCAGGGTGCTTCACCAGGCAAATTGTTTTCGATGATCATTTTGGAAGGTTGTCTGCTGGCGATTGCGGGCTATCTGCTGGGAATCCTCCTGGCCCATGTGGCCATGTATTTCCTGACGGACTACCTGGAAAATGCCTACCGTTATCCTTTTAAGCCCTGGCAATGGGTACGGGAAGAAGGATGGCTGGCATTAGGTGCCCTGGTGATCGGGTTGTTTGCTGCATTAATTCCCGCCTGGCAGGCTTACCGGACTGAATTGTCCAGGACATTGGCAGAAGGCTAACGAAAATGTTGAAGGTTGAAGGTTGAAGGTTGAATGATTTGGATCATATATTTGTTGGCGATTAAAATGCAATCAATGAAATACTTCGGTTGGTTATTATTATCAGGATTTCTGATGACTTCAGCAATCCAGGTACATGCTCAGGATGCAGCCAATATTTGGAAAACACTCGCCAAAATCACTTTCAAGAAAGAATACGATGACCTGCTGGGATTTAAAGTAGACCGCCCGGTTTTCAGTGAGGACATCCAGAAACTGAATGGCAAGGAGGTTACTGTGACCGGTTACATCATTCCGGTGGAAGGCTATAAGAGTCATTCTGAGTTCGTCTTTTCTGCCTATCCGTACAATATGTGTTTTTTCTGCGGAGGTGCAGGACCGGAGTCGGTCATGGAGGTACTTGCCAAAGAGCCCATCAAATATTCCGCTGAATCGGTTACCATCCGGGGTAAGCTGGAACTGAACTATGATGATGCAAACCGGCTGATGTATGCCCTATCGGATGTGGTCCTGGTCAAATGATGCCATTTTTCATGACAACATTACCCTACCAGACGTTACTAGCTTAAATGAAGGGAGCAATGGTTAAGTTTTCCCAGTTTTGGTTGGTACTCGCTGGCTTCTATCCGTCCATTCTTTTCGGTCAGACTACCCCCGAGCCGTTTTTACCTGCTTTTTTCGCTGGTTATCCGCATGTGCGTGATCTGGCCCTTAGCGCGGAAGGAAAAGAAATGTATTTCACGATTGAAAGCCCCGCGAAAGACTTTTCCGTTATCGCGGCCTGTCATCTGTCAGAAGGCAAATGGCAGGAACCACAGGTCGCTGCCTTTTCTGGCCAATACCGTGACCTGGAACCCTTTTTATCACCCGATGGCCTTCATCTGTATTTTGCTTCCGGAAGACCTCTATCCGGCCACGATGCCGGTGATGTGAACATTTGGATGGTATCACGTGCCCATGCCGGAGAAGCATGGAGTGACCCGCTCCCGGTCGACGCGCCTATCCACTCCGATAAAGATGAGTATTATCCATCCGTCGCTGCCAATGGCAACCTCTATTTCACCAGACTGTCCGATGACCCGGCGCAAAAAGAAGACCTCTATCTGTGTGAGAAGAAGGATGGCATCTACCAGGAGCCGCAAGCATTACCTCCTGCCATCAACGGAACAACTTATGAATTTAATGCTTTTATAGCCCCGGACGAATCATATATCCTGTTTTCCTCCTATGGCCGCTCCGATGATCTGGGAGGGAGCGATCTCTATATCAGTCGAAAAGGACCGGATGGCATCTGGCAAACGGCGCAACATCTCGATGTGGTTAATTCCACCCGTATCGATTATTGTCCGTTTGTTGATGCAGATCAATTGCGGCTTTATTTTACCAGTGAACGCAGCGCGGTACCCGGGCACTTTGACAAGCCTCTGGACCTGCCACAGATCCTTTGGCAATTCCGTCAACCCGCGCATGGTTCCGGCCGCATTTATTCCATCGACCTGAAGGAGGTCATCAGGCCGGATTAATCCGCCAGTTGTGGCGATTCCAGCAATTTAAAATACTGATCCAGCCGCGGCATGATTACAATCTCGGTCCGCCGGTTCTCCGCACGTCCTTCAGCCGTACTGTTGTCCGCCTTTGGCAGGTATTCGGATCGACCCGAAGCGGAAAGCCGGTCCGGAGCCACGTAATAATTCAGCTGGAGCGATCGAACCACGGAAGTGGCCCGCATGGCGCTTAGATCCCAATTGTCCTGAAGGCATTCATTATGCATGGGTACGTTGTCTGTATGCCCTTCGACCATGATCTGCAGGTCGTCGTGTTCATTGATGACGGCCGCCAGCTTACCGAGGATGTTCTTGGCCTGATTGCCCAAAGCAAAGCTGCCGGATCGGAAGAGCATCTTGTCGGAAATGGATACATGGACCATTCCTCCGCGGACTTCGATTTGGAGGTCGTCGTCGGAGATGTCCGCCAGGGACCGCCGGAGGTTCATAACCAGGACCAGATTCAGCGAATCTTTCTGTTGAATCTTGTTGGTCAGATTTTCGATGAATGAATATTGCTTGTTGATGTTTTCCAGGGACTGTTGTATGGACTCTGCCCCGGCCTTATTGATCACGCTGAGGTCAGCCAGCCGGTCCAGGAGGGAGGCATTGGTGGCCTGGATGGTCTGAAGTTGCCGGTCCAGTTGTTCGGCCTGCTGGTTCTTCAGGGCCAGCTCCCGTTCGAGATCATTGATTTTCTTTTTGTTGCAGGCTGGCAGCAAAACGATAACTACCGCCAGCAGAAGGAAGGAATATTTGTTCATGGTCAACGAATTGAAGTTCTTGGTTAAAACTGTTCGGAAGAGCGTTTTAGTATATTTCATACCACAAAGGCACGGAGGACACAAAGGACTGATACTCGTTTCACTCGATCAGCCTTTACTTGCACTAATTGTCCATTCCTCGAAAGGTTAATTGGTGAACATGGTGTTTAATTTCATCCTGATGTCCCAAAAGCTTTACTGGTATAAAGCAATTGTGTATTTTAGAATACAATGCTCACCAAATCACAGATAAATAAATTAAGCTACGATATTATTGGAGCTGCCATTGAAGTCCATAAACAACTTGGTCCTGGATTGCTTGAATCTGTTTATCAACAATGTTTAATCTATGAGTTGGAAAGCAATGGAATTGAAGTATTATCGCAAGTGATGGTGCCGCTTAATTACAAGGGATTAGAATTAACTCAAAAATTAAGGTTGGACTTGTTGGTAGAAGACAATATTATCGTTGAATTAAAAACTGTGGAAATTATTCAACCGGTACATAAAGCTCAATTATTGTCCTACATGCAATTGGCCCGGAAACCAAAAGGTTTGTTGATGAATTTTTACACGGAAAATTTATCAAAAAATGTAATTCCGTTGGTCAATAACCACTTTAGGGATTTACCTGAATGAAGCAAAAAACCGATTGAGGGTAATTATTTTTATCTTCAAAATCCTTTGTGTCCTATGTGCCTATGTGGTTATCTCTAATCCTCGTTGTTATCCCCAGTCTTTATCCCTGCCCGCCATTGCACCAGCCAGGCTTCTTTGGCCTGCATCAGGTCTTCTTTGGACTGATTGTGGACAGGCGTTTTGGATAGCTGGCCGGGCATGTCTTCGATGTAGATGGTTGAAGACGGGAAAGCGAAGCGTACGCCAATGGACTCGGCCAGGTGCATGATCGCCAGCAGCACTTCTTCACGGATAGCTAATTCTTCGGCATAAACAGCTGTCTCAATATATGCCCGAAATAGGATGTTGATGGAGGAATTGTCAAATTGATAAAGGTGTACATAGTTGGGTTCATCGGCTAATTTGGGGTGGGTAATGACGATATCCCGCATCCCTGCCACAAATGCTTCAATGTATCTTGGCGGCGTATCGTAAGTCACGCCAATTTGCATTTGGAGCATGCGCCGGGGTCGAATACCCATGTTGTTGATGCTCAGGTTGGCTATGTTGCCATTCGGTACCGTAATCAGGGAAGTATCAACCGTACGAATTCGTGTAGACCGGAAACCGACCTCCTCAATGGTTCCCATTTTACCATCGATTTCGACATAATCCCCAATCTGAAACGGATGATCCATAAATATCATAATGGACCCCAAAAAGTTCTTTACCGTGTCCTGGGCTGCCAGCGCCAAAGCCAAACCTCCGATGGAAATACCGGCAATCAACGCGGTGACATTGACATCCAGCTGATTCAGGATGTAAATCGCTGCGACCAGGACCAACATGATCTTAATGACCCGGTCAATGATTGGGATAAATTGATCATCTAATTTGCTACTGGTCTGAGTTGCTGCATCCCGGAGATGCCTGACAATGACATCAAACACACGCCATACCAGAACTGCCAGCATAAAGCTACCGGCGATGCGTAATGCTGCAATCACAAATTTGGACGCTCCAACCGGTAATTTAAGTACCGGCACAAATCGGTTGATCAAGGCCAGGGTGACCAGCCAACTGATGATGCGGGCGATTTGCCACGTGTGTTTATCATTAATTTTCCAACGACCGATGATCTCCTTAAACCCGGTGTGCAATAACAATTTGAACAACCGGCTCAGCAGCCAGTAGCACATCCCTGCTGCCAACAGGATCAATAATATGCCAAAGTATTGCCACAAATACAATCCCAGAAAGCTGGTCGAGGACTTGTATGGAAAAAGTTTAACCAGAAAATCGGTCCCGAAAGGAAATGTTTTTTTCATCAAACCCGGCAACGCGTCCAGGGTTGCCGGAGCATAGATCCACCCGTTGTTCTCTTTTACCAGATAAATTTGCGGCAATTCACCCGGGAAAAGCGTGTAGGTATTCTGTCCTGTTAAGCTATCGGTATAATTGGGATTCTGGGAAACTTTGTTGAGCTGAACATACAATCCCTTGGCATCGAGGATACTCTTGATCTGCTGGGCCTTCGTTACGGCAGTGGCGCTGTCCAGGCCTGCCGGAAATGCAATACGTGTTTCAGCGGGATCGTACGTGTCCTTTTGCAGGAAATACAAATGGGTGAGGATCGTATGGTAGGGGCTTTCATTCGAAGGGCGTACCTGTTGATACGTCTGAGCCTTCGCAATACCTGATATACAAATTATAATACATAATAAATAACCTTTATATAATCTGTATATTTGCATCGTTTGGTTTTTTTGGTGTGACCAGGCACGCCATCCTTGACTGATTGCAAAGATAGTAATTCGCCTATGGATTGGAACAGCGCCCTGATGGGATTCAAAGCATATCTGCGGCTGGAGCGATCACTTTCGGTCCACAGTATTGCTGCCTATTTGCGCGATGTCCGCAAATTGGGTCACTTTGCCACAGCACAAGTGCCACCGGTCGGGCCAGTCCAGATGCAACCGCAGCAGCTGGAAGCATTCATCATCGAAGCAGGCAGCCAGGGACTCAGTCGACGCTCACAGGCCCGCCTCATATCCGGCATTCGGGCATTTTACAAATACCTGATGATGGAGGATGCTCTGGAGGTTGATCCAACCGAATTGCTGGAAGGCCCGAAACTTAGCCGCAAAATACCCGATGTGCTGTCGGTAAATGAAATCAACAGGATCCTCAACAGCATTGATATTTCCACGGCTCATGGCATGCGCAACCGGGCCATGCTGGAGACGCTTTACGCCAGCGGCCTGCGGGTCAGCGAGCTGGTCAATTTGCAGCTATCTAACTTATTTCCGGAGGTACGATTTGTGAAAGTGATCGGTAAAAACAATAAAGAGCGCATCGTGCCCATCGGCAGCGACGCATTAAAATTTATCCAGGATTATTTAACGCATTACCGGCAACACGGGCCCATAAAGAAAGGGTGTGAAGATATTGTCTTCCTGAATCGTCGGGGAGGCAAATTAAGCCGGGAAATGGTCTTTATGATCATCAAAGAAACCGTGCAGCAGGCGGGCATTAACAAATCCGTCAGCCCGCACACCTTCCGCCACTCGTTCGCCACCCACCTGGTGGAAGGCGGGGCCGATTTGCGTGCCGTACAGGACATGCTGGGACACGAGTCCATCACCACAACCGAAATTTATACGCACCTGGACCGGGAATTCCTGCGGGAAACCTTGGTCAAATACCATCCGAGGTTCCGCCACCAGGGGTAAGAAACCGTCACACCCGAGCAATAAACCCTATTTCAATCTTGATTACTGGCTTTTCATCCGCTTGCGGACCTGAAGGATTACCTTTTCCACCCGTTTCTTTTTGGTGAGGGATTCCATATCAGGCAACCTCATTTCCAGTACCTGTGTAAAATCAGCATAATCCTCCCTGACCAAAATGGGTAAACTTCGTTCGGCATACATGGGCAGCTGATTTTCCGGAGACTTCGTCAATTGTTCCAGGAGGAGGGCTATGGCATCCTGATGATATTGCTCCTTACCGGCTAAAGCAATCAGAATCATCACCGCCTGATCGCGGGTAATCACCGATCCCTGATCCGCCACCAGGAGGATAACCGGTAGTTTTGCATAAATGACAGCAGGATTATCCGGTGTCAGGGTACGAATTGCTGTCATGGCGCCCCATTGCAGCCGGTTATTTTTACCTGTCAAAATGCCCAAAAAAGCATCGAGATGAGGTTTGAGCAGGTGAGGCTTCAGCTCTCCCACTTCATAAAGCACCTTAATCGCATCGTTTTTTATGTCATTCTTTTTGTGCTGCAGCAGCAGAACCAACCCAGCCACCGCCAGCTCATCTGCATGCATCGCAATCTGCTGAGCGAGAGCAATATTCGGGGCTTCATCACGCCGGCCTTGTCCGGAAGCCAGCAGCCCAATCAGTTGATCTGTTTCCTTTCCCATCCTAATATTGTTTTGTGACTGATATTACCATACGGCAATGATTTTAAACATTCCGGTAACAAATCAAAGAATTGAAATGTATTAAAATCTCCAATTCAATTACATTTATGCCGCCAAACTGGGAACGAGGCAATTCAACCATATGGATCCCTTCGATCCTGCTTGGGTTTACTATACAATGTAATTCTATGAACCGAATTCTACATGTTTCTGTACTATCACTATTTTTATTACCCTTACTTAGTGCACAGAACACCAATCGTTCAATCGATGGCTCTTACAATAATCCGAAATATCGTGACTGGGGGTCGGTAGGATCCCAATTAAATATCCAGGTGCCGCTGGCCTATGGTGACGGTATCTCATCACCTTCAGGCGAAGATCGCCCAAATCCAAGGATGCTCAGCAACGCGCTTTTTTCCCAGTCCGGAGATATCAATGACACGCGTAACCTATCCGCATTCAACTGGGGATGGGGTCAGTTTATCGATCACGACATAACCCTTGTTAAAGACGTACACGACGAAGTCCTACCCATCGCCATACCGGCGTTCGACCCATGGTTCGACCCCAATGGAACCGGGCAGATGTCTATTTCCATCAAGCGGTCGGCTTTTGATCCTGCCACGGGCACCAGCATCGATAATCCCCGCGTACCGGTCAACGCCATCACGGCTTATATAGATGGTTCAGGGGTCTATGGATCCGACGAGCACCGGGCCAAGTGGCTCCGCACCTTTGTAAAGGGTAAACTGAGGACCTCCGTAGGGAACCTATTGCCCTACAATACCAAGAATGGCGAGATCGACGGCGGCGAAACATATATCGCTCCGGCTATGGACATGCCTTTTTCTTTCATCAATACTTATTTTGTAGCTGGAGACCCGCGGGCTAATGAAAACCCGTTTCTCTCCTCCATCCATACCCTTTTTGTCCGCGAACATAACCGGCAGTGTGATGAGCTGGCAGCGAAACATCCTGACTGGAATGATGAACAGCTGTATCAGTATGCCCGTAAAATGGTCAGCGGCATCATACAGGCCATCGTTTACGAAGAATGGCCCCCAACGCTGGGCATGCAGGTCACTCCCTACACCGGATATAAAGAAGACGTGAATCCACAGATCATGAATGTCTTCTCAGCTGCTGCCTTCCGCTACGGACACACCACCATCAATAAGACGTTGGTGCGGATGAATGATGATTTCGAATACATCCCCGAAGGCAATATCGAACTCCGGGATGCTTTCTTTAATCCCAGCGCCATCAACCAGCAGGTTGGTATCGAGTCTTATTTCTCGGGAATGTCCACCGTGGTACAGCAACACCTGGATTGCAAGGTCATCGATGACCTGCGCAACTTCCTGTTTGGACCTCCGGGAGCCGGCGGCCTGGACCTGGTATCCATTAACCTTGAACGTGGCCGCGATCGTGGATTACCGGACTTTAACAGCGTTCGTGCTGCATTCGGAATGTCGACCTATACTTCTTTTGAGGAGATCACCACGGACGCATCGATGGTACAAAGTATGAAAGAAATGTATGGCGACATCAGCAAACTGGATCCCTGGGTGGGTATGCTGGCCGAAGACCATATGACCGACGCGATGTTCGGACCTACCGCCATGTACATCATCAAGCAGCAATTCATGGACCTCCGCGATGGAGACCGTTTTTATTACGAGAATGACCCGGTCCTGACCGCTGAGGAGAAAGATGCCATAAAAGCAACACGTCTTTCAGAAGTCATCCGTCGCAATACCGGCTTGCAGCATATCCCTTATGAAGTGTTCCGGGTAGAGCAGTCAACTACTTCCACTCAGCCTGACGCACTGGCAGATAACCGCCTTGAGTTGTTCCCAAACCCGGCCAGCAGTCAGATCCAGGTACGCATTCCGGAAACCGTCCAGGGCCCGGTTGTCCTGACGGTGACTGACCTGCAGGGCAGACAGCACCTGCAGCAACAAGTCCAGCAACATGACACCGTATTGCGGTTGGATCTCCCAGCCCAAATGGGATCCGGATTTTATGTCATCAATGTCCGGGGCAAACAATATGCAGCCCAGGCCAAGTTTATAAAAAGATAACC
>Ga0116151_10001873_pt1 | contig 19623 bp, 18 predicted proteins | sample AD_UKC117_MetaG_FD_89893 | JGI IMG/M metagenome (GOLD analysis project Ga0116151, IMG submission 89893) | Active sludge microbial communities of municipal wastewater-treating anaerobic digesters from Hong Kong - AD_UKC117_MetaG | ecosystem: Engineered > Bioreactor > Anaerobic > Digestate...
CGCTCTCTCGGCGATCCGGCCACGAAAGTGTCCACCATGCAGAGTGGACACCTTTGTCCAACTCCCCGCCGATCATCGACCACACGATCAAGTCAGCAAGGTGGGGTAGGCCGGACGCTCACGGTCAACTCTTCACTGGCATCACAGCGGCTTAGAGAGCCCTCTTGTCCTGCCGCAGGCGAGCGTAGCGTTAGAAGTGAGTTTGGGGTGGTGGCCAGAAACGATCATGCCTGGCTCACCACGACTGAAGATCAGGACCGCCAGTTCTCGGCCCGCCCGCCCACCCCAGATCGACGCTTCCAGGGCCGCCGCGAAACACTCACGGGTGACGCCGTCGACAACGTTGAGAATGCGAAAACGTCTGTCGCAAACGAGCTGGTCACCGCTTGCCTGGGCCGTCTTCATCGAAGGTGGGTTCGACGCTGCAGCCATCAAGCAGATCGACCCGCGCACCCCTCTAGTCGTGGGACAAGTTCTACGGCAACCCCGAACCGTCTCAATCCGCTTCCTTCAGCGGCAGTGCTCCCGAGTACTCCCTGGAAGTCGCCGAGGAGCAGACTGTGTCTCAATCCGCTTCCTTCAGCGGCAGTGCTCCCGGGCATGGCGATTTTCCCGGGCTTCGCGCGCCTATGGGTCTCAATCCGCTTCCTTCAGCGGCAGTGCTCCCGGAGACACTCTGCAAAGCCTTGTGACAAAACGCTTTCATGGCGCCGATTCCACAAGGTTGTCGCCGCTGGCCCATCCGACTGCGTCTCCCACCTCACCTCGGCGCAGGAAGAACGTCGATTTTCCGTTGTCGAGCAGAACGTTAGGTCGATCTCCACACGGTGCGGACCCTCGCGGGTGCCGAAACCGTGGCGAAATCGGGTACGACCATGGCTTGCGCGAAAGCGCCGGGCAAGGCTTTTCTGCCGCATGGACACGGCATCGGCGACACCCATCGACGTCGCCGCACGGCTCGCCGGGCCGGTGCGACGGCTGACGGTCGAGGCGCTGGCGGGCGACTGGTTCATGGGTCATGTTCGGCTGACGGTCGAGGGTGCCTCGGCGCAGTCGCCGAGCCAGCTCGCCGGCCGGGTGCGCGGCGCGCTCGGCGCGGCCCTTCGGGGCAGCGCGTCGGCCGAGGCGCTGGCTGGCCGGCCGTGCCCGTGGCGCCCGCCCTGCGCCCTCGACCTCCTCTTCCGCAGCCAGGGCCGGATCACGCCGGCCCTCGAGATCCCCAAGCCGATGGTGCTGGCGCTGCGTCGCGAGGGCCACCTCCTCCACGCCGATCTCGGCCTCGTCGGCTTCGCCAGCGAGTGCCTGGAGGAGGTTGCCGCCGCCCTGGTTTACGCCTGGCGCGACCGCATCCCGGACGTGCGGGGCAGCCGCATCGTCGACCGGGCGATAGGCAGCACCGCGGGCGTGGCAGTGCCCGCCTCGGCCCGGGCCGTCGTCCTGGCTTTCGACAGCCCGCTGGAGATCCGCTGGCGCGACGCTGGCCCGGCCAGCGCCTCCGCCGCCCTCTGGAGCCTGCTTTCCAGCCTCGGCAACCGGGTGAGCGGCCTCGCCCGCTGGCAGGACGCCGGGATCCAGGCCGACTGGCCCGAGCTCAGGGCCCGTGCGGCCACCCTCGAAATGACCTGCCTCGCCAATGACAGCGAGCGCTGGCAGCGCCGCTCCTTCCGCCAGGACCGGCGCATTCCCATGCAGGGCGACCGCCCGGTCGTGCGCCTCGCCAGCGATCTCGCCCCGTTCCTGCCCTGGCTGGCGCTGGGTGCGGTGACCCATGTCGGCAGTCACGCCGCATTGGGCATGGGCCGCTACCGCCTGCTCGTCGAGGATGCGGCCGATACCGGTTGAGCCGTCAGGGCCGCGCGTGGGTCGCCTTGTGGGACCACCGTTCGTCGAGCCATGTTAACGCATTGAAAACAATGAAATATTCTTGATCGTCTGGCGGAGACGGGGGGATTCGAACCCCCGATACAGGTTCACCCTGTATAACGGTTTAGCAAACCGCCGCCTTCAGCCACTCGGCCACGTCTCCGGACCGGCGGGTTCTACAGGCTCCCGGGGCCGAGCGTCAATGATCCGGCGCATGGGGCGGGCGGGCTGCCGATCGGCGTCCGGGCAGCAGCACGCCTCGAAGCGGCCGATGCCTGCCTTGCGCGGCGCCACGATGGTCCGGATCGAAGCGTTCTCCGGCCGGCGCATGGCGTCAGCCCTCGCTGGCGCGATTGCGGGAAGCCCTGCCCGGCCGCGCTGCCGCCGGCTGCGGGCTCAGCTCGCGGCCTCCGCGACGTCGTCGCTGAGCCGACCCTGCGTCAGGCGGGCGAGCTCGGCGAGGTCGGTGGCGAAGACGCAATGCGGGTGGCCGGCCGCCGCGAACAGTCGCCTGAAACGGTCTAGGCTGCCGTCGATCACGGTCGGCAGGGGGATCGGGTGGCCGACCGGGGCGACCCCGCCGATGGCGAAGCCGGTCAGGGTGCGCACCCGCTCCGCATCGGCGCGCCGCACCTCGCCCTCGAGATCGACGGCACCGGCCAGGGCCGCCATGCGACATCGCCGGTCGCCCGCCACCAGCGCCATGACCGGCCGGTCGCCGACCAGGAACACCAGCGACTTGACGATGGCGCCGACCGGCACGCCGCAGGCCAGGGCGGCATCGGCGGCGGTCCGCGCCGTGCCGTCGAGCTCGATCACCCGGCCCTCGATGCCGGCCCCGGCGAGCGCCAGAACGACCCGTTGCACGGCCGGGCGATCGAGCGCGCTCACCTGTTGTCAGCCCGGCAGCGGAATGGCGTTGCCCCGGGCCGGCACGTCATAGCCGCGCTGCACGCCCGGCCGGCCGGCGAGGTCCAGATACCAGCGGCGGACATTCGGGAATTCGCCCAGGTCGATGCCCTGCCACTCGAAGCGGGAGAACCAGGGCCAGGTGGCGAAATCGGCGATGCTGGGATTGTCGCCGGCGAGGTGGGCATGGGTGGCGAGCCGCTTGTCGGCGACGCCATAGAGGCGCTTCGCCTCGTTGCCGTAGCGCTCCTCGGCATAGGGCGCCTTGCCGGGGTTGAAGCGCAGGAAGTGATGCGCCTGGCCGAGCATCGGGCCGACGCCACCCATCTGCCACATCAGCCATTCGAGCACGACCAGCCGCTCGGCCTCGTCGGCGCCACCGAACCGCCCGGTCTTCTCGGCGAGGTAGATGAGGATGGCGCCGCTCTCGAAGACCGACCGGCCGTTCTCCCGGTCGACGATCGCCGGGATCTTGTTGTTCGGGCTGATCGCCAGGAAGTCGGGCGCGAACTGCTGGTCCTTGCCGATGTCGATCTCGTGCACCGTGTAGGGCAGGCCGCATTCCTCCAGCATGATGGAGACCTTGCGGCCGTTCGGCGTGCTCCAGGTATAGAGGTCGATCAATGGGTTCTCCTTCTTTTTTCACACACCGGCGTACGACCCGGGTGCGCCGCCCCGAGGGCGGCCAACGGGCGCTCCGCGGGGCGCATTGCCGAATTCGGTGAATCGAATTCTGGACTTTCAGGACCCCGTACCGCATATAGGGGCTTCGTCAGTTTTGCCCAATGCACAGCGGCACGCGCGGCGGCGGCATACTGGTCTGCTTAACTCTAACGGGTTGGGGGATCGGCATGATCCAGTCCTACGGCGGCGTGGCCGCGATGATTCGCGTCTCCACTCCAGAGATTCCCGTGGTCGGCATTCGGCCACACCTGATCGAGCGGCGCGCCGGCGAGGTGCTGGCCGCGTTCCCGGGCGACGTGCTCTACGCGGTCAAGTGCAACGACCACCCGGTCGTGCTGCGCGCCCTCTTCGATGCCGGGGTGCGCCACTTCGACACCGCCTCGATCAAGGAGATCCGCCTCGTGCGCGGTCTCTTCCCGGAGGCGGCCTGCCATTTCATGCATCCGGTCAAGAGCCTGGAGGCGATCGCCGAGGCGTATTTCGCGCATGGCGTGCGCCGCTTCGTGCTCGACCACCCGCGCGAGCTCGACAAGATCGTGGCCGCCACCGGGGCTGCCGAGGATCTGGAGCTCTTCGTGCGCGTCGCCGTGCCGGGTGATGGCGCGCTCCTGACGCTCACCGGCAAGTTCGGTGCCTCGGTCGAGGAAGCGATCGCGCTGCTCGGGCAGTGCAAGAGCGTGGCCCGGACGACCGGCGTCACCTTTCATGTCGGCTCGCAATGCCTCGCCCCCCAGGCCTTCGAGCGCGCGATCGGCATCGTCGCCGGCATCATCGAGGAGGTCGGCGGCGTCGATCACCTCGACGTCGGCGGCGGGTTCCCGGCCGCCTACACCGGTGACGAGCCGGCCTTCGAAGCCTTCGTCGACGCCATCCTGCGCGCGGTGGGCGAGCACGGCCTCACCTGCGGCCTGCAGTGCGAGCCCGGCCGTCTGCTCGTCGCCGACGGCGCTTCCGTGTTCGCGCGCGTCGAGCTGCGCCGCGGCCAGGCGCTCTATCTGAACGACGGCGTCTACGGCAACCTCGCCGAGCTCAAGTGGGTCGGGCCGCAATTCCCGACGCGCGCGCTCGGCGTGCACGGGCCGCGTGGCGGGCGGCAGGTCAGCTTCGACCTCTTCGGCCCGACCTGCGACAGCATCGACAGCATGCCCGGGCCGCATTGGCTGGCGGCCGACGTCGCCGACGGCGACTGGATCGAGGTCGGCATGATGGGCGCCTATTCCTGCGCGCTGCGCACCGACTTCAACGGCTTCGCGGCGGCCCACACCGTCCTGCTCGACGACGAGGCCTGGTACGACGTGGCGCGGCTCGGCGCCCGGCGCCTCGCCTGCGCGGCGTGAGATGACGGCTGGCGCCGCCCTCGGACGAGCCTTCGGGGCGGTGCTCGGCGCCCTCGCCCTGGCGTCGGCCCTGCTGCCGGGCGCGGCCCCGCGCGCCCAGGGCATCCCGGGCGATGCCGCTGCCGGCCGCGAGCTGGCGTCCAGGCTCTGCAGCGGCTGCCATCTGATCGACAACCGGCAACGCGGCCCGGCGCTCGACGGGGTGCCCACCTTCCCCGAGATCGCCCGACGTCTGCCGCCCGGGGAGATCGAGCTCAGGCTCGCCGCGCCGTCCCACCCGGTCATGCCCCAGCCGCCGCTCGACACCCTGGGCCGGGCGCATATCCTCGCCTGGTTCGCCACGCTGGCGGACTGACGGGAACGCTGGCCGAAAGAAGCGGGCGCCCGAGCCTTGTGTCTCGGGCGCCCTGAGCGGGACCACTGGCGATGGTCGGCGTGGCCGCGGGGTGCGGCCGCGACATCGGCGCGCCGGGTGGGGCGCGCCGGTGTTCGGGGGTCTCAGAAGCGGTAGTTGAAGCGGGCGGTGATGGCGTGGTCGGTCTCGACCCCCATCTGCTTGGTCAGCGCGTAGTCGGCGCTGAGCGAGAGCGCCTCGCCCATGTCGAGCACCGAGCCGAGCCTGAGGCCGACGGTCTCGTAGCCCTCGCGCTCGATCGTCTCGGTCTGGTCCAGGCCGCCCAGCGCCTGCTCTCGGACCTGCACCTGGTAGTCGTCGAGGTGCAGGCTCCTGGTGTAGCTGAGCCCGCCGGTCAGGGTCAGGCCGAGCTCCCGCGTGAGGGCGATCCGGTCGGCGGTGGCATTGAGGCCGAGGCTGGCCACGGTGTCGTTCACCTCGGCCCCCGAGTAGGTCAGATCGGAGACGTAGGGGTTGCTGATGGTGTAGCCGTCGATCTGCTGCTGGGTGTGGGTGATGTTGACCCAGGGCTGCAGCCAGGAGCTGCCGAGGCGGAACGCCTTGCTGGCGGTCTGCGACAGGGCCACGGTGCGGCCGCCATGGCTCGCCGCGTTGCGCTCGCCGACCAGGGTGTCGAAGCTGGTGTGGTCGTACTGGTCGTCGGCGAAGCTCGCCGTGGTCCGCAGGTCGATGCCGGCGACCTCGGTGTTGAGGTAGAGGCTGACGGCGTCGCTCTGGCTGTCGAGGCGGCTGGCGGTGACGCCGCTGGTGTGGTCGCTGTCGCTGCCGTAGCGGGACATGACGACGCCGAGCATGGTGCCGTCGCCGAGGGTGTAGTTGAGGCCGAGCCCGCTGTCGGGGCGCTGGCTCTGGGTCAGCCGCATGAAGCCGGAGCGGCTCGGGTCGCTGCTGTCGAGCTCGTACGCGTCGAGGGCGGCGGCGTCGCGGTCGCCGACGAAGAAGGTGGTGAAGCCCTGCTTTTGGGCCGGGCCCTGGGCGTCGAGGGCGAGCAGGAGGCCGTCGGCGATGTCGTCCTGCAGCTGCTGGGTGGCGCCGCTGCCGGCGGCCAGGGTGTTGGCCCAGTCCCAGCCGCGGGTCAAATAGTGGTTGTAGACCTGGGCCAGGATCTCCTGCCCGCGGGCGCCGAAATGGCTGTTGTCGAAATACAGCGCCGTGCTGTCCGAGTTGGCCGCGTCCGCCGTCGTCACGTTCGTGAACCCGTAGCGGCCAGGGTCCGCCACGATCCGCTCGAACACCGTGAACATGTCAACCGCGACAACGTTGTCATGCTTGTTGACGATCGCGCGCAAGTTTTCGTTCAGGTCGTTGGTGCGGCTGCTGCCGGCGGCGTTCGAGGCCGGCACGCTGCCCCAGTCGTGCACCAGCGTGACGAACATGCGTCGCCCGTCGCTTGCCGCGCCGCCGGCACGCAGCCTATCGATTTGCCCTTCGTAATCACCGGCGGCATTCGAGATGGACTTGTTGCTGATGATGTCATTGTAGCCCATGTAAACAATGGTCAGATCGTTGCCCTCGAAAATGTGAGCATCGCTTTCCCACTTGTCGACCTGATCCTTGAACGTATTGTCACGGTCATTGTAGTTCTTGTCGATACCGTCGCCGGCGATCTTGTCGCCATCGAGGCCGTTGTCCAGGGCAGCGACGTAGTAGGGGTTGGTGTCGGCCGCCGATGCCTTGCCGCGGGCGTAGGAGACGAGGTCATCGGCACTGCCACCAGCGGTGGCCACGAGGCGATTCGACCAGAGGTCCTCGGGAGCGAGGCAGGGCGAGTTCTTGGTCGGCTCGCCGTTCGGCTTCCTGCAGGAGCGCCTCGGGTCGAACGGGTCGGAATAGCTGTCGCCGAAGACGAAGAGCCGGCCCAGCTTGTCCGGGCTCTCGCTGCCGGCCGTCGCATAAGGGTTGGGAACGGCGAAGTCGACGACCGGCGGCGTGCCGCCGCCCCCGCCGCCACCGCCACCGGAGGGCGTCGACGGCGTCCCGCCGCCGCTACCCCCGCCGCCGCCGCTGCAGGCGGACAGAGCCAGCAGCGCCATCGCGCTGAAACCCGAGATCGACCAGTGGTTCCTGTTAATCATTGCACCTATCCTGCGTTAGTCATCGCGGCTCGTGCCTGCCGCTATTTATTGATTTCGCAGGGATCAAGTCTATAAAAAGTCCGTATAGACGGCGCGGGGTCAAAATAAATCTACAGTTTATTATTAACCATCTCGATATTTCGTGCAGCCTTCGCCGAACCGCACAAGCATTTGGAGCAACGACATTTCGCTGGTTAACCGGAGCGCCATCATTAATATTGTGTTTCGCCGGCCGACGGCGACGCGGCGGCGACCGAAACAGCATCGGGATAGGCGCAAATATTAAGGCCTGGCGCCCTGGGCGGTTAACGCGCGGCGCTCCTGGCGGCCATTGACGTTAACGCCGGGCCCGTCCGGGCGACCTGCCGGCGCTCACCAGCGTCCCGGCTGCAGGACGGCGACCTGGCGCTGCGGCAGGGTGATGCGGGAATAGGCGAGACTCGAGCCGGCGAACGTCACCACGTCCCAGTCCTCGCCCATCAGCGCCAGGAACCGGTCGAGCGAGGCCGTCCCGAAATAGTGCATCGGGATCACCACCGACGGCCGGATCTGCTCGATGACCTCCTTCATCGCGGCCTGCGCCAGCGTGTAGCTGCCGTCGACCGGCACCAGCAGGATGTCGATGACGCCGAGCTCGCCCAGATGCATGTCGGTCAGCACGTGATGCAGGTGGCCGAGATGGGCGATGCACAGATCCTCGACCTCGAAGACGAAGATCGAGTTGCTGTTGGCCTGGGCGCCGCTCCGCCCGTGCACCGAGGTCGGCACGTTGCGGATGCGGAGGTCCTCGAGCTCCAGGTCGTGCTCGGCCACCCCGCCTTCCGGCTTCCAGCCACGCAGCACATGCCGGATCCCGGGGTCCGGCAAGGTCGTGAAATGCGTCGAGTGGGCGTTGTTCATGGTGACGATGTCGGGCAGCGCCGGGCCCGTGTGATGGCCGTTGAAGTCGGTGATCACCGTGGTCCCGCCGGTCGTCTCGATCCAGAAGCTGGAATGGCCGAGATAGGTGAGGCCGACCGTCGCACCGTCCGGCAGGCTGGCGAGCCGCACGCCGGGCAGCAGGCGCTCGGCGATCGGAAAGCAGCCGCGCGCCTCGGCCGGCGGTGTTGCCATCGCCAGGCCCAGGAGCGTCAGGAGCCCACAGGCGAAACGGGTGAAGCCACGGGACTTGCGCATTTACCCTCTCCCTCTCGTCCGACAGCCCTTTCCGGCCCCCCCGGATCGCGGCTATGTACGGGCACGATGCTGCACCGCTCCCTCATCCGAAATGTCTCGATTCTGGCGACGTGCCAGGCCTTTTTCTTCATGGCCAACACGATCCAGATCACGACCTCCGCCCTGGTCGGGCTGCAGATCGCCCCGAGCCCGGCGCTCGCCACCCTGCCGCTCGCGGCGCAGTTCGTCGGCAACATGCTGGCGACCATGCCGGCCTCGCTGCTCATGGCACGCATCGGCAGGCGCCTGGGGCTCCTCCTCGGCAGCCTCTTCGGCGTGCTCTCCGGCCTGCTCGCGACCTGGGCGGTGGTGCAGGCGAGCTACCCGCTCTTCATGACCGCCGGCCTGCTCTACGGCGTCTTCGGCGCGTTCAGCCAGTATTTCCGGTTCACCGCCGCCGATGCGGCCGATGCCAGCGACGCCCGGGACAAGGTGGCGGCCCGGGCGCGGGCCATCGCCCTCGTGATGGCCGGCGGCCTCGTCGCCGCCGTGCTCGGCCCGGAGCTCGCCAAGGCGACGCAGGACCTGCTGCCGCCCTTCGTCTTCGCCGGCTGCTACCTGATGATCGCCACCGTGGCGTTCTGCTGCGGCGTGGCGCTGGCCTTCCTCGACCTGCCGCACAAGGTGGCGACGACCAGCGACGCGCCGGCCCGCCCGCTCCTGGAGATCGTGCGCAAGCCCGAGGCGATCACCGCCTTCGCCGCCGCCCTCGTCGCCTATGTCACGATGAACATGCTGATGACCGCGACACCGCTCGCCATGCTCGCCTGCGGCTATGCCTTCGCCGACAGCGCGATGGTCATCCAGTGGCACGTGGTCGGGATGTTCGCGCCAAGCTTCTTCTCCGGCTCGCTGATCGCCCGGTTCGGCGCCGAGCGGATCATCGCCTTCGGCGGCCTGCTCATGCTCGCCTGCATCGGCACCAACCTCGCCGGCATCGAGGTCGTCAACTTCGTCGCCAGCCTGCTGCTTCTCGGCCTGGGGTGGAACTTCATGTTCATCGGCGGCACGACGCTGCTGACGCAGGCCTACCGGCCGTCGGAGAAGGCCAAGGTGCAGGGGTTCAACGACCTCTGCCTGTTCAGCGCCGTCGCCGCCTCGGCCGCGGCCAGCGGCGCCCTGCACGAATGGCTCGGTTGGCAGCCGATGAACATCGCGGCCCTGCCGCTCCTGCTCGCCGTCATCCTCCTCGCGGTGATCCGGGCCGCCCGCCGGCCGCTCGCCGCACCCGTCTGAAACGTCCAGCCAGCCCAGCAAGGAACCCCCTTGAGCGCCTTCGCCGACCATCTCCAGCTCAGCAAGCACGCCGCACGCGGCAGGCACGGCGTGGTCGCCGCCCAGAACCTGAAGGCGGCGACGGTCGGTGCCGAGGTCCTGAAGGCGGGTGGCCATGCGATCGACGCCGCCGTCGCGACCTCGCTGGCGCTGGCCGCCACCGAGCCCTGGATGAGCGGCCTCGGCGGTGGCTCGACCATGCTGATCCTCGACCGGGCGACCGGCGAGGTCGAGTCCATCGATGCCGGCATGATCGCCCCCGCGGCCCTCGACCCCGCCGCCTACCCGCTCGCCGGCGGCACGGCCGGCGACCTCTTCGCCTGGCCCGCCGTGGTCGAGGACCGCAACGTGCTGGGCCCCCTCTCCTTCGCCGTGCCGGGTCATCTCGCCGGGCTCGGCCTGGCGCACGAGCGCCAAGGCCGCATGACCTTCGCCGAGCTCGTCGGCCCGGCCCGGCAACTGGCGAAGGACGGCCTCGAGATCGACTGGTACGCGGCGCTGCTGGTCGGCACCGCGGCCCGGGATCTCCGCCGTTTTCCCTCGAGCGCCGAGGTCTGGCTCGCCGACGGCCTGCCGCCGACCCCGGCCGTCGCCGGCGAGCCGCTGAAGCTGCCGCTCGGCCGGCTGGCCGAGACGCTGGATCTCCTGGCCGAGGAGGGGCCGAAGACACTCTACACGGGCGGCCTCGCCGAGCTGGTCGCGGCCGACGCGGCGGCGCTCGGCAGCCCGCTCGCGGCGGCCGACCTCGCCGCCTACCGGGCCTCCGTGGCGCCTGCCCTGCGCATCCCCTACGGCGAGGCCGAGGTCTTCGGCATGCCCGGCCTTTTCGCCGGCAGCACGCTGCGCCGCTGCCTCGAAGCCCTGGCCGGGTGGTCCCTGGCGAGCGATTCGCCGGGCAGGGACGCCTATCTCGCCTTCGCCGAGGTGCTGAAGGGCGCCTACGCCAAGCGGCTCGCCGAGGACGGCCATGCCAGCGACGGCCCCGCCCCTTCCTGCACCAGCCACCTCTCGGTGATCGACGCCGAAGGCAACATGGTGGCCCTCACCCAGACCCTGCTCTCGCTCTTCGGCAGCCGGGTCGTGCTGCCGTCGACCGGCATGCTCATGAACAACGGCGTCATGTGGTTCGACCCCAGGCCCGGCCGCCCGAACTCGATCGCGCCCGGGGTCCGCCCGCTCTCCAACATGTGCCCGGTGATCGCCACGGATGCCACGCGCCGGCTGGCGCTCGGCGCTTCGGGCGGCAGGCGCATCCTGCCCGCCGTCCTGCAGCTCCTGAGCTTCATCCTCGACAACCACATGTCGCTCGAGGAGGCTTTCGCCGAGCCGCGGATCGACGTCTCGGGCGACGAGCTGGTCACCATGAGCCGCGACCTCGACGAAGAGGTGCGGGCGGCCCTCGCCGAGGCGCACGGGGCGACGACGGTGCGGGCCGAGGTCTATCCGATGCGCTTCGCCTGCCCGGTCGCGGTCCTGCACGACCTCCTGCTCGACGACCGCTACGGCACCGCCGAGGTGATCCATCCCTGGGCCGATGCCGTGGCGGTGCAATGAGCCGGCTTGGCGCCGGGGGCCGCTTGTGCTGAACTATGATGCGTTGCAACAAAGGGGACGCTGGATGCGCAAGCTCGCGGGACTGATCGGCATGGCGGGGCTCGCCCTGGGCCTCCACCTCGCCATGGTCGAGAATGCCACGGCAGCCCAAGACCAGCTCGTCATGGGCATGGTGCTCGAGCCGCCGCATCTCGATCCCACGGCCGGCGCCGCGGCGGCGATCCGCGAGGTCACTTACGCCAACATCTTCGAGGGCCTGACCCGGATCGACCGGAGCGGCAGCGTGCAGCCTGCTTTGGCCCGCTCGTGGACGATCTCCGATGACGGGCTGACCTACACCTTCGAGCTGGCCGACGGCGTGACCTTCCACAACGGCGTGCCGCTCCTCGCGGAGCATGTCGTCTTCTCCTTCGAGCGGGCGATGGCCGAGGACAGCGTCAACGCGCAGAAGGGCCTGTTCGAGCCGATCGCCAGCGTCGAGGCGCCGGACGACGGGACCGTGGTGATCACGCTCGAGCGCCCGACCGGCAGCTTCCTCTTCAATCTCGGCTGGGGCGACATGGTGATCGTCGAGCCCGGCTCGGCCCCGACCAACAAGAACGAGCCGGTCGGCACGGGGCCCTTCCGCTTCGTCCGCTGGGTCAAGGGCGACCGGGTCGAGATCGAGCGCAATCCGGACTACTGGGGCGAGGCACCCGCTTTGGCGAAGGCGACGTTCAAGTTCATCCCCGACCCGGCGGCGGCGACCGCGGCCATGCTGGCCGGCGACATCGACGCCTTCGCCAACTTCCCGGCCCCCGAGGCGCTCGTCCAGTTCGAGGCCGATCCGCGCTTCGTCGTCGTCATCGGCTCGACCGAGGGCGAGACCATCCTCGCCATCAACAACGCGAAGCCGCCGCTCGACGACATCCGCGTCCGCCGGGCGCTGGCCCATGCGATCGACCGGCAGGCGATCATCGACGGGGCGATGATGGGCTACGGCACGCCGATCGGCTCGCACTTCGCCCCGCACAACCCGGCCTATGTCGATCTCACCGGCACCTATCCCTACGACCCGGAAAAGGCGAAGGCGCTGCTCGCCGAGGCCGGGGCGGAGGACCTCGAGCTGACCCTCAAGCTGCCGCCGCCCTCCTACGCCCGGCGCGGCGGGGAGATCATCCAGGCCGAGCTCGCCGCCGTCGGCATCGAGGCCGAGATCATCCCGATGGAATGGGCGCAGTGGCTCGAGCAGGTGTTCACCGGCAAGGACTACGACCTCACCATCGTCAGCCACACCGAGCCCATGGACATCGGCATCTACGCCCGGCCGGACTACTACTTCCAGTACCAGAGCGAGGCGTTCAACGAGGTGATGGACAAGCTCGCCGCCGTGACCGACGCGGCGGAGCGCCAGGCGCTGCTCGGCGAGGCGCAGGAGATCCTGGCCCTGGACAGCGTCAACGTCTTCCTCTTCCAGCTCGCCAAGCACGGCGTGTGCAAGGCCGGCATCGAGGGCCTCTGGCACGACAGCCCGATCCCGGCGAACGACCTGACCGAGGTCCACTGGACCGAGTAGGGCGCACCTCACCACCATGGCGACACCCATCCAGATAGGGCCGCTCACCCTCGCCTCGCCTGTCCTCATGGCGCCGATGACGGGGATCAGCGACCTGCCGTTCCGCCGGCTGGTGGCGAGGTTCGGCGCCGGGCTGATCTTCTCGGAGATGATCGCGAGCCCGCATTTGCTGGCCGAAACCGCCAAGACCCGGCGCCAGGCGCGCTTCGATGCGGCTTCGCGGCCCTGGGCGGTGCAGCTCGCCGGCACCGAGCCGGCCGTGCTGGCGGAGGCGGCGCGTTACGTCGTCGATCGCGGTGCCGATCTGGTCGACCTCAATTTCGGTTGCCCGGCCAAGCTCGTGGTCGGCAAGGCCGCGGGCTCCGCCCTGATGCGCGACGAGGCGCTGGCCGGCCGCATCCTGGATGCCGTGGTCGAGGCCGTGCCGGTGCCGGTCACGCTCAAGATGCGGCTCGGCTGGGACGACGGCAATCGCAACGCGGCGAGGGTCGCCCGCATCGCCGAAGAGGCCGGCATCCGGATGCTGACCGTGCACGGCCGCACCCGCTCTCAGCTCTTCAAGGGTGCGGCGGACTGGGCGGCGGTCGCCGAGGTGAAGGCGGCAGTGGGCCTGCCGGTCGTCGTGAATGGCGACATCACCGATGCCGCCACCGCCAGCCGCGCCCTCGCCCTCTCGGGGGCGGATGGCGTCATGATCGGCCGCGGCGCCTGCGGCCGGCCCTGGCTGCTCGCCCAAATCGCGGCAGCGCTCGATGGCGCCGGCGAGCCGGCGGAACCGACCCGGGACGAGATGCTGGCCATCGTCCTCGAGCACCATGCGGCGATGCTCGGGCATTACGGCCGGGACCTCGGGCTCCGCCATGCCCGCAAGCACCTCGCCTGGTATCTCGCCGCCCTGCCCGGCGGCGCCGGGCTGGCCCGCCGGGTCAACCGGCTGGACGATGCGGAAGCGGTGGTCGCCGCGTTGCGCGAGATCTATGCTTCGGCAGCGGACACCGAACCCGCGCTCGCGGCCTGATGGCAAGCCCTACCCCTTCGCCATTCAGAGCCATCGTAGTAGATCGTCCGTGAGCATGCCCGTTGCCTGGAGTTGACTGGAATGCACATCGCCAGGATGGCCGCGGCCGCCCTCTCGATCCTGCTGGCACTGACCACAGTCGAGGCAAGGGGCCAGGGCGAGGCGCCCCTCTTCAGCCTGGACTTCGCCGACTACCAGCCCGCCGACGGCTCGGTTCGGGACTGGCTCGCCGGCCGGGGCTTCGATTTCGCCAAGGCGGCCGATGACGACAGGAAGATCAGCGTCTCCGTCGAGGACGGTGTCCTGCAGGTCGACACGAAGAAGCAGGCGTTCGGCGTCATCTACCACGAGGGCGACGTGCCCCGCGCCACCCGGCTCCGCGTCGCCTGGGGCGTGGACGTCTTCCCGAAGGACGTCGGCTACGAGAAGGCCGTCAACAACGAGGCCTTGATGATCTACGTCTTCTTCGGCCGGGAGAAGAAGCCGTCGGGCTCCGTCTTCATTCCGGACGTCAGCTACTTCATCGGCTTCTATCTCTGCGACAGCGACCGGGTCGATCACCCCTACAAAGGCCGCTATCACCACGAGAGCGGCCGCTTCGTCTGCCTCGCCCATCCGAAGCCCGGCGAGACCATCGTCTCGGAGGTTGACCTGAGGGCGGCCTTCGAGAGCTATTTCGGCAGGGCCGACATGCCGACGGTCTCCGGCATCAGCCTCGAGGTCGACACCTCCGATGCCGGCGACGGCGGCAAGGCCAGGGCGTTCCTCGAGAAGGTCGAGCTCCTGCCGTAGCGGCCGCGGCCCGGGATCAGGTCGCGACCGCGCCCGCCTTGCCGGTCACCAGCGTCCATTCGACCAGCCGCTTGAGGACCTTGCCGAGCGCGTCGTCGAAGGCGGCGACGATCGCCGGCAGGTCGCCGGCCGCGGCCGGCACCGTGCGGCCGATCTCGGTGGTGCCCACCACGTCGCGCCGCGGCATGGCGATCAGCTTGGCGGACATCACCACGCGAGCCTCCGGCGGCCCCGATTCCACTTGCAGCGCCTGAAAGGCGATGATGTCCGTCTGCAGCATGAAGTCGGGGCGCACCTCCGAGCGCCGGTCGGTCACGACCGCGATGGCGCCCGAGCTCCTGAAGGACTGGATGATCAAGGGCTGGATCATCGCCGGCGGCCGATCGACCCAGGCCGCATCGGCGTAGAACTCGACCTCCACACCGCTCACGCGGGCGATCCGGTTGGTGTCGATCGACCGGTCGACCGTCGGCCGGTCGACCGCCAGCGCCCAGTCGACCTGCGGCAGCTCGTCGAACGTCGTCTTGGGCGTCACCCGGAACTGGCGCGGCGGCGCCGACTGGCCCGGCAGCTGGCAGGCGCCGAGCGCGAGAGCGGGCAGCGCGGCGCCCATGAAGATCAGCCCGCGTCGATCGATCCTTGCCCGGTTTCGCATCGCGTCCCCTTCCCTCCGTTGCTGCCGTCCACGGGCCGCAGGCGCCGGCCCCGCCTATTCCGCCCGCACACCCTGGGCCCGGTCGCCGAACAGGAAGCGGGCGGGATCGCGCTCCAGATCCTCCATCACCCGCGTGATCTGGTCCACCATCCGCTGCGCGTCCTGCGCCAGGCCGGTGATCTCGTAGAGGCCGGTGCCGGTGAAGTCACGCATGCCGGCACGGTTCTCGGCCACCATGTTGTTGACCTGATCGGCCATCTTGCGCAGCGCGGCGACGCTCTCCTGCAGATCGGCCAGCGTCTTCGCCAGGCCTGCGGCGTTGTCCTCGAGCAAGCCGTTCGCGGTGTCCGCCGTGCGGGTCACCGCGGCGGCGGTCCCGGTCGATTCGTCGACGAGCGCCGCCAGCTTGGGCGTGACCGCGCTCAGGTCCTCGGCCATCCTGGCGAAGCTGTCGAAGACGCTGGCGAGCCGCCCCCTGTTCTCGCTGGCGGCCGTGCCGAGGCTGCCGAAAACCTCGTTCATCTTGTCGAGCGATGCCGTCAGCTGCTGCGCGATCTCGCCGGCGTTGGCCTGCAGCAGCTGCAGGTCCGACTGGATGGTCGGCAGCTCGGGATAGGGCAGCTCGAACTGCCCCTTGTTGTGGAACTCCGGGGGCGGCGCGTCCTCGAAGAAATCGAGGTTGACCGAGAGCAGCCCGGTCACGAAGCTCTCCAGCCCGAGCTGGGCGCGAAAGCCCTTGTCGAACAGGCTCGCTCGAAACGCATCGTCGTCGACGGTCAGGTCCTCGCCGACGGCGACGATCCGATCGCGATCCATCTCCAGGATCACCGGGATGCGCGCCTGGACGGTTTCCGGCTCGAACATCACTTTGATCTCGGTGACCTGGCCGACATTCACGCCGCGGAAGTTGACCGGGGCGCCGACGCGCAGGCCGGCGATCGAGCCCGGAAAGTAGGCGACGAGCGGATGGCGCTCCTGGAACCATCGGGTGCCGCCGAAGACGACGATGCCAAGGGCGAGGAGCGCCAGGCCGCCCAGCACGAAGGCGCCGATCACACTCGGGCTGGCTTTGCTGCTCATGGCTGCGCGTGCTCCTGCGGTGAACGTTCGCCCCCCTCGCCGCCGCCGCGGGTCAGGAACTCGCGAACCTTGGGTTCCTCCGTCTCGGCGAGCAGCCGCTTCGGATCGCCCGTGGCGAGCTGGGTGCGGGTCTCCGCATCGAGGAAGACGGAGTTGTTGGCAATCGCGAAGATGCTGGGCAGCTCGTGGGTGACCATGACGATGGTGGCCCCCAGGCTCTCCCGCAGCTCCAGGATCAGGTCGTCCAGGCGCTTGGAGCTGATCGGGTCGAGCCCGGCCGAGGGCTCGTCGAAGAACAGCACCTCCGGGTCGAGCGCAATGGCCCGGGCGAGGCCGGCGCGCTTGCGCATGCCGCCGCTGATCTCCGAGGGGTAGTAGTCCTCGAAGCCGGCGAGGCCGACCAGCGCCAGCTTGAACGAGACCATGTCGCGGATCTCGGCGGCCGAAAGATCGGTGTACTCGCCGAGCGGCAGGGCGACGTTCTCCGCCAGCGTCATCGAGCTCCAGAGCGCCCCCTGCTGGTAGAGCACGCCGAAGCGCTGCATCAGGTTGGCGCGGGCCCGCTCGTCGGTTGCCCAGAAGCTGGCATCGCCATAGCGCACCTCGCCCCTTGCCGGCGCCTTCAGCCCGACCATGGCGCGCATCAGCGTGGTCTTGCCGCAGCCCGACCCGCCCATGATGACGAAGACGTCGCCCTTCTGGATGACGAAGTCGATGTCCTTCATCAGCACGAAGCTGCCATAGGCGATGGTCAGCCCGCGCACGGCGATGAACGGCGCCTCAGATGCCGAGGGCATCGTAGATCACCGTGAGTGCCGCCATGGAGAGGATGATGAAGACGATGCTGGTGACCACGGCCGAGGTCGTGGCGTTGCCGACCGCGGCAGCGCTCCGACCGCACTGCATGCCCCTGAGGCAGCCGCAGACCGCGACGACGACGCCGTAGACCGTGGCCTTGAGCAGGCCGCCCGCGAAGAAGAGCAAGGGCGTCGAGGCCTGGGTCTGCTGCAGATAGAGGGCGGCCGGCAGGTCGAGCATGACGACGCCGACGAAGAGGCCGCCCAGGATGCCGAGCAGGTTGGCGTAGATGCAGAGCAGGGGCGTCATCAGGATGAGCGCCAGCATCCGGGGCAGGACGAGGAACTCCATCGGCGACAGGCCGAGCGTCGAGAGCGCGTCGATCTCCTCGTTCACCTGCATGGTGCCGAGCTGCGCCGCGAACGCCGCCCCCGTCCGCCCGGCCAGGATGATGCCGACCATCATGGCGGCCATGTCGCGCGCCATGCCGATGGCGACGAGATCGGCGACGAAGATCTGCGCCCCGAACTGCAGGAGCTGGATGGCGCCGAGGAAGGCCAGGATCACGCCGACGAGGAAGCTGATCAGCCCGACGATCGGCAGGGCCTTCGCCCCCACCTCCTGCACGACCTCGAAGAAATCCGACCAGCGAAAGCGGGCCCGCCCGCGCACGAGGCGGCCGAACGCGATGACCACCTCGCCGATGAAGGCGAGCGTTTCGCCACAGGCCTCGAGGAACGCCTGCGTGCCCTTCCCCACCCGCTCGAGCAAGGGCGGCCTCGCAGCCGCCTTCCGCGCCCCCGCCCGCTCCGGCACGCTGGCGGCGAGGCCGAGAAGCCGTGTCGCCCCCTCGGGCAGGCTGCTCGTGTCGAGCTTCGGCCCATCGGCCGCCGTCAGCCGCTCGAGCTTGCGCAGGAAGGTCAGGAACGCCGTGTCCCAGGCGCCGAGCCGCGCCGTGTCGAGCCGCACGCTCGTCACCGCGTCGCCCTTGAGCTCGGCATGCACGCGCTCGGCGCTCGGCACGCCCCGGCGGGTCAGCCAGTCGCCGAACAGCACGAGCCGCAACGACCCCCTGCCCGTGGGGTCGCCCACGACCTCGAAGCCCGCCGTCTCGTCGTTGCTCTGGATCGCCGCCGCCATGAGGCTTCCGAAAAAATCGAGCGTCGCCACCTGCCCGCTTCGCCCTACTACGGACGGGCGCAACGCAGAACAGGCCGAACGTCACCGGCCGGTCTTTATCCCCGCACTGTGACCCCGGCGCGGCGCGCCGAAACCTCAGATCATGTAGTCGCCACCGTTCATGTTCAGGCTGGCGCCGACGAAGAACGAGCCCTCCTCGGAGGCGAGCAGGAGGGCGGCGGGTGCGATCTCCTCGACCCGGCCGAAGCGGCCGATCGGCAGCTCGCCCTTCTTCATGGCGAGCCACTCCTTCGGCAGCGCCTGCAGGAGCGGCGTGTCGACGGGCCCGGGATTGATCGTGTTGGCGGTGATGCCGAAGGGGGCGACCTCATAGGCCAGCGACTTGGTGAAGCCCATGATCCCCGCCTTGGCGGCGCAGTAGTGGGCCATGGTCCGCCCGCCCTTGTGGGCCAGTTGCGAGCTGATGTTGATGATGCGGCCCCAGCCCTTCGCCTTCATCGCCGGCAGGACCTCGCGCGTGCAGAGGAAGGTGCCCTTCATGTGGACGTCGACCATGCGGTCCCACATGTCGGTCGGCATGCCGTCGACCTCGTGGGTGGTGTCGATGCCGGCATTGTTGACGAGGATGTCGATGGGGCCGAGCCGCTCGACGACACGGGCGATGGCCGCCTGCACCGCCGGCTCGTCGCTGACGTCGGCGCCGGCGCCAGCCGCGGCGGGACCGTGCGCCTCCACCTCCCGGGCGGTGGCCTCGGCCCTGGCCGCGTCGAGATCGACGATGCCGACCCGTGCCCCCTCGCGCGCGAAGAGATCGGCGATGGCGCGGCCGATGCCGCTGCAGCCGCCAGTGACGAGCGCCGTCCGGCCGTCGAGCTTACCCATGGTCATCGTTCCCTTTCATTGGTTGGCCGGCCACCACCTGCGGCGGCATCCCGGCACCGAGTATCCGCTCCGCCTCGGCCTGGAACCGGGCGAAATAGTCGACCGCGTCGGCGTCCCTGACCACCTCCTCGTGGCGGTAGCAGCGCACCTCGTGGCCGGGCTCGACCGTCTCGACCTCGGGCATCCTGGCCCGGCAGCGCGCCTCGACCATCGGGCAGCGGCTGGCGAGATAGCAGGCCCTGGGCAGGTCGATCGGGCTCGGAATCTCGCCGGCGAGGCTGATTCGGCTCTCGCGCCGGATGGTCGGGTTGGGCAGCAGCACGGCCGAGAGCAGCCCGACCGAATAGGGGTGGCTCGGCCGGGCGAACAGCTTCGC
>Ga0116151_10001874_pt1 | contig 19620 bp, 19 predicted proteins | sample AD_UKC117_MetaG_FD_89893 | JGI IMG/M metagenome (GOLD analysis project Ga0116151, IMG submission 89893) | Active sludge microbial communities of municipal wastewater-treating anaerobic digesters from Hong Kong - AD_UKC117_MetaG | ecosystem: Engineered > Bioreactor > Anaerobic > Digestate...
GGGGGCGGTCAAGTATTCCCACTTCGTCATGCTCCGACTCTACTTATTACTGCTGCGCTCAGCACCTACGCCCATTAGTAGAGTCGGGGCATGCCCGCACCAGTCACGCAACTGTTCCCCGGGGTGCAATTGCACATCGTCACCGGCAAGGGCGGCACCGGCAAGACCACCGTTGCCGCCTCCCTAGCGATCGCGCTCGCTGCCGACGGCGGCGACGTCTTGCTTTGCGAGGTCGAAGGCCGCCAAGGCTTTGCGCAACTCTTCGACGTACCTCCCCTGCCCTATGAAGAGCGCTTGATCGCGCGGGGCACTGGCGATGCCGGTGACGTCTACGCCCTGGCGATAGATGCCGAGTCGGCGCTGATGGAATATCTCGATATGTACTACCGCCTGGGCCGCGCTGGCAAGGCACTGGACCGCTTCGGGGTGATCGAATTTGCCACCACGATCGCGCCAGGCGTGCGCGACGTACTCCTCACCGGCAAGGTCTATGAAGCAGCCCGGCGCAATCGCCGCAACAAAGACGCCCGCGAGTACGACGCAATCGTGCTCGATGCGCCACCCACCGGTCGGATCGCCCAATTCCTCAATGTCAACAATGAACTCGCCGGGCTGGCCAAAATGGGCCCGATCAAGGCTCAAGCCGACACTGTCACCGAATTGATCCGTTCACCTCAATGCGCCATCCACCTGACCACTGTGCTCGAAGAGATGCCTGTGCAAGAGACGATCGACGGCATCCACGAGATGCAGGCCACTGGGCTGCCGGTGGGCGGCGTCTTCATCAACTTGGTCAGACCACAAGATCTTGGTGATGACGAACGAGCACTGCTACTGGAGGGCAAGGTCGACAACAAACGGCTAGCCAAGACCCTCGAGGCGCAAGGCCTCCAAGCCACGCCACAGATTGTGCAGACCCTCCTGGCCGAAGGACGCGACCATGCTGAACGCCGGGCGCTCGAAGACACCCAACGTGCCCTGATCGCCGAGCTCGATGTGCCCAGCCTGGAGCTCCCCAGGCTGCCTGGCGGGGTCGAATATGAAGGCCTCTACGACCTGGCCGCAGTACTGCGAAAAGGAGGTATCCGATGAGCCGCTCCCGCAAACGCACCCCACCCGCACGCGTCGGCGCCTTGCAACCAGAGCCTAGGCACGCAGGGTCCCTCAATATCGACCATCTCTTGGGCGACCGCCGTGTGCGCATCATCGTGTGCTGTGGCTCAGGTGGAGTCGGCAAGACCACCACTTCAGCGGCGCTCGCACTACGCGCAGCCGAGCAGGGCCGCAAGGTGGTCGTACTCACCATCGATCCGGCTCGACGATTGGCCCAATCAATGGGCATTGAAGCGCTCGACAACTCGCCACGACCCGTGCACGGCATCAGCGACGCTGCAGGGGGCGAGCTCGAAGCGATGATGCTCGACATGAAGCGCACCTTCGACGAGGTGGTGCAGAGCCAAGCCAGCCCGGAGAAGGCTCAACAAATCCTCGACAACCCCTTCTACATCGCAGTGTCGAGCTCATTTGCCGGCACCCAGGAATACATGGCCATGGAGAAGCTTGGGCAACTCGACAAGGATGCGCAAAAATCTGGGCGCTGGGATCTCATCGTGGTCGATACGCCGCCATCACGCAGCGCACTTGACTTCTTGGATGCCCCGGAGCGGCTCTCAAGCTTCCTCGACGGCCGCTTCATGAGGCTCCTGCTAGCCCCGGCGAAGGGCCCTGCCCGACTGATGACTGCAGGGTTTGGCATGGTGACTCGGGCCCTGACCACCATCATCGGCGCTCAGGTCTTGCAGGACATGTCGGCCTTCGTATCGGCCTTCGACACACTCTTCGGCGGCTTCCGGGCCCGAGCTCAGCGCACCTTCGAGCTGCTGCAGGCAGATGGCACGGCCTTCCTCGTGATCGCCGCCCCCGAGCGCGACGCTCTTCGCGAAGCCGCCTATTTTGTCGACCGGCTCAGCCAAGAAGACATGCCCCTGGCTGGCCTGGTGATCAACCGCACCAGCGACCTGACCGAAGCAGACTCCGAGCACTTGAGCGCGAACTCCGCAATGGCGGCCTATGAGAAGTTACAAAAGCCTGACGCAGACTCCTATGAAAGGCTCGCAGGCGGACTCCTGCGACTCCACGCCGACAAGATGCGCGCAGTCACCCGTGAACAAGACCTGATCGATCGCTTCGCCAGCGCACATCCTGACGTGCCGCGCGCAAAGATCCGGGCGCTGGCTACCGACGTACACGACCTGAGCGGGCTGCGCCAAGTGGGCGATTTGCTCGCCGACCAGCCTGGATAAGGGATTGAAAGATCAAAACGCCGCACCCAACCGGGTACGGCGTTTTGGTTGATCTTGACTCAGGCGGTGGTGGCGATCTGCCTCTCGTGATCTTCCTTTGCAGTCTCGAGCAGTCGACGCCACGAGGTCACATTGGGTCGCTTGCGAAGCAGTGCCCGGCGCTCACGCTCGGTCAGGCCACCCCACACTCCCCACTCGATCTGGTTGTCGAGAGCCTCAGCCAGACACTCGCTCCTGACCGGGCAGGCACCACAGACGACCTTAGCCTTGTGTTGTTCGGCGCCTCTTACGAAGAGTGCATCGGCCTTCTCGCCTTTGCACAAAGCGGCATTGGCCCACATCTCATTCCAGGACATTTTCCCTCCAGTGATGTTCCTGGGTGACCGGTCCCTCACCGATCACTCCTGGTCGACCCCCGCCGACCGTTTAACGTAAATCAGACATTACGTGCCATCTGGGACTCGTCACGAGCCCCAAAATGACTAAAAATGACTAGTCTTTTTGGACTAGACCAGCTCAGCGAGATCTCGGGTTCCTTGTCCTATCCCCCTAGTGTTGTGCTATGCCTTCCCAGCCAGACTCCGGCGGCCCGCGCCCTGGATACGAGCAAGTGCTCAAGCACCTAGCGGTGATGGCCGCAATCAGCGCGGTCATGGGGCTGCTCGTCGCTGGACTCACGATCCCGGTCGCGGCCGGCTTGGGCTACACCGCCGGAGTCGTAGACGAGACCGTCCAGAAACTCCCCGGCAAGCTTGACGAAATCCCTCTTGCCCAGTCGAGCAAGGTCCTGGCTCGCAATGGCAAAGTGATCGCCACCTTCTATGACGAAAACCGGGTCAATGTGCGACTGGATCAGATCGCACCAATCATGCAGAAGGCACTTATCTCCATAGAGGACTACCGCTTCTACGAGCACGGCGCCCTCGACCTCAAAGGCACTCTGCGCGCCTTCGTGAACAACCAGTCCAGCGGTAGCACCCAGGGCGGGTCATCGATCACCCAACAGTTGGCAAAGATGACAGCAATAACGCAGGCACAAACTCCTGAGCAGCGCAGGGCTGCCGTCGCAGACACCTACCAGCGCAAGATCGTGGAGTTGCGCCACGCGATCGCCTTCGAGCAAAAGCACACCAAGCACTGGATCTTGGAGCGCTATCTCAATATCGCTTACTTCGGTGATGGCGCATACGGCGTACAAGCCGCGGCCAAGCACTACTTCAGCATCGACGCCAGCGAGCTCAACACGCAGCAGGCCGCGATGCTTGCAGGATTGGTGAAGAACCCAACCGGCTATAGCCCGGTGCGCTTCCCTGATCGAGCCAAGGCCAGACGTGACGTCGTACTCTCACGAATGGGTCAGCTCAATGTGATCCCGGCCCAAGAGGCGACCGCTCTGCAGCAAACCGATCTGGGTCTCAAAGTCGCCCCCACTGGCAATGGCTGTATGGCCTCGAGGTCTGGCCCCTTCTTCTGCGACTACGTACGCCGTTATCTCCTCGAAGACGCCTCCTTAGGTGACACTGTGGCTGACCGCGAGCGACTCCTCGACCAAGGTGGCTTGGTCATCCAGACCACGATGGCGCCTGCCTTCCAAAAGGCAGCCACCAATGCCGCCCACGGAGCAGTCGACGCCACCGACCAGGCGATTGGCGCCTTGGCCATGGTGGAGCCCGGCACCGGCAATGTGCTCGGGATCGGCCAATCACGTCCGATGGGCCGTGACAAGAGCAAGGGTGAGACCTTCCTCGACTATGCCGTGCCCACTCAGTACGGCGACTCAAACGGCTTCCAGGCAGGCTCGACCTTCAAGTTGTTTGTGATCGCCGCCGCTCTTGAGCAAGGGATGTCGCCGTACACCGCGATCAACTCTCCGGCCCAAGTCAGCTTGGCGATGAACAAATTCATGCTCTGCAATGGCGAGCCCTACAGCAGCTATGACACTTGGGATCCGCGCAACTCCACCAGCAGCGGCGTGATGAACATGTACTCCGGCACCCAGCAGTCGGTCAACACCTTCTTCGCACAGCTCGAGCAACGCACCGGCATTTGTGATCCATATCGACTGGCCAGCGAGATGGGCGTGCAATTGACCAACCCAAAGCACGAGATGGTGCCCTCCTTCACCCTCGGCGTGGCCGATGTGAGCCCCTTGGAAATGGCCGAGGCATATGCCACCTTCGGTGCACGTGGGCTCGCCTGCAAGGCCCGTCCGGTGACCCGGATCCTCAATCCTGACGGCTCGGTATTCAAGGAATACCCAAAGAATTGCAGTCAGGTGATCGAAAAGGACACCGCAGACCGCATCAATGACATCCTGCGCGGGGTGATGGCCCCCGGCGGCTTCGGCTCAGCACTCAATATCAACAAGCAGTCCGCCGGCAAGACCGGTACGACTCAGGGCAATGTCTCGGTGTGGTTTTGCGGCTACACCCCAAGTGTGGCCACTGCAGCGATGATTGCGGGTGCCAACTCCAATGGCATCCCGATGAGCCTCAACGGCCAGCGGGTGGGCGGCAGCTATATCGGCACGGCGCATGGCTCCACAGTCGCCGGACCAATGTGGGCAGCAGCGATGCGTGAAGTGCAAGACCTGCTGCCAACGGCGTACTTCACCCGACCGAGCTATATCGCGCCGCCGCCACCACCGCCCTCGGCAAGCAAGGGCCCCGATGCTGGTGACAAGAAGGGCAACAAACCGGGTCGGCGCGGCGGCAACGGCAAGAAGCGGGGCCGCTGAGCTTTAGGAGAGCAGGCGCTTGACCTCGGCTGCGACAACGCCGCCGTCGGCTCGGCCTTTGACCTTCGGGTTGAGCACGCCCATCACCCGGCCCATGGCCTTCATGCCTTCGCCTGATACACCCAGCTCGGCGATCACCTCGCTGACCAATGCTGAGATCTCTTCGGCGGAGAGTTGCTCGGGCAAGTAGTCGGCGATGACCGCTGCCTCCATGCGCTCCTTGTCTGCCGCCTCGATGCGTCCAGCGTCGTCAAACGCTGCGGCCGCCTCCCGACGCTTCTTGGCCTCTTGGGTCAACACGGTCAAGACGTCTTCGTCGGTGAGCTCCTTGGACTCCTTGCCGGCCACCTCTGCATTGGTGATCGCGGTCAACACCATGCGGATGGTCGATGACTTCAGGGATTCACGGGCTTTGATGGCCTCGGTCAGGTCTGCGCGCAGGCGATCCTTCAACTCACTCATGTTGACCATTGTGGCAGGGTTGGAGCCATGTCCACGTCCAGCATTGCGCGCAGGGTCGCCAAGGTAGCTGGTCTGGGGGCTGCGGTTGGGGTAGGCACACTGGCGTATTCGGCTGGTTGGGAGTTGCGCAATTTCGTCGTACGCCGAGCCACCATCGCAGCACTGCCCCCCGGCGCTCAACCCATCAAGGTGCTTCATGTGACCGATCTGCACCTCGTGCCCAGGCAAGGTCGCAAGCGCTCGTGGCTGGCCTCGTTGGCTTCCTTGGAGCCTGACCTAGTGGTCAATACCGGCGACAACCTCGCTCACATGGGCTCCGTGGCCCCCCTGTTGGAGGGGTTCGGCCCGCTGCTGGACCTACCCGGAGTCTTCGTCTTTGGCTCAAACGACTATTTCTCACCACGCCTGCGCAACCCAGCCAAATATCTGCTGCCGGACGACGGGCAGCGCAACACCGATGCACCCATGTTGCCATTCGAAGAGCTGCGCGCTGAGTTCAAGCGTCATGGCTGGCTCGACCTCAACAATGCCTTCGGGCGACTGATCGTCAACGGCACCTCGATCGCCTTCGCCGGGGTCGACGACCCGCACTTGGAATACGACGACCTGACTGCGATCGGTGGGCCGGCCGATGCCAGCGCCGACCTGAGGATCGGAGTCACGCATGCGCCGTACTTGCGGGTGCTTGATCAGTTTGCCCGCGATGGCTATGACATCACCATGGCTGGGCACACGCACGGTGGCCAACTGTGTTTGCCGATCAAGGGCGCCCTAGTCACCAATTGCGATCTCGACCGGGCCAGAGTCAGCGGACTGCATCGACACCCAGCTGACTCACTCGCCGGTGACCCCGGCAGTTCGTGGCTGCAGGTGAGCGCAGGGGCGGGCACTTCGCCGTACGCTCCGGTGCGCTTTTGCTGTCGTCCCGAGGCCGTATTGGTCACATTGACCCCTAGGGTCGCGTGAGCTCACAAACTTGTAGAGTCTCTGACTCATAAACTTGTCGAGTCCCCGATGCGTGATCGTCGTACATCTCCGATAGACTCGCCACGCTCTCAGCGATGTTGAGGGCGGCGGGCTGTGGCGCAGTTTGGTAGCGCGCTTCGTTCGGGACGAAGAGGCCGCAGGTTCAAATCCTGTCAGCCCGACTTTTTGATGTGTTGTGGCTTGGTTTACCGAGAGCGGTTTCCCGAGTGCACTTGGTAAACCTGCACCTTCAACGGGTTGCAACCCATTGAAGGTGCAGGTTTACCGTTGACCGTGAGCCGCTTGTTGCACATGAACGGTCTGGTACGACGTGCCGCGCGGCCCCAAGCCTTCGGCATCCGCACTGGCTAGGGTGGTCACATCCGACAGCAAGGTGACCACCATGCCCACTGCAAACCATGACCAACTCTCAGAGCGCTTTGAGCGACTGCGCCGCATCGGGTCATTGAGTTGGTCGGCGCTTGGCATCGTTGGGCTCGTCGTAGTGGCCGCACTGGCTTTGGGGGCGATCAGCGGCGTCGTCATCCCACTGGTGGTGGCCGTCATCTTTGGCATCGTCTTGGAGCCCCTCTGTCGCAGCCTCCAGAACCGAGGGGTCAAGCCCACCTTGGCCACGGCCATTACCTTGCTCGTGTTTTTGCTTGGGTCACTCGCCGGTGGCTGGTTGATCGTGCGTGGCCTGTTGCAGCAAATCCCAGAAATTGCTCGGCAACTCGAGCAGGGGTGGAGCGCATTGCTCAAGTGGATGCGCGAGCACGACTACGACACCATCTTGTTGGCCCGCGTCCGAGAGGCTCTGTCTGACAACGCCCCTCACCTGAGCCGAGGCCTACTCGAAGTCGCGGCCAGCAGCTTCTCAAGTGTGATCGCCCTAGTGATCAGCACCTTCTTTGCACTCTTCTTCTTGTTTTTTGCACTCCGCGACTCACGCTTGTTTCCTCTATGGCTGGCCAAGGTGACCCACCAAGACCCAGTCTTGGTCGATGAAGTGGCTGAGCTGAGCAAGTCTTCATTGCGCAACTACTTCAAAGGGGTAGCGATCACCGCTCTGATCACCGCCCCGATCTTCATGATCCCGATCGTGATCCTGCGGATCCCACTAGCCATCCCGTTGTTCGTGCTCTACTTCGTCTTGTCTTTCGTGCCCTATGTGGGCGCCTGGCTCACCGGCGCGATCGCCGTACTCATCGCATTTGGGTCTGGTGGCGCAACCGCAGCCTTGATCATCTTGCTCAGCCTGATCATCTCCAACGGCGCCATCCAAAATGCGGTTGCCTCCTGGGCGATCGGGTCTTCGCTGCACATGCACCCGGCCGTCGTACTCATCGCCACCCTCGTTGGCGGCACCGTGGCCGGCATCTTGGGGATGATCCTCACTCCGCCGGTCGTAGCTGCGGCCATCGCTGGCTTGCAGGCAGTGCGGACACATGTCGCTGAGTCACAACCACCCCTCGACATCTCTCCCAGCACATGACCACCAACGACCGCTTGCCCCCAAGACCAGCGCCACGCAAGGTTCGCAAGGGCAAAGCCAAGCCAGCCAAGCCCCCCAAGGTCGCGCGCCCACGCGGTACAGCGAGTACGACGAACCCGTCACCCCCCGCGGGAGCACGCCGCCGCGCACCGGCCACGACCGGGATCCCACGACCGAAGCCACTCGATGTGGAGCCGACTCGACCGTTTGGGCTCTCAGAAGTTTTCATCGCCGCAGTCGCCGGAGCCTTGGCCGGCTTCACCGCGGCTGGGCTCTATTACTTGGCGGGGGTCGGCTGCCTTTGGCTTAGAGGCCCCGGCGGTTGTGGCGGGATCGGCTTGTTCAGCACGATCGTCTTGCTGCTTGTCTCTGGCCTCGTCGGGGCGGCACCACTGTGGCTGCTGCGTCAGCGTGATCCATTTGCCACGTCATATCTGGGCATCGGATTGCTTGCCATAGCCGTCATGCTGAGCGTGATGCGACAGCTAGACAACGCGTGGATGATCGCGGTCATCCCAACGCTGAGCGCTGGCTGCTACATGGTGTCTTGGTGGCTGACCAGCATCATCGTTCGCGAGTCGTCGTAGACGCGTCTACAGGCGTTTGCGCATCACAGATCGGCAGCGACCAACTCGGCGATCTGCACGGTGTTGAGCGCAGCCCCCTTGCGCAAGTTGTCATTGCTGATAAACAGCGCCAAGCCTCGATTGTCAGGCACGCCGGGGTCTTGGCGCAGGCGTCCGACGTACGACGGATCTCGCCCGGCAGCCTGCAAGGGCGTCGGCACTTCGGCGAGCTCGACACCTGGCGCGCTGGCAAGGATCTCCTGGGCCTGTTGCGGAGTCAGGGGCTTGGCGAACTCAGCATTGATCGCTAGTGAGTGGCCGGTGAACACCGGCACCCGCACACACAGGCCCGACACGAGGAGCTCAGGGATGCCCAAGATCTTGCGCGATTCGTTGCGCAACTTCTTTTCTTCATCGGTCTCGTTGAGTCCGTCATCGACGATCGAGCCAGCCAAGGGTACGACGTTGTAGGCGATCGGCGCGACGTATTTGTTGGGAGCGGGGAAATCCACCGCGGCACCGTCATAGGCCAAAGCGCGGGCCTCTTGTCCAACTGCCTGGATCTGACTCGAGAGCTCCTCCACACCAGCCACGCCGGAGCCCGAGACGGCTTGATAGGTCGAGGCAATCAGGCGCACCAAACCAGCCGCATCATGTAGCGGCTTGAGCACGGGCATCGCCGCCATCGTGGTGCAGTTGGGGTTTGCGATGATGCCCTTGCGGGCTTGCTTGATCGCCTCGGGGTTGACTTCAGAGACGACCAAAGGCACGTCTGGGTCCATCCGCCAAGCAGATGAATTGTCGACAACGGTCACGCCGGCTTCGGCAAATCGCGGCGCCTGCGCCCGCGAAGCGGTCGCGCCGGCGGAGAAGACTGCGATGTCAAGACCCGAAGGATCGGCAGTAGCCGTGTCTTCGACGACAACCTCGCGATCGCCGTACGGCAACACCGTGCCGGCCGAGCGAGCAGACGCAAAGAAGCGGATCTCTTCGGCGGGAAAACCGCGGTCAAGCAGGATCTCGCGCATGGCGACACCGACTTGACCAGTGGCCCCGACCACTCCGATGCGTGCCATCAGCGACCAGTCCCGCCGTAGACGACTGCCTCGACTTCGCTGGAGTCAAGATCAAAGGCCGTGTGTGCGGCCCTTACGGCATCGTCGATCTGCTCCTCGGCCACAACTACCGAGATCCGGATCTCCGAGGTGGAGATCATCTCGATATTGACCCCAGCTTCGGCCATGCACTTGAAGAATTTCGCGCTCACGCCCGGGTTGGAGCGCATACCGGCACCCACCAGCGAGACCTTGCCGACCTTGTGCTCAAAGATGATCTTCTCGTAGCCAACATCGTCTTTGAGTCGATCAAGAGCCTCCATCGCGACTGGCCCGTCACTTTGAGTCAAAGTGAAAGAGATATCGGTCAGGCCCGTGTCAGTGGCAGAGACGTTTTGCACAATCATGTCGATATTTATCTGGGCTTCTGCCATGGCCTCGAAGATTCGAGCCGCCTCGCCGATCTTGTCGGGTACGCCGACGACCGTGATCTTGGCTTCGCTGCGATCGTGGGCGACACCAGAAATAATGGCTGCTTCCATGTGCTGTTCACCTTCGTCGTTGATGCTGCCGGTCACCATGGTGCCTTCGAGCTGGCTGAAGGATGACCGGACGTGGATCGGGATGTTGTAGCGGCGGGCATATTCGACGCAACGCAGGTGCAGGATCTTGGCGCCCGATGCGGCCAACTCCAGCATCTCTTCATAGGTGACCTGGTCGAGCTTAGCCGCCTGGGGGACGATGCGTGGGTCGGCGGTGAAGACCCCGTCGACATCGGTGTAGATCTCACACACGTCAGCATTCAGCGCCGCCGCGAGAGCGACCGCGGTGGTGTCGGTGCCGCCACGACCGAGCGTGGTGATCTCCTTGGTGTCCTGGCTGACTCCCTGGAAGCCCGCAACGATGACGATGTGACCATCGTCGATGGCTGATTGGATGCGCCCGGGAGTGACATCGATGATCTTGGCCTTGCCATGCACCGAGTCGGTGATCACGCCAGCTTGAGAGCCGGTGAAGGAGCGAGCGGTGTAGCCGAGGTCGGAGATGGCCATCGCCACCAGCGCCATCGAAATGCGCTCACCAGCAGTGAGCAGCATGTCGAGTTCGCGTGCCGGAGGCAGCGGGCTGACTGCTTCAGCCAAATCCAGGAGTTCGTCGGTCGAGTCACCCATGGCCGAGACAGCGACCACGACATCATTGCCGGCGCGCTTCTGTTCGGTGATACGGCGAGCCACTCGCTTGATCGCGTCGGCATCGGACAGGGACGAACCGCCGTACTTCTGCACGACAATGCCCATGGACAGTGCTCCTGATAGTGGGGTTTGGATCAGCCCGATTCTACGGGAGTACGCCGCACACCCACGAATGCGTCCCGCGTGCTGGCTCAGGGAGCGAGATCGGCGCCCAGTATTTCCTCCGCGATCGCGAGTTGCTCGTCTTCGCCGACCACTTCGTGATCGAGCCTGTCATGGGCCACGATCGAGTGCAGCGCACTCAAGACACCACAGGCATTGCCGCCCCAAGAGGCCAGATAGGAGTACTGCCACCACCACAGGGCTTCATCGAGATTGCCAGCCCGGAAATGCTTGAGTCCGTTGGCCAGATCGGTGGCTATCGAGGTGAGCTCATCGGAGAGTTGGGCCGGGAAGGTCTCCGGGTCATATGGCTCAAAATTGTGACTAAAGGTGTCGGCCTCATCGAGCAAGGTCGCCAAGCGCATGCGCATGTCATCAAGGTCGGGGTCGGGGCCAACGTCAGGCTGATAGGTCTCGATCGGAGTGAAGTCGATCTGTGCCCCCAGCCTGGCGCCTGCCAACAGCACTTGCGAGACCTCAAGAAGCAGGAGAGGTACGGCGACCCCTGCCGACTCCTCGCGACTAATCGCTTGCAAGGAGACCAGGAAGGACTCCACTGCGTCTGAGATCTGTTGTGCGAAGTCTTCGAACTCGAGCTCGTTCATGGCATCCTCCAAACAGTCAAAATCACCATAACGCCAGCCTTCGACACCGCGTGGGCTATTGACCGGCGACCCTGCGCCCGGCGAAGGCCCGCCCCAGCGTGACCTCATCGGCGTACTCAAGGTCACCACCGACCGGCAGGCCGCTGGCCAGGCGGGTCACCTTGATGTCCATGTCTTTGAGGAATCGGCTCAGGTAGGCGGCGGTCGCATCACCTTCGACATTGGGATCCATGGCCAAGATGACCTCGGTGACTTCGCCGCTGGCCAGGCGCCCCATGAGCTCACGGATGCGGAGTTGCTCTGGACCGATGCCGTCCATCGGAGAGATCGCCCCGCCCAAGACGTGATAGCGGCCAGTGAACTCACGTGTGCGCTCGATCGCCACGACATCCTTGGACTCCTCGACCACACAGATCAGAGTCGGGTCGCGTTGGGGATTGCGACAGATGCGGCAGGTTTCTTCTTCGCTGACATTGCCGCAGACCCCACAGAAGACCGCCTTCTGCTTCATCAAGACCATGGTGTCGGCCAGGCGCTGGACGTCTGTGGGATCAGCTTCGAGAAGGTGGAAGGCGATCCGCTGGGCTCCCTTGGGACCGATGCCGGGCAGGCGAGCGAACTCATCGATCAGGTCCTGCAGGACGCCTTCATACATCTTCAGGGCCCGCCTGGGAGCCTCCTAGGCTGCCGAACAAGTCGTCACCCAGGTCGAGCCCACCGCCAAGCGGCCCCAATGTGGCCGCAGCCAACTGGTCTGCTTGGGCCTTCGCATTGCGATAGGCGGCCACGATCAGATCTCCCAAGTCGGCCAACGACTCCGCATCCTGGCCAGCGACTGCCTCCGGAGCAATGCCTACCCCAATCAAGTCACCGGTGCCATTGACCCGCACGGTCACGCCGCCAGCGGAGCCCTCAATGGTGGTCTGCGCCAACTCTTGTTGAGCACGCATCAGGTCAGCCTGCACCTGCTGAGCCTGCTCCAGCATGGCGTTCAGATCGAAGCCTCCGGGGAAGCCACCTTCGCTCATTGTCTGCTCTCCTAGTCGTTGGTCTCGTGGATGACAACCGCGCCGAGCCGCTCGGTGAGCAACTCCTCGCCCATGGGTCCCGAAAACTCCGAATCCGGATCGTCGACGTCATAGTCAGCCGCATCATTGCCGTCTGGCTCTGGCAGCTTTGCTCCCGCCTGCCTCGTCTCAGTAATCTCCTGGCGCACCTTGGCGATGCTCTGTGCGGGCGCTGGCTCGTCGCGCGTCGAGTTGACCGGGTCGACAACCGGCTCCGCCGGCGCAGCCACTGGCGAGGGCGCGGACCGAGTGTCTGCAGGCGCGGACTGCCCCGCACCATCCTCGAGATCCGTCTCGATCTTCCAATCGACATTGAGTACGTCGAGCAAGGCCTGACGCAACAACTCGTCGCTGCCACTGGAGTTGAAGGACTCGCGAGCACCGGCGTTCTTGAAGGCTACGGTCAGCACACCCGAGGCCAAATTGCTTACTTGCGCATTCTGGCTCAACAGGATCCACGTGAAACGTCGTTTGGTCTTGACGCGTTCGAGCACCTCGGGCCAGGTCCTGTCGAGATCGGTGCGGCTGGGCCCTCCCCCTACAGGAGCCTGAGCTGGACCCGCGGGCGCTACCGCAGATGTTGGCTGGGGCGCTACCGCAGATGTTGGCCTGGAGGTTGGCTGGGGCGTTGCCGCAGATGTTGGCTCGGGATGGTGCCGCTCACCTTGGGCCGGACGGCCGGTGGGCGATGGGGGCTCCTCGACAGGACGCGCGGCAGTTGGGCGTTGGGCGGGCGGTGACACAGGAGCAGCCGAAGGGGCGGGGACTCCCGTGCTCAGCTGCCTCTCGATGCGATCGAGTCGGGCCGCGAAGCCCTGCTGAGCGTCGTCTGCACCCGGCAACAGCACCCGCGCGATGATCAGCTCAAGAAGCAACCGGGGTGGGGTCGCTCCGCGCAACTCGGTCAGCCCGGCCGCCAAGATGTCAGCAGCGCGTACAGCTTCGTGCTTGCCAAAATCAGCCGCTTGGGCCACCAACTTGTCGAGTTGGTCAGCCGGCGCCTCGATCAGCCCGGTGTCCTTGACATTGGGTACCGACGCAATGATCACCAGATCACGCAGTCGGCTCAACAGATCACGCAGGAAGCCCTCAGGGTCCTGCCCCGCTTCGATGACCTGGTCAACAGCAGCAAAAGCCGCCGCCCCATCGCGCGCTGACAGGGCATCGACCACCCCGTCGAGCAGACTGATTGGGGTGTAGCCCAGCAGATTCGTGGCCAACTCATGGGTGACTCCAGCAGGCCCTGCCCCACTGAGCAACTGGTCAAGCACCGATAGGGAGTCACGCGCCGACCCGGCACCAGCTCGTACGACGAGCGGCAGCGCGGCAGGCTCGATCGCGACCCCCTCCTGCTGACAAACCTGAGCTAGATAGTCGGACAAAGTGCGCGGTGAGATCAGTCTGAAGGGATAGTGGTGGGTGCGCGATCGGATCGTGGGGATCACTTTGTCGGGCTCGGTGGTGGCGAAGATGAACTTCAGGTGCTCGGGCGGCTCTTCGACCAACTTGAGCAGGGCGTTGAAGCCCTGCTTGGAGACCATGTGAGCCTCGTCGATGATGTAGACCTTGTAACGACTGCTCACCGGGGCGAAGAAGGCCCGCTCTCGCAGATCGCGGGCATCGTCTACACCGCCATGTGAGGCCGCGTCAATCTCGATCACGTCGACCGACCCGGCTCCGTCACGCCCCAAATCCACACACGACTGGCACTGCCCGCATGGGTCTGCAATCGGGGCCTGCTCGCAATTTAGAGCACGGGCCAAGATGCGGGCACTGGTGGTCTTGCCGCAACCTCGCGGACCGGAAAACAAGTAGGCGTGATTTACCCGATTGTTGGCCAGGGCAGCCCGTAGCGGCTCGGTGACATGATCTTGACCGATCAACTCGGCGAATGTCTCCGGGCGATAGCGACGGTAGAGCGCGAGAGAAGGCTGCACCCGGTCACCTTATCCGTGGCCGCCGACACGACCCAAGCACGTGCCCACAGCCTCGCGTGATCAAACCGTCCGGGCAAACCCTGGGCATGACTTCATTTGGTAGACGTGACCCGATCTGCCCAGGCGGCCCGGGCGCCCGAGTCACCGACCCGATAGACCTGCACCCCCGCTCCCAACGCGGCCAAGACGCTCACTGCGGCAATCGCGGCCACGACCCGATGCGACACCCGCTGGGCCCCGACCCGGTCAACGGCAACTAGCAAGACATTCAAGATCAGCAGCGGGATGGCAAACCAGATGAGCTGGTCACCAAGGTGGGCATGAGCACCCGGGTCACCCACATGTTTTTCCAATGCCTCCCCGCTCGAAGTCGCCACCGGGATCAACACCACGCTGAGCGCTGAAGCCACCACCACCAACGGCCCATACGCTCGGCGCCACGTCGGGCGCACGGCAACCAAGATGGTGCCCACGATCGCCAATGGCAACAACACCACGACTGCGTGCACCACCAAAGGATGCACCGGCAGACCATTAACCAGATCAAACATTCGCCACTCCTTCGTCAATGCACCCCGCGATGAAATGCGATCAAGTCACACCCTCGCGAACTTCCCTGAGAAGATTGCCCGCCGCAATCCAAGAAGCAGCCGTGAATGGGCTCAACTGCGACGTAGGCTAGCCAAATGGGAGCGCCCGTCAACCAAGATCTCCTCGATCTGATCCGGTCTTCGGTGATCGGCGATGACCAAGTGATCGTCACGCCATACGGGCGGCGAAGAGTCATCTATGCCGACTACACCGCCAGCGGCCGCGCCCTGAGCTTCATCGAGGACTACATCCGCGACGAGGTGCTCCCCCTCTATGCCAACACTCACACAGAGTCCAGTGGCACTGGCCTGCAGACCACGCGGCTCAGAGAAGATGCCCGGCAGATCATCCGAGATGCCGTGCACGGCGATGACCAGACCGTCGTACTTTTTGCCGGGTCAGGTTGTACCGGCGCAATCGACCGGCTGATCGGCGTACTCGGCCTAAGGATCCCTTCCGAGCTCGAAGATCGCTGGCAGCTGAGCCGGCACATCCCCGCTGAGCAACGCCCCGTGATCTTTGTGGGCCCCTATGAGCACCACTCAAACGAAGTGAGTTGGCGCGAGACCATCGCCGATGTGATCGCCATCCGCCAAGACGACGATGGCGGGGTCTGTCTGCAAGATCTGCGCGACAAGCTCGAGAAGTACGCCGACCGCCCCCTGAAGGTCGGCTCCTTCTCGGCCGCTTCCAATGTCACTGGCATCGTCTCCGACACCGTCGGCATCGCCAGCCTCCTGCACGAACATGACGCCTTGTCCTTCTGGGATTTCGCCGCCGCCGGGCCCTATGTCGAGATCGACATGTCACCCCCACCTGGGGCGCCGGAATCGTCGTACAAGGATGCGATCTTTTTGTCACCACACAAGTTCATCGGCGGCCCGTCCACTCCCGGCGTACTCGTGGCTCGGCGCGAGCTATTCCACAATCGGGTGCCAGCAGTGCCGGGCGGCGGCACGGTCGCCTATGTCAATCCCAACGAGCACGTCTATCTCGATGACCCCGAAGTGCGCGAAGAAGGCGGCACTCCTGCGATCATTGAGTCAATCCGCGCGGGCCTCGTTTTCCAACTCAAGCAGGCGGTGGGAGTGGAGACCATCCAAGCTTGCGAGAGGCGTCTCCTCGATCGGGCAATCACCAGCTGGGCCAAGGATGACCGCATCGAAATCTTGGGAAACACCGACCACGAGCGGCTCTCGATCGTGTCATTCGTGCTCCGCTCACCAAGCGGACGCTATCTCCACCACAACTTTGTGGTCGCCCTGCTCAATGACATGTTCGGGATCCAAGCTCGCGGAGGATGCTCGTGTGCTGGCCCCTATGGTCATCGTCTACTCGGCATCGACATCGAGCAGTCACACGAGTTCGAGGCCGAAATCGTTGGGGGCTGCGAGGGGATCAAGCCAGGTTGGGTGCGGATCAACTTCAACTACTTCATCAATGATGCGGTGGCTGATTACCTCATCGAGGCGATCAAGTTGATCGCCGAGTCTGGCTGGAAGATGCTGCCCGACTATCACTTCGAGCCAGCCACCGGACTTTGGCGACATCGCGAAGGCCTCATTGACCCTCCACTGTCACTGAGCCAGATCAGTTATGCAGACGGCACCATGCGCTCCCCGAGCGCCCGCGACACCGGCGACGACACCATGCTGGGTGAACAGCTCGCGCAAGCTGGGCGACTACTTACCCAAGCAAGCGAGCCTGATCTCTCACGCCCTGCAGGCCATGTCTCCGAGCACTTCGAGCATCTGCGCTGGTTTGACTGGCCGGCTTGATCTAGCTTGGGGCAATGGCCGACCTGACCCAACACACCACAGCACGGCAAAACGTCGAAGACGCGATTCGGCGTCTCCACGAACATGCCCATCTCAATGCCTTCGAGCAAGTTCGGGCCGAGCAAGCGCTTGCCGAAGCCGATGCCCTCGATGCCGGCGGGCCGGGGCATGACGGCCCCTTGGCTGGGGTGCCGATCGCGATCAAGGCCGAAAATGCCGTGGCCGGCTTGGTCACGACCTACGGCGGGCGGAGCAACTCCACCCCAGCACCCGCTGACTCTGAAGTCGTACGCCGACTGCGTGCGGCAGGAGCGATCATCTTGGGCACGACCGTGATGCCAGAGTTCGGACAATTTCCCTTCTCCGAAAGTGCCGCAAACGGCCAAGTTCGCAATCCCCACAAAGACACCCACTCAACCGGTGGGAGCAGCGGCGGGTCGGCCGCGGCGGTGGCGGCGGACGTCGTACGCATCGCGATCGGGGGTGACGGAGGCGGCTCGATCAGGATCCCAGCCGCCTGCTGTGGGCTCATCGGCCTAAAGCCCACCCGTGGCCGAGTCTCCACTGCCCCCAACGCCAACCTGTGGGGCACCCTCGGCACGATCGGCCCGCTCACTCGCACAGCCGCCGACTCCGCCTTGGTGTACGACGTGATCAGCGACACCACTGCGACCGACGACTTCCACGCCCCGACTCCCCTGAGCAGCTATCAAGATCAGGTGGCGGCGGGGCCGGGCAAACTCCGCATCGGCGTGATCACCCGACCCGCACCGGGGCCAGTGAGAGTTGACCCGCAAGTCATCGCCGCGGTCCAAGACCTTGCCGAAAAGTTGAGTCGCTTGGGCCACGAAGTCGACGAGATCGATGAGCCTTGGCCAGACGCAACCGCGGCCTTTGTGCCGCAATTCTTCAACGCGATCCGTGACGAAGCCAGACACATGGAGCATCCGGAGCGACTCGAGTGGCGCACCCGCTCAACGGCGCGCCTGGGCGCTTGGGTGGGGCCGCGCGTGCTGAAGGCGGCGATCCGGGAGGGTGAGCGCCTCACCGCCAAGGTCGAGCGGCGCTTTTCGGCGTACGACGTCGTGCTCACCCCGACCTTGGCCCGTACGGTGCCCCGACTCGGGCAACTCGACGCAACGGGCAGTGTGCACTCGTTGCTCAGGTCGATGCCGATGATTGCGTTTACGACGCTCGCGAACGTGACCGGTCATCCGGCGATGTCAGTGCCAGCCGGCGTAGATCGCTCTGGGCTGCCGATCGGCGCCCAACTGATGTCCTTTGGCAGCAATGAAGGGATGCTCCTAGCCCTCGCTCACCAACTTGTCGACCCGGTGGCTTGACGCAGCAGCACCGCCAGCCATCGCTGCAGCCAAAGTGAGCAAGACACTCAAGATCAGGGCCGACCCTTCACCCGGACTCAGCACACCCATCTGCGTGCCGATCGTTGTCGCCGCAATTGGCACCCCCATCTGTGCTGCAGAAAGCACACTCAAGCTCAGGGGCTGACCAAGACCCATGGGCGTCAGGTGGGCGAGCAGCGATCCTGCCGCCAACGCAACCCCGAGCAAGATCATCATCGGGTGGGCAGCCAAGTCGCCCAGATCAAGTGAAGACCCCAGCCACACGAAGAAGACCGGCGCAAAGAAACCTTCGGTAATGGCGAACACCTGGTTGGCCACCCGCCGCGGCTCACCCACTCGCGCCACGGCGAGCCCAAGCACAAAGCCCGCCAGCATCACCGACACCCCCAACAAGACTGCCAAGGCTGATAGCGCAAACAAGATCACCAGGCTGACTCGCAGCTCCACCGCGAAGAGACGATCTTCAGAAATGACATGGATCCGTCGCCGCAAACCAGTGGCTTCAATCCGGGCTAGCAACAGATAAGCCACCAATCCCCCACCAATAACTGCCAAAACCCCGATGAGGGCCCGCAAGGCTGCACCCGGGTCAAGAGCCAGCGGCAAAGTGACGATGCAAAGCACATCAACCATCGCGATCACCGGCAAGAGCGCAATCACTTTGGGCCCGCCCAAACGCAACGAATCAAGCATCGGCAACACGATGGCCGCCGAAGATGACGCCATGATGACGGCGTACAGCATCCAGTGTTCGTCGGAGAAGATCCTCGCGAAACCAAGGCCAAGGCCGACAGCGGTCAGCACGATCAAACCGACTCTGGCTAGGCCACCGCGCAAGGCCGGCCGGATCCGGTCATCTCGCATGGGCACATGGCTCCCGGCCACGAACATCACCATGGCAAAACCGATCTGAGCCAAGAAGCCAAGTGTCTGGTCGCTAGCGTCGATGATCTCCAGGCCGCTGCGTCCCAACACAAGCCCGGCCAGCAACTCGCCCAGAACCACCGGAAGATGCCAAGCTTGCCGACTGGCCAGCAACGGACCAAGCAAGGCCACCAGGCAGATCAGCGCCAAGACCGCGAAGCTCACCCCTGCAGCCTAGGCCGAATCCAGCTCCAGTTACGTGGGTCCAAAGCACATTGGGCAACCGAAAAGTAGCTTGGGGACAGCAAGGCCCCCCGCGCACCCGGAAGAGCCCACTTGCCCTTGCTGCCTTCCGGCCCTGGGGGATTCGGTGAGATACCGCCGCACGGGGGGTTGTCCCAACTGTAGATCATCGACCAATCCGAGACCGAATCGCGGCCCGACCGATGTTTCGGGTAACCTCATCGGCGGAGGA
>Ga0116151_10001886_pt1 | contig 19534 bp, 18 predicted proteins | sample AD_UKC117_MetaG_FD_89893 | JGI IMG/M metagenome (GOLD analysis project Ga0116151, IMG submission 89893) | Active sludge microbial communities of municipal wastewater-treating anaerobic digesters from Hong Kong - AD_UKC117_MetaG | ecosystem: Engineered > Bioreactor > Anaerobic > Digestate...
AAAGGAATTCCTGCGATGAAAGTAACGCGCATCAGCTGCTACCGGGCTAAAACCGGCGCGGAAGAAGCTCTTCAGACAGCGCTTCTCGCACTCGCGCCAGCGATCGCAAATTCGGAAGGATGCGGGAAAGTCCGCGTTCTCTCGAGTCTCGACGATCCAGCGGAATTCGCGCTCTATGAGGAATGGAAATCGATCGAGGCGCACCGAAAGGCGGCCGCGCAGTTTCCCGTCGATCTCATTGCAAGGGTGAATGACCTCATTGATGCGCCGCCGCGCGCCAATGATTATTCCGGTTAATCCGCGTCAGGCCGGTTGCTCCGCGTCAGGATTGCGCGACGAGCTTCAAGTGCTGGCGGCCGCGTACATTGCGATCATGCGCGCGGATGAATTCCTGCACCTTGGGCTGAATTTCCTTGCGCCAGCGCGAACCGTTGAAGACGCCATAGTGGCCGACGCCTTCCTGCACATAGTCGATCTTCATGCGGTCGGGAATGTTGAGACACAGATCGTGCGCGGCCTGCGTTTGTCCGATGCCTGAAATGTCGTCGCGCTCGCCTTCGACCGTCATCAACCCGATATCCCTCATCGCATCGGGGCGCACCTTGCGGCCATTGTGCATCAACTCGCCTTTCGGCAAAGAGTGCTTCTGGAAGACTTCGCTGATCGTCTGCAGGTAGAATTCTTCCGTCATGTCCATGACCGAAAGATATTCGTCATAGAACTGACGATGCTTGTCGGCGGAATCGCCGTCGCCCGTCACGAGATGCTCGAAATAATCGTAATGCGCGTTGACGTGCCGGTCGGAGTTCATCGACAGGAAAGAGTAGAGCTGGATGAAGCCCGGATAAACGCGGCGCAGCATGCCTGCATAAGGCGCGGGCACGGTGTGAATCATGTTGCTCTCGAACCATTCGAACGGGCGCTCTTGCGCAAGCAGGTTCGGCACGGTCGGCGAGCGGCGCGCATCGATCGGGCTGCCCATGATCGTCAGGGTCGACGGGCGTGCAGGGTCGTTTTCTTCAGCGAGCACCGCCGCGGCGGAAAGCACGGCCGGCCCGGGCTGGCAGACTGCGATCGCGTGCGCGCCGGGCCCGATCTCCCGCAGGAAATCCATGACGTAGTCGATATAGGTGTTGAGATCGAAGCGGCCTGCAATGATCGGCACGTGGCGCGCGTCGATCCAGTCGGTGATGTAGACGTCGTGCGAGGGAAGCATCGCTTCCACCGTTCCGCGCAGCAGCGTCGCGTAATGGCCAGACAAAGGCGCGACGATGAGGACTTTCGGATCGGCCTCGCCGCCGCCGGCTTTGACTGCGTCTTCGTCCCGGCGGAAATGCACGAGATCGCCAAAATCCTTGTGCAGCACCGTCTCGACCTCGACGGCGGCGGGCACGCCGCCGATCACGGTCTCTTCGATTTTCCATTCAGGCCGCGGATAGCGGCGCGAGGCGTGCTCAAACATGTCGAGCGACGCGGCGGCCGTGCGCGCGAGCCAACTGTCTGCGATCGGATTAAATGGCGAGCGCCACATCCGCGCGCCGATGCCGGCCGCAATCCTCGCCGGGGAAATCGCGGCGTAACCTAATTCGTACGCGGTGTAGAGCATGGCCCCTGGGAACTCCTACCTTAACGCCACTCGCCGACTTGCGCCGGCATATTCACGGCCCCTCAACCCTAATGACGAATCTTGCCACGCACCGTTCGCGCAATGCAATCAATCTGTCACACAAACAATGTTGCGACGCGAACGGCATCCGTCAAGGATCACCCTCTCGTCCCAGAGTGCGCTCGGGAGATTTACCAAAAACCAATAAGTTAGGTTAATTCAGCCTCTGATGCTGCGGCGCAGCATTGTGGCGATTTCCTCAGGGGTCAGCGTGTCCTCAAGGGCGAGCGTCGGCTGTCCCGAGGGATCGACAATGTAGAAAAGGCTCGAGTGATCCATCGTGTAGCCGAGGGCCGACTCAGGCAGGGGACGGCGGCGCGCATAGACTTTGAACGCATCGCGGGCCGCATCGATATCGGCCTGCGACCCGGTCAGCCCCAGAATGCGCTTGTTGAAACCGAGATAGGCCTTCAGCGCCTCGGGCGTATCGCGCTCAGGATCGACCGTAATGAAAACGGGAACCAGCTTGGCGAGTTCTTTCTCAGTCAGCTCGTTCAGCGCCGCGCTGAGGCGCGACAGCGCCATCGGACAGACGTCGGGACACGTTGCGAATCCGAAATAGACGATGAGAACCTTGCCCTTAAAGTCGTCATTGGTGACATGCTGGCCGTTCATGTCGATCAACGCGAACTTGCCCGTAAACTGATCCGAAAGCCGGACGACGCCTTGCGCGGGGACTGGCCCCGCCGCAGGCTCGCCGCCGCCGCAGGCTGTCAGCGCCGTCGCCAGAAGGGCAGCGCCGAGCGCGCGCCCGACGGTTTTTCCACTGAAGTTCAACAGAGATTTCCACATAGCGACCGTCTCACTGAATATGCTGGGAAGATGCTGGCGAATTCGGGCGTCGGAGGTCTATAGACCCATATCGCCCATTGCTGGAACCCTCGCGCAAAGAGTTGATGGACAAGTCGGTCGATCCTGTCGCCGCAGAGGCGGCGCTCCAAAGCCTTCGCAGCCAGGTGCGCTTGCGCACCCTCACCGTGCTGCGCTGGCTCGCCGTCGCCGGGCAGACCGCGGCGATCGCGCTCGTGCATTTCGGCTTCGGCTTCCCGGCGCCGCTCGGGCTTTGCCTCGGCGTGATCGCGGCGAGCGCCTGGCTCAACCTCTTCGTCACTTTGCGTTTCTCGCCGCAGCGCGTGTTGAGCGAACGGGAAGCGGCCGCCTATATCGCCTTCGACATCGTGCAGCTTTGCGCGCTCCTGTTCCTGACGGGCGGCCTTCAGAACCCGTTCGCCGCGCTCATCCTCGCGCCGGTGACGATCGCCGCAAGCGTGCTCCCCTTGCGCCTCACCATCCTGATCGGCGCGCTTGCGATCGCCGGCATCAGCGTGCTCGGCCTTTATCATCTGCCCCTGCCGTGGCGGCCCGGCGAAGTGCTCGAGCTTCCGAGAATTTTCATTGCGGGCTCATGGGTCGCGCTTTCCTTCTCCGTCGCTTTCTTCGCAGCTTACGCGCGGCGGATCGCGCAAGAGTCCGAGCAGATGCGCAGCGCCCTCGCAGCGTCGCAGCTCATCCTCGCGCGTGAAGAGCGACTTTCAGCGCTTGGCGGGCTCGCCGCCGCCGCCGCGCACGAACTCGGCACGCCGCTCGCGACGATCCAGGTGACGGCGACAGAAATGGCGGACGATCTCAAAGGTCAGGGAACGCTTGAGGAAGATGCGAAACTTCTGGTCTCGCAGGCGCGCCGATGCCGCGAAATCCTCGGCCGGCTTTCACGCCGCGGCGATGAAGGCGACGCCATGCACGACCGGCTCGGCGTCGATACGCTGATGCGCGAAACGGCGGAGCCCTTCACCGACCGCCCGCGCGGGCCGGCGGTGATTTTCGAAATGATCGGCGACGGCGCGCCGCCCATCCTTCGGCGCCGTCCGGAACTTCTCTACGGACTGCGCAACCTCATTGAGAACGCGACGAGCTTTGCGCGCTCCAAAGTGCTCATCAAGGCGCACTGGACGGCGGACAAGCTCGACATCTCCATTCACGATGACGGGCCGGGATTCTCGCAGGAGATCCTGACACGCCTCGGCGAGCCCTATCTGTCGCAACGACACCGCTCTCGCACGGCTGTCGGCCAGAAGAGCGGCCTTGGCCTCGGCTTCTTCATCGCCAAGACGCTGCTTGAGAGGACCGGCGCCAGGCTCGTCTTCGACAACGCCCCCTGGGATGACGGCAGCGGGGCGACGGGCGCCTGGATCGAGCTTTCCTGGCCGTTGAGCGCGCTCGCCGCCGAACCGATGGCCTAAATCGGTCGGCTGCGACTTGCGAATTCCCTCCGGGGACGGCATTTCACCCCCTTGGGCAGGCTGGACCTGCGCGCGACTAAGGCTACAAAGGGCGCTATGACCACGGAAACTGAAGACGAGCACGAGGGCCTTCGTGCTGAACCCGAGGGCGCCAGCCTTCTTATTGTCGATGATGACGAACCGTTCCGCGTTCGCCTCGGGCGCGCGATGGAGAAACGCGGCTTTGCGCCCGTGCTCGCCGCCGGCGCGAGGGATGCGATCCGCCTCGCCCGCGAAACGCCGCCCGACTACGCCGTCGTCGACCTGCGCCTCGAAGACGGGGACGGGCTCGAAGTGGTTAACGCCATTCATGAGCTGCGCGAAGACTGCCGCGTCATCATGCTCACCGGCTATGGCAACATCGCGACCGCCGTCGCTGCGGTGAAGGCGGGCGCTGTCGATTACCTGCCGAAACCCGCAGACGCCGACGACGTCGTCAAGGCGCTGCTCGCCAATCCTGGCGCGCGGCCCGTGCCGCCGGAAAACCCGATGTCAGCCGATCGCGTGCGCTGGGAACATATTCAGCGCGTCTATGAGCTGTGCGATCATAACGTGTCGGAGACGGCGCGCCGCCTCGGCATGCATCGCCGCACGCTCCAGCGCATTCTCGCCAAGCGCGCGCCGAAGTGAGGGAATAGGGGTTAGGGAATAGCGAGGAGCAATCCACCGCGCGATTCGACAGAGCCGGCGATGAACTTCTCCGTATCAGGATTAAGGACACGGTCCGGAAGCCTGCCCCGATTCTCAATTCCATTCCCTATTCCCTACCTTGCATCCGCGCCAAGCGCTTCGATGCGCTTGAGCACGCGCTTGCGATCGGCGTCGCTGCGGTTCTCAACCAGACCGATGATCGTGTCGCGCACGGGATTGACGCCGGCGAATTTGAGGATGTTTCGCTCGAAGCTCTTCAGGCTGTGTCCGCCGAAATAATAGCGATAGACCGCCGCCGGCATGCCCATTGTGACGATGATGCGCGCAGACTTGCCTTTCAGTTTCTGCGTCCACTTCTTGCCGTCCTCGCTCACCTCCATGACGAAGCCGCCCGCTGAAAGCTGCTCCAGAAAGCCTTTGAGCTTTGCCGGCATCGCGCCAAGCCAGAGCGGGTAGAGAAAAACGAGGTGATTGGCGGCCGAGACGGCGTCCTGCGCAGCCTTCAAGGCTGGCGGCGCGCCTTTCGCCCAGTCCGCAGGATCGGCGAGCAGAGGAAAGTCGAGCGCGGCGATATCGACGCGCGAGACCTCATGCCCGCCCGCTTTCGCGCCCTTCGCATAGGCGTCCGCAAGAGCGTGAATGAAATGCCCGCCGCCTGCATGCGGGTGACCATCGACGATTACGATATTGCTGGACATGAGGCCCCGTCCTTTCTGAAAGACTGCGCTTTTTCCAGTTTCTGCGGTATGAGCCCGCGCCAAAACGGGACGAAACGCCGCGCGAGCGACGAAGCGCGCCTTTGCCGCGATAGACCGAATGGCCCAAACTTGACGGGCCCGCCCCGCAACGCAAAGTTCATCGGTCGACCGGATAATCGCTCATAATTGCGAACCAAAAAGAGAGGCTCCTGATGCGCCACCTGAAATCGGCGGCTTTGGCCGCCGGCGTGCTGTTCTTGTCGTCCGCCGCGCAAGCGGCGTCCGAGATCACCCTGCCCTATGAGCAGTTCACTCTCGAGAATGGCTTGCGCGTCGTCGTGCATGAGGACAGGAAAGCGCCCCTCGTCGCGGTCTCGGTCTGGTACCATGTCGGCTCCAAGGATGAGCCGGAAGGCAAGACAGGTTTCGCACACCTCTTTGAACATTTGATGTTCAACGGCTCGGAGAACTACGACGGCGAATGGTTCCTGCCATTCGACGAAGTCGGCGCGACGGACGTCAACGGCAATACGTGGTTCGACCGGACCGCCTATTTCGAAACCGTACCGACGACGGCGCTCGACCGCGCGCTCTGGCTTGAATCGGATCGCATGGGCCATCTTCTCGGCGCGGTGACGCAGGAAGTGCTCGATAACCAGCGCGGCGTCGTGCAGAACGAAAAGCGGCAGGGCGATAATCAGCCTTACGGCCGCGCGGAATATTCCGTGCTCGCTGGATTGCTTCCCGCAGGGCACCCTTACTCCCACTCCGCGATCGGCTCGATGGACGATCTGAACGCGGCCTCGCTTGAAACCGTCAAAGAGTGGTTCCAGACCTATTACGGCGCCTCGAACGCCGTGCTTGTTCTCTCGGGCGATATCGACGCGAACACAGCGAAACCGCTGGTCGAGAAATATTTCGGCGACATTCCGTCCGGCCCGCCGCTGACGCGCGCCAAGGCGAACGCGCCGAAGCTCGAAACGAACAAATTCGAAATCATGTATGACCGCGTGCCGCAGCCGCGCGTCGACCGCAACTGGGTCGCGCCGCCGCGCACGAGCCGCGATGCGGTGATGCTGGAGCTCGCTGCGCAAGTGCTCGGCGGCGGCAAGACGTCCCGCCTTTTCCAGCGCCTCGTCTACAATCTCGAACTCGCGACCTCGGCGAGCGCGTCAATGCAGGATCAGGAGCTGATGAGCTTCTATTCCGTGACCGTCGACGCCAAGCCTGAGGCCGACCTCGACCGCGTGAAGCACGAAATGGGCGCCGTCATTGACGACTTCCTTCTCAAGGGCCCGACGAAAGCCGAACTTGACCGCGCGAAAACATCGCTCAAGGCGGATATCCTGCGCAGCCTCGAAAAGGTCGGCGGATTCGGCGGCAAAGCGGTGACGCTTGCGCAAGGCGCGCTTTACGCCGACGACCCGGGCTTCATCCTGAAGCAGCTCGAATGGCTCGACGAAGCGACGCCGAAGGAAGTCCTCGCCGCCGCGCGCGACGTGATGAACGCCGGCTACTATCAGCTCGACATTCTTCCGTTTCCGGAATATTCGACGGTCGCCTCGGACGTCGACCGCAGCAAGGGCATGCCCGCCGTCGCATCGACGCCGGATCTCGCCTTCCCGCCCATCGAGGAGGCGACGCTATCGAATGGCATGAAGGTCGTGCTTGCGACGCGCAGCGCCGTCCCGGTCGTTGAACTCTCCGTGCAGTTCGATGCGGGCTATGCGGCGGATGCGACCGAAGGCGGCCGGCTTGGCGGCGCATCCTTCACGGGCGCCATGCTCGACGAAGGCACCGCGCGCCGCACGACGACGCAGATCGCCGAAGAACTCGACAGCCTCGGCGCGGTGATGAGCGCCGGTTCGACGCTCGACACGACGGGCGTCGAAATGTCGGCGCTCAAGCAAAACCTCAAGGCGTCGCTCGATATTCTGGCGGACGTCATTCGCAATCCGACGTTCAAGTCGGAAGAGATCGACAAGCTGCGCGGGCGCTGGCTCGCCGGCATCGATCAGGAGAAGGCGAATCCGGTCCAGCTCGCGCTGCGCCTCCTGCCGCCTGAGATCTATGGAAAGGGCCACGCTTACGGCGTTCCCCTGACCGGTTCGGGCACGAAGGAATCGATCAGCGGCCTGACGCGCGATGACCTCGTCCATTTCCATGAAACGTGGCTTCGCCCCGACAATGCGACGATCTTCGTCGTCGGCGACGCGACCATGGCGGAGATGAAGCCGCTGCTCGAAGCCGCCTTTGGCGACTGGCGCGCTCCGGCGCGCCCGCGCCTTTCGAAAGACGTGACGACGGTGAGCCTGCCTGCGCAAGGCAAGGTCATCATCGTCGACAAGCCGGGCTCGCCGCAGTCGCTCATCCTTGCGGGCGAAGTCGCCCCGCCGACGGTCGCGCCGAACAATGTCGCCATCAATGCGATGAACGACATTCTCGGCGGGCAGTTCACCGCGCGCGTCAACATGAACCTGCGCGAAGAAAAAGGCTGGGCCTATGGCGCTTACACCATTCTCGCGAGCGCGCGCGGCCAGCGGCCATGGCTCGTCTATGCGCCGGTTCAGACCGACAAGACGAAGGAGTCTGTCGCCGAACTCATCAAGGAGATGACCGCCTATCGCAAGACACGGCCTGCGACGGAGGACGAACTCCACCGCACGGTGCTCACCAATACGCGCTCGCTGCCGGGCTCGTTCGAAACGTCCGCCGACGTGCTCGACAGCCTCACCTCGAGCGCGCGCTATGGCCGCCCATGGGATTATCCGGCGACGCTGAAAGAAAAGTACGAAGGCCTGACCCGCGCCGACATCACCGCGGCGGCGGATGAAGTCGTGCACCCTGAAAGCCTTGTCTGGGTGATTGTCGGCGACCGAGCGAAGATTGAAGCGGGCATACGCTCGCTCAATCTCGGCCCGGTCGAAGTGCGCAGCGTCGGCGACCTCTAGCGGCGCCCGCCTTTCGCACATAACTTGGCGAGACCCTCCGCCTGATATGACGGAGATCAATTTCTCGCTTGCGCCCGCGCCTTAGCTTTTCCTCCGAGAGTCTTTCAGGCTACGGAGGAGAAGATAATGGCGAACGAAGGGCGCAAGCGGAACCGCCTTACACCATGGTATATCGGCATCGTCATCGTTCTGGCGGCGGTGACTTTCGTTGGATATCGTTTTTGGGCGGGCGATTGCCCGGCTCCAGGCGCTGTTGAATTCATCGTGCTCGCAATCGTGCCGGCTGTTTATCTGACTTTGATGTATCTGACGCTCACCAGTCAGGAATAAGAAGCGCTAGCCGGCCTTTGGTTTCTCGCGCGCCCAGATGTCGCCCGCAGCGCCCTCGGGAACGCGGTGCGGCGTCTTGAGTGCGAAGAATCGAAGGCGGCTGGCGATGCGTCCGGCATACCAGAGCAGATTGGCGGCGATGAATCCGCCCTTGCCATACCAGCGTGTGAAATAGCGCGCGCGCGAAGCGTAGTAATAGGCGGGCAGGCGTTTTTTCGCCTTGATGTTCCCTTCGACGGATGACGATTTGCCGTGGAAGTGCGCGACTTCCGCATCGGCGACCGTCGCGAGGCGCCATCCGTTCTTCACGGCGCGGCGGCAATAGTCGCAATCCTCGAAATACATGAAATAGCCCTCATCTAGCCCGCCGATCTCGTCGATCATCTGTGAGCGGAGCATGACGCAGGGAAAGCCGATCCAGTCGGCTTCGTCGGTCTCGCCCGGCGCAATCGGCACGACGGCGCGCCTGAAAAGCCTGTAAAAGACGCCAAGGCCGGAGGCTTCGACGAATTCCCCGAGGGGCGAAATCGCGCGGAAACGGCTCGTCTGTTCGGCGCCCGCCTCGTCCGTGATTTTCGGGCCGACAACGCCAAGGCGCGGATCGGCGCGCATTGCGGCGAGCATCGCGGCGAAGGCGCCCGGACGCACCAATGTGTCGCTGTTGAGGAGGACATAAAATTCCGCCTTGCGCGCCTTGAGGCCGAGATTGTTCCCGAAGGCGAAACCGCCATTGCGCGGCGAAAGGATGAGCTCAACCGGCGCCAGCGCCGGCAGCGCCTTTCGCCAGTTATTGATCTGCGCCCATGAATCGTCCGGCGACGCATTATCGACGATGACGAGTTCCCCGCCGAGCGCCTCAACTTCGGGAAGCGCGCTCTCGGCGGAGGCGATCGTCAGCGCCGGCGTGCCGTAATTGAGGATGATAACGCAAAGGGGTCGCATGAATGCCGGTCTTTTCACGGAAGCGCTTCACGCATAAGCCCTTTCGCACGCCTTTACAGCCCCGCGCGACGGGACTGGCCGCGCAGAGGCGGCCAGCCGCGGCGCATTCATGCGCGGTTGTCGAGTTGCGGGCGAACGGCGCGCCGCCCGGCGAGAGTGATGCGATAAGGCCCGCCCTCCTGCGATCCGATCAACCGGCGCTTACGCAACTTCCGGAAGACCGGCATGGTGCAGTCTTCAAGCGTCCAGCCTTCCCGCGTGATGCAATTGACCGCGAGGAATTTTCCGGCGTCGTCTTTTTCGACGAATACGGCGCCGCCGCGCGCGAGCGCATGGAGCGTTCTCTGCTCCGCCTTCGAGATGTTCATTGAAATGTCCGATGCTGAGATGACGGGGCGCGCGCGCAATCAGCGCGGGCGCGGCGTGGTCATTCAGCGGGTGACAAGCTCGGACATAATCTCCTCGTGTGACCGCCTAAATAGCAATCGCCACGCGGAGCATCAAGGGGCGCCAAAACTAACCGAGGGAAAGCCCGTCGCGTTCATTGTCCCAGACGACGGAGATGATCTTCCACTCGCCATTCTCGCGCACGAGATTGAAGAAATTGACGCCGCGATTTTCCCGCGCCGCGCCGCCGGAGCCATAGACGGAACGGTAAACGCTCCTGACGCGCGCGACATTGCCGAAAATCTCGCAGTCGTGCTCTAGCTCCTCCTCAAGGAAATCGAGCTTTGCGAGCTTCTCATCGACATCCGCGTGGTGGTCGTCGACGCTCATCACCGTGGTGAAAGGCTCGCCGTCAGGGCCGATCCCCGTCCGCACGAGACGCGCCGCCGGGTGGAAATAATGTTTCACGCGGTCATAGTCGCGCGGGCCGGCAGGTCCTGACAGCATGGCGTAATCGTCCCGCAGCATTTCCCTGATGATCCGGCGATCCTGATCGAGCGTCATTCCGGCATGTCCTCCACATTGAACGCGGCTCTTGCGGCCGCCTGACGCGCAAAGCGCAAGGTGATCGATTTTCGGCGCGCGGCGACGAGCGGGCGCTCCTGCGATTCGCGCACCACCGCGCCGCCATAAGCGTCGGCGAGAATGAGCCCTTCGGCAGAGGGGAGGAGATCAAGCGGGAAATCGCGCGCCACCGCGAAATAGAAAGCGTCGCAGAAGTCGAGATAATCCGTCCACTTATTGTCGGCGTCGAAATCCGCCTGACAGGATTTTACTTCGGCGAAGACTAGCCGGCCCTTTCGGTCGATCCCGGCCACATCGGCGCGCCGTCCGTTGGGCAGACGAAATTCCGCAAGCGGGGCGAGCCCGAGATCAGCGAAGAGACGGAGTACGCCGCGCGTCAGCGCGAGCGTGACATCCGGCCGGGCGGGAGCAGCGAGACGGCCGACGGTAGCAAGGTCGAGACGGAGGTTCTGCATTTGTTCAGGGAAACGAAAAGCCGCCGCCCCGTCAAGAACGCTTCATCGAATTTCGGGAATTTTCCGAAAATCAGCCCTGGAATTCCGGCAGGCGCACGATGAGCCCGTCGAGATCGGCCGTCATGTTGATCTGGCAGGAAAGGCGCGAATTCTCTTTCGGCTCATGCGCGAAATCGAGCATCGACTCTTCCATGGCCTCGGGCTTGCCCGTCTTTTCGATCCATGCGGCGTCGACATAGACGTGGCAGGTCGCGCAGGCGCACGCGCCGCCGCAATCGGCGTCGATCCCCGGCACCGAATTGCGCACCGCCGCCTCCATCACGGAAAGGCCGACGTCGGCGTCGACGACATGTTCAGCGCCGCTATGTTCGATGAAGGTGATCTTGGGCATGCGCAATTTCTCTGTTGCAGGAGGCTTTGAGGCCGAAATGATGCTCAGGAAAGCAGGGATTTAAGGTCTGCTGCGGAATCGGCAAGGATTTTCGGGTCCGGCGTTGATTTCGCCGCAATGAGCTTCTTGCCGATGAGGAAGGACGGCGGGTCGTTCATGGTGTCGACCGCCAGAAGGCGTCCCTCTTTCAGATACCAGACGGCGAGCTTGCGCTCGCCTGGCGCGCCCCGCACGACGCGCGCGTCAGCGCCCTCGCTGATGCCCGCCGTCTGCAGCTTCACGTCATACTGGTCTGACCAGAACCACGGCACCGTGTCGTAGACCATGTCGCCGCCCGCCATATTCACGGCGGCGGCCTTGCCCTGCTCGATGGCGTTCGGCACGGATTCGAGCCGCATCCGGCGGCCATAGAGAGCCGATGGGTGGTTCGTCACATCGCCCGCGGCCCAGATCGCCGGGTCCTCCGTGCGCGCGTGATCGTCGACCCAGACGCCGTTTTCGACCTTGAGACCAGCCGCTTCCGCAAGCCCGGTCTCGGGCGCGGCACCGACGCCGACGAGCACCGCGCCGCAAGGGATCGTTTCGCCATCCTTCAGGACCGCGGCCCTGACGCGCCCCTCGCCTTCAAAGCCTGCGACCATCGCCCCGATGCGCAGGTCGACGCCCGCGCTGCGGTGAAGGTCGGCGTAGAAGGCTGAGACTTCCGGCCCCGCGACGCGCTGGAGCGGACGCTCCATCGCTTCGAGCACGGTGACGGGAAGCCCCGCCTTGCGCGCGACCGCCGCGACCTCAAGCCCGATATAGCCGGCGCCCACGATGACGATCCGCTCGCCGGATTTCAACACCGGGCCCAGCGCGTCACTGTCTGCAATCGAGCGGAGATAGTGGATGCCGGCGAGTTCGGCGCCCGGCGCCTTGAGCTTGCGCGGCGGCGCGCCTGTCGCAATGAGGAGCTTGTCGTAAGAGAGCGCCTCGCCGCCTTCGAGCGTCACGGTCTTGGCCGCGCGATCGATCGCCGACGCGCGCACGCCGAGGCGCAGGTCGATCGAGTGTTTCTCGTAAAATTCGACAGGCTTCAGATAGAGGCGCGATTTTTCGAGCGCGCCTTGCAGATAGGCCTTTGAGAGCGGCGGGCGCTGATAGGGAGGTTCGGTTTCGGCGCCGATCATCGTGATCGCGCCATCGAATTTTTCCACCCTGAGGCTCGCTGCGGCCTGCGCGCCAGCCTGGCCCGCCCCGATAATGACAACTCTCTCGGTCAAATTCGTCCCCGTTCAAAGGGTTACTCGGTATGAAATTATCGAGGGCCCCGTCAACTACTGCAACGTGTAGGGGCTATCGCGGCGATGGCCGCACGCCTTATGATTCCGCCTCTGAGACGAGGATTATGAAGCCGATCTCGATACCTTTGGCAGATGCTGCTGCGACCGCGCGCCTTGGCGAGGCGCTGGCGCCTGTTCTTCGCGCGGGCGATATCGTCTGCCTCTCCGGGCCTCTCGGCGCGGGAAAAACGACGCTCGCACGCGGCCTCATCGCGGCGGCGACCGGCGAGAAGGAAGCGCCGAGCCCCACTTTCGCGCTTGTCGAAACCTATGAAGGCGCGGCGGCGCCGATCTCCCATTTCGATCTCTATCGCCTCGAAAAACCCGACGACGCCTGGGAGCTTGGTCTCGAAGACGCCTTCGACAATGCGATCAGCATCATCGAGTGGCCGGAGCGCATAGAGCAGATCATTCCCGCCGACGCGCTCATCATCCGGCTTGATCATCACGGCGGCGCGCGGCACGCCGTCATTGTCGGCGCCGGCGCCTGGGAAGCGCGTCTCGCCGCCGCTGGAATTTCCGCCCTCGCGGAGGGCAGCAAGAAGGATGCTGAATGAGTTCGCCCGCCCGCGCTGAAGACCGCAAGCAAGACCGCGCCGACTTTTTATCCGCCGCCGGCTGGAGCGACGCTGAAGCGCGCGCGCTTGCAGGCGACGCCTCGACACGCAGCTATGAGCGATTGACGCTCGGCGCCCGCAACGCACTTTTGATGAACGCGCCCCCCGCCGCCGAGACCGCCGCCTGCCCCCCGAAAGCAACGCCGGAAGAGCGGCGCGCGCTCGGCTACAATGCAATGGCGCGCCTTGCAGGACCGAACCTTCACGCCTTCACGGCTGTCGCCGGCGTGTTGCGCGGCGCCGGCCTTTCCGCGCCCGAGATCTATGCGGCCGACGCCAGACGCGGCTTTGCGCTGATCGAAGACCTTGGCGACGATCTCTTCGCGCGCGCCATTCCGAAAGGCGCCGATGAAAAGACGCTCTATTCGGCGGCGATCGACGCGCTCCTTGCGCTCCACGCAGCGCGCCCCGCCGCGCCTGTGGGCGATCAGTACACGATGCTTTCCTATGACCGCACGGCGCTTGAGGCGGAAGTCGGCCTTCTTTCCGAATGGTACTGGCCGCTGCGCCTCGGCGGGCCCGCGCCCTCAAGCCTTGAAGCGGCGTATTACGCCGCCTGGGCGCCCGTGCTTTCCGGATTGTCGGAGCCCAATGCGATCATCCTGCGCGACTTCCATGCGGAGAACCTCCTCTGGCTGCCGGGTCGCGCCGGAGCCAAGCGCGTCGGCATCATCGACTTTCAGGACGGGCTTCTCGGCTCGCGCGCCTATGATCTCGTCTCGCTGCTCGAAGATGCGCGCCGCGATGTTAGCCTGCCGCTCGCTGAAGCGATGATCGAGCGCTATGTCGAAGGCGCGCGAAAGCAGGAAGGCTTCGACGAAGAAGCGTTCCGGCGCGATTACGCCATTCTCGCAGCGCAGCGTAACGCCAAGATCCTCGGCATTTTCGCGCGCCTTGTGAAACGCGATAACAAGCCGCGCTATCTCGACTTCACGCCGCGCGTCGAAGACCATTTCCGCCGCGACCTTGCGCGGCCCGAACTTGCGCCCGTGCGCGCCTTCATCGCCGCACACCTGCCGGACCTCGCATCGTGACGAAAAGCGCCCTGCCCGAAACCGCCATGGTGCTCGCCGCCGGCCTCGGCAAGCGGATGCGTCCGTTGACGGATCATCGCCCGAAGCCGCTCGTCGAAGTCGCGGGCAAGCCGCTCATCGACTATACGCTCGACCGCTTCGCGGCGGCGGGCGTTCGCCGAGCCGTCGTCAACGTTCACTATTTCGCGGACATGATGGAGGCGCACCTTGCGGAGCGCACGGCGCCCGAAATCACGATCTCGGATGAGCGCGGCCTGCTGCTTGAGACCGGCGGGGGCCTGAAGAAAGCCGCTCCTCTTCTCGGAGATGCGCCGATCTTCTGCTCCAACACCGACGCCATCCTTCTCGACGATGGCGCGGGCGAGGCTTGCGCCAATCTCGCGGCGCAGTGGCGCGAGGACGATATGGATGCGCTCCTTCTTCTCGTCTCGCCGGAGCAAGCGAGCGGTTATGAAGGAAAGGGCGATTTCGACATGGGCGACGACGCGCGCATCGCCTTCCGCAGCGGCGAGAGCGCCTCTTACATTTATACGGGCCTGCAAATTCTCTCGCCGCGCCTCCTCGAAGGCGCGCCGGAAGGCCCCTTTTCGACGCGGCTTCTCTGGGACAAGGCGCTCGCCGAAGGCAGGCTCTATGGCGCCGTGCATGACGGCTTCTGGATGCATGTCGGCGACCCGGAGGGCCTGAAGCTCGCCGAGGCGCGCCTCGCCGCGCGCAAGGGCGCATGAGCGCGAAGCGCGACAACCCTGATATTTTCGCGTGCGAAGCCCCGCGCTTCTATTCGATTGAGCCGGGACGGCCCTTCCTCGCCGACCTTGCGCAAAATCTCGCCGATGCCGCAGGTGACGACCCGCTTTCGCTCGCCGATGTTGAAATCTTTCTGCCGACGCGGCGCGCGGTGCGCGCGCTTCGCGAAGCTTTCGTCTCCGTCGCCCGTCAGGGAAAAGCGAGCCTTCTTCCGCGCATTCGCCCGCTTGGCGATATCGATGAAGACGAATTCGCGCTCGACGAAGAGGCGGGCGACGACGCCATCGATCTGCCGCCTGCAATTTCAAGCCTTGAACGCCGCCTCGTCCTCGCGCGTCTTGTCGCCGCCGCCGATCGCGCCTTCGCGGGGCAGGAGAACTGGCCCGCCGCGCTCGCCGCCGCCAAGGAACTCGCCGCGCTTCTCGATTCATTCTACGCGGAAGAAGTCGACTTTTCCGTTCTGCAAACGCTGGCGCCGGCGCAGCACGCCGCGCATTGGGAGCGTTCGCTGAGCTTTCTCAAGATCGCGACCGAGATGTGGCCTGCCTATCTCGACGCTGCAGGACGCATGGACCCGTCGGCGCGGCGCGCGAAGCTCATCGATCTGCAGACGGAGCGTCTTCAGAAGCTGCAGCCGGAAACGCCCGTCATCATCGCCGGCACGACGGGGAGCGCGCCCGCTGTCGCGCGGTTGATGGGCGTCGCCTCGCGTCTTCCCAAGGGCGCCGTCATCCTCCCCGGCCTCGACCGCGCGCTCGCGCGCGACGAAAAGGCGTGGGCCGCCATCGCCGATGAAGACGCGCACCCGCAAGCGGGCCTCAAAGCGCTTCTCGAAAAGCTGAAGATCGATCCCGGCGATGTTCGTGCATGGCCTGTCGGCGGCGCCTCGCCCCGCAGCGCGCTGCTCTCGCTCGCCTTGAGGCCCGCAAGCGCGACCGATGACTGGCGCGAAATGGTGGCCAATGCGCGTGCTGCAGACCCCGGCCTCAAAAGCGCAAGCGAAGGCTTCTCCCTCATCACCGCGCCGGACGAAGAATCCGAAGCCAATGCGACCGCGCTTATGCTGCGCGAAGCGCTTGAAACGCCGGGTCGCACCGCCATGCTGGTGACGCCCGACCGGAACCTGTCGCGCCGCGTCGCCGCCAAAATGCGCCGCTGGGATGTCGCTGTCGATGACTCGGCGGGCATTCCCTTCGCCAATAGTCCGTGCGGGACTTATTTGCGCCTCGCCTCTGTCTGGATGGCGTCGCCAAGCGATCCCGCAGCGGCGATTGCGCTCGCCCAGCACCCGCTCGCGGGCTTTGGCCTTGACGACCGCTCGCGGCGGCGCGCGCTCGCCGCCTTTAATGAAGCCGCGCGCGGCCTCGCGCCGAAGCCGACAGTGAATGGATTGCGGGAGAAGATAACGCAGTCGCACTGCGCCGAAACCGCCGAACCGATTGCAGCGGCGCTTGAGCGCGCTTGCGCGCATTCGCCCGAAAGCGCGAAAGCCTCTTTCGCCGCACACCTCTCCGCGCTCATTCGCATCGCTGAAGACATTGCATCGAACAACGAAGAAGCCGGCGCCGAGCGCCTGTGGCGCGGCGAAGATGGCGAAGCGGGCGCGATGCTCCTCTCCGACCTCAGCGCGATGGCGGAAACGCTCGGCGAAATTTCCGCAAATGATTTCGTGCCCGCCTTCGCTCAGATGATTGCGGGCGCCGCCGTGCGCCGGCGCGCGCCGGCCCATCCGCGCTTGTTCATTCTCGGCCCTCTCGAAGCGCGGCTGCAATCGGCTGATCTCGTCATTCTGGGCGGGCTCAATGAGGGCGTGTGGCCGGGCGATGCGGGGAGCGACCCGTTTCTGTCGCGCCCGATGCGCAAGGAAATCGGCCTGCCATCGCTTGAGCGGCGCATCGGCCTCGCCGCGCACGACTTCGCGCAGCTCGCCTCAGCGAAAACCGTCGCCCTCACGCGGCCCGCGCGCACCGGCGGCGCGCCCGCAAAACCCTCGCGATGGATCGTCCGTCTACGCAATATTCTCGATGGTGCGGAAGCGCTGACACCGCTCGACGCCTCGGCGTGCTTTGATGCATGGATGGCTGCGCTCGACGCGCCTGCGCCGGGCCTAGTCCGTGTGAGCGCGCCTGCGCCGCGCCCGCCCGTCGCGGCGCGCCCGCGCAAGCTTTCTGTTACGCGGATCGAAAAATGGCTGCGCGATCCCTACAGCATTTTCGGGCGATACGTTCTGCGCCTTCGCAAGCTCGACGCCTTGAATGATCCCTTCGGAGCAAACCATCTCGGCTCGCTGCTTCACAAAACATTCGAAGAATATGCGCGAGCGGGCGGCGATCTTCGCGGAATCTTCGCGCGCCACGCGCCGGAATTCGGCTATGGCCCGGGCGAAGACGCCTTCTTCGCGCCCAGCGTTTCCGCAACGCTCGACTGGTTCGAGGAATTCCACGCCGAACGGCTGACGCTTGGCGCGCCAATCATCCTCGAAGGCGAAGGCGAAACCACCTTCGATGCGCCCTATGAACCCTTCACGCTCACCGCGCGCGCCGACAGGATCGACCTCACCAATCACGGCAAGGCTGCGATCTTCGATTACAAGTCGAAGACGATCCCCTCGAAAAAGCAGATCGCGCTCTTCCGCGTGCAATTACCGCTGACGGCCTTCATCGTCGCAGAGGGCGGCTTCGAAAAGCTCGGCCAGCGAGAGATCGAAGAGTTCCATTACATCCGCGCGCTCGCCAGAAAAGGCAAAGACGACGAAATCGGCGAGCGCGGCGCGGAAGCGCAAAAGGTCATGGAGGAGACCGCGAAAGGCCTCAAGGAATGGGTCGCCGCCTTCGATAATCCGGACACGCCTTATCTCTCGCAGCCACGCGCCGAATTTGTCGACGATTACGGCGACTATGACCTTCTCGCCCGCAGGCGCGAATGGGCGAGCAGCGGGGGCGACACATGAGCGCCGAAAGACAGGCCGCTCTCGAAGAAACGACGCGCGCGCAACGCAACGCGGCCGATCCGGTCAACTCCGCATTCGTTGCGGCCAATGCGGGCTCCGGCAAGACGCGCGTTCTGACGGACCGCGTGGCGCGGCTTCTCCTCGCGGGCGCGCAACCCGACCGCATTGTCTGCATCACCTTCACCAAAGCCGCCGCCGCCGAAATGGCGAGCCGTCTCTTCGAAATGCTCGGCGAATGGGCGCTCGCCGATGACGCCAGGCTCAGCGAAGCGCTCGGCAAGCTGGAAGGCAAACGCAAACGCGACGCCGAAAATCTCGCACGCGCGCGCCGGCTTTTCGCGCGCGCGCTCGAAACGCCGGGCGGTCTAAAAATCCAGACGATCCACTCCTTCTGTGAGCGCATTCTGAAGCGCTTCCCGCTCGAAGCAGGCGCCGCGCCCGACTTTTCGGTGATCGAGGAAAGCGACGCGCAGGCGCTCGCGAAGGCGGCGCTTCTCGACGTCGCGACCGACGCGCGCGAGAACGACACACGCCGCGCCTTCCGCCGCCTTTCCGAACGCTTCGCGCCGGACGCGCTGCGCGATCTCCTCATCGCCGGCGTCACCTCGCGGCTGTCGCTTTCCGCGACGTTGCAGAGTGCAGGCGGTTGGGGTGAGCTGATCAACGAGACGGCGCAAATGCTTGGCGTGGCGAAAGGCGAAGACAGCGCTTCGATCCGCCAATCTTTCATGGCTGCGCTCAAGCGAACCGACATTGAGCGCGCTTATGAAGCGATCATGAATGGCGGCAAACAGGCGAAAGAACGCGCCGGCCTGCCGCTTGCGGACTATCTGAGCGCGAGCGATGACGAGGCCCGCTGGGCGGCGCTTGTCAGGCTGTTCCTCACAAGCGGCAATCCGCGCAAGGATATCGGCGACAAGGCGACAGACGCAGCCGACCCGTGGGCGCGGCCTTTCCTCAAAGACAAACAGGAAGCGTTCGTCGCGGCGCGCGACCACGCAAACGCCGCCGATAATTTCGCTGACACCGCCGCCTATCTCACCGTCTTGCGCGCGCTTTGGGAGTCTTACGAACACAAGAAGGCCGCACGCGCCGCGCTCGATTATGACGATCTCATCTCGAAAACGCGCGCGCTGTTCAGAACGCGCGAAGAATCCGCCTGGGTGCTCTACAAGCTCGATCAGGGGCTGGAACACATCCTCCTCGACGAAGCGCAAGACACGAGCCCTGCGCAATGGGACGTGATCGAAGGCCCGCTCGCCGAATTCTTCTCCGATGAAGGCGCACGCGAAATTGAGCGGACGTTCTTCGCCGTCGGCGACCAGAAGCAATCGATCTATTCGTTCCAGGGCGCCGATGCATCGCTCTTTCAGGAAAAGCGCGTCGATCTCGCGAAGCGGATCGAAGCGTCCGCAAAATTTGTCGCAGAGCCGCTGACGCTATCCTTCCGCACAACGGCGCCGGTGCTGAATTTCGTCGATGCGCTTTTCGAAGAAGCGGGCGCGCGCGAGGGCTTGTGGGAAGACGAC
>Ga0116151_10001891_pt1 | contig 19519 bp, 4 predicted proteins | sample AD_UKC117_MetaG_FD_89893 | JGI IMG/M metagenome (GOLD analysis project Ga0116151, IMG submission 89893) | Active sludge microbial communities of municipal wastewater-treating anaerobic digesters from Hong Kong - AD_UKC117_MetaG | ecosystem: Engineered > Bioreactor > Anaerobic > Digestate...
CCACGTCCGGCACCGACCATTCGAGGACTCGGCGTCCCGGATCGAGGTCGACCGACGGGACGATCTCGAACTGCGTCCGCCGTCGCTCGTCGCGGGCGTCCCCGATCCGAGCGTCGTCACGCCGAATGTCGGAGAACACGCGGGTGAGTCGGGCGGTCTGGACGCGCTGGCCGGTGTCGCTGATGTCAGGCGATCCGCACCGGGGGCACACCGAGACCGCGTGCACCCCCAGTTCGCCGAGGTCCTGGACGAACCCGCATACAGGGCACATGAGCCAGGTGCGCAGCTCGTCGTTCGCTGCGACGTCTATCCCGTCGACCCGGATCTCAAGGCCGCGTGCGTAGAAGTAGGCCCCGGGAGCCAGCTCACGCAGCGCGCGGGAGGCACTCCGATCGATCGCCACGGGCTCGGCCTCGTAGCGACGGGTGTCTGCGTCGATCCAGCTGACCTGGGCATCGAGTCGGACCGCGTCGTCGACGAGCGAGTATGTCGGGAGGAGACCTCGGGCCTCGAGCCCGGAGATCCATGGCGCACTCCGGAGATCGTCGATCAGCTTCCGGATCAACTTGATCGCGGTGATGGCCGATCGATATGCGCGGCGATCGTCCTCGGAGGCGGCGGGCGCGTCGGCACGCTGCTTGAGATCGGCCAGGGCGGCATCGACCTCTTTGCGTTGGTGTTGCAGCGCCTCCAGCTCCTGCGAATACGCGATCGAGGCAGCGAAGACCGTCGCCGCGAAGGAGTTGACCGCTGCGTCGCCACTCGCCTCGTCCGGAACCGCCCACGCCATCAGGCCACGGAGGACAGGAGCCGCAGGATCGGGGAAGGTGGCTGCGAACTCCTCGACCAGGTGCCGTCCATCCTTCCGCACCCGATCGACCACCTCCGCGAGCAGGGTTCCCGGCTCGGCCGAGCCGAGCGCCGCATCCGCCTTGGACGGAATCACCTCGGGCCGCTCGCGCGCGATCCCGTCGATGACGGCGGCGATGAACTGACGGCGGAGGATCTCCTCGGCCTCGAGATAGGTCGCAGGAGGGCGCACCGGGCCGTTGATCAGCGACCCCGGGTCGCCGATCCGAGGCAGCTGTTCACCTCGTCCGGTGACATAGGCCAGGGCGAGCGAGCTGCCGGACAGCCGGCCGGCACGCCCGACGCGCTGCACGTACTTCGCGACCGAGTCGGGCAACGACGAGAGCATCACCGTCGACAGGTCGCCGATGTCGATGCCCATCTCGAGGGTGGGAGTGGCGACGAGAACGTTCGGGTCCCCCGGGTCCTGCTGTTCTCGTTTGAACCCGGACTCCGCGGCCCGACGCTCCGCGGACTCGAGGAGACTCGAATGCTCATGGGCGTCGACTCGTCGCATTTCGCTGGTCGCGTACAACCGCCGATAGAAGGAGTCGCGGTCGGTGTCGTCGGCGACCAGCCGACCGGCGCACCGGGCGGCGAGGCACGGTCCGTCCACCAGTTGTTCGCCGACCTCGGGACTCGTGGGGAGGGGGACGTGGCAGGTGTCGCAGACGAGACGCGTGGGCCGCGTCTCGTCCCCGAGCAACGGCCCGACCAGGACCGCGGAGGCAGGTATGCCGTGGACCGTCGCACCGGTCGTCGTCGAGACCGAGCTGAGGATGCCGGCGTCCGCGAGCGAGCGCACGAGCCGAACTGCGAGTGAGGCCGCATGAGGCCCTGCCACGTGCAGATTCTTCGCAGTCCACCGGGCATACCAGCCCTGCGCGGCGGCGATGGGGGCCAGCCCGTCGTGCTCCGGACGCCTTCCGCCACCGACGACGGCGTATGCCGGGGCGCTCCGTCCGGCCGGGAAGGCCGGCATCCCTTGGTCGCGTCTGCGTCCACCCCAGATCCGGAAGCGTGCGCCGTCATCCCGCTTGTAGGCATCGAACCACTCGTGGTCGATCGCTCCGTCACGACGAAGATGTTCGACGATGCCACGAATCCAACGGACGAGGTCGTCGTGGCTGTGAGGAACGACTTCGTCCGACAAAGCGGTCGCGTCCTCGGAGAGAGCGCTCCGGGCGAGCTCGAGGATCCGGCCACGGTCCCCGATGTCGACCTGTGACCAGACAGAGCCGGTGCTCTCCAGGGTTCGACCGAAGCTCGACTGGAGCCCGACCTCGAGTGCGACGTCGAGGAGCATTCGTCGCCGCATCGCCGCGACCGCCTTACGGGACGGGCGGCGATCCCCCCGCACCTGCCAGAAAGGAGCGAAGGCCTCATGATCGAGGACGCCGGAGGGAACGAGCCGGTATCGCGCGAACAGGTCCTCCGTAGCGGCTTGCAGGGCCGCATCGACCCAGGTCTCGAGGTCGGTCGGGCCCACCAGGACGGACCTGAGTGCAGCACGGAAGGACATGGCGTGGGAACGGGTGGCGACGAATCCGGCGCGGTGCGCGGCGTCCTGGACCGAGTCCGTGAACACGAGCACACGCTTCTCGCGCAGGTCGAGGTCGGGGTCGCCGAAGAGGATCGAGAGCGTCACCGACAGAAGCGTCGCGATCGCGCCCCCCAGGAAGCGAATGCTGTCAGGACGTCCGCAGGACGGGCACTCATCGCGTCGGGACGCCGTGTCGGCGTCCGCGCCGTCGAGCATGAGAACGGGGACGACCAGTCCGGCCGCCCGGTCCACGTCGTCATCACCGGGTCGCCGGGACATGATCTCCCGCCGATCGACGTGATACCAGCGAAGTCGATCGGACACCGGCTCACCCGATCCGGCGACCAGGTCCTCCCCCGGTGCGTGGACGAGCATGCGGACGCGACCGGTTCCGGCGAGATGGTCACGGCGGATCACGGCGTCGTCGTCCGCGAGTGTGGAGCCGGTCGGTGCCAGCTTGGCCATCCAGCCGGACCGGCCGCAGGAACGGCAATATGCGGCGGGCAGATCGGGGAGAGTCCCACCGTCCGCAGCGTCGGTGAGGTCGCCGTCGTCGCTCCATCGGAATCCGGACTCGGAAGAGAGGGCACGGTCGACACGGCTCACCTCCCGCAGCCAAAGGGTGATCTCCACTCCGATCTCGTCTCGCCCCCCGGTCGCGCGGAGGTGACTCAACGCTGCGAGAACGGCGGCCAGCGCACGGCGAGCCGAGACAGCTCGCCCTTCGACGGCGGCGGCTGGGAACAGCTCTTCGACGAGGTTCGTGAGCGGCACGGCCGCGGCCGCCATGTCGATGAGGCGCCGCACGTCCGGGTGAGCGCGCAACAGATCGCTGGTGGACACCTCGGCGCTGTCGGGATCACCCCGATAGAGCAGGCGGCATACGGCACGGGTCAGCGTCTCCCCGTCGCCGGCGTGTGAGTGACCGATGGCCTCGAGGTCGTCGATGTCGGCCGAGACGAAGCTAGTCAGGAGCAGGGGTCTCAACCCGGCCTTCTCGACACGTTTGCGCGCGGCGTCGGCCCAACCCTCGACGTCGACCCGCTGCTCGGTGACGGCCGATCCTCGCGGGAAGGGCTCACCGAAGACGTCCTCGGCGAAGGCGAGGACGGCGCCGACGTCACCACCGTCCCCGAGCGTGGCGCTCGTGGCCACCGGGGTGACGCGTCCGAGGGGACGGATGTCGAACTGTGCGCGATCCGGGTGATCCCTCGGCGTGTGCGCACGCAGGGCGAGGCCGAGACGACGCAGGAGCATCGCGACATCGGTGCCCTGAGCGCCGTCGTAGGTGTGGAACTCGTCCAGGACGAGATATGTGAGAGAGAGCGCGCTTTTCGCCCAGATGCCCTGGTCTGCCGGGCGCAGCAGGAGCTGGTCGAGCATCTTGTAGTTGGTGAGGATCATGTCCGGCGGATCGTCGCGGATGACGGTGCGGGAGGTGATGAGGCCCTCGGCCGTGACGGTGGTCCTCGCCTGGCTGCCGGCGTCACCCGTGTAGAGCGCTGCGGTCACGCGAGCCAGGGCCGGGTCACCGGTGATGAGGGCGGCGAGTCGGTCGGCCTGATCGCTCGCGAGGGCGTTCATCGGATAGAGCACGATCGCCTTGGTCCCGCTGACGCCCTCGCGTCGCGCCCGCACGACATGATCGAGGATCGGGTAGAGGAAGGCCTCGGTCTTGCCCGATCCGGTGCCGGTCGTGACGATCGTCGGCTCGGGCCGCGGCCTGTCGGCGTCGAGATCCTTGGTGGTCAGCCGCCGGAACGCCTCGGCCTGATGCCGGTACGGCGGGAAAGGCGGACGCCAGTCGAGCGCGGTCTGCCAGTCGTCCGCCGCCGGACGATACGGGACGCGGAGGCGGGCGTACGGCCCCGAGAAGATGCCGTGCTCCTCGTCCTCGAGGAACTCAGCCAAGGCTCGCCTCGGCTCGGCGTCGGCGAGCGCGAAGGTCGTCGTCAGGTAGTCGACCAGGCCCCGCCTGATGCGTTCGGCCTGGAGGCTGGGCAGCAGCTCGGTCACGCCGAACCCTTCGTCTTCTCGGCGAGACGGCGCTCGAACTCTGCGTATGCCGTGCGCATGTCGGCTTCGCGGTCGAGCGTGCCGAAGGGCAGCTCGTAGGTGTAGGCGATTCCCGAACCGGGGTGGACTGCCGTTCGCTCGACCTCGGTGATCGCGTCGCCCTTGCGACGCCACGCCTGGAGCACCTCGGTCGGGACGAGCCGGCCGTTCGCGTCGAAGGTGTAGGCACCGTGGTCATAGCCGTAGAGGACGGCGAACTGGGTCCGGTAGATCGTGCACAGGTCGTCGATCGGCACGCCGAGCATCATCGCGACCAACGCGTCGATTTCGACCTGGGCGTTACGACGGTCGGCCGCCCGCCGCAAGGGCGATGTGGCACTCCAGTCCGGCTCGATCGGCCACTCGTCGAAGCGCGCCAACACTGGACGATCCCGAACGAACTGTGGGTGCCACGCGTCCCGCCAGAGAGCGGCATAGGCATCTGTCAGGCAGTTGAGCCGGAGACTGCGTTGGACCAGCCCGGGCAAGAGGGGATGGTCCAGCGACACCAGCGGGAGACGGTCCACACTTGCCTGGTAGATGCCACTCTTCGGGGCTGCTCGGATGGCGAAGTCGGCGAGCAGCGAACCCATCGTCGCCTGAACGGCCATGAGTTCAGTCGCTTTCACGTCCGGCGACCCGATGCAGAACACGCCGTTCACGTGTGCAGCTCCGGGCGGTATCGCTGCTGGGATGAGGGTCCGTTCACCCGTATTGGCCGCCATGGCTCTCCACGCGATCCGGTACAGGTCACGGGCGGGCGCGCGAGCACTGCCCCAGTGCGTGTAGGCCGAGTCGTACACGTGTCGGTCACCACTAGGTTTGTACGCGGTGACCGGCAGTGCGTCCGCTGGAAGGACCTCGAGATCTACAGCGGACCAGTCCTGATTGTGCTTCATCGTCGGGTTCGGCCACTTGTACATCGGATTCAGAACATGCACGTGCGGTCCTTGCAGGATCGCATCTTTCCAGTCAGCCTCACCCCACTGGGCGATGAATCGTCCCTTGATGCGGTCACCCTTCTCGTGCCAGCCCGCGGAGAATTGGAGCTCGAGCGACCGCACGCGAGCGGCCTGTGCGAGGACGGACATCGTGTTTGCCGCGGCACTGTTGACGGTGTAGACCATCTGGGTGTCGGACGCCGACTCCCCGTCGAGAATGTCACGCCACAAGGCGAGCGCTTCGAGGTTGACGTGCTGGATGCGCGCCTTGTGAGGGCGGGTGTCCCAGCGGCCGTCGTCATCCTTGAAGCCGGGTTCCGGACCGCTCCCGTCGTGGACCAGCGACCTCGACACAGTGTCCGGGTGATAGAGACTCGTCGCGTGGAGAAAGCCGGGTTCTTGATCTCGCCCGTAGACGTTGATCCCGTAGCGAACTAGGTCATGAATATCGAAGAGCACCAGTTCGTTGATGAACTGCCAGTGCCGGCGGAGGTGTCGGTACGTGGCCCGACGAAGTCGGTGAGCCTTCGCGTCCGTGAAGTGCGACTCCATGTGGATCAGGCCAGATGTCCCCTTGGGCGACTGGTGGGCCCACACCTGAGCCATGAATGCGCGGTACAGATCCGGCTGCCCGCTGAGCACGGGGAAGCACGTCTCGTCCGAGAGGTGGGCGGCTGTCACTGCGGCGTCCGTGGCGCCGGCCACGACGGCCGCCACGGTTCCGGGCAGCTCCAAGGTTCCCGGCAGCCGATCGGCCTTGTCGGCCTCGGATGCCTTCGTAGCCAGCGACCACCACGGATCGGAGTCCCCGAGCAACGCTGAAAGGTCCACAGTGGGGCGCACCCACGGCGGGTTGCCGACCTGGAGGTCGAATCCGCCTCGCGCGAAGACCGTTGCGAAGTCGAGTTCCCAGTGGAAGAACCCCTGCTCCGCGGCGACCGCACGGCATACGTCCAGCCACGGGCGGGCCTCGAGGAGGTCACCGATGTCCTTCGCGAATGAGAGTTCCAGGTCGATCTCCTCCGCGCGACCGAGTTCCTCCCAGTCCACGGCTTCTCCGAACGTCGTCATCCAGGAGCGTTTCGGGTCCTCGACGTGTGTCCCGAGGACGGCTTCCATGGTGCTCAGCCACTCCTCCAGATCCGGGGGCGACACCGTGTCCTCGGTGAGCGGCCAGTACCAGAGGGCGCACCAGGCATCCATGGCGAGCCGGAGTCGCTGGTAGGCGCCGTTCGGATCCGCGAGCGAGGACTCGATCTGCTCACGGCTCACCCCACCACCATGGGACGGCACGTCGCGTCCCCAGAGGTCGATGTGCCGGCTGGACTCGGCCTCGGCGATCCGAAGCCGGCGGAGGCTCGTGGCCCAGAGGATCTCCACCCGGCGGGCAAGGCCCTCAAGCCGAGCCAGCTGCTTCGTGGTGGGCTTCCGACGTATGGAGGTCCTCCACACCTTGAGGGCCTTGACGCGGTAGGCCGGAACGAGATCGAGAACGGTCTTCGGCACCTCAACCGCCGAGCCCCAGCCCTGGGCCGGGAGGAGGAAGTGGTGAATGCGTTTGGTCATCGACGCTGTCTGGGCCCGGTTGCCGTCGACCAGCGCGGCCAGCGACGTCAGGGGCTCTTCCTCAGGCGGGGTGGTCAGCCACGATCTGTCGGAGACCTTGTGCCTGGCGTAGAGCGCACGTCTTGCCCCGACGAGGGAGTTGCCCCGGCGGAGGCGGAGTCCGAACCATGGCGCCTGGAGCCCTTCGACCATGGTGTCGAGCCAGAGCGAGACCTCCGCGAGCTCGACGGCGGTCGCATTGAGGTCCACGCCGTAGACGTTGTGGAGGGCGAGGTGGGCGCGCGCCTTGGCCAATTCGCGCGGTCGCGCCTCCGGGTCGACGCGCGTGTCGAGTTCACGCTCGCGGCGAGCGAGGTACTCCTCGGCGAGCTGGCGCACGGCTTCGAGCGCGAACGCGCCTGAGCCGAGCGCCGGCTCGCAGACCGTGAGGTCGAGGATCTCCTCGGCTGTCGTGGTGTGACCGTCCTGGTCGAGCAGCTCCTCGAGGGCCTGTCCGACGGTGAACCGGGTCAGGACCTCCGGGGTGTAGTAGGACGCCGACCGTTGGCGGTCGCGGCCCGACAGCCTGAAGACGAACGTGCCGCGGCGGTGGAGGACCTTCGTCCGTTCCCCGGTGACAGGGTCGGTGGCGAGGACGAAATCCTTGGAGTCCAGGTGGTCCGACCGGGTGACCGGGACGACCCACGATCCGTTGGACGGGTCGCCGTTCGGAGCCACCTCGTAGAGGTCCTCGGTCGCGAAGGACCCGGTGTAGGACATCAGGCCCTCGTAGACGGCGCCGAGCTGGTTGATGCCGAGCTCGACGTACGAGACGAAGCCTCGTTGACGGCGGGAGTCCTCCTTCGAGAGCAGGAGCTTCCGCAGGACCTCGAGAAGGGCCGCATTGCCCAGGCCGACCTCGTCGATGAGAGCCGTCGCTTCGGACCTGAAGAGGTCCGCTCTCAGCCCGCCGAACTGCAGTCCCTCGTCGAGCTCTTCGTTCCCCGACGGCGTGTGCCCGGAGTCCACGAGGACGAAGAGCCGGTCGAGTGACTCGTACAGGTGGCGACCCGAGCGGGCCTGCGGTGTGTGCACCTCGCGGAGGGCCAGGTCACGCAGGCGGTCGAGACCGTATCCGCCGTCGTACTCGGCCACCCCGACGGGGAGAACGCCCAGCTCAGGCGAGGCCTCGGCATACAGGAGGAAGAGAATGCGGTAGAGATATCGCAGTGACTGGACCGCCAGGACCTGCGCCTGATCGGCCGACAGGTCGTCGAGTCCTTGAACGCGACGCCGACTCAGTACGTCGTTGGCGATGATCTCGATGGAGAGTCGCACGCCCTCCTGCAGGTCCTTGGAGACACCGACCGTGTGCTTGACGGAGTCGGCCAGGGTGTCGGTCCACCACGTCGCTCCCGTGGCGTCAGGGGCGAGCGAGCCGGCCTCGAGACAGGCGAGCGCATGGTCGATCTCGCCACCCTTCTTCGTATCGTTACGCTCACACACGAGCTGCAGGTCGACCGCGAGCCAGCGGCCCTCGGGCCAGCGCTCCCGCTCCGCGACCAGGCACCAGCGGCCGGAGACGACCAAGGCGAAGGTCGGCCCCTCGGGCTCGGTCATGAGGGTCGACAGGGTCGTGGCAACCGAGCGAACCGCGTCCTCGTCGTCACGCTCCCATGCCCCGAGCAGGGTGTCCGCGTGCTTGGCGATGAGGTCCTCGATCGTCTCGACCGGCCGGGCATGGACGATCGCGAGAGGTTCTGGGCCGTCGACGGCCGGTTGCGAGACGAAGGTGACCGGCCCTTCGGTCCGGAGCTCGAACTCAGGGGCTCGATAGCCGAGGACCTGCCTCAGCAAGCCATGGAAGTCGCCGATCTCGTCATCACTTACGGCTGACGGGTCTTCTTCGACGGCGACCAGACGGCGCTCCAGTTCGCCACGTGCCGCGGTGAATCGCGAGCGTGGGGTGTCGATGCCTTCCGGCTCGGCGTCCCAGCCCCGTCGCCGTTCCAGCACCCGGGCGAGGAAGGACTCCTTCGTCGCGTCGGTCGTGAAGTAGTGCTCGGAGATCCATTCCTCGCCGATGACCAGGGCATCGCTGACGGGCACCGTCACTCCTTACCGGTTGTGGTCGGGTGATCGGCCGGGACGACCACGAGGAGCGGCCGGAGGTGCCGTCGCTCCGGACGCCGTTCCTCGAGCAGTTTCCGCTCCTCCTCGACCCCCACACGGCGCATCTTGACCGCCGAACGCTGGGTCAGGGCATCGGCCTCGTCCTCCCACGTCCGGACCCGATGCGTCCACGCATCGACGCGTTCCCGGGCCTCCTGCTCCGCCGCGTCGAAGACCGGGCCGAGCGACCGCTCGGCCGCGTCCACGGCGCGGGCGACGAGATGCGTCATCTGTGTTGTTCCTGCCGCCGATCCGGGATTCGCCGGGAGGTTGTCGAGACCGACGGACGCGATCAGGTCCTGCACGGACTCGTGCGGCACGACAAGGCCCCGGCCGGGGCTCCCGAGTTCGGGGAAGGCGACCTCGAGCCACGAGGTCGAGACGGTGTGGCCGGCCCTGTTGGTCAAGGTGGCCACGAGCAGGACGGTCGGGCCGTCGACGAGACCGCGCACGGCATACACCTGCCCGCGGGGCAGCACGGCCAGTACCCGATCGGACACCCAGTCGAGCACCGGATGCAGGGGTCCGAGGTAGTGCGCCTCCGGCCAGGACGCCCCGACATCATCACGAAGAGCAGCGAGCAGCTCTGCCTGCGCTTTGGTCCTCGTGGTCGCGAGCTTGAGCCGCTCCGTGACCCGCCGATCCCGCCGGTACTCCTGCGGCAGGAGCTCGAGCCGGGCCCGGAGGTCGGCGGGTGGGGTCAGCTCCACGATCTGGGCTGGGCCGTGGTCGATCCATCCCACCCCGCCGCCCCCGAGGTCGTCAGGTGCGTCGCCGGGCCTGGGGTAGACCTGTGCCAGAGCGTCACGCAGGTAGTCGACCTGCGACTCGTAGAGGACGGTGGAGCGCTTGGGGCGTGGCCGGCCGTCCGGATCCGGTTGTGGAGCCTCGGGATTCGCGGCGGCGGTCGTCCCGGTGCCCACGCCGAGACGGGCGAGCAGGGCCGCGATGCCGCCGTCCTCGAGGACGTCCTCCGGAGTGGCGACAACGTCCTCTAGGAATGCCCGACCGGCCAGCACGTCCCTGATCGCGTCCTCCTCGGCCTCGACCGACCAACGGCCCATGAGAGACGCGGAGTCGCCGAGAGCTCGATGGGCCTCGTCCTCCTTGGCGACCAGTGAGGCGAGCACCTTAAGGTCGCCGGTGAAACGGGTGTCGGTCGGTTCGAGCAGCAGGGTCGTGATCCGCGGCCTGCGAGTCTGGCCGTAGCGATCGATCCGTCCGTTGCGCTGCTCGATCCGGATGAGGGACCACGGGATGTCGTAGTGGATGATCTCGTGGCACTGGCGATGTAGGTTGACGCCCTCCGAGGCGACATCGCCGGTTATCAGGATGCGCACCGGTGCGCTCTCCTGCTTGAACTCCTCCACGAGTTCCTGCTGCTCGACATCGGACAGCGCGCCGTGCATCGCGCGGACCTGACGATCGGTCATCTTGAGGTCGGACATCAGTGCCGTCTGCAACCAGTGGAGCGTGGCAACTCGTTCCGCGAAGACCACCACGCGCTCCGGTGAGTCGGGACCGATCCCGATCCTCTCGAGCTCCTTGCGCAGCCCGTGGTACTTGCCGGAGTTCCGACCTTCGGCGGCCAGAGCAAGGGTCTTGAGGCGCTCGAGCGCCGACGCCTCGGCGTCGTCCTGGTCCGATCGCCGCTTCATGCGGTTGTCGACGGTTTCGACGAGAGCTGCCGGCGAGGACAGGAACGCCTTGGCCAGTGTCCACCCGAAGAGGCGGGAGCCGGTGCCGGATGCGGGGCTCCGGCCACTCGTCGGGTAGAGCCAGGTGTCGGACAGCTCCTGCGCGACCGCGTCCTCCTCGGACGACGGAGAGACGAGGATGTTCTGGGGCTCCAGGCGTTCGGCCCAGTCCGCGCCCACGACGCCGGCGACCTCAGGTGAGTGGCGGTGCCGCCGCACGACCAGGCGCTCGACCTCCTGCTGGGCGAGCTCGCCGTCGGGAGTCACCGCAGTGGGCTCGAGGAGCCGGACCAGCTCGGCGAAGGATTCCTTCCGGCCGTTGTGCGGAGTGGCGCTCGCCAGAATCAGGGCATCCGTTCTCGGGGCCAGCTCGCTCGCGAGCCGGTTGTTCTGCGTCTGTGAGTTCGTCACGTTGTGCGACTCGTCGATGACGACGGCGTCCCAACGCTGCTTGCGCAGGTGGGCGAGGTACCGGTCGCTCTTGAGGGTGTCGATCGAGATGATCGCCCGCTTGTAGACACTGAACGGGTTGCGGGAGGCAGGAAGCCGCCGCCGGACGCGTTGGATGCCCACGGAGTCGAGCCGGATGAACGGCAGGGCGAAGCGCGTCCAGAGCTCGTGCTGCATCTGCTCGAGCACGTGGCGCGGGGTGACGACGAGGATCCGTTCGCCACGTCCGCGCCGGACGAGCTCGCTGAGGATCATGCCGATCTCCAGGGTCTTGCCCAGGCCGACGGCGTCCGCGAGGAGGATCCTCGGACGGAGGGTCTCCGGGTTCAACGCCTTCCGCACGGCGGCATGCTGGTAGTCAAGCGGATCGGCGAGCATGTCACCGACGACGGTCAGAGTGGTGTCACCGACCGGGACGACGGTCTTGCGGAGCGTCGCCTCCAGCCAGAGACGCGCCCTACGGTAGTTGGGAGACGAGTCCCCCACCACCGTCGTCTGCCGCGGATCGAAAACCGTGATCTCGTCCAGCCCCGAGTAGAACTGCGCAGTCGTGTCCCGGACCAGCTCGGACAGGCCCTGAACGGTGACCAACGTCCCGTCCTGGGTCTGAGCCACCTGCGTGACGAGCCATTCCTCATCCCGCACGACCACGACCGAACCCGCTACGACGTCAAGGAGTCGATGGTCCGCGACCAGCGTCGGTGGCATTCGCACATGATAGGCAAGGGTTTGACCAGGGCGTCGGGCCGGCACACCCCGTCGCCGTCGGTCGACAGCAGGGGCGAATCGACGACACCGAAGAGGATGACGCGTCTTGGCAATGATATGGGCGGGGCTCGACGGACCTGTTGCCCGCGCGGTCGAGGAGCAGGCCGAGAAGGTGCTGGGGACCTATCGACACGAGCCGCGGCGCATCGGCCAGGATGCGAACATCGAGCGTTCGATCGCCGAAGGGGCATACGCGAAGAGACAGCTTTTCGAGCTCGTCCAGAACGCCGCTGACGCAATGCGCCTCGGGTCGGGAGCAGGACGCTGTGAGGTCGTCCTGACCGCCCATTCCTTGTATGTCGCGAACTCCGGTGTGCCCTTCACCGTCGAGGGAGTCATCGCCCTCATGGCAACCCACGATTCGGTCAAGCGCGACGAACAGATCGGGCGCTTCGGACTGGGATTCAAATCACTGCTGGCCGTCACCGACAGCCCACGCGTCATCAGCCGCTCGGGGTCCTTCGCTTTCGACAGACAGGAATCCCTGGCCGAGCTGTCCCGGATCGTCCCTGGACTCCCCCACTACCCGGTCATGCGCTGGGCTCGGCCGGTCGACCCTTCAGACGCGAGCCGAGGCGACGCAGTCCTGGCAAGCCTCATGAAGTGGGCGACCACGGTGGTCGTCGCACCGATCAAGGCGAATCGCGATGTCCTCGCCCGCAGCATCGCAGGCTTCCCCGCAGAGTTCCTGCTCTTCTCGCCACACGTCGAACAACTCGGCCTCGAGGATCGCGGATCCGGGCACAGCCGCTCGATCACGCTTTCCGGTGAAGAGGGCGGAGCATACGTCCTGAACGATGCCAACCGCAGGTCCATCTGGGTGGTTCGCTCCCAGAAACACTCACCCAGCAGATCCGCCCTGGAGGACGGCGGTTACGCAGCCGCCCGGGAAAGCCTCGAGATCACCTGGGCTGCCCCTCTCGAAGGTGCGCCGAAAGGTGTAGGAACTTTCTGGGCTTACTTTCCGACGGTTTCCGGGACAACGCTGTCCGGCATCGTCAACGCTCCCTGGAAGCTCGCCGACGACAGGGAGTCCTTGCTCGCCGGGGACTTCAACGACGAACTGCTCACGCAGGTTCTGCCGAAACTGGTCGGGGACGCCTTGGCATCCATCCATCGCTCCGACAAGCCGACAGCGGTGTTGGACGTCCTGCCGGCTCGCGGTAAGGAAGCACGTAACCACGCGGACGACGTGCTCAACGAGCCTGTGATGAAGGCGGTCTCGGAGCGTCAGTGCATTCCGACGCTCGGAGGTGGCCTCCGGCATCCGACGCGCGTGCGCGTGCATCCAGAGGGACTGACGCCCGATGAGCTGGAGCTGTGGGCATCGGCGTGCAAGGACCCCGATGCCTGGGCCACCCATGCCATCGTCAGCACCGAACACCGATCCAAAGTCCTACGACTCTTGCGCTACCACAATCGTGACGCGGTGACCCTCAAGGAGTGGGTGGAATCCCTGGTCAAGGAACCCACCATCGAGGGATCGGCCGCTGCAGTGCGGCTGGTCGCGGCGCTTCTCGAACGCGTCCAGGACCCCGAAAAGAGACCAGAGCTCATAAGGGCCCGGGTGCTGTTGATGGACGACGGGACACTCGACGCCTGCAGACGTGGCGAGGTCTTTCTCCCGGGAGGGGGCAATCCGCAAGGACGACTCATCATCGACCCCGTCCTCGCCGGCGACTCACGAGTGGTGAAGGCCCTCAATCGGCTGGGTATCGAGTTGTTCGACAACGCCGGAGAACTTCGCAGTGAACTCACACACGCGTCGATCGATTGGCACAGAGTGTGGCTCGCCTCGCGCAAGAACTCGGTCGAGGAAGCCGAAGCCATCTTTCGTGACGTCCTCGAAGAGGACATCCTCCGACGCCTTCGCGTGCGTACCTACTCAGGAAAGTGGAAGGCGCCAGGCGAGGTCTACCTTGCCGGACCGCTCGTTCCGGCCGACGGTTCGCGGGACCCGGACTACCTCGTCGATCCCCGCTTCCACCGGGACGATCTTCCGCTGCTCGAACGTCTGGGGCTCGTAGCGTCTCCCAAACGGCTCAGGTCGGCGCCGACCGAGGCCTGGCGCACCGCCAAGCTGGCTCTTGCTCGAGACGAGTTCCGGAAGAAGGTCGGGCAACCCCATCTCCGCGACGAGTCCATCGACATAGACCAGGGCGCTGTGCTCTGGCCCCTGGGTCCCCTCGCTCATCTGTCGGACGCAGGGCGTATGGCGCTCACCACAGCCGTCATGAAACAACTCGTCGGAGACGAGCGCTGGTACGTGTCCCGAGCGGGAGGTGCTTCGTCCAGGAAGTGGTTACCTGACGGCACGTGGTTCCACCTGCGAGAGCACGGACGACTCCGCACCGATGTCGGCATTCAGCCCGTCGATCGCTCGTTGCGGCGGGATGAGGCCATCGCGGTGATCGACGACGTCGCGCAGCCTCTTCCCTTTGTGGACGTCACCATCTCCACGGAGCAGGCTGACGCTTTGGGTCTCAAAGCCGACCCCGCAGAGCTGCGCACGGACGGATGGGCGGCCCTCCTCGATCAGGCGCGGGGTTGGGATGAGGATCGACGCTTTCTTGCGTATGCCTGGGCCGCCTATGTCGGCCAGGCTCCCCCGCCCCGCATCAAGGTGCGCCGAGGTCCAGGACACGTCGAGGTGGCGCCTGGTGAGGTGGCCATAACCTGCCGAGTCGATGTCTTCACATCTCTCGTCGCTGCAGGGGTTCCTTCCGTCATCGTGAGAAGCGCGGGCGACGCCGAAACCCTGCGCGAGCGCTGGGGAATGGCCGACGGCGACGAACTGCTGACTGAGACCGTCGACTTCGAGTTTGCGGGTGAGTCATACGCCCTGATCGACCGCTTTCCCCCCCTCCGCTTGTCGCTCGACCTGAGCGATCATGACCTCATCGCCCAGCCCTGCACGCGCCTGGAACTGCTGACAGCCACTCCGGGTGGGCAACAGTCTCGACCCCTGGAGCAGTATCGCGAAGGGAAGACCGTCTATCTGACAGCGACCGACGATCGAGCAGTTCTGACCCAGGTTTCGCGGGCCCTCGACAGCCACACGATCAAACCCGACGTGGTGCTCCGCAGGATGGAGGACCAGCGCCGCAGCCAGCTGCGTCAATCGATCGCCGCCGCCGAAGACGTTCTCGAGAAGCTCATCCTGGCCGTCGGAATCGACGCGCTGAGGGGAGCCATCCCTGCGGCTGCGCTGGACGGCCTCACGCACGAACACACGCAAGAGTTGTCTGATCGCGAAATCGCCCAACTGGCCCTGGCGGTGGACGGCTATGCGGTTCTTCAAGTCCACCGGATCGCCCTCGAGCGCCAAGGCCTCAATCCACCCTCCCAGTGGGCCGGCACGCGCAACGCACGCGAGTGGGTGAGAACCCTTGGCCTCCCGGCCGAGTTCGCCGGCTTCTCAGGATCCAGGCGCGAGGCGGAGATGGAGGTCGAGGGACCGCCGATCCTGGGGGAACTTCACGACTACCAAAGAGCGATCGCCGAGAAGGTCAAGGCTCTCCTGTACCCGACGGCGACCAAGAACCGGGGATTGCTCTCACTGCCGACGGGTGCCGGCAAGACCCGTGTCGCGGTCCAAGCCTTGGTCGAACACATGGTCGACTCACGCAAGGATGTGCGAATCCTTTGGCTGGCGGAGACGGACGAACTGTGCGAGCAAGCCATACAGACGTGGTCCCTGGTGTGGCGAGCCCACGGACCCGCGGGCGTCCACATGACCCTCAGTCGTCTATGGGCGAGCAACGAACCCGAGGAGCGCGACGGCCATCAGGTCGTGGTCGCATCCCTCGCCAAGCTGGATGCGGTCGTGACGCGCAACGACGGCAATTGGCAGGAGACATATGGCTGGCTCATGCATCCCGCTATGATCGTCGTCGACGAGGCCCACCGCTCCATCGGGCCGCAGTACACGCGAGCGCTCAGCGCGCTCGGAGGGACCACCCGCGTGGCTGACATGTCGACACCACTGATGGGCCTCACCGCCACGCCGTTCCGCGGCTTCAACGAACGTGAGACCGAGCAGCTTGCCCGCCGCTACTCCGAGAACCTCCTCGACGACGGGGTCTTTCCCGGTGACGACGTCTACGGATACCTGCAGGAGCACCGGGTTCTTGCGCGGATCCGACACCGTGAACTTCAAGGGGCCGACCTCGAACTCACCGAAGAGGAGGTCGCCCACGTGACCAAGATGAGGAACCTTCCGGACTCGGTCGAGAGCCGACTCGGGAAGGACGACGCGCGGAACGCCGAGATCGTCCGAGCCGTCCTGGCGTTGAAGCCCGAGGAATCGGCCCTCCTCTTCGCGACATCCGTCGAGAACGCCAAGGTGCTCGCTGCGCTTCTCACGTATCACGGTGTGGAGGCCAGGGCCGTAGCCGGCACGACCGACTCGCACGCGCGACGGCGCTATGTACAGGACTTCAAGGACAAGAAGGTTCGCGTCCTGACCAACTACAACGTCTTCACAGAAGGTTTCGACGTCCCGAAGGTCGACGCCGTCTTCATCACGCGTCCGACTTTCAGTCCGAACGTGTATCAACAGATGATCGGTCGCGGTCTGCGAGGTCCACTGAACGGCGGCAAGGACGAGGTCCTCATCGTCAATGTCGCCGACAACCTGACGAACTACGGGGATACATTCGCTTTCCGCCACTTCGAACATCTCTGGGGGCGGGGCAAAGCGGTATGACGGATTCCGTGACGCTCGACGAGGAGCAGGAACGGGTCGCCTCGGCGCGACCGGACGAGAACCAGATCGTCATCGCCGGCCCCGGCGCGGGAAAGTCCGAGGTCGTCGGTGAGAGATGCCGGCGTCTCACCGAGCACGGCCTCTATCCCGAGGAGATCTTCGTCATCTCCTTCTCCAACGCTGCTGTCTCCGTCGTCCGCGCCAGGACGCGAGACGTGGTCGAGGAGGGTCGGGGGGTCGACACTACGACCATCGACTCCCTCGCAGCAAGGGTCCGAAACGAGCTCGAGGACACCGAACCGACATACACGGCATACGACGCCTCCATCGAGAAGGCGACGCGACTGCTTCGCAGAAGCGACGAGCCGGTCTTCCCTGACGTTCGGCACGTGGTTGTGGACGAGGTCCAGGACGTTGTCGGGATCCGCGCCGACTTCTTGTTGACGCTGCTGGAAGTCGGTTTCGAAAGAGGCGTCGGGTTCACCCTGCTCGGTGACCCGATGCAGGGTCTCTATGACTTCCAGCTGTCCGACGAGGATGGGCTCACGTCCGAGCAGTTCCTGGATACGGTGCGACGACGTTTCGAGGTCGAGGAGACAACGTTGACCGGCGAATACCGGTCTCGCACGCCGGAAGCCAGGAGAGTCGCACTGGTCCGGCCCGAGCTGACCATGCTGCCGGCCGGCGCACGGCTCCTCAGATTGACGGACGTCGCAGCCGAGCTACCCCCGCTGGGCGGCGTCGACGAGGATCTCGCCGACGACGTCAGAGCCTGGACGGGCACCACGGCTTTCCTCACCGACACGAATGCCCGTGCAGGCCTGGTGGCGGCGCAACTCGCTGCATACGGCGTACCTGTCGAACTGGCCGCGAGTGCCACGGATCCGTCCCTTGCCCCGTGGATCGGGATGCTCCTCGAGCGGCATCCCGTCCGGACGATCGAGCGCTCAGGCTTCCTCGATCTCGCGGACAAGGCCCACCTACCCGATCCTGAGGCCTCGTGGAGGACCCTCGTCAAGGTGGCGGGTTCGCGCCGCGGGCTCGATCTCAGCGACCTCGCCGCGGGACTCCGATCCCGCAGGTACCCGCTGACCCTCCTGCGGAAGCCGACAGCATCCATCATCGCCTCCACGGTGCACCGAGCGAAGGGTCTCGAATTCGCCAACGTCGTGCTGGTCGAGGTGGAGGACTGGCACAGCGACGACGAGCGTGCATCGGCGCATCGACTCTTCGTCGCCATGTCGCGCGCTCGGTCTCGGTTGAGCCGATGCCGCGGGATCTCCTCGAGAGGCTGGCGCAAGGACCACCGAAGCGGGACCTGGCTCCAACAAGCCCCTCGTGGCCGCGGCACCCTTGGTTTCCTGATGGAGCCGAGTCACGCCAGAGCGCTGGGGCCGACATCCGACGTGTTGAAGGATCGGCCGGGATCTCCCGTCCGGTGGACCAGCGGAGATGAACATGTGACCGTCGACGGCGAGTCGATCCCGTCATGGGTGGCGACAGTCGACGGCGACGAGGTCGCACGGACCGGAGAGGAGCTCGGCCTCTTGATACGGCGGCTATCGTTCGGGGGACGCGTGCCGAATCTTCGAGGCGGTCGAGTGGAGGGTCTCGAGACTGTTGTCGGACCGCCCGATGACAATGGCACCGGTCGACACGGATTCTGGACGGGCGCCCGTGTGAGCGGTCCCGTCCACTTCGAATGGGGTGACTGAGATGCGCAGCCTGGAAAACGCATACAAGACACGAGATTTCGTGCTGCGACGTCTTGAGGAAGACCTCCTCGGTGGGCCATCCGACGACACGTTGACCGAAGCGCCACTCACTCGTTTCGTCACGGGAATCCTTTTTCCCGAGGTCGTCGGCGGCGCCTTCAGAGTTCCGGTCTCCGTCGAGGACGAGGTCGAGAACGACATGGAGAACGAGACTGACGGCGAGAGCGTGGACACGCCCAGTGATCCCGGGGTCGCCATGTCCCACACGCGCTTCCCTCGTTCCATGGGGATCACTGTCGCGGTGGACGATCGCGTCCGAGCAAGCGTGCGCGTCGTGGTGTCGGCGAGCAGGTATTCGGAACGGGGAGAGAACGACTGGGTGCGCGAGACCCTCCCTGATTGGGCCCGAGACATCCCGGCGGACGTTCCCGGGATCGTGAGGCTCTCGGTCACCGAGGGCCTGGACCTGATGGCGCATGTTCGAAGTCCGAGGCAGGGGACCGTCGCCGTGACGTTGACGCTGATCAACACCCTCGAGGCCGAACCGGGACAGAAGGATGCTGCCTGTTGGTTCCATCCGACCATCAGGGTCCGTCCGCTCGGCACCTCACTGCGGGAGCGGCCGGCTCCGACGGTCGCCGGGATCGACGAGGAAGAGATCGGTTCACAGCAGCTGCTGTTCCGTGACGTCCGGTCGTATGCCGTGGGGCACGGGTGCGCCGCGGTATGGGAAGGGGACGATCCCGACGAGGTGTCGACAACCTTCCTTCCCCGCCACGAACTCCTCCTGAGTGAGGCCGCGGGCGGTGACGGCCTCGATCTCTCCATGAACGCGCTTGCGGAGAATGAGGACTTCCTCGTCCTGGACCGGCTCGTCGACCAGTACGAGGCCTGGATCGACGAACTGGCGGCGGGACAGGCAGGCCTCACGGAAGGTGAGGTCGCCACCCTAGGTCGCCACGTCGCCGAGGCCCGCGAAGCAGCCGAGCGGATGCGGGCCGGGGTCACCCTGCTCCGTGATGACTCCCACGTGAGGCAGGCTTTCCGACTGACCAATCGGGCGATGGCGGAGCAGC
>Ga0116151_10001895_pt1 | contig 19511 bp, 8 predicted proteins | sample AD_UKC117_MetaG_FD_89893 | JGI IMG/M metagenome (GOLD analysis project Ga0116151, IMG submission 89893) | Active sludge microbial communities of municipal wastewater-treating anaerobic digesters from Hong Kong - AD_UKC117_MetaG | ecosystem: Engineered > Bioreactor > Anaerobic > Digestate...
CGGTCAGGCGGTGGGTGATGGGGGCGTCGTTGGGGTGGCCGGTTTTGATGGGCAGCAGGGGATAGTACACCGGCCGGAAGAACAACGGTAAAACAACCAGGCTGATGACCAGCAGTGGCCCTCCCCCGGCGGCAACAACCCATTTATCGCTGCTTAAAACGGTTATCCCAAAGTGGTAAGCCAGCGTTGTATTGAGGCGCTGTTGCACCTCATCTAATCCCAGGACAAAAAAGAGGGCGATTGAGGTCAGCGCCGGGTACAGATGCCGGCCCTGTGAGGTGGACCAGGCCGGAAAGAGCATGTAGCGCAGAATGACCAGCCCCAGATAAATCGAAAAGTGCAGAGCCAGCAGAGTCAGGTCAAGCCGCCAGCCCGGCGCGGTGCGGGGCGATTTGAACAGGGCGACGGCGTAAGCGACGCCTTTGATCACCAGTCCCACCACCGCCACAGCCAGCAGTAGCCCAAACACCGCATACACGGCCCAATAGGTGGTTGTCCGGCCTAGCGCCTGCATCCCCGTGTCGAGGCCGTTGTAATGGAGCCAGAACGAGCGAAATGTCCAATTCAACCAATAATCGAATTCCCAAACGGATAGCGTGTTGAATTCGGAGCTAAACAGGTAGGTCGAGCCTTCCGTTACCACCGGATCGCCAAACGGCGCGGCCAGCCCGCTGATCAAGCCCGAATTTTCGATATCGTTGAACTTGATCAAAATAAACGCCAGCCACCAGCCGGCGGTGACGGCAAACGCCGCCAGCACCCACAGCCCCCGCCGCACCGTGGTCGCCCAACCCCAGCCGCGCTGCCAGCCGATAATGAGTAGCACCAGTCCCACTTCCGGCAGCAAAATTAGGCTGTGATATTTAACCACTACGGCCAGGCCCAATAGCAATCCCAGGATAATAAAGGTGCGGCGCTGTTGGTCGCCGTGAATGATTTTGATTAGATAGAATAAGGCAAAGGCGATCAGCGGAAAGACCAGGTTATCATCGTTGATGACGGCGCTGCTGATGATAAAGCGGGGCAGAAAGGCCACAAATGCGGCCGCGGTCAGGGCTAAGTTGGGCCGGTCAGGATACATCGCCAGGATGGTTAGATAGACGGCGATGATGGTGGCCATGCCCATCGGGATGGAGACCAACCCGGCCAGATGCCAGGCCAGCACGATCCCGTGAAAAGGCCAGGCCTCATCCTCGGTGTGAAAGTAGGTCAAGATCATGCGCTGGTCGCCGGGGATGGCTCGCTCGGCTTTTTGACTCAAGCGTGGTAATTCCGGGAAGGTGGAGATATCGACGTGTTGGGTTAGGAGCGCCACCAATCCGTGATAAACGGGTGAGGCGTCCCCTTTAATCCCCACCGCCGACCGTTCGGCCAGGGTCAGCGGCGGGCGACCTTCTTCGGCAATGAAGCGAATCAAAGCAAAGTGAGCGCTGGCATCGCTGACCTCGCCCAGCGGTAAAATCAAGTTGTAGGTCAAGGCCAGGCCGGCAAAAACGGTCAGTACAACGACTAACGGCCAATGTTTGAAATGAGTAAGAGGTTGGTTTTTTGCGAACAACGGTCTAAACAGCGTTTCCGGCTAAAAGTTTGGGGGAGTCTAACACATCTTAGCTGATCTGGCTATAATTTTGGTACTCAACGCCGCTCGCAGTATAATTCCCGACTATGGATGACCGTTTAAACGACAATGTTTGGTTGAGAAATGAAACGGCCCGGCGCTATAAAATTTTCACCGAGCAAACCACAATGTACCAGGAACTCAGCCGCAAAATGTTGGAGCTGGCCGATATCCAACCGGGGATGCGTGTGCTCGATCTGGGCTGCGGTACCGGCGTGACTACCCAGGCGGTCTTGCAGGCGCTCGATGGGCGTGGGCAGGTGTTGGCGGTGGACATCTCCGACCCGATGCTGCAAATCGCCCGCCAACAGGTCCGGTCGGAGCAGGTGGTATTTATGCAAGCGGATGCGGCGGAGTTGGAGCGATTGATTTTAGAGCCGGTGGATCGGGTGGTATGTAACTCGGTCTTCTGGCAGTTTCGACATAAGGCTCAAGTTTTGCCCGCCTTGCACGCAGTTTTGGCGGATAACGGACGGCTCGTATTTAACGTGCCGGAGCCGTATTTTATCTTTAAGGATATTCCGCGCAGCGCCAAGGTCAGCATCTTGTTTAAGCAGTTGGCCGCCGAACGGTACGGCGTAGGGCAGCAAGACCTGCGGACGATGCGGGTTTTTCTTGATAATTATCAATTTGAGTTGCTATCGACGCATGAGTTTGAGCGCATCCGGCCGGCTGAGGAAAGTTATCTTTTTTTTCAATTACCCGTGGCCACGGCCTGGATGGAGCCGCCGCTGGATTATCCTACCCGGTTGGCGCTATTAGAGGAGGCTCAGCAGTTGGCCGAACCGGATCAGGCCGTTCGCCAACGCTGGATGTATTTGGTCGTTGCACCAAAAAAACAGAGGCCCTCTGAAAAGAGGACCTCTGAGAGTAGATGATGGGTCAATCGGCGTTGCACTTTTACTTGGGGCTCCCTTACCTTCACGGCTCGGTCACCTTTCAAAGTACACCGGCATAGCTTAAGAGTTCACCATTGAGGCGTTGCCCCGTCCTGTAAAAGCTGAAGCTCTCTCAGGACCTTTGACAAGGTAATAGACCCTTCACAGCCTAACCTGAACCTCAGATGGGACATCTCATAGCCCCACTACATCAGCCTAAACATCGGACACAACGGCCCACTCTTTTGGAAGCGACCCTGCCATTAACACCTTCCCGCAACCGACGAAACCTTGCTTTCAAAGAGATCAAACTCATCTAAAAGCCGTCACAACAGTCACCAGGGCTAACCCAGGCCCACCACAAAGAGCCGACTTGAACTCTTCACGCGCCTAACGTCTTTGTTGGCCACGTCATCTATGTGTTCTATAATAGCAAAAAAATTCACAATTGACACCGGTCAGTTGGCCAGTATTTGACCTGGTTAGATGGCTAGGATAAGGCTAAATCAGTTTGCCTGTGGTTCCATCCGTCTGATAAAATAGTTTAGGAGGAAATGATGCCGCGTTATACTAACCAAGAGGTGGCTAAGTTGTTTGCCGATATCGGCGATTTACTGGAGATCAAGGGCGAGAATCGATTCAAGATACTGGCTTATCGTAAAGCGGCCGACAATATCGCCGGGTTGGGGCAAGACCTGTTTGACCTGTGGGAGTCGGGTCAGGATTTAAGAAAGATTGAGGGAATTGGTCAGGCTATTGCCGATAAATCGGCGGAGTTGTTTAGCACCGGCCGGCTGGAGTTTTGGGAGAAGTTGACTGCCGAGGTGCCGGTCAGCTTGGTTGAGGTGCTGAACATTCCCGATGTTGGCCCGAAGCTGGCTAAATCGATGTGGCAAGAATTGGGGTTGACGACCGTGGCCGAAGTTAAAGCCGCGGCTCAGGCTGGTCGGCTGCAAACGCTGCCTCGAATGGGGGCCAAAAGCGAGGCGCGGATTCTGGCCAGCATCGAAGCTCTGGAACGCCGGGAGACCGGCCGGGTGCATTTAGGTATTGCTTGGCCGCTGGCAAGGCAAGTAATGGCCGTCCTTGATAATTTGCCGGATGCCCTTAAAGTGGAAGTGGCCGGCAGCCTGCGCCGGATGCGGGAAACGATTGGCGATTTGGATTTTTTGGTGGCCACCGAAAACCCTCGACCGATTATGGCCGCTTTTAAGGATTTGGCCGACGTGCAAGAGGTGATTGCGGCGGGTGAAACCAAAACGTCGGTTCGCTTTAAAAATGGGCTGCAAGCCGATCTGCGCTGCTTAGAGCTGTCGCGCTGGGGGACGGCGCTGCAATATTTTACCGGCAGCCAGGCCCACAATGTGAAAGTACGGGAACTGGCCCAGAAGCAGGGATACAGCCTCAACGAGTATGCGCTCACCCGTGAAAGTGACGGCGAGAAGCTGATGTTTGATAATGAGGTCGAGTTGTACGAATTCTTGGGGATGGACTATATCCCACCGCTGCTGCGTGAAGATCGCGGCGAAATCAAAGCAGCGCAAAATCATACCCTGCCGACGCTGTTGAAGATAGGTGATATTAAAGGGGAAGTTCACTGTCACTCCACTTGGAGCGACGGCGCTGACAGCATCGAAGCGATGGCTCGGGCGGCGCTGGCCCGGGGTTACGAGTATCTGGTGATCAGCGATCATTCGCAAAGTTTGGGGATAGCTAACGGGTTGACCCCGGAGCGACTCCGCCAGCAGCGCCGGGAGATCGACGAGGTGCAGGCGCGGTTGCCGGGGATTCGGCTGCTGCAAGGAACGGAGATGGAGATCAAAGCGGATGGCACCCTGGACTTTGCCGATGAGGTGCTGGCGGAATTAGACTTTGTGGTGGCCTCCGTCCATACCGGGCTGCGACAGGATCGCGAGACGCTGACCCGGCGCACCTTGGCCGCTATTAACAACCCGTACGTTCACCTGATCGGCCACCCCAGCGGGCGGCTTTTGACCCAGCGCGAGGCTGGCGATTTTGATATGGAAGCGGTTATGCAGTCCGCTGCTGCCACCGGTACAGCTTTGGAGATCAACGCCTCACCGGAGCGGTTGGACCTAAGCGACGCGCACGTGCGGCGGGCGGTCGAATTAGGCGTCAAGCTGATGATCAACTGCGACGCCCATCATACGGACGGGTTTGAAAATTTACGATTTGGCGTGGCTACCGCCAATCGAGGCTGGGCCACGGCCGAGACGATTCTCAACACCCGCTCTTGGCGTGAAATTGAAGCGATGGTGATGAAGGCTTAACCCATCTCAGCCCTAATTCTCTATTATGATTTCTTTTCAACCCAGTCGTCGGCTGATTCTTGAAATTTCTCCAGTTCAAGTTTATATTGGCGGATTTCTTTTTGATACTGCTCGATGGCGGTTTTGTATTGCAGCAGCTTTTGTTCAGTTTCGGCCTGTTTGACCTGTTCGCTGGATGTTTTAGCCAACACGGATTTAATAACATTAGGCAACCGCCGGATGTTGTGCTTTAACACAAATTCGGAGGCGCCGCCAAGAATGGTCTGAGCCGCCAATTCTTCGTCATTCAGGGTTCCGGTTACAAAGATAAACGGAGTGGAAGGCGTATTCTCCTGAACAAACACCAGCGCCTCTGTTCCGTCAAAACCGGGAATGTGATAATCAGCAATGATAAGATGCGGCCTAAAGTTAAAAAGCGCGTGAGTAAAGGCAACTTCATCTTTGACAATTTCGAGCGTGTAATTGAGACCGGCTTGGCTGATTTGGCGTTCCATGATAGCAACATCATGGGCCAAATCTTCTAACAATAAAATTTTTATAGGAGCGCCTTCATTCAATGGGTCAGTCATAATATCACCTCAAGTTCTTGGTCAAATTTCATTCAAATCCAACCAATATTTACCCAAATATTGAACCAGCTCTTTTAGTTTTTGATATTTGTCCGGTTTGACTAAGTAACTGTTCGCGCCTAATTGGTAGGCAAGTTCCAGGTCTTGTCGTTCATTAGAAGAGGTAAAGATAATGACCGGAATTTTTTTGGTGGTATGGTCGGATTTGAGCTTCTGCAAAACCTCGAAACCGGTGACCTTGGGGAGTTTAATATCAAGCAGAACAATCTTAGGCATAGGTAATGGATTATTGTCGTTAAGCTGGCCAAAAAAAAATTCTAATGCTTCTTCCCCGTCTTTTAACAGAAAATATTTAGACGTAATCCGTTGTTTTTCCAGGGTTCTAAAAAGTAGTTGAGCGTCATTGGGATTATCATCAATATAGAGTAGGTCAATCACCTTAAACCTCCTGGTTATCTTTTTTGGTTTGGTTCAGGGGCAACGAAACAAAAAAAGTTGTACCAAGATTGATCTGGCTTTCAGCCCATATTCTGCCCTGATGTGATTGGACAATGCGCTGAGCAATGGCCAGGCCAATACCGGTTCCTTCAAATAATTCTTGGGTGTGCAACCGGCTAAAAACATCAAAGATTTTGTCCACATACTTATCTTTAAACCCCACCCCATTGTCTTTAATATAGAAAGTAACCTCTGTTTCAGTTTGCTGCCCACCTATTTCAATGTGGCTGTCCTTGATCGGGCGGGTGTATTTGATGGCATTTGACAACAGATTGAATACCAACTGGCGGATAAGGGGACGATCCCCGTAAACTTGGGGCAGCGGGCGGATATCAAACGTAATTTTTCGTTCGGGTTCAGTTTTGATCAGGGTGTCCTTAGCCTGATTAATAATCGGTAGCAAATCAAAATGGTTGTAATTTTTGTCGGCTTGACCAATACGGGAATAGGCCAGTAAATCATTGATCAGTTGGTTCATGTATTGCGCGCTTTGCAGAATGCTTTCCAGAATTTCAAGACCGTCATTATTAATGCGCTCGCTGTATTCTTCCAGCAAGATTTCGGTAAAATGTTCGATATTGCGTAGCGGTGCACGCAAATCATGCGAGACAGAATAGCTAAAGGCTTCTAACTCCGCATTGGCTTTCCCCAGTTTTTGGTTTAAAGCTCTCATCTCGTTAGCATTATGAATGACAATATTAATAATGTTCTCCCGGAGTCGACCGGCTGCCATCAGTTCGCTTTCCTGCCAGGGACGAGACAGATTTTTTATCATTTTTTGCCATTTATCAAAGGATCGCTGCCAATTGAGCTGGGTGTCATTCTTCGGCGACTCGGCTGAGGCCGGCGGGGGGTAATTCCAGGTAACGGTTTGGATGATTTCGGGCCTAAACCAGATAACATACTCGCCCAGTGATTTAGAGATAGAAATAGCTAAGATGCCGGCGGCCTTGTTTAAAAACAGTTTGGCCGGCGCGTATACGGAGCCTAAGTTGTTAGTGGCGTAAATATTTTGAGCAACTGCCTGATTTAACCAGATGATCAATTCCAACGTCTCGGCCTGAGTGGGCGTTTCGCCTTGTAAAATCAACTCCCGGTCAAAATAAATCGCAGCGCCGGTACATTCAGTTAAATCGAGTAAGGTCGTTTCAAATTGGATTAAGCCAGCTACCACATCCCAATTTTGGGTCATCTGTTGAAATAATCTGTCTTCAATCGTATCAATTTGATAAATATAATCAAGTCGTTCCGTGGTTGATTTTAACAAAATATGGTCCGATAGAATCTGGGCAATGGTCTGGTATAGCTTGCGCAGGCTATAATCAATAAACTTAGGGCGGTGATGGTGACAAACTAACAGCCCCCATAGTTTGGTGTTGTGCGTGATAGCGATAACCAACGATGCTTTAACGCCGATGGTTCGAAGATGTTTGATCTGAATTTCGGAGGCCGCTTTCAAATTTGAACCGGAAAGATCGGGTAGCCGCAAGGTTATGGGGTTAACCGTAGGGATCAGCCTCACCGGCTCGGTCTCCACATCAACCGTCATTCTGGTCCAATACTTATGGTAGAAGGTTCTGGTTTTAGGCGGAAATCCTGTCGCCGGGTAGCGTAGGCCAAGATACGAGGACAGGTCGTCTCGTTTGGCTTCGGCGACCACTTCGGCGTTCCACATGGCGTCAAAGCGATAAACCATAATCCGATCAAAATCGGTGATTTGCCTGAGTTGTCGGGCCGTAGACTGAAGCAACGCTTCTAACGTTTTCGCTTGCCGGATGTTAGCACTAAGACGATCTAAGAGATGACTAAATTGGGCAGTTGTGAGGCCTTGTCTAATCGGCTCAAACTCCAAAATTAATTCCTGGGCGATAATTTGGGTAGATAAGTAAAAATTTCGCCCGTTGATGGTCGGCTCAAACCAAAGTTGGGCGGCATCAACCAAACTCAGCCTCTCCTCATTTGAGACGCCGGTATCGTCTGGCTCGCCATCTGGCGGCATTTGAGGCGGTTGTTCGCTGCCGGCATCAGATTGAACGAACCCAAACCGGGTCAAATTTAGGGTTTCTTTGAGGTGAGTTAGAGTTAGCGGATCTAAAAGGATAGACAGCGGTTTGTTTAACAAAACAGCAGTTTCTTTGCCGGTCTGATCCTTGATATTTTCACTAACGTGAACTATGCCCAAATCGGGCAAGCTGCAAACAACCATAAAACCGTAGTTTTGGATCATCGCCGGCTGGAGTTCTTCATTTATGGGGATACTGCGGGAAGTTAGCATAGATGATTCTGATCAATCTGGAACCACAAAAAAAGCCCACTATTATTCAAATGACCGTCGCTAGGGTTTAAATAGAGAATGTCGGGTGAAACAGATCGATATTGCTACTGCGATTAAGCGTCAGTGACCCGGTTGGCTGGATAAACCCAAAAGTACTAATGCTATTATAGCATAGGAAGTGGGTAGTTATGCACTGATTTTTCGAATTTTACTATTTCCTCAAATCACGCTATATTGATAAATAACATTAACTTTTAAAGCAGTTGCGCAGTTGCCCCTTCAACTTGAAACTGCCTCACTAGCAACTCTGGCTCGCACTTGAATTTTTCTGTAACTGCCAAAATCTTTTTACGATTGAGGCGTAGATTCCCCATGACGACACAAATTAATTCAGATTTTTTTGTTGCCGGCATCGGCACATCGGCCGGAGGGCTAGAGGCCCTGGAGAAGTTCTTTTCTCACATGCCGTCGACCGATAATATTGCATTCATCGTACTGCAACATTTATCTCCCGATTATAAAAGCCATATGGTTGAACTGTTATCTCGCCATACCTCGATGACAGTAACTGAGGCCGAAGATGGTTTGACCGTCGTTCCAAATACGGTCTACCTGCTGCCAAGAAGTAAAAATATGACCATCTTTAAGGGAAAACTTTTCCTGGTCGATTATAAAAGAAAAGATAGAAAACCCAATTTACCTATTGATATTTTCTTTGAGTCGTTGGCTAAAGATATGGGCGAGCGGGCTATTGGCGTTGTTCTGTCGGGTACCGGCAGCGATGGCACTCGTGGGATTCGAGCGATTAAAGAAGCCGGCGGGTTGGTGATGGTTCAAGATCAGTCGGCCAAATTCGATGGCATGCCGCTTAATGCGCTGGCGACCCAACTGGTCGATATTGTCGCCCCACCTGAAGCTATGCCGGACAGTTTATTGGGGTATGTGAAGCATTATATCTCAGTTGACCAGGGTTTGATGCTACCTAAGATTAATACGGATGAATCGATTTCAGAAAAGTTGCTGGCCGTTTTACAGACGCAAATCCATGTTGATTTCACGGGCTATAAATCAACGACGTTGCAGCGGCGTATTGAGCGCCGGATGGGCATTCAACGCATTGACCACTTGTCTGATTATGTCGATTATTTACAGGATTCTCCTGAGGAGTGTCGCGCCTTATGCAAAGAATTTCTCATAGGCGTGACCCGCTTTTTCCGCGATCCGGAGGCATTTGACCTACTGCAACGACAGGTTCTCCCGGTTCTGTTTAGCCGTAAAACACCTAAAGATCAACTGAGGGTCTGGGTACCCGGTTGCGCCTCGGGGGAAGAGGTTTACTCGCTGGCCATTATTATCCAGGAATACATCGAGCAAACTGGCCAGTTTGTGGATGTGAAGATTTTTGCCACCGATCTCGATAAAGAGTCGCTCGATCGAGCCAGCGCCGGGGTATATCCTGAAGACATCTCGTTTGAGGTCACCCGGGAACGGCTGCATAAATATTTCATTAGAAAAGGCAATACCTATGAAATTTTACCCCGATTGAGAGCGTCCGTAGTCTTTGCCCATCAAAATCTGATCAAAGATCCGCCGCTCTCCAAAATGGATTTGATTTCATGCCGTAACCTTTTAATTTATTTTCAGCCAAACTTGCAGCAAAAGGTATTGCAGACCTTTAAATTTTCTTTGAAACCCGGGGGATGTCTTTTTTTAGGAACCAGCGAAAGTGTGGGTAAATTTAGCGATGAGCTTCAGAGTTTAGATAGTAAGTGGAAAATTTATCTGTATCAGGGTGGCGTGACCCGGTTGCCAAAGCCTATCGGCTTGGAACAAGATGCTCAACCCCCGATCCGCATCCAAGGGTATCGTCAGTCGTCGTCACCGGATGAGTGGCGCAGCAGCGACCCTGTCTTACGCAGTTTAGTTGAGCATGTCATGCCTCCCTGTATTGTCGTCAACGAAAGTCATGTAATTGTTCACGCTTTTGGTAATGTGGGTCAATATCTCACCGTCCCCAGTGGTTATCGGGTCAATCTCAATATTTTGAAGATGGTTCAAGAAGAACTAAAACTGCCGTTATCAACGGGTCTCGCTCGGGTTAGTCAGGATCAGCAAGAATTGGTTTATCAAAATATTGTGTTTAGAGAGGGGGACAACGCTCGGCAAATTAAGCTTTTGATTCGACCTTTCTGGGAGCAAAATTACGGCCAACAGTTATTTCTGATCATATTTGAGACCGAGCAACTCAGCGAAGAGACGGCCAAACATATTGAAGAGTTTGATGTCAGCCAAACGGTCAAACAGCACATGATGGCTTTGGAGCGAGAACTCCAATACAACAAAGAAAGTCTACAAGCGACGATTGAAGAATTGGAAACAGCCAACGAGGAGTTACAAGCAACGAACGAAGAATTGATGGCTTCCAACGAGGAGTTGCAAAGTACCAACGAAGAACTACAATCGGTTAATGAAGAGTTACATACGGTTAATGCCGAATATCAGATGAAGATTCGCGAGTTGATTCGGCTGAATAATGATATGGATAACCTGCTGACCAATACCAATATTGGCACGGTTTTCTTGGATAATGAACTCAATGTCCGCCGCTTTACGCCTGGGATTCAGGGTAATATTAACCTGCTCAAACAGGATGTTGGCCGCCCCCTACACCATTTGTCACACAACCTAAAAAATCTTAACCTGTCAGACCTGGCTCAGCGCGTTTTGAATACGCAAACTGGAATTGAACAGGAAGTGGTAAACCAGCGCGGGTACCCTTATTTGCTCCGAGTGATGCCTTATCGGACCCATACCGATCAAATTGATGGTGTAGTTTTGGTCCTAATTGATGTGACCGAATTAAGTGGAGCCAAATCTCAGGTAGATGGAAATAAGCCAAAGTGAGGCTGAGCTTAAGATCCGCTGGTAAGTTTTGTGAGCCGAATTTTCAAAGTTTACTATCCTCGAAAAATCGGTTATATTTTAAATAACGATAGTTTTATAAAAAATCAAACCTCAATTCGATCCTCGTCAAATGGCGCGACAAATTATTTATTCTGGATGGATCTTCTCAAAGCTATCCTCTAGGAGTCTATTATGACTGAGCAAGCACAAGACAATCTTTACGTGGTGGGCATCGGCACCTCGGCGGGGGGGCTGGAAGCCCTGGAGAAATTTTTTACCAACATGCCTTTTTCTCCTCAATTTTCCTTTGTGGTCATTCAGCACCTCTCCCCGGATTATGAAAGCCACATGGTTGAGCTTCTTTCAAAATACACGCCGATGCCGGTTCACGAAGCCAAAGATGGTATTCCGGTTGCCCCTGGCTCAATTTATCTCATTCCTCGCCGCAAAAACATGACCATTTTTCGGGGAAAACTGTTGCTGATCGATTATGATCGGACCCAGGGACTTAACCTGCCCATTGACATTTTTTTCGAGTCGCTCGGTAAGGATCAACAGGAAAAGGCCATTGGCATTATTCTGTCAGGAACCGGCAGCGACGGTACGCGCGGGCTACGCACCATCAAAGAGATGGGCGGCATGGTCATGGTTCAAAATGAGTCGGCCAAGTTTGATGGTATGCCCAATAGCGCTATTGCCACCCGCTTGGTTGACTATGTGACCTCGCCCGAAAAGATGCCTGAAATTTTGGTCAATTACATCAAACACCCCGGCTTAATCATCAAAGCCGAAATAGAAGGGACGGACGGTCAAGGCGATGATGCGGAGTTGGTAAAATTATTTGCCCTCTTGCATAAAAATACCGGGGTTGATTTTACCGACTATAAGCGTACAACGGTCTTGCGCCGGATCGAGCGCCGTATGAGCTTGAATCAAATCGATCATATTATCGACTATGTTACCTATCTGAAAGAGTCGCCCAACGAATGTCAGATTTTGAGTAAAGAGTTTCTGATTGGCGTGACTCGGTTCTTCAGAGAACCGGAAGCCTTTGAATTCATCCAACAGCAGGTTTTACCGACCCTCTTCAAAGATAAAGAAACACAGCAGTCGCCGCTTCGGATTTGGGTTCCCGGTTGTGCTACCGGCGAAGAGGCGTACTCACTGGCCATTATCATTCAGGAGTATATGGAACGGGTCGGTCGCTATGTGGACGTAAAAATTTTTGCCACCGATCTCGATAAAGAGGCTTTAGGACACGCCAGCCGGGGGGCCTACTCCGACAGTATCACCGCCGATGTGTCAAGCGAGCGATTGCGTAATTTTTTTGTGAAACGGGGCAATCATTACGAAATTCTGCGGCGGGCCAGAACCATGGTCGTCTTTGCCCAACATAATCTGGTCAAAGATCCGCCTTTCTCCAATATGGATTTTATTTCCTGTCGAAATTTGTTGATTTACTTTAAGCAGCCGCTCCAGCGGCGGGCCTTAGATACGTTTCAATTTGCGCTTAGACCGGGGGGATATCTGTTTTTAGGGACCAGCGAGACGGTTGGCAGCGATTATGACAACATTTTCCTGGTTGAGCACAGTAAATGGAAGATCTACCGTATGGCGGGTGGGCGGCCTTCCATTACCAAAATTAACCCCATCCGGATCAAACAGAGTGAGGCTCAACCCGAGAAAGCCACCGGCGTGCGAGACTATCGGACGGCGACATCAACTCAAAACGACGACTGGCGTGGCCCTGAATCAATTCTCCGCAGTTTGGTTGAACAGGTGATGCCGCCTTGCGTGGTCGTGGATGATAGTTATATGCTGATCCACGCCTTTGGTGAGGTTCGCGATTTTTTGAAAGCGCCGGTCGGATATCAGATCGATCTAAATGTATTGCACATGACGCCGGAGGAGCTATCCTTACCCGTAAGTACAGCCCTTCAGCGGAGTATTCAAACTCAGGAAGAGGTGATGCTGCGCGACATCCCGGTTAAGGAGTTGAGTAAGTCCAACAGGATTAATTTAATCACCCGCCCATTTTGGTCGCAAGGCAGCCAGCGCCGTCTCTATCTGGTAATTTTTGATTTGACAGATCCTAAGGAGATAACCGAAGAAGATCCCGGCGAGTCGTTTAATCTCAGCCGGAGCGCCAGCCAGCGTATCAAGGATCTTGAGCAGGAGCTGCAATATACTAAAGAAAATTTGCAGGCGACGATTGAAGAGTTGGAGACGGCCAATGAGGAACTACAGGCAACTAACGAAGAACTTTTGGCTGCTAATGAGGAGTTACAAAGCACTAACGAAGAGTTACAGTCGGTCAATGAAGAACTGATTACGGTCAACACTGAGTATCAGGCCAAAATCAAAGAATTGACCTTGCTCAACGATGACGTCAACAACTTGCTGCGCAGCACCGACATTGGCACGATTTTCCTGGACAGCGATCTATGCGTACGCAAATTTACGCCGGCCACAACCGCCGTGATCAATCTGCTGGAATACGATATCGGCCGTCCGCTTAGCCACATTACCCACAACTTAATTGGGGTTGATCTGGTGAGTTTGTCGCAAAAGGTGCTGGAAAGCGCGACTACCATTGAGCGCGAGCTCCAAAGTAGCCAAAACGGGTGGTATTTCCTGAAAGTTATGCCATTCCGTACCAGTACTAATCAAATTGATGGCGTCTTGATTACCCTGGTCGATTTTACCGCCTTGCGTCGGGCTGAGTATGAGATCGAAGATCTTGATAAGGCCAGAGTTTATTTGAACAATGTTGGCATACTCATTATGGCGCTAAACCCAAATGGTGACATATCGTTTATCAGTCGCAAGGGCGCCGAACTTCTAGGGTACCGGCCCGACGATATTATAGGCCAAAATTGGTTCAAAACGTGCTTACCTAAGGCTGAACAAAAACAGGCTCAGGCTGTATTTCAGCAATTGATGGCTGGTGGGCAGCAGAATAATGCTGTCAATGAGTCTTACATTGTTGACCGTACCGGGCATAAGAAACAAATTTCTTGGACCAGTTCACTCCTTAAAGATGAATCAGGTAAAATTGTGGGTATGCTCAGTTCGGGCATTGATATTACCGAGCGTACTCAGATCGAAACGGCCCTTAAAGAAAGCGAAGAGCGTTTCCGAGTGGCGTTGAAAAATGCGCCGGTGACCGTCACCCAGCAAGATCGAGAGTTGAACTATCGCTGGATTTACAATACCAATACCTATTACCACAACACCGAAGATGTTATCGGTAAATCAGAATTTGACCTGTTGCCAAAAGAAGAAGCCCAGAAGTTAATCGATATCAAGGGCGAGGTCGTTAAATCGGGGCATAGTCTCCGTCGTGAAGTGGCGCTAACCGTTCAGGATAAAACCGTCTATTATGATCTGACCGTTGAGCCTTTGCGGGGGAATGACGATGAGATTGTGGGTATAACCAGCGCCGTCACCGACATTACCCCCTATAAAGAGGCTATGGCTGCCGTAAACCAACAGATTAAACTCAGTGAATATTTACTCCAATCGATGCCCCACTTTTTTGTCGCCTATGATCAAAATGGTAGAATTTTAAAGATGAATAGTCACATGTTGGATGTTTTAGGCTACAGTTCTGATGAAGTTATGGGGCAAGAGTACATACCGATGTTTATCCCTCAAGCCGAACGCTCCGTGGTGGCTGAAGTGATGGATAAAACCCGGGCCGGCCAAACCAAGGTTTTGGCCACTAACCATGTCATCAAAAAAGATGGCGAGCAACTACTGGTTGAGTGGTACAGTTGGCCGGTCCACGAGGAGCCAAATAAAATTGCGTATTATTTTGTTTTAGGTGTTGATTTACCCAAAAAGAAAAATAACGGACCGCTTTCATCCGTCTAAATTGTGGAGCCACCATGTCTCATTCCATTCGTCACAAGGCCGAAGCCTTACTTCGAGATGATTACCCTCTAGAAGATTTAGTCAAAGATAAAGATCTCCCCAAAATTCTGCACGAATTGCGCGTACATCAAATTGAATTAGAACTTCAAAATGAAGAGCTAATCAGAACGCAACAAGAGCTGGCCACAGCCCAAAAAAAATATTTTGATCTATATAACTTTGCCCCGGTAGGTTACTTTACCCTTGATCGCTCGGGGGTAATTTTGGATCTGAACTTGATTGGAGCCGAGATACTGGGTCGAGAAAAAGGCCGGCTGGTCAATAAACCGATGCTGCCTCATCTTAGCCCGGAAGCTCGCCCTGTTTTTTTTCACCATTTAGATGTCGTGTATGACACTGAAACTCGACAAAGCTGCGAACTGTCTTTCAAAAATCTGACCGGCGCCAAAACCTATTTTCTGGCCGAAAGCGTGGTGGCTCAAGACAGTAATGGGCAATCGGTGTGCCGCATGGTGATGACCGATATTACCTGGCGCAAGGAAGCCGAAAAGGCCCTTAGAAAAGGGGAAGAACGTTTTCGGATTGCGCTCTTGAATTCGCCGGTCTTTGTGACCGAACAGGACCAGAATTTGCGTTATATCTGGATCCATAATTCCCATCGCACTTTTTCTACCAGCGATGTGATCGGCAAAACCGACGCAGTGTTATTTTCAGACGCCGATGCAACCATGCTCACAAATTTAAAGCGGCAAGCTTTAGAAACAGGCCAGATGGTTCACCGTGAAATCAAAGTCACGCTTAACAATGAACCCCGCTATTATGACTTGACCATTGAACCGGCCTATGATGGTCTGGGCCACCAACTCTCAGGGGTCTTGTGCGCCTACGTAGATATCACCCATGTCAAAGAGGTTGAAGACGCGCTCAGGACCAGCGCCGAGGAGTTGAAGCGTTCGAACGCTGAATTAGAACAGTTTGCCTATGTGGCCTCGCACGACTTGCAGGAACCGTTACGAATGATTAGCGGTTACGTTCAACTGCTGGAGCGGCGTTACAAAGGCCAGCTTGACCCGGATGCCGATGAGTTTATTTTTTATGCTGTGGATGGGGCCAAGCGCATGCAAAGCCTAATTCATGATTTGTTGGCTCTCTCCCGGATTGGCCGTCGCGAGCGCGTTGTTTCTGAAGTAAATTTCAACCAACTCATTGAGCAGGTCCTGATCAATCTTCAAGTGACCATCGAACAGAGTCAAGCGGCGGTGACTTATGATCCGCTGCCCACGCTGATGGTCGATCCTACCCAATTGACTCAGCTTTTTCAAAATCTCATCGGTAATGCCATTAAATTTTGTAGTGACAGGCTGCCCGAAGTTTATATTTCTGCCCGACAGCAAGCGGATCACTGGCTTTTTAGCGTACGAGACAACGGCATTGGAATCCCTCCCGCCCAACAAGATCGCATTTTTATGATTTTTCAACGCCTGCATGGCCGCGGTGAATATCCCGGTACGGGTATTGGGCTGGCCATTTGCAAAAAAATCGTTGAGCGTCATGGCGGAACGATCTGGGTCGAGTCACAAGCTGATCAAGGCTCCGTTTTCTACTTTACCATACCTCAATAATTAGTTAACGTGAACATCTCCCTAACCAAAGAGGTTCTATTAATTGAAGATAACCGAGGTGATGCCGGGCTAATTCAACAAATGCTTACCGGCGCCCCTATCATCTCGCTACAACTACGGTGGGTTGATACCTTATCTAAAGGGTTGTCAGCATTGGACCATCACCCGGTTGACGCCATTCTGTTGGATTTGAATTTACCGGATAGTTCCGGGTTACAAACATTTCAACAGGTACACTCCGCCGCGCCGCATGTTCCCATTGTGGTCCTGACCGGCTTTGACGATGATAAGATAGCCGCCCAGGCGCTCCGCGCCGGGGCCGAAGATTATTTGGTCAAAGGCAATATCGACGACCGGTTGTTACAACGGGCCATTCGCTACGCCATCGAGCGGAAACAATTCAAGCTGGAACTCCAGGTGGCCCAACAGCAGCAACAAGCTATTTTCGAAGCTATGCCAGATTTCCTGTTTCGATTCAACCGGCATGGCGACTGTTTGGATGTTCGAGGCCCGGTAGGGAAATTGTGGCTCCCGTTTCACCAATGGATCGGGCAACCGCTCGAACAACTTGTCCCCTCTGAACTGGCCGCCGTCATCCAGAAAAATATAAACCGGGTTTTCCTTAAAAACAGAGCGGTTACCGATGAGTTTAAATTTTCGTTTAACGGCAAAGTTCGTCATTTGGAGGGGCGTTTTGTAATATGTGGTTCTGATGAGGTTTTAGCCATAGTCCGCGATGTCACACGGTCTAAAAAGATGCAACGAACGCTAGCCGAAAACAAGGAGCGCTACCAGCAGTTGGTCGAACTTTCGCCGGACGGAGTTGGCGTTTGTCTTGATGGTCGGGAGATCATCTACATTAATCCGGCCGGCGCAAACTTATTAGGGGCTACTAACTCGTCAGAGTTGATTGGTAGAGATATATTCGATTTTATTCATGGGGATTATACCACCGCTGCCGAAGCGTATCGCCAAACATTTATGCGAAAAAGGGCAACGTCTCAAAAGTTTGAGATGAAATTAGTGCGTCTGGATGGACGAGTTATCGAGGTTGAGGCGATCGGGGTTTCAACGGTTTACAACAGCCAGCCGGCGGTTCAATTGGTGATGAGAAACGTGACCGAGCGCAAAGAAAGCGAGCGGCTGCTCCGTGAAAACGAAGAAAAATTCCGCCAATTGGCCGAATATCTCCCCAATCAAGTATTCTGGATTAGAGGCGTTAAAGGACGAATGATCTATGTTAGCCCTGATTATGAAAAGATTTTTGGGCGGCCGTTTGATGAGGATCAACCCGACACTTTATTTTTTACGGAGCCTGCGCACCCTGTTGATAGCCGATTAATCCGATCATTAGCCGATATCCGTAATCAGATTCGGCACGGGGTTAACCATAAGTACCGCATTATTCGTCCTGATGGGACCACACGCTGGATTTGGACCCGCGCTAACCCGGTTAAGAATGGAGCGGGTGAAATTTATCGTATTGTGGGGATTTCGGCCGATATCACCGAACAGCAACAGTCAGAAGATCAGCTACGCATCCTGGCCCAGGGTTTTGCTAATCAGATGCAGCTTCTTCATTCAATTCTCAATACTATTGGCGACGGGGTTATTGTGGTTGACAAAAGTGAGAAGTTTATTGTTTTTAACCCCGCCGCCGAGGAAATTTTAGGTGCAGGACCGGCCAAGGCCACGTTGGAGAATTGGTCGGAAATTTATGGGATGTATTACGACGACGGTCAGACTCTGGTCCCGGCCAGCGAACTCCCTGTTGTGGCGGCTATGCGTGGTTATCATATTGATCAAAAAGAGTACGTTATCAAAAATCAGCAGCAGACACGAGATGTTTATATCAGCGCCACCTCTCGACCGTTATTAGATGAAGGCGGCGAATTAAATGGCGGAGTGTTGGTCTTTAGAGACATCACCACTCGTAAACAGGTCGAGCAAAGTCTGCGGATCAGCGAAAAACGACTGCGCTCGGTCATCGAGAATATGCCGGTGTTGATGACGGCGTTTGACCAAAAAGGCCGGTTGATTGTTTGGAATCGTGAATGTGAGCGCGTGACCGGCTATGAGGCTGCTGCAATTTTAGGCAATAGTGATTTGGCTCAACAATTACTGATAGACCAAGGCGAAAGCCGGAGTCTACTGGAAAAGTGGCAGGAAAAAGGAAATAATTATCGCAACTGGGAGTTAGACATAACCTGTAAAGATGGTGCGGTCAAAACCATCGCCTGGTCTAATATTTCAGAAGAAATTCCCATTCCGGGCTGGACTAGTTGGGGCATCGGCATCGATGTGACCGCCCGGCGTCAGGCCGAAGATGCCCTAAAACATGAGCGCGAGTCGCTGGCTGAACGAGTCAAGCAACGAACGGCTGAATTGGAGGCAGCCAATGCCCAGTTGGCCCGAGCTTCACGCCTCAAAGATGAATTTTTGGCCAATATGAGCCACGAACTACGAACGCCCTTGAACGCCATTCTTGGCTCGGCTGAAATTTTGGTGGACGAAACCTTTGGCCCGATCATCGAACAGCAAAAAATCTATGTTGATCTGATTAGGGAGAGTGGCCGTCACCTGCTTGAGTTGATTAACGATATTCTTGATTTATCGCAGATTGAGGCGGAAAAACTGGAGTTGAATCGAACGACTGTTGAGGTTCAATACATTTGCGATATAAGTTTACAATTTATTCGCCAAGCCTTGGAGCAGAAACAGCAGCAACTGACCACGCAATTTGACCTCAATGTGTCCACTATTCAGGCCGACGAGCGCCGGCTCAAACAAATTTTGGTTAATTTATTGGTCAACGCGGTAAAATTTACGCCGGAGGGCGGCCGGATTGGGCTTGAAGTGGTTGGCTATAAGACCGAGGGGCGGATTGAATTCACCGTCTGGGATACCGGCATTGGTATCGCTGCTCACGATTTGCCCCACCTCTTCAATCCATTTGAGCAGTTGGATGGCAAATTAAGCC
>Ga0116151_10001902_pt1 | contig 19494 bp, 16 predicted proteins | sample AD_UKC117_MetaG_FD_89893 | JGI IMG/M metagenome (GOLD analysis project Ga0116151, IMG submission 89893) | Active sludge microbial communities of municipal wastewater-treating anaerobic digesters from Hong Kong - AD_UKC117_MetaG | ecosystem: Engineered > Bioreactor > Anaerobic > Digestate...
ATCAGCAATTTTCCCATTTACAGCCAGGTCTTCAGGAATCCCGGCGACAAGCGGTTTTCCCGGTCCCAGCAGCCACATCCTGTCGGCAAACTGGAGGGCGAGGTCAATGTCATGTGTCGAAAGCAACACTGCTTTGTTGTGATACCATGCTGCATTTCTCAGGATTTGCATGATTTCCACCTTGCTGGGAAAATCAAGATAAGCAGTCGGCTCGTCTAATATAATGAGTGGCGTTTCCTGAGCAAGCGATTTTGCAATCATCACCTTTTGCTTTTCTCCATCACTCAGGGTTTCGAATTTGTGCCGGGCAAGATGTTCAATACCGACTTTTGTCAGGGAATTCTGAACAAGAATGTAATCGTCGGCCGTCAGCTTACCGAAATATCCTGTGTAAGGCATTCGCCCGTATGCTGCCATGTCGAAAACATTCATATTTTCCACTTCAACCTGCCTTGTGAGAACTATACTAACCATTCTGGAAAGTTCAGCAGAGGTAAGGTGATCCAGTGTTTTATTTTCAATCAGTACATTTCCCGCCAGTTGCTTTTGTAAACCGCACAGCGTGCGAATCAGTGTGGATTTTCCTGAACCGTTCGGACCAAGCAGACAGGTCATTTCACCACTGAGAAGTTCAAAGTGCATGTCTTTGTGCAGAATTACAGCACCTTCTCTGCGACTCTTATAGCCAATGGCCAGATTATTTACCGCCAGTTTGCCACTCATCAGACCAGAGATTTAAAACTGTTCCTTTTGAGAATTAACCAAATAACAACAGGAGCACCAATTAATGAGGTCACTGCATTAATAGGCAAAGCACTGTCGAAACCGGGAAGCCTGGCGATAATATTACAAATGAGTGCAAGTAATGCTCCGGTGAGTATTGTAGCCGGAAAAACTATCCGGTGGTCTGAACTCCGGAAAAGAATACGTGCGAGGTGAGGTACAGCAAGCCCAAGAAAAGCAATCGGGCCGCAAAAGGCTGTAATGAGGGCAATCAGAAAACCTGTCAGCAATATTACCAGGATTTGGACTGAGCGGGTGTTCAACCCCAGGTTTTTTGCATAATGTTCACCTAAAAGAAGTATATTCAATGGTTTAATCATCAGAGATGATAACGCCAGTCCAATAAGGACGAGGGGAACAAAGATACGCAATTGTGCCAGGGATATATTTCCAAAACTTCCCAGACCCCAGATTACAAAAGCCTGAAGATCCTCCTTCAGGCTGTAAAACTGAAGTATTCCGACCAGTGCATTCACAGCATAGGCAATCATAATCCCCACAATCAGGATCAGCGTGTTGCTGCTGAATCTGGCAGCAAGCAAAGCAATAAGCAGGAGCACAGAAAAAGCACCGGCAAAAGCAGCAGCAACCACTGAAATATTCCCGGTTACCTGACTTACAGCGACCAGTGTTCCTCCCGGCAACGAAATAAACATCATTACCACCGCAACCCCGAGACTTGCTCCGGAACTTAGACCCAGTACTGACGGACCTGCCAAAGGATTCCTGAATAAAGTCTGCATCATCAGACCGCAAATGCCCAGGGCCGCACCAGTCAGTGCAGCTGTAACTGCCATTGGCAGACGGGTATGCAACACTATGGCTGACCAGGCCGGAATTTCAGGCTCTTTACCGGCAAGTATTGCAAAAATTGATTTTACAGGGATCAACACCGATCCCAGCAACATATTCAGCAAAAAAAACACGATGGTTAAAACAGCAAGCGTGCCCATGAGCCAACTCCGGTTTTTGTTCAAAGCCAAATATGTTCTTGCAGGTTCCATCATTTTAAAAACTCGTAATAAACCGGCTGATAACCTGGCATTAATTCAGGATGAAACATAAAAATATAATCAGCCAGCAACACATGCGGTTCGAGTGCCCCCTTCTGAAAATAAGGTTTTTTGAATGTGTTACAAAAGAAGACTTTTTTTGTTTTGAATGCTTTAAAACCAGCATAGCGGGCGTCTTCGGCAAGTAATTCCCCATAGGAAAAATCATCGGGTGAATACATTAGAAAACGCCAATAATCAGCATCAACCCCACGGTAATAAACTGTTTCGAAATCAAGTGTCAGGCTTCCCGTATCGGGATTGTCCTGCCACAGGTATTTTGCTCCTGCGTCGTGAAGCATTGTTGCTAAATAACTTTTACCTCCGGGAAGATTCCAGAATCCGCCATACTGCTTTCCCGAGAGGACGACGGGTCGCTCAGTCACTTGTGCAGCAAGTGATTTTAAACGGTTATAATCAGTTTTAATACTATCAAACAATGCAGAAGCTTCCTCCTCTTTACCGAACAACAGACCAAAAAACCGAAGCCATTCGACCCGACCCAGCGGATCATTCTCAAGGTAATCAGCTACAGGTATTACGGTCAGACCGGCTTTTCGAAGTAATTCATAATTCTGCCCCTCCTGTGCATTGGTTAAAACCACCCCGGGCATAAGATGAATGAGTTCCTCCAGCTTAAAATGATCTGCTATGCCAATTTCTTTGATGTTTCCCGCACTTACCAAATCAGAAAATCTGGCTGAAAACACATAATCCGCACTGGCAACGCCTACAATTTTATCCATTAGACCAAGAGCATCGGCAAAGGCAATATGTGTAGCCGATAAACAAACCATGCTTTTAACCGGTATGGGGATTATTTTGATGTTTTCCGGCAGATCATGAGGAACAAATCCGTTCTGATCAACCAGACAAAAAGATTGATAAACACGCTGATCCTCAACAGTTAACAATTCCAATAATTTGTATCCATCAGCTTTGGCAACACGAAAACCAAGAGCTGATTCCAGGTTTACAGCAGTCAGTGCGGCTTTGGTTTGCCGGTCAATGTTGCTGTCGTTGTGGCAGGCATTCAGCAAAAAAAGATGAAATAAGCAGATCAAAACAAAATGATGGCCTATTCTCAGCAACTTCATTTTACAATACATGTAAGCAAATTATTTATTCATAAAAACCTGCCGGATGAATATCTGAGGGTTGATCAGTCGAAGAGCTCCTCATCACGTTCAAGCAAGAGTATGGAGTGTTGAGGTACGATAAAATACTTTTCACCATGAAACATAATTTCCACAGCCCCTTTCTGCATAAAAATAGCCAGGTCTCCTTCTTTGGCCTGCAGCGGAATATAACGGGTTTTCTCAACAGAGCGCTTCCACGACTCATCAGGATCATCAGACGATGCGGGGATGGGGTATCCGGGTCCGGTTTTTACAATATAACCGGTTTGAACTTCTTCTTTTTCTTTGTAACCAGGAGGCAGATACAAACCCCCACTGGTCTTGTTGGTGTGAATTTTCGGCTTGATAAGCACCCTGTCGCCCACCACAATTAATTTACTGATATCAGGTTCTGATGACATGTCAAATCATTTCAAAATTAAAAGGCAAAGATACAATTATGCTATTTTTGCAAACCTATTAATAACCTAACCATGCAAATTGTATTTTTAAAAAGAGGCAAACCAAAAGAGTTCAACTACAAACCACGCTATTACGACGAAGAAAAAGAGAAAATGGAAGAGCGGCGCAAGCAGCTTGAGCAAAGTAATAAAGAAAGCTCTACTGATGGTGAACATCTGAGGTTTGAAATGGATCGCAGATGGCGCAAAATAGACCGGAGCAACCACAACAAAGCTCGTGGAATCAATATTTTTATTTTTTTGATTATTGCTGCCATACTGATCTATTTCATCTTTTTTGTATAATGCTTAAATTCCTGAAAATCATCCTACAGCATGTCGGATATCATTCATCTTTTACCTGATTCAGTTGCTAATCAGATTGCTGCCGGCGAGGTGATCCAGCGCCCTGCATCAGCTGTAAAAGAAATCCTCGAAAATGCCATTGACAGCGGTGCAAGCATTATTGAACTGGTTATTAAAGATGCCGGAAAAACACTGATCCAGATCACCGACAATGGTTGCGGCATGTCAGAAACCGATGCCCGCCTGTCGTTTGAGCGTCATGCCACTTCAAAAATCAGTTCGGTGAACGATCTTTTTTCGATCCGTACCATGGGTTTCCGGGGTGAGGCACTTGCTTCAATAGCCGCAATTGCTCAGGTTGAAATGAAAACCCGCAGGCTGGAACAGGAATTGGGAACCCACCTCGTAATTGAAGCCTCTGAAGTAAAAACCCAGGAATTTTGCCATTGTCCTGCAGGTACCACCCTGATGATCAAAAACCTCTTCTACAATGTGCCTGCCCGAAGGAAATTCCTCAAATCCGACACCGCCGAAATGCGTAACATACTGGAAGAATTTCAGCGGATTGCACTGGCTCATCCCGAGCTGAGTTTCAATCTTTACAACGATCGGAAACTAATTCTTCAACTTAAGGAAAGCACCCTGAAACAACGAATTGTTAACATCTTCAGCCCGGGTTACAATCAAAGGCTCATCCCTGTTGACCAAAGTTTAAGTTTCATGAGCATCAGCGGGTTTATCGGAAAACCTGAATTTGCCCGAAAACAAAGAGGGGAACAGTATTTTTTTGTCAACCGCAGGTTTATCCGGCATCCTTATCTGAATCATGCTGTTGAAAGTGCTTTTGATGAATTGCTCCCCGAAAAATCCTATCCATCTTATTTCCTGTTTATCGAAACTGACCCGGCAGCCATAGATATCAACATTCACCCAACCAAAACCGAAGTAAAATTTGAAGACGAGAAGGCGGTATATTCGGTAGTCAGATCAGCAGTGAAAGCCGCACTGGGAAAATTCAGCATTACCCCCGCACTGGATTTTGAAGTTGAGCCGCTCTTTAACTTTCAGACACCTCCAAAAAACATCCCGATTAAGCCTCCCACCGCTAAAATCAATCCTGACTACAATCCTTTTGATACTCCCAGACAATCGCTTGGACAGCGACAGATCAGCAATCAAAGCAACTGGAAAAAACTCTATGAAAATAATGATTCCCGTCCGACTGCTTTCCCGGAGAGCGAAACTGAGACCCCGGAAAAATTGATTCAGCACGATCAGGAAGCAAACTCATCGGAAGGGATGTTCATGCAGTTGCACCGCAGGTTTATCATCACACAGGTGAAATCAGGACTTATGGCAATAGACCAGCAAAAAGCCCATGAGCGCATCCTCTTCGAACGTTATCTCGACCTGCTTGCCAAAAGAGAGCCACTGACACAACAGGAATTGTTTGGTATTCGCCTGTCTCTTTCACCAGCCGACGCCGAATTGCTTGGCGAAATCATGGAAGAGCTTAATCTTTTGGGATTTAATATCAAGCCTGACCCTTCAAAATCATTTCAGTTTATTGTGGAAGGAACCCCTGCCGGAACGAAAATCCTGGATGTGGCGGAAACCATTGACAAAATTATCGGACAGTACAAAAACAATCTTATAGAGCTGGATATCGACAGGCGGGTGAATTTGGCAAGATCAATGGCTAAAAACCTCTCCATAAAATCCGGAAAAGCTCTTCAACAGGCTGAAATGAAGATGCTAACCGAAGAGCTTTTCGCCTGTAAAATTCCTGAAGTCTCCATTGATGGTGATCCAATTGTTAAAATGATTAACATTGATGAAGTTTTTAAGAGAAAAAACAACGAATAAATTGAACAAAAGAGTATTTCATAAGTTAATTTAACAAATTAAATATTAATGAGTTACCAACATTATAGTCCACAAGGATTTTCATTATTACCGCCAGTAGTAAAAAACCTGCTGATCCTGAACGGATTGTTTTTTCTTGCCACAATTGCCCTGCAACAAGCTTTTGGGTTTGACATAACTTCCTATCTGGGATTACGTTATCCCGGTTCACAGGCGTTTGCACCGTATCAGTTTATAACATACATGTTTCTCCACGGAGGTGTTTCACACATTGTTTTCAACATGTTTGCCCTGTGGATGTTTGGCTACATGCTTGAAAATATCTGGGGTTCGAAACGTTTTCTGATTTATTATCTCATCACAGGGATAGGTGCAGCACTGGTTCATTATGCAGTGTTTTACTTTGAGATCAATCCAATAATAACCTACCTTAATGACATTATTGAAAATCCATCGTTACCAGCAATTATGGAGTTCAGATCTTCAATACAGGGTACGATCTCTCCCTACGCCGGAGAGTTGCACCTGAGCTACCTCGAATTTCTAAAGGTAACAAAATCACTTGTTGTTCATCCCGACAGCCAGGCATTAATCGAAAGTGCCCGTGGTTTTATTATGGATTACAAACAATATATACTCAACCGCCCCAATGTTATTGGCGCTTCAGGAGCTGTCTTTGGTATTCTTCTGGCGTTTGGGATGCTTTTCCCAAATACGCTGCTTTATGTCTATTTCTTTTTTCCGATCAAAGCCAAATGGTTTGTTATTCTCTACGGACTTCTGGAGCTCTACCTGGGTTTTACCCAATCGCAGAGTAATGTCGCCCATTTTGCCCATCTTGGTGGGATGATTTTTGGATTTTTTCTTATCAAATACTGGAAACATAAACGGATTTACTGATCATGCATCCCTATCAAAATCCACTTGATGACATCAGGAATTTTTTCAGCCGGAAATCCTTACTTCCGGGGCTTATCCTCATTAATACCGGCGTATTTATTATCGTTCAGCTTTTCAGGGTTTTTTTCTGGCTTTTTCAGGTAAAAAATCCGGAAATAGCCGGTGGTGAAGTTTCATGGATAAGTTACTATCTTTCGGTTCCGGCAAGCTTTAAGCAGCTTCTTCAGCGCCCCTGGACAATTTTTACGTACATGTTTTTACACGAAGGTTTTTTTCATCTTTTGTTCAACATGATCGTGCTCTATTTTGGTGGCCGGATTTTTATGGAATACCTGGACAAACGCAGATTACTGAGTGTTTACATTTTGGGCGGCCTCACAGGAGCTGTTTTTTACATTGCAGCATTCAATTTTTTCCCGGTGTTCAGCAGCAGTGTTCAATACTCCATTGCTATGGGGGCATCCGCTTCGGTACTGGCTATTCTTATTGCTGTGGCCACTTATGTTCCGGAATATTCTATTATTTTATTCCTTTTCGGACGGATAAAGCTAAAGTATCTGGCATTGATTCTTGTTCTCATTGACCTTCTGAGCATACCGCGGGGAAATGCAGGCGGACATATCGCCCACCTCGGAGGTGCATTCTGGGGATTTTTATACATCTTTTTACTGAAAAAAGGCCGTGATCTGTCCGTTAGTTTTCATTGGCTGAATTTTCAACGTCTGCACTGGCCAAAGCGCCGACCAAAAAAATCTGCCTCGCCATACACTGGTCGTCCGCTGTCAGATGACGAATATAATGAACGCCGGCGCATCCATCAGGAACGCATTGACAGGATTCTGGAAAAAATTTCCCGTTCTGGTTACAGCAGCCTGACCAAAGAAGAAAAAGCACTGCTCTTTCAGTCGAGTCATAAAAACACCCGGCAATGACAAAAAAAAAGTCCAGCTTTTTAATTGTCGGGGTTAAAATGCTGTTGTTGCTTATCAACGCACTTTTCATACTTCTCTTAGTGCTGACCTACCTTGCTCCGCACATTTCACCAGAGCTATTTTTTCTACCGTCAATGCTCGGATTGTTTTACCCTGTTTGGCTGATTATCAATATTTTGTTTGTGATTTTTTGGCTTATTCGGCTGAAATACTACTTCATTTTTTCGCTCGCTGCTCTTATTGCAGGCTGGAATGTGCATCTTAAAAATATAGCTTTTAATTTCAGAACAAACATTGATGCTTCAACCCAAAACATAAAATTTGTTTCCTACAATGTACGTCTGTTCGATCAGTTCAAATGGAGTGAAGGGCAGGATTATTTTACCCGCGATGCTATTTTCAGTTTTATCAATCAACAAAGCCCCGACATTATTAATTTTCAGGAGTTTTTTCATGGCAACGATTCCTATTTTCCGACAATAGGCCCTTTTTTACAAACCCAGCGAACGACATACTACCATGTGGACTATGTGAAAATAGTGGATGATAAAAAGCATTACGGCCTGGCCACGTTCAGCCGGTTTCCAATCGTTGGCAAGGGTGCAGTTAAGTTCGACAATTCAACCTCCAATTCGGGGATATACAGCGACATCCTCATCAACAAGGACACCATAAGGGTTTTTAATTTTCACCTTGAATCTATCCGGTTGTCTAATGCTGATTATCAATACGTAACCGAGTTTATTGACCCGGATTTTCATTCCATTTCGTCCACTTCGCAGGTGATTCTGGGAAAGTTTAAAAATGCTTTTATCAAAAGAGCCGAACAAGCCAGAATTGTAGCACGAGCTGTTCAACAGTCACCCTATCCGGTAATCATTTCTGGCGATTTTAACGACACCCCTGTTTCCTATGTTTATCGGCAAATTTCAGCAGGGCTGCAGGATGCTTTTCTTGAAGCCGGACTGGGGTATGGTTCAACCTATGCCGGAGGGTTGCCTTTTATTCGTATAGATTATGTTTTACACAGCAACACAATAGAAGCCGAAGCGTTCGAAAGACATAAAGTGTTTTATTCCGATCATTTTCCCATAGCAGGATATTTCAGGCTCAGGTAAAATATGAATTAGCTGAGGAAGCAATATTTCCATCCTACAAAAAGAAAAATAATCCAGCCGGATTAAAGCTCAAATTGAGCTGCATTCTTAAGCAATGCATTAACTTTTTGTTCATATTCAGCTTTAAACGGAATACCTTTTTCCACATTTTCGTTAACCGCAGAGGCATCGCCTGTTTCAATGAACTTTTTCATTCCCTGTTGATTCACCCAGTAGTACAAACCCCAATTTTGCAAATTCCATTCTTCGGAGTATGAATTTATTTCATAATCAACATAGTAAAGTCTTTTGCAACAAACCACAAAATTGGTTGGGAAATAACCGAGATTAAAGCCAAAATCTTTAGCCCTGTTGGACATGAAAACAAGCTGCTGAAAATGATTGTCCGTAATTTTGCCGGCAGCAATGAGTTGTGAAGCATTTCTTCCGTGAATGTATTCTTTGAAAATCCACTTTTTACCTTCATCATAACCGAGCATTTCAGGAATTGGAATCTGCATTTTGAAAAGAAAGGCATAAGCAGCAAGCTCGGTTTTAAATTTATCAGTAAACGCATAGAAAGAAGACGGCTCATTATGAATCTGCTTCAAAACAACTTTTTCGATACCATTTTCGCAAAGCCACGAAAAAGCAGATTTACCCTTACCCAACAGCTTTTTAACCCTGAACCGGGTATTACTGAAAGACACTGTTGCACCGGGGCTTAATGATTCCATTATTTAACGTGTGGACTTTTTTCGTTGACAAAAAACCACAAAAATGCAGAAATAGCAAGTGATATACCGCTGATAAGATAAACAATACCCTTGTCACCGGCATTCTGAATGACACTTCCAAGCACAAAACTTGACACTAATTGTGGTATTACGACTGAAAGGTTGAAAATTCCCATAAAAAAACCCATGCGTTTTTTATTTACTTTTTCGGTCATGATGGCAAAAGGAAGACTGACCACGGCTGCCCAGCCAATGCTCAGAAGTATGAAAAAAGCGTACATCATCACGGTATTTTTTACAAAAATGAAGATCAGGAAGTAACCCAATGACATCGATGCTACCGATAGCAGGTGTGTTTTTACTTTTCCGATCTTTTTTGACAGAGGTTCCAGAAGAAAAATAGGGAAAATTGCACCTGCTCCATTCAGGATAAAAAACGACCACCCGATGATACTTCCGAGCACATCGGCATCAGTGGCCTCGAATCGCTGCTCAAGAAATGCAAAGGAATAAATAAACATGGTCTGGATGCCCACCCAGGAGAAAGCATGGGCAAAATAAATCTTAAAAAGCTGATTCCAGTCTGTTTTTGTAGCTTTCACCTCATCGCTTTCGACTTCTTCAGGTTCATGAGGCTCGGTGATAAAAAGCATCGGGATTACTGAAAACAAAAAAACTACTGCTGTTCCAACATAGATGAGGGTATAGTTTCCGAGAAGTGCACTGATGAGATAAGCACCGGCACCGAAAAAATTCGAAATTGCCTGCATCCAGGTATAACCTTTGGTCCTTGGCTCCCCTTCGGGAGTTACATCGGCAATGATCGAACGGGTTGGATTAAAACTGATATTGATAGCCAGGTCGAGGGTCAGTGCAACTGTTATTGCCACTGCCATAATGCTTCCAATGCCCAGTGTTTCATCGATCAGTCCGATGTATGGCAAAGCAAGTATGGAGAGTGCAGCAAGTAATCCTCCGATAAAAATGAACGGCCTTCGACGTCCACCCCAAAACCAAACTCCGTCACTTATCCATCCAATGATGGGTTGCCCCAGTATTCCTGCTATTGGTCCGGCAGCCCAGACAATTCCAATTTCATGAATATCAAGACCATATTTAGTACTTAAAATCCAACTCAGAACAGCTATCTGAATAGATAAACCAAAACCCATTGCAGTGGCAGGTAAGCCCAGCACTACATAAAAAGCACCGGTTAATTTTTTTTGAAAGGGTAACATTTGTTTATGAATTTGAGTTTTTTACCAAAAAATCTGATTGCTATTATAATTTGACAAATTTAACTGTTCCGTAATTAATTGTTTTTAAAAGATAAACACCTTTTTTCAATCCGCTGACATCAATCCTGATTCCTGTTCCAACCGGGGCCACCAGTTCTCCACCCAAACTACAAATTTTGTAATCAGATACTTCAGATAAATAAATAAAATCATCAGTTACAGGATTTGGAAAAACGTTTAATTGTTGGTTTTTACCAGGTGTTTCATCAACCGTGGAGAAACTATTTGAAATACCCGGAGTGGGATTAGTAAAATACACCCAGTTATTACTTCCATCAGGACTGCGACCTAATGAAATGTCGGTTTGCTGAGAACTGAAGGAATAAACATCCAGCCCCATAAATCCTGAGGCTTCGTCACTATAAATACCTACAAATTCTCCATCAGCCGACAACTTAAAATCAGCATGAAAAGGCCCCTGCTCAGGGTCTTCGTCAGCCCAGACCAGAACAAATTCACCCGGAAACAGCGTGTAATCCGGCAAAGACCATTTGTCAGGAATCTCCGGATTATCGCTAAAGAACATATCACCAAGCCAAACAGGTTGTGCTCCCCCGTTAAATAATTCAATCCAGTCGTCATATTCACCGTCGGCATCGAAGTGAATTGTTGAATTTGAAGCCATTATCTCATTGATATACAATCCCGATGAATACGGTGGTGGAAAATAGTACTCGATTGACCCGCACGGATAAAACAATGTATTTCCCGATCCATCCAGAATCTGAATATGGTATTTAAGTGTTGTTTCTTCTGTCACCCCATTAAGTACAGCATCAAAAAATCCTTCTTGCTCAGGTTCCATGAGTAAAGTCAGAAATCCTTCATTGTTGAAACGATAGCGCAGCCAGACAGCTAAACCAGGCTCGTCATCCTGTACTTTCACACTGAAATTCAATGGATTCCCGATGCCGGTATGTTGAAGACTTAAATAATTTGCTATTGGAGAAACCGGATTAAGGATCATTTGATTTTCCAACGAGCCCAGACGTGCCAGAATGTAAGGCTTTATTCCATACTTCACGTGCGCACCCCATTCCGATTCAAAAGCGTCCAAAAAGTCATCCGGAGAAAAACCATAATCAAGCGGATAGTAAGGATCATCGGAAATGAATGGATAAATTCTGTCTCTGATCCCGTCCAGATAATTGAAATAGTCAGGCTGATCCATACATTCCCAACTGATTTGACTGAGATAAAAAGTATAGAGATCGCGATAGCGCTGCACCTGCATCAGGCGATTGTACAAAGGCCGTTTTTCAGACTGCTGATTTGAAGGTGACCACTGATAAATGTCGCGGGTAGTCCAGTCGATGTTAAACCAGTCGATTCCAAAAGTATTATCCACATCATACGGGATATATTCAAAACGATCTGACAGGGGATTTTTATAAAGGTAAAAATTATTCTTGTTGTAAACATACCCGTCCCAGTTGGCAGTAATAACGTCCAAAGCTAAAATTTTCAAATAATCCTGAACATTGAAGACTTTTTCGAGTTCACAGGCCAGCGTTGAAACAGGTGTGTTATTCAGAACACTGATAAAGTGGACTATATCGCTGTAATCATCATAAGCTTTGTTGGTTTTCAGATCGTAAACCCTGCGTTCACCTGCCTGCATTTTATACGCATCCGGATTATTTCCGACATATTTCAGGTCGGCCGGATAGAGACATTTGTAAAGATTTCCGTATTGTGTTCCAAACCTCGATTCGGCAAATTCCTCATCAATATGTTCCACATTCAGGTAAAGCCCGTAATAGTTATTATTGATAAAAACCCTGACGTGATTTGAACGTGGTGCGGCAATCTCAAGAGAACGACATAAATCCCAGAACAATTTTGCTCTGGTCACTGACGGATCATTGTGCTCCCCGTTGAGGTTCATTTTTTCCAGACCGTGATATTTGCGCCCTTTTTGGTAAGTATTAAAAGAAACTTTAAATGATTTTTTTGCAGATTGTCTGGAGGTATTTCCCCGCAGGCGAAATCCAATTTCTTCGATGGTATCGGTTACAAAACCGTTATCAAAAACGAAATCAGCCCGCCATTCAATATTGCTTTCCACGTTGTTGTAAATCCATTGAAGCGTATCAGGGTGGATGAAAATATCAATCCTCGGTACCACGTCTTCACGGAAGATTTCACCGTTGTCGGGAATTACAGGTTGCGAAAAAGAGGAAAGTGAAAAACCGGTAATGAACCAGACAAAAGCAACCAGGGAGAAAAACCGGAATACAGGTCGGACAGAAGTGCTGATGACTGATAGGTTTGTTATGATTGAAAAAAGCTTCATCCATGGTTTGTATTAGCACATTTCATGAGAATTATCGCAATTCAAGCACCAGCCCTTTACGGGCAGGTACGATCAAATGGTTTAAATCAAAAATCTGATTGTCCAGAATATTTTTTCCTGTGGTAAATTTACCGGTCATTTCTTTATATCTTTCATTGTCAATAACCTGATCATGATTATTATTATTGAGCACTATCATCACAGTTTCTGATTCGTTGTACCTGAAATAAACATACAGATTATTCACCGGAATAAAATGCATAAGATGACCGAAGTGAATAACCGGTTTGTTTTTTCTCCATTTAAGCAGTGTTGTAATATGATCGAAAACTTCATTTTCCTCAGGGGTTCGTTCTTTTGGATCAAATGCATTGCGCTGATCTTCATCCCACCCTCCCGGAAAGTCTTTTCTCATTTTTCCATGCCCGTGATTTTCATCGCCCGACATGATGATTTCAGTTCCATAATAGAGCTGAGGGATTCCACGGGTTGTCAGTAAAAAAGTCATAGCAAGCAGCTGGCTGCTGACGTGCTCGTTTACTTTACTGAAAATGCGGCTTCCATCATGGTTGTCAGCAAAGATTACAATATTCTCAGTTGCCGGGTACACAAAATCCCGGGACAACAATTCATAAAATCTTGCCAGGCCATTGTTCCATTGCTGATTTTCGTTGAAAGCAAACCTGAATGCTTCGTACATGGGAAAATCAAAAACATGTGTAAGATTCGATTCATATCCGGTTCCCAGTTTGTCGCCATTCTGCCACACAGCAACCTGCGAAGGTGCAGTAAGCCATGCTTCGCCAACAATGGAAAAATCCGGATATTCGAGCATTACCCTTCTTGTCCATTCAGCCATTCCTTCTTTGAAAGGATAGGGATAAGTATCCATTCTTATTCCGTTCAAACCTGCGTGTTCTATCCACCAGATACTGTTCTGAATCAGGTAGTTCATCAGATAAGGATTGTTCTGATTCAGATCTGGCATATTACTGTCAAACCATCCTGTTTGAAACAAATTGCGGTCGTAATCAGATGCATAAGGGTCAAACACCGTACTTGCCCTGAAGTTCGATCTGGTCAACTTATCAAACTGGTTGAGCCAGTCTTTTGACGGAAGGTCATTCATCCACCAGTGTCCACTGCCGCAATGGTTAAAAATCATATCCATAATGACCTTTAGTCCTTTTTCATGCATCATCTTATTCAGTTCAAGGAATTCTTCCATTGTTCCAAAGCGAGGGTCAATTCTGTAAAAATTGCTGATTGCATAACCATGATAGCTGTATGCTGCCTGATTGTTTTCGAGCAGCGGATTTATCCAAACAGCAGTAACACCCAAATCAGCAATGTAATCCAGGTGGTTGATTATTCCTTTGATGTCTCCCCCATGTCTTCCATCCGGATTGGTTCGGTCAGCTTTTTCAATCATTTCAGGATGATTATCATTGGCAGGATCACCATTGGCAAAACGATCAGGCAGAATGAGATAAATCACATCAGTTTGTCCAAAACCTTCTCTGTTTTCTGACCCCGTTTCCCGCTGCTTCAGTTCAAAATTGTAGCTTGCAACCAGGGTATTTCCTTTCATGAAGTTGATTGGATAGCTGCCCGTTAAAGCATTTTCCATTATCAATAAATCTATAAAAATGTAATTCGGGCTTTCCAGTTTCGAAAAGCTACTGACCTTAAGTCCCTCTTTTTCAATTACAGGCAGCGTAAATGCGACATTTTCACCATGTACAAGAAGTTGTAAATGATTGTTTTTCATTCCTTTCCACCAGAACGGCGGCTCAACCCTGTCGAGAGCAATTTGCTGAGCGACAACGTGAAAATTAAAAATTACAGGGAATGCGAGTATCAGCGCAAATTTTAAAAAGGGTATAATGTACTTCATGCAGTTGAATTGTTAAACACCTTATTAACTGTAAAAAAACAGATTTTGTTTAAAAAACAGCTATGGCTGAATTATAATTTGCTGTTGATTTCGACAAATAATTCTTTTAAGGGAATGTTCCCTGTGGCTGAAGTTCTCAACTGCCCCATAATCCAGTCAGCAGCAGCTTTTTTTTCGGTTGATTTTTTTATTCTTTCAAATTTTTCAATGAGAAAAGGAATTTTGTTCAATATGTCTGCCCGGTCATGACGCTTGAATTTAATGGTAGTGAGCACCGATTCAAACTCCATAACAGGATGTTCGAAAATGACAGGCAACATCTGATCAATAATTTCCGGTGCCAGATTTTCATCCCTGACAAACCTGAAAAGGTCAAAAATCACATTATAGTCAAATTTACCCGGAGCAACATGATGGCCTTCAACAAACTTAAGGCGATGCCCAAAAAATGATCCTACAAATTTCGGGTTATAATCCAGCTCCGAAATGATTCGCTCAATGAGAGGAAAAAGATTCTTTTTGAAGATAAACGTATAGGTATCCTCCGGAATGCCCCAATCGCGCATCTTATGATAACGTTCAATCACTTCTTCGGGCAGGCGTTTTCTGATGGCTTCAATATAACTATCTTCGAGCGGAATCGGTGCGGAATCAGTGTCCGGATACATGCGGTCAGCTCCTGGTAATACTCTTTCAAAAATGGTAGTTCCATCTTCAAAAGATTTTCGGGTTTCGTTTGGAACTCCGGTAAAAGCCATCTTACAGCGTTCTTCGATGGTTTCGAGAGCCGTTTTCATATCCTCCTCAGGTCCCCAGATAATCAACTGGGCATCTTCAGTCCCGGCACCAAGAACAATCCTGACTTTTTCCATATCATCTTTTGTAATTGCCGGCTCCAACTCTTCCGAGTGTATCAGATTGGGTTTGTCCAGACAGGCAATCACTTTCAGTCTGTCGCTGATTTCATCCGCAAACATTTTCCCCGGTTGGGTGAAATGCGAAAGTATTCCTTTGAAACCCGGCAGGTTGACAGCCACAATACTGTGGTGAGCTTTTTTTGCTGCAATCAGTGGGGCATACGTGAAATTGAAAGAATGGAAACGAAGGTACTCATGAGAAATATTCCATTTTTCAGTTTCTGGAATTTTCTTTTGAAGTTCGCTCCTGACCGCAAGCAGTGCCCACTGCCGAAAACATTCATTATGGGTTAATTCAGGTATCCATCTTGTATGCGAAACTCCTTTAATTTCAACCCTCGAGCCTCCCCTGCAACTAACATTCACATCTTCGCGGCCGGCTCCTATGCCGGTTCTGACCTTGCCGGTACTTCGGTTTAAAAACCGGATATAATCACAGGCTTCTTTTACTTCATCGGGATTGATACATTCTGGATAAGTTACTGTTTCGATAAGCGGCATGCCAAGGCGATCGGTTTTGTATGTGCGCACGTGACCAATGTCTGAAATCTCCCGGCAGGCATCCTCTTCAATGCTTAGTTGTATCAGCCTGATGGTTTTATGTCGTAGCGGAATAACTCCCTCAACACCAATAATTGCAGTCCGCTGAAATCCGGTCGGAATGCTCCCGTCAAGGTATTGTTTACGAGTAATGTGCACTTCACCAACAATATTCAGTTTCGACAGCAGTGAAATCTCGATGGCAATCTCCAGCGCTTCACGATTAAGCGGGAAAGGTGGCGTATCGTCAACTTCGTAAGTACATGTTGTTTCATTTTTTACACGATAGATGATCTCTTTACGGGTTTTAAATTCCATCAGTGCTGTTCCATCGTATTCACCCAGCTCACTCAGTGTCGGACGCATATGACGTATCAATTCGGCATCATAATCATCATCGTCGTGATATAATCCCGCCGGACAATTGCAAAAGAGTTTCCGGCTGGTAAGCAATTGCTGGTGAACTTCAAGCCCTGACATGAAGCCAATCCGGTCGTAGTCGTTCTGTGTGGCATCTTTACGCGGTACATATCCAATCTTCTTTTTCGAAGCTTCGTAGTTTTTCCGAGGATCAAATTTTTTTGTCATATTTCAAGATAGCTCAATATTTTTGGGCTTCAAATGTAAATATAATTCGAAAACCAATACTGAAACCTGATCTTTCGTCGAAGCACCGGACGGTTTTTTTATATTTTTATCAAAATTTTTAACTCCCTTCATTTGATGATAAAAAGCAAACAAACGAAAATTATCTTATCTCTCACAATATTGATCCTGCTTACTTTTAGCATAATAATCCTGCATTTTTCCCCGGGCAATTACACCAAATATCAGAGAGAAATTAAGAGAGCTGATAAACTACTCGAAAACCTGCAACTGGAAGAAGCAAAAATCCATTACCATAATGCCCTTAGCTACCTGACTGATGCTTCACATCCCCAAAATCAGATTCACCGGATAGACAGCATTTTGCTTTCCCGACATCTGGAAACACTTTTTAATTCTGAGCTTCAGACTGCTGATAGTTTTTTCATAGCCGGAGCCTACGAACAAGCCAGGATTCATTATACCAGAGCCGGTGAGGTTGCACCCCATCACTCTGCACCCATTGTTAAACTTGAGGAAATTGAAGCAATTATGAACAATCAGGCTGAAAAACAGAAGCGTCTGGAAAAACCGTTTCACATTGTTGTAGGAGTATTCGAAAATGCTAAAAATCTGGAACAAACCAAAAAAATGGTTATCCAAAAAGGTGGTCAGCCGCTGGTTATTTACCGTAAAAAATTAAATTTGCAGGCAGTAACTTACAATTCTTACTCTACACTGCAGGAAGCTTACAATAATTTAGCCCAAATCAAAAAGCTGTTTACACCTGATGCCTGGATTCTTTACCATTCTGAAAAACAATAATTTAATTCTGACAGAAATTTTGAAAATGAAAAAAAATCTTATGTTTGAAGCTGACCAAGATTAATAATTCTTTCAGATAAAAATGAAACAAGACACCAAATACAAAATGATGATCCTGCTTTCGGTCATTAATACAGCTGCCATCGTTTTTCTTACCATTGCATACCTGCATAAGAATGATACACAGCTTGAAAATACTATCATTTTACCTGAGCAAACCAGGTCCGGAAACTTACCGGTCAAAAATGTCAACCAAAATGTAGCCTCAATTAACCCGGACACCTTACCCAGCGAAATGCAGACCCAATCTGAACCATCAATAATTAATGCTGACAATCCTGATATTACTTATATCAGGACTCTCATGACTGCTGACAGTTTGTACCATGCAGGCAATTACACTGAAGCACGAAAAATGTATCTCGAAGCCTACCATTCCAATAATGATTACACGTACCCGATGGATAAAATCAGGCTGATTGATACTATTCTTGCTTTTCAAAAAAGAGAGATAGATTACCAGCAGTTAACATTGCCCGAAACGATAATCCACTCAATACTCGATGATGAATAAAACCAGTTTGTTTCCGTATTCAACCCATTGATGTGTTAAGGTAAATTTGCGGAAAGGGATAAAATTCAATAGTTGACAATTCTACCTAAGCAGCTTTTAAATCAGAAATAATTTCCATAACATTGCTAAAAATACCTGACAACTGACCACTTCAGAAACAATACTTCCGAAGTCTGAAACTTGAAAAAGTAATGAAATAATTATCAGCAGATACCTATCAAATGCAAATTCTGTCGTTATTCAGTTTTAACCGGATTCCGAAAATGATTAAAAAAAAGCTACTAACCATTCTAATCCTGCTTGCTCCGGTGCTTTTTCCACTGATTACAGCAGCTCAGAATAAAACAACCATTCAATTGGTTAGTGCAAAAAAAATGGTCAGAAATGAAATTTTTGGTGAAGAGCAAAATATTTTTACCGGGAAAGTGGTATTCGAGCACGACAGTGTTCTGTTATATTGCGACAGCGCTGTTTTTCAGGCAAAATCCAATCGGTTGAATGCCTATAAAAATGTCCACATTTACGTTAGCGACACGTTAAACCTTTATGGGGAAAAACTGGATTATGACGGCAATACACGAATTGCTAATTTTACCGATAGCGTCAGTCTGGTTGACAACGACGCCACTTTAGTCACCAATTGGCTGATCTACGACCGGAACACCGAAATAGCCTACTATACTGCAAATGGAAAAATATTCAGTGACACCAATGTGCTTACCAGCAGACAGGGCTATTATTACACACAAACAAAAATGCTCTACTTCAACAAAGAAGTTGTGCTGTCCAACCCGACTTACACATTGAAATCGGATACCCTGGTTTATGATACCTTCAGCGAGATAGCCTATATTGCAGGACCAACCGAAATTTCAGGTAACAATATTTTCATTTATACTGAAGACGGATGGTATGACACCAGAACCGGAAAAACAAAACTTGTAAGAAACCCACTGATCGTTCGCCTGGAGCAAACTATGAAAGGTGACAGCATCTTTTATGACGAAACATTAAATGCAGGCGACATTTACGGCAATGCGTTTATTCACGACACCCTACAAAATATCATTGTCCGTGGAGATTATGTAAAATACCGGCCAAAAGAAGGATTTGCCTACGCTGTAGAGCGCCCCTGGGCTATATTTATTGATAAAAGTGACAGCCTTTTCATTCATGCTGATACCCTTCATGTGGTTTTCGACAGCACAGAACAGGCCAGGGATTTATTGGCCTATCACAAATGCAAGTTTTTCAGAGAAGACCTGCAGGGCAAATGTGATTCGCTTCATTACAAATTTTCTGACTCTACA
>Ga0116151_10001904_pt1 | contig 19492 bp, 11 predicted proteins | sample AD_UKC117_MetaG_FD_89893 | JGI IMG/M metagenome (GOLD analysis project Ga0116151, IMG submission 89893) | Active sludge microbial communities of municipal wastewater-treating anaerobic digesters from Hong Kong - AD_UKC117_MetaG | ecosystem: Engineered > Bioreactor > Anaerobic > Digestate...
CATCTTCGAGACCGGGGGCAATGCGACCGCCCTTTCCACCGGCGGCACCAGCGTCACCCTGCGGTCGACCGCGGCCGGGCCCTTCGCCGTCGATTGCATGGTCAAGGATTCCGGCGGCAGCACGGTCGAGAGCAACAAGTACTGGATGAGCTCGCCGCAATTCGTCCTCGTCGCCATCCACCCGACCACCGACGCCTTCTTCGACGGCATCGGGATGCGCACGCGGCGGGCGGCGATCGTCGACGAGATGAAGGCGGTGATGAGGCACCTCTACCGCAACGTGAACATCCGCTTCGTCTTCCCCGGCGAGGCGCTGCCCGCGCATCTCGGGGTCGCCAACAACGCCGCCTTCCCCGGCGGGATCGAGGCGCTGCCTTCCGTGCAATACGCCGAGGTGATCGGTGCCGACACGGTGATGGATCCCGAGGAGACCCAGGCCACCGGCACGCCCACGCCCTATGGGGCGACTTCGCACGGCCGCAACCACGAGCCGGGCGACCTGCCCGCGCCGATGGACCACCACGCGCTGGCGCGCGGCCTCATCCACCATTTCGCCGATACCCGGGCCGAGATCGGCCATGTCCAGACCGAGGCCGCCGCCGGGCGCCTCTCGGCGGGCGACATGGACCTCGCGGCACGGATGTACGGACGGCTCATGGGCGAGAACCTGTCCCATGAGGTCGGGCATTTCCTCGCCAATACCTTCGTCGCCCACACCGGCGGCGGGCTGATGCAGACCGGGCGCGACCGCACCACCCGCGAGCGCACCGGCATGACCGTGCAGGCCGCCGCGCCGGTGATCACCGACCACGGACGCAACACGATCAACGAACTGCCGGCGGACGTGCTCCACACCTTCGAGGAATTCCTGCCGATCGACCCGCCGATCGACCAGGCGACCTTCACCGCGCGGGGGCGGGTCGGGACCTTCTCGCGCGCCCAGGGACGGCAGGGGGGCTGGGTCAACCGCGTGCCCGCCAGGCCGTTCGAGGACGAGACCATCCACCTGCCCGGCGCCACCGTGCTCTCGGGCTGGGAGGCGCAGGCCTTCATCTTCGCCATCGAGGCCGCGTTCCGCAGCCTGCTCTCGGCCAATCCCGCCTTCGTCTTCGTCGCGCCCTTCGTGCGCGTCGGCACGATCCTCGACGCCTGCGACCGCTACGGCGTGACCCTCGCCGTCGGAATCGCCGGGAGCGGCGCGCTCGGCGCGGGAGCTGGCGCCGGCGGCGGCGTCGTCTTTGCACCGGGCCGGCGGATCGGCTTCTACGGCTCGGGCGCCGGCATCGTCGGATCGGTCTATTCCATCGGCGGCACGATCCAGATCACGCTGATCGACGGCGGCCCCGAGCTCATGTCCGGCACGGGCTACATGCTCGGGGTCTCGATCGGCACGATCGGATGGTTCGACGCCGGCGCGGTCGACGTGCCGGTCGCCGCCTATCGGGTCTACGACGGCGCGAAGAACCCCATCGGCTACAGTTTCGAGATCGGGGTGAGCGCGGGCCTGCCGATCATCAGCCTCATCGAGGCCTACGGCCAGGTCAGCGAGACCGCCACCACCTTCGCGCACGGGCGCGCCCGGGGACGCGCCTTCTCGGCGGCAGCGGCCGCACCCTCGGAAGCCTACGAGGCGGCGGTGAACGAAGCCATGGCCGCGGGCGCGAGCCGGGAGGAGGCGGAAGCCTTCCTGTCGCAGCTTTTCGGCTAGCGGCTTCGCCCGCGGAGGCGGGCGGCGGAGCGCAGGCGCTCGCCGCCCCCGCAGGTGCCGAAGCCGGCCCCGACGGCAATCGCCTCGTGCTCGACGTCGTGCGGAACCTCCGCGCGCCGGAGGGATTGCTGCAGCTGCCGCATATGGAGAGCGGTGGCGAGACCTTCGATGTCGAGATTCCGGAAGGGCTGCGCCTCTCGCTCGTCGATCTCGCGCTGACCGAGGCCGTGCCGCTCGCCGGCGCCGAGGTGGAGAACCGCCCCGCCCCGGGCGCCACCGGGCGGGTCTCGCTCCGCGTGCGGTGGAGCTACCCGGTACCCATGGGCCAGGTCGCCTTCCGGCTGCGGGTCTATGCCTCGCCCGAGGGCAAGCCGCCGCCGGTCCGGGTCTCCGTCACCGATCCGGGCAGCGACAAGCGGATGCGCGCGCTCTTCGAGCAGGACGGCCCGGTGGATCTCGCGATCTCCGGCCCGCTCGCCGAGCAGTTCCACGACCAGGTGCTCGCACGCGGCGGCGAGATCGCCCCGCTCGCCCGGCCGTCGGTGACGGGGGTCGACGACGCCACGGTCATCGCCATCGTCGCCGTTTCCATCGCGGTGATCGCCGCCACCTGCATCGCGCTCGGCCTCGCCACCTTCGGCGCCGTGCTCTTCTTCGCGATGTCGAAGGGCTACAATATCGACGATGCGGGCTACAAGGTCGCGGTGGGCGAGGGCGAGACGCGCCAGGAACACGAGATGGTCTTCAACATCCGCCAGCCCGGCACGTGAGCCGGCACGCCGGCCCAGGCATCGGCGGTCGCGTCATATTTCGTTGCGAGCGCGCCGACTGAACGACGCGCAGCGCAGCCACGCTCCCAACCCCCGCGCCGGCCGGGCAGGCCCCGAATTTGGTCCGGTGGGGGATCCCATGTAGGATCGTCGATGCGCCGCGAGGCTGCGGCCGGGATTCGGGGGACATCATGGCGGGAAACGTCGGGGATCCGTTCGGCCTGGGCGCGCTGAACGCGTTGTTCGAGAACGTGGTCGACCAGGTGCAGGACGGCCTGGCCGAGGGGCTCGACGCATTGCACGACCTGCTCGACGCCGCCGATGGCGATGATTTCGATGTGGCGAACGATGCGGTCATCCTGCTGCTCGGGGCCGCCGAGGCGGCGGGCGACGTCGCCGACGATCTCATCGGCGAGATCATCGGCGCCTGGACCGAGACCTTCGGCCATGGCGTCGAGGCCTTGTCGGACCTCGTCCGCCGCCTGTTCGAGCAGTTCGCACCGATCCCCGATCTCTTCCGCCGGGTCCTGGGTGCGCTGCTGGCCGGGATCGAGGATTTCGCCTCCTTCTTCCGCGACCTCTGCCAGCATGTGATCGGTGCGGCGACGGACTTCCGCGATGCCGTCGGGACTGTGCTGCTGCCCGTCTTCGCGGCGGGCGGGGCCCTCTTCGGTGCCGGCGCGGCGGCGGCGGCGATCTGGCTCGTCCTTGGCTCTGATGCGCCCGTCCTCTCCACGCGGGCCACGGCGCTCGATCTCGGCTTGCCGGCGCCGGGGCTCCCGGCCTGGACGGAGACCGCTCTGCACTCGCCCGCCTTTAACCTGCCCAAGCGCGTCTGGCTCGTAGCGGCGCTGCTCGAGGCGCTCCGCCAGGCCGGCGGCTTCGCGGAGACCGCGGGCGCCGCGCCCACCGGCAACGGATTCCTCGACCTGGCGCTCGGCCCGGTGGTGGCGCATTTCGGCGCGATCACGACCGAATACATCGCGGATGCGGCCGCCTTCGCCGAAGCCCTGGTCGAGAAGCTGATCCTCGGCGCCGAGAACGACGCGACGCTCGAGTGGCTGCTCCTGCAGGTGGCGCGGTTCACCCCGGTCGGGCTCTTCCTCCTGGTGGTCGCGACCGGGGTCAAGCTGCTCACGAGCCCGGCGCCCTGGCTGAACCTTCTCTTCAACCCGATCGAGGACGACCCGAACCTGGCGGTGCTGCGCCTGCCCCGACCCACCGCGACGCGGAAATACGTCATCTTCTCCGACGTGCATCGCGACGAGCGGGACGCGGCGCGCCCGCCGTTCCAGTTCGGCTCGATCGACCATTTCCTGACCAACCGGACCACCTATCTGGAACTGCTGCGGCACCATGCCGCAGCGGGCTACGTCATCCTCGAGGCCGGCGACTGCGAGGAGCTCTGGTTGCACCGGGACTTCAGCCTCACCCCCGCAGAGAAGCTCGCGGAGATCATCGCGACCAATTCCGAGATCTACGAACTCCTGCGCGACCTCCATGCGGAGGGGCGCTACTTCCGGATCTTCGGCAATCACGACAGCTACGTCCGCGACCCGGAGGTCTTCGAGGTGCTGCGGCGCGCGATGGAGAGCGACGGCGGGCCGCCGTTCCGGATCTTCGATTTCCTCGTGATCGAGGGCGTGAAGACCATGCACGATGTGCCGGTCTTCCTCGGCCTCGACAGCGAGCCCAATGCCGAGCGCAAGCCGCTCCTGGTCACCCACGGCCACCAGTGGGATTTCTGGAACTGCGACGCCAACAACATCCTGGGCAAGATCATCGTCAGCGCGGTGGTCACGCCGCTTGACATGCTCGACGACCCCTTGCGGGACATCGCCGGCATCGCCTGCTTCGGCACGCCGCTCGTGAACTTCAAGCAGATCCTGGGCGACCTGCCGGTCTTCAGCAGCTGGCAGTCCTACGAGCCGGCCGTCGTCAGGCTCGACCGCATCCAGCACATGGAGGACACCGACCGCTTCTTCGTCGACGACATCCAGTATTCCGAGAGCCTGGCGGCGCTGATGGGCCTGATGATCCCGGTGGCGGCCGGCCCGGGCGACAGCTGTGCGCTCGACCTGGGCAGCGGCTGCCTGCTCAATCTGATGAGCATCGGCCACACCCACAACCCGCAGAACATGCCCTATTTCGACCTCGGCGACCTGCCGGTCGCGAAGGACGTCGCCGACAGCATCGAGGTGGCCATTTCGGCGGCGACCCAGGGCCTGCTGAACCCGCAGGTCGGGCTTGTGCGCAGCAACTACATCAACAGCGGCGTCTGCGGCTGGTACGACGAGAGCTTCTGGGCCGTCGACCTCGGCGACCAGAGCCACGGCACCGGGCAGCCGAAGCTCGTCAACTGGACCTACAACACCCGGCCCGACCGGCCGAACCAGATGGACTGGGAGCTGCCGCACCTCCCCCGCGATGGCGGACCGACCCCCGGCGACCTGCTCGACGCCCGGCTTCGGGAGCTCATCGCGGCGGGGCTCGGCATGCTCGAGGGGCAGGTCGCACGCGGGCGGGACGCGCTCGCCAGCCTGCCGGTCGGTACGCTCTTCGCCGATGCGGCGCGGGGCTGGAGCCCGACCGACCTCGACATCGACCTCGCGGCCCCGGGTCGCGCGCGGGACAGGCTGCTGCTCCAAATCGCACTGGCGCTCCTCCCCGGCAGGCGTGGCGGCTTTGAGGTGCGGTTGCGCCTGCCGAAGACGCTGCGGGCTGAGCTCGCGCGCCTCTCCAGGCGGCCCCTGCCCGGCGCGGGCCGTTCCGCGCGGCGGCAGCTGATCGCCGCCATCGCGACGCTGGCGGTGACGCGTGGGGTCGCCGTAGCCGGCCTGCGGGGCGGTCTCGGCGGCCCGGAGGGCGAGGCGCTCGGGCTGATGCTCCTGCTCGCGCAGCTGGCCGAGGCCCGGACCGACCGGCTTTCGGCGCAGATCGCGCTGCGCGACGGCGATCTGGTCTGCAGCCTCGCCTTCGGCGCGGCGGAACCGGGGCCGCGGCCGCGCGCGATCGCCAAGCGCGAGGCCGCAGAGGCCCGCGGGTTCCGGGTTCGCGCCTATCTCAAGGGCGCAGGAACGCCGCTGTCGGGCTGGACCGTGCGGCTGGAACGCACGGCGGGGCGCAGCACCCAAGTGCTCGCCAGCGCCCGCACCGATGCCAGGGGCGAGGCGATGCTGCTCGGCGTCACCGCGGAGCGCGGCCGCATTCGCATCGGCACCCGCGAAACCGACAGGCCGGAGGTTGCGCTCTACCCTCCCGCCCGCGGGGTACGCCGCCCGAAGGCCGCGGTGCGCAGCCCGCTCGACCCGGGCTCGGGCGCGAGGCGCCTTTCGCTGCCAGTCACCTTCGCGGAACTGGTTGCGAGCGGCTTCTACGGCGGATCGAAGCTGCGCAGCCCGTCCCAGAAGCTCGCCGAGGAATGCGGCCGCTGGCACAAGCGCCTCGCCGACAAGCGCGATCCCCACGCCAAGGCGGATCTCTGCCTTCAGGATCTGATCCTCGCGACGATCGGCGCCATCCACGACCCCAAGACCCCCTTCGAGAAGGCGGCGGCGAAGGCGGCGAAGAACAGGCTCGGCGATACGAGCGCCTTCGAGAAGGTCGCCGAGCACGCACGCAAGGCGCGCCAGTCGCTGAAGGAATGCCTCGGCGAAGGCTATGTCGAATGCGACGGACGCGGCCCGGTCAAGGATCTCGGCCGGCGCATCCTCACCGGGGATGCCCGCTTCGAGAGCCTGGCGAAGTTCTTCGGAAACCCGACCCCGGATCCGCTGAGCGAGCTTCTCTCGCCGAAGCCAGGCCTGGGCTTCCCGTCGATGGGGTTCAGCCTCGACAAGATCTGCCTCGACAGGATGGACAACGGGTTGCTGCCGCCGGATCTGGCCGCCGAGATGCAGACGATCCTGGAGGGCGGCATCCTCGCGCCCCCGAGCGTCAACCAGCTGCATGTCTGGGATCCCGTGCTCGGTTCCGGCCAGATCGCGCGCATCGCCGAGGTTGAGGCCAAGCGGGTGACCCTGCGCACGCTCGGGGTCGCGGAGGGGACCGCGACCCTAGACGAGCGCGTGCTAGACATGGACGTGGAACTCGACGACCCGAGCTGCCTCGTGCTCGAGCCAGACGCCACCAACCGGCAGGCGCTCGTCGTCGACGTTCAGCCGGGGCAGACGGTGGTGCTCTTCGGCTCGGGCTTCGTCAGCGCGACGGCAAGGGTGAGCGCGAGCTTCCGTCCCTGGGCGGCCGGGACGGACGAGGGCCGGCTGGTGCCGACCGGCGCGGTGCTGCCCGCGGCGGGCTTCGACGATCTGGTGGTCCCTGTCTTCGGCGAGCGCCTGCCCATCGGTCCAACCGATACGCCCGAGAGTTACAACGGCGACACGCTCGGCTTCCACTGGCCGGAGGCGGCCGCGCAGCCGGGGCTCTACCGCCTGCGCGTCAGCTTCCGCAACGAGAGCGCCCGGCCGACCGAGGTGGTGCAGCAGACCGACTGCAGCCTCGATGTCGACCGCGGGGAGGTGGTCACCCGGGACCTGCTCTTCGCGGTGCTGCCCGCGCCGCAATCGCCCGCCATCCGCATCACCGCAAGCGACGTCGAATGCCTCAACCTCACCAATCCGGAGGGCTTCCTCGGCATCCCCTGGCCCGACGACCTCTATCTCGCCGGCACCGGCAGCCGCCTTCGCATCACCATTCCCGACGACGGCTCCGATCCCTTCGGGGAACTGCTCGGCACGCTCTTCGACGACGACGGCTTCCTCCTGTTCTGGCCCGGGACTTGGTCGCCCGACATGAAGCTCTTCCCCGAGGAGACGGGCTTCGCCCAATTGGGCCTCCTCGAAAGCGCCACCGCGCAGTACGTGCTCTTCGAGGTGGAGGGCGTCTACGACAAGGTGGTGATCGGCACCCTGCTCGGCTTGGCGGTCATCGTGGCCACGCTTCTCGCCGCCGCGGTCGTGGTCGCGCTCTTCGTGATCCTCGTCTTCGTCATCCTGGACCCCACCCAGATCAGCAAGGCCGTGGCCGGCGCGCTCGCGGCGGTGCTGGCGGCCGCCCTGGCCTTCGTTTTCGGCCCGATGTTCACGGCGCTGTCGAGCGCGGTGGCGATGATCGTCGCGGCGACGGACGGTCAGGACGTGATTGGGCAGGGAACGGTCGGGGTGGACGGGCACAAGCTCCTGTTCGAGCTCGCCGAGGCGCGGTTCCACCGCGTGCTGGCGGCGGGCACCGACCTCTCCGCCGCGCCCCCCTCGGTGGCGAGCCTCGGGCAAACCTTCGAGAATTCGGCGCTCGGCGGCGAATACGAGGTGACCCTGGCGATCGACGAGGCGGATTAGCACGGCCACGGATCGACCGCCGCCGCAGGCCGGAACCGCCGTTGCCGGATATGGAATTCGGCGCGCCTGATTGTTTTTAGACGAGGAATCGTGTAATAATTAATCGTTCCACGATGCGGATGTCATGGGGGTCGATATGCATACGACACACCATCTTGGCGCAGACTTGGGAGCCAAGTTCTTCTACAACGTCACCGAATTGTCTGACGAAGCCAAATTACTATCCAAAGCGATGGGCAAGTACAATCTGCGTGCACAGCCGGATCGCAGCCAGCTGTTTTCGGTCTATAGCCCGGACAGCAAGGCCGCCATCGCCATCTCCATTACGCCGTTCAGCGGCGAGGACCGAAGTGTCGAGGGCGGTCTCAGCGTATCGGAGGGGGGGCATGCCCAGGCCGTCATCGTGCGGCTGAAGGGCACGGTGATCACGGGGTTCATCCACCTGACCGCGACCAATGGCGAATTGCTGGAATCCGAGCACGGGATCGACGAGCTGCGCGGATCCGGCGATCAGGTCGACATGGTGGTCCGGGACCGCCACATCCAGGCGATCGCCGAACGCGTGGGCAAGGTGAAATCGGCGCGTCCGCTGATCGAGATCGAGCCCGCGCAGGTCCGGTCGATGGCGAGCGTGTCCTACAACCGCCTGCTCGGCGACGATTTCTCCCGTTCGGTGCATTCCGGCAAGGAGATCGAGGAGCTGCAGTCCAACACCAGCATCGTGTCGGAGATCGGGCTCTTCGTGCTGTTCAGGACCGACGGATCCTCGTGCTGCAGTTGCAGCTGCTCCTGCTGGGGCAGTTCGAGTTGCAGCAGCAGTTACGTCAAGTAGTGACCGACCGTCACTGACCTCGGGACGTCCCGGCCGGGCTGCGCAAGCCCAGCCGCACCACGCGGGCGGCATGCATCATGACGGATGAGCGGCTGAAGATCGCCGACAGGATCACGCCGATCCCCGACGGACCGGACCGGGTGCATCTGCATTCCTGGACCCAGTCGCTGGCGCTGGTCGGGCGTGCCGACCGGATCTTCCAGGCGCTGATCCCGCTCCTCGACGGCGGGCGGACGGGAGCCGAGATCGTCGCGGCGCTGGAGCGCTACGGACGGGACGAGGTGGCGGCGGTGCTGGACGACCTGATGAAGGCCGGGATCGTTGAGCCGTGCGATCCGGCGCAATCGCGCCGAAGCGCGGGCGAGCGCGCGCAGGTCGCCTTCTTCTCGCAATTCGCCCTGCCCGCCGAGCTTGCCGAGGCGGCCACGCCGCGGGGACTGGCCCGCAGCGGCGCGGAATACCAGCAGCGCCTCGCGGAGGCCCGCATCGCGGTCTTCGGCGCCGGACGGATCGGCGCGCGGCTGGCGGAGGGCCTCGCGGTCTCGGGCGCGGGGCATCTGACCGTGATCGACGCGGCGCCGGTCGGCGCCGAGGACCTCGGCGGCGAGGCGTCCTTCGGCGAGGCGGACCTCGGGATGCCGCGGGTCGAGGCGCTGAAGCGCCGATGCGCCGCCGCCGTCCCCGGCATGACGTTCCGCGGGATCGCCGAGGCGCCGGGCGAGGCGGCGCTGGAGGCGGTGCTCGCGGCCAGCAGCTTCGCAGTGCTCTGCCCCGACGCCCACGATCCGGGCCTCTTCGAGCGGGTCAACCGCGTGGCGCTGAAGCACGGCCTGCCCTGGACGAGCGCCCGCAGCCTCGGGCTCGAATTCCGGATCGGCCCGACGATCCTGCCGGGGGAGACGCCCTGCTACGAATGCTTCCGGCTCCGCATCGCCAGCAACGCGCCGAGCGAGAGCGCTCACAGGCTGATCGAGGATTTCCAGCGAGGCGCGGCCCTGAAGCCAGTGGCGCTGGCGGTCACGCCGGGGGTGGACCTCCTGCTGCTCGAGGTGGTCAAGGCGATCACCTGGTTCGCGGCGCCGTCCTGCTACGGCCATCTCTATACGCTCGACCTGATGACCATGGAGGGCCGGCGCCATCCGGTCCTGAAGATCCCGCGCTGCCCGGCCTGCGGCCGACCGGCGAGCGGCCGGCCGACGATCCATGCCTGGCAGCAGGCGCGGCCGGAGCCGGGGGGATGAACGCGGCGATGCCGGCGCTCGCCGCCGACAGCCTGACCGGGCTGGTGCGCTGGGTGATCGACATTCCCGTGGAGCCGGGGGAGCCGCGGATCTTCAACGCCTCGGTCAAGATGGCCGACACCACCCGCTACAGCCCGCATCCCTGCTACGACAACAACGGCGGCTCCGGGCTGACCGAGGCCGCGGCCCGCGGCGCGGCCATCGGCGAGGGGCTCGAGCGCTACTGCGCCTCGCAATTCGCGCCGGATGACCTCGTCTTCGGCACCGCCGAGGCGCTGTCGCGAGACCATGCCCTCTTCGAGCCGGGCTCCTTCGCGATGTTCCACCCCGACCAGCCGGGCGACTTCACCCCGGCGGGTCGCGACACGCTGCTCGGGTGGGCCTGGGCCTGGGCGCCGATCGCGGCGCACCCGGTGCTGGTCCCGGCCTCGATGGTCTACATGCCGTATTTTCCCTGCCGCGCCGACCTCGGGGAACGGCCCGCAGGACCCTCCATGTCGACCGGGCTCGCCTGCGCCCGCGATCTCGATACCGCGCTCTTGAAGGGCATCTGGGAATGCGTCGAGCGCGATGCCTTCATGATCACCTGGATGAACCGGCTGCCGGTTCCGCGCGTCGACATCGACTCGCATCCGGCGCTCGCCCGACTCCACGCGGAGCGGCTGCGGCGCGACGGTCTGCGCTACCTGCTGTTCCGGACGACGCTCGACCTGCCGATCGCCTCGTTCCTCTGCCTGCTGGTGGACGAGCGCCGGTCGCCGCCGATGATCTCGGCGGGCGGGGCGGCCGGGCTCGATCCGGTCGCCGCCGCGGCGAAGGCGATGACCGAGGCGGTGCAGACCCGGGAATGGGCGAAGTTCCTCGGCCGGAACGGCGCCCGCTTCGCCTTCGCGGAGGACTTCTCCGACATCCGCGACTTCGAGGATCATGTGGCACTCTATGCCTATGGCGACCTCGGCCATGCGATCCGGTTCCTGCTCGACGGGGATCGCGCAACCGTGGGCGACGGCTGGAAAAGCCGTGGCACCGGGAATGCGCGGCAGGACCTGCGGATCACCCTCGACATCCTGCGCGACGCGGGCCTCCGGATCGCCGCGCTCGACCTGACCGTTCCGGACGTCGAGGCCGCCGGTCTCAGGGTGGCGCGCGCGGTGATGCCGGATCTCCAGCCGCTCGACGCCGATTACCGGCACCGCTTCCTCGGCGGCACCAGGCTCTACGAGGTGCCCGTGCGTCTCGGTTATCGCGAGCGCCCGCCCCGGCTGGACGAACTCAATCCCTATCCCCATCCGTTTCCCTGAGGATCGGAGGCCCCATGGCACCGCCGGACGACGTCGCGCAGGAGGGTCAGCCGCTCCGGCTGTCCGAACTCTTCCACGAGAACAGCAAGCAGCGCCGCAACGACCTCGAGTTCAACCGGCGCATCTACATGGTCAACAACAATCCCGACTTCCACGTCCTGATGGCCCATACGTTCAAGCATTATCCGGGGGCGGCGACCATCGCCCTGCCCGAGGCGCGGCCGAGGACCGCCGCCGCGGGGCCGGCGGCGCTTCTCGGCGCGCGGCGCTCGGTCCGCCGCTTCGACGCGCGGCCGCTGGCGCTGGAAGACGCCGCGGCGCTGCTCCATCTCTGCGCCGGCCTGACTGGCAGCCTCGAGGACGGGCCGGTCGCGCAGCCGGTCCGCGCGGCGCCATCGGCCGGCGCGCTCTTTCCGATCGAGACCTACCTCGCCGTCTCGCGGGTCCAGGGGGTGGAAGCCGGGGTCTATCACTACCGGGTCGACCGGCATGTGCTGGAGCGCGTCTCGTCCCGCGCGCCCGGACCGGCGCTGGCGGAGGCGACCTTCGACGCCAAGCTCTTCGGCCAGGCCGCCGCGGTGCTGATCTTCGCCGGGGCCTTCGGCCGCTCTTATTTCAAGTATGGCGAGCGCGGCTACCGCTTCGCCCTGATCGAGGCCGGGCATATCTGCCAGAACGCACTGCTCGCCGCCGCCGCGCTGGGGCTCGGCGCCATCCCGGTCGGCGGCTTCGTCGACGACGAGGTGAACGCGCTGCTCGACCTGGACGGTGTGGACGAGGCGGCGCTCTACATGGCGGCGGTCGGACATCCGAGGACGGAGGAGGTTGAGCCCGAAAGCGCCGAGGCCGCGGCGACGCGCTTCCTGCGCGCGCTTGCGGAAAACACCGGCGGCTGACGGCGGGGCGCGCGAGGGCTCAGGGCCGGCCGAAGACGTTCTCCCGCAGATAGCGGTAGTGGTTCGGCAGCCGGCGCTCCTGCTCGGCGAGCTGCTCCGCCTTGCGGGCGCGGATCATCCGTGCAGCGGTCTGCAGCTTGTCCGGGACCGGCGCCGCCTCGAAATTGAAACCCATGCCGAGCAGCACCGCGAACCAGCTGATGTCGCGGAACATGAAGACCTCATTCGTGCCGCGCGTCGCACCGGTGGGCAGCAGCCGGCGGAAGACCTCGAGCCGTGCCGCCAGCGCCTCGGGCACATGGGTGCTCTCGGCCACCGCGCGCCAGAAAGCCGAATCCCGGCGCCGGGTCAGGCAATAATGCACGATGATGAAATGCAGGATGTCCTCGTAGAACTTGGTCATGTGGGCGTTGTAGCGCGCCACCGTCCGCGCATCGTAGACCCGGGCGTCCAGCATGGATCCCGCCAGCTCGATCCCGGTCTGGGTGATCGCTAGACCGGTGGATTCGAGCGGTTCGATGAAGCCACCGGCGAGGCCGATAGCGATGCAGTTGCCGGCCCAGCTCCGGTCGAGCTTGCCGGTCTCGAACCGCACCTTGTGCACCGGGCCGACGTCGCGATCGCCGAGGCGCCAGTAGGCGCGCAGTTCACGCTCGGCCTCCTCCTCGCTCAGGAAGGCGCTGGAATAGACATAGCCCGAGCTCATCCGGCCGTAGAGCGGGATCGACCATATCCAGCCGGCCGACCGCGCCGCGGCCCGCACGTAGGGATGCAGCGCGGCTTCCTTGGCCGCGCCCTCGGGATGCTTCATCCGGATCACCACGGCGCGGTCGCAGAAGAGCGAGCGGGCATAGGAGTCGAAGCGGTTCTCGGGCGCCGCGGCGCGCATCAGCACGCGCCGGAACCCAGTGCAGTCGAGGAAGAGATCGGCGGCCACGCGCCGCCCGCCGTCGAGCACCACGGCCTCGAGATCGCCCTCGGCATCGCGCTCGACCGCCTGAACCGTGCCGATCACGCGCTCGACCCCGGGCGCGGCCTTGCGCAGGAACTCCCCCAGCAGGCCGGCGTCGATGTGATAGGCTACTTCGCGGAAGGCCGGCGCCCGGTTGCCGAGCGCGTTCAGCCGGAACGAGGGGAAGAACGCCTCGGCGAAGGATTGCCGCGTCCGGAACGCCGGATCGCCGGCCCGGTGCCAGTTGAGCCAGCAATGCCCGGCGTGAATGCCGACATCGACGTAGTCGAGGTATTCGAAGGGATGCCAATAGGCCTCGCCCTGCGCGCGCCAGTCCTCGAAAAGGATCCCGGTCTTGTAGGTGGCATCGCAAAGCTTCATCCAGGCCTGCGGGTCCGGGAAGCCGAGCCGGTCCATGAAGAGGGTCAGGAGCGGCACGGTCGCCTCGCCGACGCCGATGACCGGGATCGTGTCGGATTCGATCACCGATACCTTTAGGTCGGGAAACAGCCGCCCGAAATGCGCCGCGGCCATCCAACCCGACGAGCCCCCTCCGACGATGGCGATGGATCCGACGCGGCGCATATACCGTCTCCGTTCCCCACGACCGTAGCCGACTTCCGCCTTCGGTCAAAGGCTGTCCCGTCGGGATGGCGCCGCCGACAGAGCCTGCGCTGGTGGCCCAGGTGTTCAGTGCCGGCAAGTGGTGGATCGGGTCGACGATCAACGGTCCGGCTCTGAAGTCCGGACTTTGCGGATGTTTTCGCATGGTTTGGGCCGCCGAGCGTCTTCTGGCTTGGAACTCACACCCGATGGACTACGGTTGCGGCGATATGGACGCTGGCGGCGCAGGTTGTTTCGGGCTTGCGGTATGTCCGGTCCACCGGGCGCTGGTCTTCGAACCTCGACACCCCTCGCGGCTCGTTCGGCAAGTGCGGCTGGAGCCGGGCATGCTGCGCCTCGGCGAACCGCAATGGTGGGTTGGCATGCATTGCTCTGAGCATCCGGGCGGTTGAGAAGCGACTCACCCAGCCTGGGAATCCACGTTGCAGATCCCAGACCTGGAGCATCTCACTCCTTTGGTCGTCCGATGCGAGCGGAAGAGGTACAATCCCTATTTGTGCACAATTCACGTTCGGGGCTCGGCCCGCGCGAGCGGGACGGCAAAAAACGTCCGGATCTCAGATTCTTGACTGAATCCCGTCAATCGCTATTGTCCACACCGCGAGAGACGATGATTGCGAATGGCCGCTCGGCATGCGCTCGGGGAATTAGCCTCGCATAGGCCGAATACGTCGGCGGAAAGGGTAGCTGACCTGTGGGCGCACATGAAGAACCGATTGAGTCCCGGTCGCCGGACGAACACCTCCCGCCAATCGAGCAGCGCGTCCTGAACGATATCATCAAGGCGATCTACGAGCAGCGGCTTCGCCCCGGGACGAAACTCGGCGAGGAGGCGCTCGCCTCCGCCTTCTCGGTCAGCCGGGCGCGGATCCGGCGCGTCCTCCTGACGCTTTCCCACCAGAAGCTCGTCGACCTGATCCCGAACCGGGGCGCCTTCGTCATCAAGCCCACCGGAAGCGATGCGCGCGACATCTTCAACGCCCGCCGAAGCCTCGAGGATCTCGTGGTCGAACGGGTCGCGGCCCATCCGGAACCGGCCACTATCCGCAGGCTCCGCGCGCATGTCCGGTCCGAGGTCGCGGCGCGGCACAGGGGGCAGCGGCGCGAAGCCATACGCATGGCCGGCGAGTTCCATGTCACGCTGGCGCGCCAGTCGGGCAGCCGGGTGTTCCTGAGCATCCTGGAACCGGTGCTCTCGCAATGTTCCCTCATCGTCAGCATATACGGCGGCGGGCTGATGCCAAGCTGCCCGGTCGAAGAGCACCAGTCGATCGTCGATGCCCTGGCGGAGGGCGATGCGGAGCAAGCCCGCCACCTCATGCGGGAGCACCTGATCCATCTGGAAGGAACATTGCGCCTGGAAGTCGAGGACGAACAGGAACCGGACTTCGCCTCGATCTTCCAATAGGCGCGCCCGGGCCGGTCGTCGCGCCGTCGACGGATCGTTCCGGCAGGCATCCGCCAATCACGACCCGCCCAAGGCTAGACAAGAATACCGCGCCATCGAAGCGTGTTGCGGTAGTGGGCGCGGATCGCAACGACGGCTGCGACCGCGTCGCGGCATGCCAGCGCGTCGATGATGGCGAGGTGCTCCTCCATGGCAGAGACGAGCCGGTCGGGCAGGAACGGCCGGGCATTTCGGATCACGGCCAGACGGTCGCGGTTCGCCCGGTAGACCGCCGCCGCGACCGGGTTGTCCAGACCGGTGGCGAGCGCGTCATGGAGGCTGAGGCCGGTTGCCATGGCGCGTTGGGCCATGGCCGGCTGAACGCCGCTTCGCGCCGCCTCCAGAACCGCGTGATGATCGGCGCGCAGAGTGTCGAGGGGCAAGGCGGCCGAGGTTTCGATCAGCCGCCGGGCGCCCTGCTCCTCGAGGATCGTGCGGAGATCCAGGCAGTTGCGGACGACATCGGGACTGGCCGTCATCACCTGCAGACCGCGCTTCGGCAGGATGGACACGAGTTCGCGGGCTTCCGCGCGCTTGACGGCCTCGCGCGTAGCGGCGAGCGGCAGGTCGAGCAGATCGACGAGTTGCGGCATGGACAGGAACTGCCCGGCGGTCAGCGCGCCCTCCCAGAGCCTGGCGACCAGCCGGGCAAAGGCAAGATCGGCCATCGATTGCTCGCAGTTCGGGACATGCTCGCTCATGGGGGTCTTCCGCAGACCGGCGTGTCGGGGCTCAGCCGGTCGCCGGTAGGTTCGTGGACGAAACACTTGAGTGGATCGCGACAAGTATCCCTCTCACCCCGATAATTTCACCGCCGGCACTGATGTTCTCCTCAACGAACAGTCGCATCTCAGAGCGGCCCCAATACCGGGCGGCCCGGAGGCCGGTCGGGAATTCGTTCCCGACCGGCCCCTCGGATCGGGCCCGGGCCTCAGCCGTAGCTCGCGACCGGAGTTCCGGCGAGCGCTGCCATGTTGAGCAGGCCCCGCACGGTCACCCCGGGCGTCACGATATGGGCGCGGTTGCCCATCCCCATCAGGATCGGGCCGACCTCGAGGCCATCGGCGACGGACTTGAGCAGGTTGCGCGCCGCGCCCGCCGCGTCGGTGTTGGTATAGACCAGCACATTGGCCCGACCCGTCAGGCGTCCGCCGGGGAAAAGCCGCTCGCGGAGCTCGGGGTCGAGCGCCGCATCGGTGTGCATTTCGCCCTCGTATTCGAAGTCCCGCGCCGCGCCGTCGAGAATCGCCAGCGCCTCCTGCGAGACCCGCCCCGACCGGCTGTCGAGATTGCCGAACTGCGAGCCCGAGCAGACCGCCACCTTGGGATCGACCCCGAACCGGCGGACATGGCGGGCGGCAGCAATCACGGTCTCGGCGAGTTGCTGCCCGGTAGGCTCGATGTTGATGTGGGTATCCGCCACGAAGAGCGGTCCCTTGTCGAGAATGATGAGAGAGAGCGCGCCCACTGGATGCAGCTCATCCGTCGAGAGCACCTCGCGGACGTGGCGCAGGTGCCAGACATAGGGGCCCACGGTTCCGCAGATCATGCTGTCGGCCTCGCCCCGGTGCACCATCACCGCGGCGATCGCGGTGGTATTGGTGCGCAGGATCGACTTGGCCTGGTCGGGCGTGACGCCCTTGCGGCGCATGATCTCGAAATAGCTGCCCCAGTAGTCGCGGAAGCGGGTGTCGCTCTCGGGATTGACTAGCTCGAAGTCCTGGTTGGGCCTCAGCGTGATACCCTCGCGCTCCAGCCGCATCTCGATCACCTCGGGGCGGCCGATCAGGATCGGCCGGTCCGTGGTCTCCTCCAGCATGGCCTGGGCGGCGCGCAGCACCCGCGGCTCCTCGCCTTCGGCAAAGACGATCCGGCGCTGGACCTGGCGCGCCGCCTCGAAGACCGGCCGCATGATCAGAGCCGAACGGTAGACCTGGGTCTGCAGGCGCTGCCGGTAGGCGTCGAGGTCGAGCTCGCGCGTGGCCACGCCCGAGTCGATCGCCGCCTTCGCCACGGCGGTGGCGACGGTGGGCAGCAGGCGCGGGTCGAAGGGCTTGGGGATCAGGTAGTCCGGCCCGAAGGTCAGCCGCTCGCCCTGGTAGGCCACGCCCACCTCGGCCGAGGTGGTGGCCCGGGCGAGCTCCGCGATCGCCTCGACGCAGGCGATCTTCATCGCCTCGTTGATCTCGGTCGCGCCGACGTCGAGCGCGCCGCGGAAGATGAACGGGAAGCAGAGGACGTTGTTGACCTGGTTGGGATAATCCGAGCGCCCGGTCGCGATCAGCGCCTTGGGCGAGGCGGCCCGCGCCTCCTCCGGCATGATCTCGGGCGTCGGGTTGGCGAGCGCGAAGATGATCGGCCCCTCGGCCATGCGCGCCACCATCTCGCCGGTCAGAAGGCCCGGGCCGGAGACGCCGAGGAACAGGTCGGCGCCTTCCAGCGCTTCGTCGATGGTCCGGAGCTTGGTCTCGCGGGCGAACTCCGCCTTCTCCGGCGAAAGCCCGGTGCGCTCGGCATGAATGACGCCCTTCGAATCGAGCATCAGGATGTTCTCGGCGCGCGCGCCCATCGCCATCAGCATCTTGAGGCAGGCGATGCCCGCCGCCCCCGCCCCGAGGGCGACGATGCGGATATCCTCGAGGCGCTTGCCGGCGATCCGGAGCGCATTGACCGCCGCCGCCGCGGCGACGATCGCGGTGCCGTGCTGGTCGTCATGGAAGACCGGGATCGACATCCGCTCACGGCAGATCCGCTCGACGATGAAGCAGTCCGGCGCCTTGATGTCCTCGAGGTTCACCGCCCCGAAGGTCGGCGCCAAGCGGCAGACGAGATCGGCCAGGCGCTCGGGGTCGTTCTCGTCCACCTCGATGTCGAAGCAGTCGATGCCGGCGAATTTCTTGAAGAGGACCGCCTTGCCTTCCATCACCGGCTTGGAGGCCTGCGCCCCGATATTGCCGAGGCCGAGCACCGCCGTGCCGTTCGAGATCACCGCGACGAGGTTGCCCTTGGCGGTATAACGCCGCGCATCGTCCGGATCCTTGGCGATCTCGAGGCAGGCCTCGGCGACGCCCGGCGAATAGGCTCGGGAGAGATCGCGTCCGGTGGCCATCGGCTTGGTCGCCCGGATCTCGAGCTTCCCGGGCTTCGGATACTCATGGTAGTCGAGCGCCGCCTGCCGATCTGCAGCCACCTTGGTATTGTTGGACGACATAGATTCCCTCCCCTTTCGTGCCGGCAGAGGACCGGCGCGTTGCTAAAATCATTCGTCGGCGCATCCCGGCGGAACCCCGCATTCAACCGGCTACGCCCCCGCTTCCCCCGGTTCGGCGGCTGGTTCGGCTCGGCCGAGCTGTTGACACAGTAGCGTCCAGTTGTCTACAATCATCTATAATGTTGTAGACACGATCGCGACAATTCGAATAGGCGGCAGCGCGATCTCCCGCGCACGCGGCCCGATGCGCGAAGCTCTCAGACCGTTTGCCGGGCACTGGATCTTGCACTCAAAGATCGGACCTTTCCCGAAGGCACGGATGCTTGCCGAGCAGGAAGCATCATCGGACGCACAGAAGTAAAGATACCTTCCGCCATCCGCAACGATCTCTTTGTCGCGTCGGAGCCGCCCCCCTTTGTCGAGAACGAGGCGCTGCCCGGCACCGGGGCGGATGCGGCGGCCTCCTGGGCCGGCCTCGCGAAGCCAGGCATCGATCCCGCCCTGCTGCTCCTCGCACCGGATCAGCAGGGCGGCGTTTCACGGCCCGAATCCCACGCCAGCGCCACCGTGCGGCTATTACAGCGCTAGAACGCCCCCCTAAATGGCTAAACTGGTCTGTGAGAAATATCGCTTACGTGACTGTCATAGAATGGCTTTTTTGCTCAGATGATCGGATTCCAACCCGAGACCAAATCTTTGGCAGGGACCTGCCCGAGTCCTGATCCCTCGATTTGGGTGAGGCTCCGTCATCCGGATCGATCCCAAGACCGTGCGCCGCAAGCCCGATCAGGGCGACGGCGAGCTGCCCGAGCGGCTGCGGGGTCTGGCGGTGGAACGACGCCGTTTCGGCTGCCGGCGGCACAGGAACCTCCTGAATCGGGAAGGCATCCACATGAACAGAAAGACCCTCTACCTGCTCTATTCCGAGGAGGGGCTGGCCGGGCGGCGCCGCCGCGGCCGCAAGCGAGCCATGGGGACACCGGCGCCTCTAGCGCTGCCGAACGGGCCGAACCAGCGGTGGAGCCTCGACTTCGTCAGCGACGTTCCCGACGGCGACGCGATGGGTGTAGCGGCCGAGATAGGCCAGCACCTGCTCGGGGCCACCGAACGGCGGCTTGGAATAGACCCCCCAGTCGATCCGGCGCAGCGCGGCGCAGTGGGCGGTAAAGGCGCC
>Ga0116151_10001908_pt1 | contig 19478 bp, 13 predicted proteins | sample AD_UKC117_MetaG_FD_89893 | JGI IMG/M metagenome (GOLD analysis project Ga0116151, IMG submission 89893) | Active sludge microbial communities of municipal wastewater-treating anaerobic digesters from Hong Kong - AD_UKC117_MetaG | ecosystem: Engineered > Bioreactor > Anaerobic > Digestate...
CATACAAACTGGTAATAATAGAGTGGGTATCTTATATAAAACATCTTAAACGCGACTATCCCTATCTGTTCTCTGTTGCCATAAGAACAAATCCCTTTAATCCTGATGCAAAAGTCGTTATTGAAGACCTCAGATAATTATCCAAAACAGCCTCTTCACTGGTTTTTGCCCACACATTTTGCGGAATGTCATCCCCCGGAAAATATCCTTTCTTTTCATTAATCTCATCAAAAGAGATTCTGGAAAAGCTGGTACGCTGAGCTATTTTTTTTGACAATGTGGTTTTTCCGGAAAAAGCTGTTCCACACATTAAAAATATAATATTGTCTTTTCTCAATTACTTCTCCATGTTTAAATTAAACCAAACAGAAATTTGATATACTGAATAGTCTTTTTAATAAATTTTTTTTGTAATTCTGTTATTGAAAACATTCAAAAAAAACATATTATATAATTATCAAAACTCTTAACCGGTCAACGAAATTAATAGAAATAAAAAATCACCTAAAATCAGGAGACCTTTATGGAAGACCAGTACCTCAAATATATCGAATTACTCGAACATGCTGTAGCTTCTTTTTATGCCCATACAAAACAAAATCAGTACATGGAAAAAATCCGATCCGTTCTTGAATTTATGGAAACGCATTCGGAAGCTCATGCGGAAATTATTGCATCTGCAGTAACCGAAAATCCCATACCTGTTCTCGATCCGAAACAAGTTTCTAATTTTCAAAACTCAGTCCTAAAAGATGCGGAACAACTAATAAAAAACGAAAGGGATGTAATTATAATTCTCGACAAACTAGCATACAGCGAAGAAGCTCTTGGTGACTTTTATAAATCGATTGCAGGTTCGTTAAAAGAACTATCTTTGCATTATTTAAAAGTTTCAGAAATAATTTCACAAATTGCAGATGATGAATACAACCATCGTGATATTTTATTAAACGATAAGGAAAGACTTAAAAGATAAATACTCCAATAATATGTTGCCATATAATATCAAATATGTTTCCATAACTTATTAAAGATTATGGATTAAACAGAATGAAAAAGAACAAAACCACTCCGCTTATTATCGCTCATAGAGGATATAGTGAAAATTTTGCTGAAAACAGTATCGAAGCCTTTAAACAGGCGCTAAAATACCCTGTACACGGAGTAGAGCTGGATATTCAGAGAAGTTCCGACGGTCACTATTTTATAATACACGATGATAACATTTTTTCAGAAGAGAGTGGTCCTGTTCCAATAGCCAATATAAACAGCAAACAGATAAATAAATTAAGATCCACCAAAAACCCTTTACCTCGGCTGGAGGATTTTCTTAAAAATTATCCAACAGATCGTTTTGTCAATTTTGAGTTAAAATGGAGTATTACGAAAACCGATTTACCTATCATTTATTCAATGATTACAAAAAGGCTGAATCCGCTTCACATTATGATCTCTTCATTTAATCCCGAACTTCTTTTCTTTTTCAAGAAACACAAGCTAACTATAGGTCTTCTAATCGGTGAGCCGCCCGAAACGTTATCACCTGCTTATCTTATAAAATCATATATAAGACTGCGACCAAAATGGATCAATCCACCAGTATTACTTTTTTTCGAAAAAAAGCGATGGCTGTATAAGATACTTTTATCTTTTTTTAAGCCATTTGTAAAATATGCCTTTTATACGGTTAATTCAAAACACGAGTATGATTTGTGCAAAAAATATGCGAATGCAATTTTTACAGACAAAATTGAAGAAGCGCTAAAATGGAAATAAGGTGACCAAAAGCCACCTTATATAAGCACAGATTAAGAGTTTTTACTTGTATTAGATAATGGTTACTTGAAATTTTTTACAATGTATCAAGTTTTTGCTTAATAACATTACTCATCTCATGAATATACGAATAGTCATCAACATCGTCTATCATAAGAACAACTGCCAGATTTTTTTTGGTTTGCAATATCTGTCGATCTTTATTAAATAATGCATACTGCTCAAGTTTCTTTATTTCCCTGTTTGCAGCATCATTATTTTTAAATACGAAAATATAACATACCAAGTCATCTCCAAACGGACGATCTTTGCGTGTAATAATTGAAATATGAATTGCTTTGACTGATTGATAATTACCATCGGGATAAATCTCTTTTGTCAACCTGGTTATGGCACTCTGATCCATTTTCCAAGGATTAGCCTTAAAAATAGTCTTAGCTCCTTCAGGAACTGTACCATAAACAAAACCCGCAGGTAAATCCGTTTCAGCCGGTCTTATTTTTTCAATTACATCTTCTCCAAAAATTCCACTAGCCGGAATACTGAACGAAACCGAAATCACGCATAATAAAATAACTATGGACATAAATACTTTTTTGCTCATAAAGCCCTCTCTTAAAACAGATTCTCATATTTTTCGAATCCGTTTGTTAAAATTCTTTACAAAAACAGGTCTCAACTATTCTTTGCACTCTACAATTAATTCTGTCGGCCACTTTGGCGAAAAGCTTTAAACTTTTTATTGAGACATAATTTTTTACATTGACAGAAAATTCACAAATTAATATTCTCAGGCAATCATTTTCTACTGTATTAATTTAACATATAAAAACGGGCTACGTTATTCTACTGCACCTCCTGCACCCGCATATTGAATTAATACATTGATTTATGATTTTTATACTAAATTATATTCAGGATTTTTTTCAGCCAACTGTTTTGTAAATCACAATGGCATTATTTTATTACATTATTACAATAAACGACTTTACTTTTATGTCGTCTATTCATTATGTTCAAACTTATTATATCAACGATCATTCATAAGGGTACTCGTTGTTAATTCGTACACGGTTTATTATTTTCTATATTAGAGAGGCTACTTCATGAAACCAGATTCTAACGGCATTCGTTATATCATTAAGCGTGACGGCTCTGTTGTGGAGTTCCGCCCCGAAAAAATTACTGAAGCAATTTTTAACGCGGCAAAAGCTGTAGGCGGTTCAAACCACGAGCAAGCTGTTGATATAACAAGAACCACCGTTGATATACTGGGAATAATTTATAAAGACGGCCGCATACCCTCTGTTGAAAACGTTCAGGATCTTGTAGAGAAAATCCTGATAGAGAAAGGACACGCTAAAGTTGCAAAGGCCTATATCCTTTACCGTGAGCAACATCGGAAAATTCGTGCCAACAAGGATTTGCTAAACGAAGGGCTTGAACTCGTAGAACACTACTTGGATCAATCAGACTGGCGCGTTAACGAAAACAGTAACATGAGTTTTTCACTCCAGGGTCTTAATAATCATATCGCTTCTGCTGTAACAGCAAAATACTGGCTCGATCGAATATATCCTCCTGAACTTAGCGATCTTCACAAATCATGTGATATTCACATACACGATCTTGGCCAGCTTTCAGCTTACTGTGTCGGTTGGGATCTTAAAGATCTTCTAGTAAAAGGTTTCGGCGGGGTTAGGGGAAAAATTGAAAGTGCTCCCCCAAAGCATTTCCGAACAGCTTTAGGACAGGTTGTTAATTTCTTTTATACACTTCAAGGCGAATCTGCTGGAGCTCAAGCCTTCGCAAATTTTGACACATATCTTGCACCGTTTATCCGTTATGATGATCTCGATTATAAAAGGGTTAAACAGTGTCTTCAGGAGTTTTTCTTTAACATGAATGTCCCAACACGTGTCGGTTTTCAAACACCGTTCACAAATGTAACTCTTGATCTTACACCTCCTTCGACTGTAGCTGATGATTACGTAATAATCGGCGGACAGATAATGTCCGAGAAGTATTCAGAATTTCAAAACGAAATGGATCTGTTTAACAGGGCTTTTGCTGAATGTCTTGTAGAAGGTGACGCAATGAAACGCATTTTCACCTTCCCGATACCTACTTATAATATTTCAAAAGACTTTGATTGGGATAATGAAAAACTTACTCCACTCTGGGAAATGACAGCGAAATACGGTATTCCTTACTTTGCGAATTTTATTAATTCCGATATGAGCCCTGAAGACGCGCGATCAATGTGCTGCCGCCTAAGATTAGACAACAGAGAATTACGTAGTCGTGGCGGTGGTCTTTTCGGAGCAAATCCTCTAACAGGTAGCATTGGTGTAGTTACTATAAATCTTCCTAGGCTTGCATACAAAAGTAAAACACCAGAAAATTTTTATGTCAGTCTAGCCTCATTAATGGACAAAGCAAAATCTTCTCTAGAGATAAAACGTAAAGTTTTGGAAAACTTCACAAAAGATAATTTATACCCTTATACAAAATTTTACTTGCGCGATATCTTCAAACGTAATAGCCAATACTGGCTAAATCACTTTTCAACAATCGGCTTAGTAGGTATGAACGAAGCCTGTCTTAACCTGATAGGGCAGGATATTTCAACAGACAGTGGTAAACAATTTGCTCTGGATGTTCTCGATTTTATGCGAGATCGAATTCTTAGATATCAGGAAGAAACCGGAAACCTTTACAATCTGGAAGCAACACCTGCTGAAGGTGTAACGTATCGTTTCGCGCGAAAAGATAAAGATGATTATCCAGAAATAATCACATCCGGTGCAAATGACCCTTACTACACGAATTCAGTACATTTGCCTGTAAACCATACAGAAGATATATTTGAAATACTTGATCATCAGGATGATCTACAAGTAAAATTTACAGGTGGAACAGTAGTTCACGCTTTTCTCGGTGAAAACATAGATGATCCAAATATGGCTAAAATGCTTGTCCGAAAAATTGCGGAAAACTACAGATTGCCATATTTTTCACTTACCCCTACGTTTAGCATCTGCCCTGTTCATGGATATATACCGGGCACTCACGAATTTTGTCCCTATGATCATAGTGACGAAGATTTGGAACAATTTGGAATCGAAATCTCAAATGATCAAATAATATCCTTAAAACGAATAAATTAAAAAACTTTAATTCTAACATTATTTAATAAGGTAAGGTAATAAAAAACCTTACCTTATTAAATTAATTTATAAACCCTAATAATAAAAAATTCTATTTATAACAAAATTATAACAGGAGAAGTATATGAAAAAAGAGATCCCAGTAGAAGTTTATTCAAGAGTAGTCGGTTATTATAGACCCGTTTCTCAATGGAATCACGGTAAACGTGAAGAATTTTCCGACCGAAAGGAATGCTCAATGTTAACTATTTCCGGTAAGCTATAAAAATGGTTTTTAATGGTATCCACAAAACATCTCTTGTTAATTATCCGGGCAAAGTTTGTACTGTACTTTTTACCTCGGGATGCAATCTAAAATGCGGATATTGCTACAACGGGGATCTTGTAAACAAAAATCTAGATCTAGAAGAATATTCAGAAGAAGATATCCTGAGCATATTAACAAAACGCAAAAAGCTTATAGATGCGGTAACAATCACCGGAGGTGAGCCTACAATTTACAGGGATTTACCTGACTTTATTAAAAAGGTAAAAACAGAACTTGGTTTTGATATTAAACTGGATACGAATGGTTTTAATCCAGATATGATTTCACAACTATTGTCGGACAATCTTCTGGATATGATTGCTATGGATATTAAAACATCTCCAGAAAAATATCCCGAGCTAACCGGCGTAAAAGCTGATTTTGATATCGTAATAAAAACTCTTAATATTATCAAAGATTCCGGAATATCTTATGAATTACGTACAACAGCTATTCCCGGATATTTTTCACTTGAAGATATCGACAAAATCAAACAACACATTGGCTATGCCAAAAACTACCATTTGCAACAGTTTATTCCTGAAAACACAATGGAAAACTCTTTTGCCGATCTATATCCATTTAAAAAGGAAGAACTGCTTATTTTTCAACAATCTATTCTAGAATTCTGCGATAATTGTTCTATTAGAGGAATATAACCAGTCAAGACTGTAAAACTCCCCGAACTTATGTCGCTTAACTGACGTTTTATTTTCATTCCTTCTTTTTTTTATTGAAAGTTTTTACATCATATTCTAATTTATTCTTTCAGGTATTTTATAATGAAACTTCTAAGAATTGCTTAAGTTTATAGGCTAATGAAATTTTTGCACCTGTTTTAAATGAATTTTTTGTAATACCTGTGGGTTTATTCAATTAAAGAAACCTACAATGGTAAGTTTCTTGATAATTTGTAGCTAATAATATCTTATTTTTTTAATATATGTTGCTTTGTGTTACTAAATTCTCATGCTCTTTATGGTAATCTTCCCGATTTTTACTAGTTTTCGCAGATTCTTTGTGATAGTTAAAAAGTGAAGTTTACCTGGATTGTATATAACAGTGGTTAGTTTTCTAAAAAAAGAAAAAACGAAACGGTCAGAATACTGTTTCATAATTTTAATGGAGGAATTTTATGCGTAATCTTAAAAAAGCATTAACAGCACCGATAGTAATGCTTCTTGTTCTATCCTGCGCTCTGGAAGTGCCTATAAAAAACATGACAAGAGCAAAACTTGCTATCAGTGAGGCAGAAAAATACGATGCTGCAAAGTATTCACGACGTAATCTGGAAGCAGCAAAAGAAAAACTGAAAGAAGCAAACGCCCTTGTTTCTGAAAAAGAGGTCAAACCGGCCAAAGAAAAGGCAGATGAAGCAAGAGATCTTGCTATTGCTGCTCTTAACGCTTCGCTACCTAAAAGAGCAATTACCGAGATAAATGCGGCTAAAGCTGAGTATGCCAAAGCAAACTCTGTTATGGCTTCTGAGTTTGCTAAGCCAGAATACACAAAGGCAACAGAATCTTTAAATGGAGCCATCAAGACCTATAACGCAAAAAAATATATTGAAGCACATGATGAAGCTATTGAAGCTAAAAAACTTTCAACAGAAGCATATACTGCTGCTCTAAAAGAAATTCCTAACCTTAAAAAAGAAATTGCAGAGCTTAAAAAACAAATTGAAGATCTCCGCAAGTTTAAATCTGCTTCCACTGCAACAGGAGAACTTAACAACGCTACCACTGTTTTAAATACTGCTGATAAGTCTCTGGAAGAAAACAAGATTAAAAAAGCTTATACCGAAATCCAGGCAGCTAAAAGAACCATTACTTCAGCAACATCCAAAATGGCTCGTAGCGCAATGGCTATGGCTCAAAAAGAGATAAATGATGCTTCTCGTCTTATGGCAGAAAAATTCGCAGCTACAACTCTTGACAGCGCAAAAAAGGAACTTGAAGCTGCAAAAGCTCATAATTCAAAAGCTGAATTTATGGACTCCACTATCAAAGCAGAAAGTGCTTATGATCTGGCAGCAAAAGCAAAAGCTGACAGTTTGGCTGCAATTCCAGCTCTTAAAACAAAAATTGCGGATTTACGCGATGCACTTAAAGAACATGAACTTCGTAACGGTAAGGAATACGCTCCAGAAGAATTATCAATTATGGCAACAACTCTTACCGCAGCCGAAGGATCTCTAGCAAAAAGCGAAATTAAACCGGCAATTGACAATATAGAAAAAGCTGAAAAAGCTCTTGAAATTGCAAATGCAAAAGGCCATAAATACCTGGTTCTTAAAAAAATTGAAACGGCCGAAGAGACTTTGGCCTCAGTTAAAACCGACGCAAAGATTTCTGCTGAGCATCCTGAAGAAATATCTAAAACCGAAGGAACAATAGCAGAAGCGCTTTCTGCCTACTCTTCCGACGATATTGATGAAGCTGAACGTAAAGCAGACGCAGCTCTCGCGTCTCTTGATGCTCTTATGGTTGCTAAAGATACAGTTGTCGCCGATTCTGATACAGATGACGATGACGCAGCCACAGTAACAACTGACGCGGACGGTTTCCCAAAAGAATATACAGTTATTCTTAAAAAGGATGATCGTGACTGCCTGTGGAAAATTGCATGGCGTTTTTATAAACGCGCCGACCTTTGGCCTTTAATCTACTCTGCAAACAGAGACAAGATTAAAGATCCGGATCTTATCTTTCCAGGTCAAAAATTTGTTATTCCATCTGCTAAAAGTAAAAAAGATGGTGACAAGACAGGCTCATCATCTAGTAGTGAGATATCAACTTCTCCTGATAGAAGATAGTATATCGGTAAATTATGAATAATTCTTTCTTAAGGAGACTAACTAAGGTTTGTCTCCTTTTTTTTATACTACTTGAAGCTAATTATATTTCAGCAAGAGATATCAATCTTGATGAGATATATATTAATCCTGACTCTATTTCTTATCAAAAACTGATTAATCTTAAATTTAACGCTTACAGAATTGCAAATGCCACAACGATAGATAAAAACATAATTTTTGCCGGTTGGTCTTCTGGAAAAAGGCTTGTTTATGTTAAAGAATTCAAAAAATCTAATGTAAACTATATTTACGAATATTATCCAACTTCACGTATTCGCAGAAGGCTACACAGAATAAATGGAGCAATTATTTACTATAAACTTTCTCAAAATGGTCATTTTCTATTTTTAAAGAATTTATTAATCAACGGAGATAAAATTAGAAATGAATTACTTATCGTTAACCTTCGTAAAAATACAATTCACACACGCCCTTCAAATACTGTTTTAACCGATTTTACTGTTTCTCACTATGGAGATTCAATCTATTATGAGACCAATAGAGGTATTTGCCAATATTTTCCTGATGAAAGACGTGAAAAGTTACTTTATCCTAAAGATTTATATTCTCATCTTTTCTCTTCAGATTACAACACTCTTGTTTATATCTCACCCATGGATGACAAGGTTCTTTTTCTAAATGGTGGGGGGTCAAACTATAAAGCATATATATATCACAAAAATATATTTTCCAGAGTTAAAGGGATAACTTCTGCCCGTGAAGTTGCATGGATTGATAATAACCATTTTACATATCGAAGCGGATATATGGGAAACTATAGTGTTTATGTTTTTAATACAATAACCAAAACCAGGTTTAATTTGGTAAAAAGATCTCTAAATACAAATATTACTCAAACCCCATATGACAACTATATAACCTTTTTACAAGATGGTATAATTAGCTACTATTACAAAACCAACAACATGCTCCGCTTTATTCCGGTAGAAGGCGAAGATACTCTTTTTTCACCAGCTGGTAACTACTTTCTAACCCTATATAATAATCATCTATTTTTAACAAATTTATCGGCTATTTCTAAAAATAAGCGCCGGCTTAACGACAATGCCAGAGATATTTTAAATCAATACAAAATAATTCAAGCTGATCATTCTGTTCAACAAAATAGCTATAGCTCTAATTATTTAAGAAAAAAAATTGAAATATATATTAAAATAATGGATTAAAAAATGCAGGAAACCATTCAAAATCTTTTCGCGAATAACCCTTATTTTGCTTTTGCAGGTTTTGTTGCCCTTGTTGCTATTTGCCTATATATAATAAAAAAACTTAAAAACATTATTTTTGGGATTATTATTTCCATAATAATCTTAACGGTTTATCTTTATAGAATTGATGTTATATCATCTGATACAATTATGGCCATTTTAAAAATCAGATCTACCGAAGATGCAAAAATGTTGTATCGCAATTTTATGGACACTCAAAGTGAAAAGATAAAAAATGAAGCGAAAAAACGAATAATCGAATCTCTTGAAGAAGATTTATCAAAAGAATCCCCTTCTAAACCTGAAGATAAGCCAACCGATAAATAAGCAAATGTCTAAACGAAAAGAAATTCTGACAAAAAGATTGATAATTGATGGCTTTAATCTTATTTATAAATTTGATCATCTACACGCACTTATGCGTCGGTCTGAATTGAAAACGGCCATGGACGGATTAATCGGGATTCTAAAAAAATACCAAAAAAAAACCGATAAAAAAATACATGTTTTCTTTGATGGAAAAAAAGAAGAGGGAGTTAATATACAAAATGAAACAAGGGGAAAAATAAAGATAACCTTCTCAATAGACAAAACAGCGGATAATCTGATAATGATTTTTATAAAAAGAAGTCAAAGTCCTGGAGACTTTACCGTCATCAGTTCTGATAAACAAATTATTAGTTATGTTCAACGTCATAAAGCTCATATTCTTTTAAGCGAAAATTTTGAAACAATAATAAATGAAACCCTGACACCCTCACCCATTTCTTCCACTATCGATGATGAAGCAAAACCTGAACCTGTACTATCTGATGAGGAACTTAGTTTTTGGGAAAAAATGTTTACCAAACAACAAAAATAATCTATTTAAAACTCTTTAATCAATTATACATTCTTCTATACTCTATCTCAAGTTGATCAAGAAAAGGCAATTTATACTCCAATGGCAGATATCTAAGGATTGCTAGGGGCTCTGCGTCTTTCTTTAAAAAAACCGCAACGCTCTTGATTCTGTAATCACTACCAGTTTTTTGGTAAAAATGCCTATAGGTAACAGGCATTTTTATTTTATCCATATTCCAACTATTGTACACCCTGACTTTTAATCTGTTTTGGAATATACTTTTTAATCGAACTACAAGGGCAGTTTTTAAATTTTTATTCGCCTCTTGAACCGCATTGTGCAAATCTTTATATGGTCCCGAATCAATTTCGAAATATATATGATCATTTTTATCAGCCGGATTAACATTTACACATTTCAAAAACTCTACAGAATTATCATACCTGCTTACACCATCCTCATAACAGATAAAATCGGAGCTTTCTGAAATAATTTGCGATTTGCATCCATTTAAAACAACTAACAATAATATTATTAATATCTTATACATTATTCACTTTTTTTAAGATTATAACACTTTATTTGATTTTGTTACTCTATTTTTTGAATTCAATTCCAAGATATGTACTGTCGTCACTTTTTTCATTATTTTCAAGTGTTTTGTACATGTTTTCGATTATATCCTTGATAGGCAATTTTTTATTTTCATTCGCAATATTAACTATTTTTTCATAACCTTTTTTAATATTGAAATCTTCCGCATCTTCATAAGCTCCATCAGTAAAAAAAAGAATCTTATTCCCCGGTAAGAATTTTTCCTTTTCTTCCTGATAATCCGCGGTTTCAAAAATTCCCACAAAGGGTCCGTTATTTCCAAGTTGCTTAATTTCATTGTTGTTTTTAACAAGAAGAGGAGACGGAACTCCCGCATTACAGTAAGTAATCTGTTGTTTTTTTAAATCAAAGTATGTACAACATAAAGTAACATAATTATAGCTTGGTCTTTTCTGTACGCTTATCAAAAATTTATTCATTTTTTTTACAGCTTCTTGGGGCGTGTTTCTTTCAAAATTAATTGATGATATTGCACTCTTAACCATTGCAGAAAAAAGAGCAGCCGTAACTCCATGACCAGAAACATCTGCAAACAACAAGAAGAATCTATTTGATGAAAACTTTTCAAAATGGAAAAAATCACCACTAATTTTTTCCATAGACCTAAAACGCGAATAAAATTCAATGTTTCTTATTTCTGGAAATTCTTTTGGGTAGAGGCACTCCTGAAGGTTGCTGGCCATATCTAAATCGTTATCAATTTTACTGGTTCTAATATTTGCTTTTGCCTTGTTGTTTTCAATATTTTCATTATACTGTCGTAAATCTGATAAAGAAGACAGATTTATTTTTTGACTTTGCGCCATTTTAATGGTCCTATCCAAAGTCAGTAATATTTTATTTGGATGAAATGGTCTTATAACTATATCTGACAAATAATTTATTACGGACACTTCCACATCGTTATATTTTTCTAAATATGTTATACCAATAATAGCTATTTTTTTACTATTTTTTTGTATATTTTTTATCTCATTAGATGATATACTTGTATCTGCCAAATCTGCAAATAATAGCACAATATCTGAAAAATCAGCAGAAACCAGTAAATTTTCTATTGAAGAGAATCTTTCTATTTTATAGTTATTAATTGTATTGGTAATAACATTGAACAGAATATTATCACTCGTTATTATTCCTATCCGCATCTTTTTTATCATTTATGATTTATTTCTCTACACCGTACAATCTTGTCTTTGACCAATAAGAAGGATGAGACAAACTGGAATTATAATATACCTTCCGTATAGCGTTAGAAAAAGCCTTGGATCTTTTTTCTCCATTTCTAAATGAAGTATAAAATTCTCTAACAACTATAGCGCTGTTAACATCTCGAAGAGATGTTCTGTTTAAAATCACAGAGCTATTCCCCAATGCCATATTATATAAAACAAAACTGTTAATTTCATTTAATGACAAATAGTTTGTAGATACATATATCAGTTGCTGATTAGCTATTTTCTGATTATACGGATAATTTTCTACAATATATTTTTTTGTAGTATAATCCCAAAACAATTCATCCTGAATATGCATTATACCCCTTTCAGTTTTCTCTTTCACTATACTGAAACCTGATTGTTTCAGAGCAAGATTTTCCAAAGCATCATTTATTGGCTCTTCTTCTTGGCTAAGAACAACTATGGTCGCATTGGGCTTTTCATTTTGTTCTTTGTTAAATACAGATACTGCAGGCAAATAAGAAACATCTGCTATCTCAATCATTGCCGGTTCACCTAACAGCTCCATTGGTAAATAATCAAGATCTGATGAATTTACAATATGAACTCTGTTAAACATTTTTGCTTCTTCTAACACACTTGAAAAAAGTGTATTAAATCCGGTTATACACGATGCCATATTATAAATTGAAATCAGGTTAGCTTCATACATTTCGTGCAGTTCTTGATAACGATTGAAGCCATTTTCAAACGGAAATATTTTTATAGAATTATTTCCAATTACCCAGACATATATATCATTTTGCACGTTATCAAAACTGATTATAGCTTCATCTTCTGAAAGCAAAGAAAAAATCTGCTCTTCCGATTCTAATACATTCTGACCTTTTAAAAAATCTTCTGTTTTTTTATCAAACACACCTTCATTAACTTGAACGTCAGATGGTATTACATCAATATATTTAATCTGTTTTTTTTGATCAGAGAGTGACAAGGCAAGAGTAATATTATTAGCCTTAATTCCAGCTTTTATAAAACAGTCTATGACCTCAGTTGCCAACGACAATCGATCAAATCTGTTTTCAATATTTCTGCTATTGATTATCAAATTTTTCGTTTGAACCAATTTATCATAGTTATTTGAAATAAACAACGCAGGATCGCTCTCTTCATCTAGATGCAAATAATAACTATTCAGAAGACCTAACAAGCGCTTGTTAATGTTGATATCGTTATTTTCAGAAATAATAGATACCAGCTCATCCTGACTTCTTTCATATCTTTCATTTCTATAAGATACTTCGGCCTCAAACATTTTGATGTATTTATATATGCTATTTGTCTCTGGAACAGAATCAAGTGAAGATACAGTACTCTCGAAAGACTTATAATCAGATTTAAACAGATGAATCTTTGAAATTTTGAAATTAATGTAGTTCCTAATATACTCTAACGATTCTGTTTCAGATATATTTAAAGCCTCATTTAACAACAATTGTGCATTTTCATAATCACCAATTTGCGTTAGAAAATCAGAAACTTTCAAACAAAAGAGAATCTTGTTACTTGAATGTCCTTCTTTAGCAATCGACACCAATGAATCTGTATTAATAAACTCATTAATTCTGTTTGATATAAAAAGATCTTTAACACGATTTAAAGTTATCAATACAGAATATTTAGAAATATCATCGTACAGTCCTCTGTTTTCTACAGTAGACAAATAGGTTTGCTTAACTTCACTTGGGCTTTCAAGCGATTTTATACTGTTAATATCAATGATTCTAGGATCACGTACATTTGATGATTCTAAATTAACAATACTATTAACAAAAAGAAGATCTGAATAATTCATTATATCTGTTGGTTCTACAAGTTGAAGAACAGAATCGGCATCTTTATTTTTACCAAATGTTGAGCAAAAACGCGCTTGTAATATAGCCAATTTATATTTCTCTACAGATATAGAAGGAATCTCGCCTCTATAAGGGAGATAATTTCTTATTGAACTTATAAGATTTGAAAAATAGAGATAATCTATGGAACTCTTATAACCAATTTCTGTTTCTGGTATTGATTCAAGATATTCCGAAGCTTTGTCAATATTTCCTGTTCTTAACAGATAGTATAAGACATTATCTGCTATTCTTTTAAACAACTGTTCATCAGTTATTTCTTTCAAATTAATCTTTTCTAACTCTTTTACTGCTTCCTCAGGTCGCTGCTCATAGTCATATATACGTGCCAAATTGAGTAAATAGTCATACGATGACCCCGGATCAGATTTTGAGGCTTCATGCCATCTAAAAAGATAAAATCTTGCACTTTCAGGATCGCCCTGGAATAAACTGTTTTCGTATCTCGAATAAAAATTCTGAGCTACATCGATAAATTCACTCTCTTCAGGAAAAATATTATAATTTTTTCCGAAAGCAAAACTGGCCATTTTTCCATTATGAAGATTATTGAATTGTATGTATTCAGAGAATTCTTTATATTTTTCTGAGTTGGAGGTTAATACCATATTCGAAGATCCTGAATATAATGAGGCATAAAACAACAGATTAATATAGGATACTGATTCTTTATTATACTGTTTTATGAACAAAGAAGGTCTGATTTTTTTTGAAAAAAGCAATTCGGCCGAATCCAGAACTGGCAACCTGTTATCAAGTACAACGGAAAACTGTACAAGATCTTTCTTATCCTTCTTTATATCTTTTAAATCTTTTTTGATAATAAATTCTTTCTGATTTAACGATTTTCCTGTTCTTTCTAAAAAGTCAATATCATGATAAGAACAGATATACATAAACTTTGAATTATTTTCAGTAGATTCGACACTTTTGTCAATATCTCGAATACTTAATACTGCATCATTGTATATTACATATAGCGGATTTGATGTTGTACTCTTTTCCGCTAGATAACTATTAATAACGCTTTTTTCTGTCTTCCCGTTTAAAGGTATTAAATCATAAGATATCTCTTTCCCTTTAACTGCCCAAGCATGTACGCCTGCACTATCAAGCATGAATTCACAAACAGTATTGTCACCTGTGTTTATATCTCTAATGTTTTGCTTGATAAGTCTGTTCATCATATAATCTTCGTACTGGATTACAGATAAATTTCCCTCACTAATTAGCATTTCATTCTTAACTCGTACGACTTCCTCATGCTTTTCACTATTATGCTTTTCTAATAATGCAGAATATCTAGTTCTTAAAGAAATCAACCTGCTCACAATATTTTTATAAGAATCAAAAAGATTTTTTTCTGAAACAGATCCAAAAGATGGAGATGCCAAATATGTTATATTTATAAGGTTAACAGCTCTCTTGCGCTCTTGGGTTAACAACGCCTTTTTTTCTTCTCCATTATTTATTAAATAACGAGTATAATCATCATAAAGATTATTTACCATCATCTCCCGATTATAAAACTGCTGAGGCAAATTCTCAATTATTAGTATTGACGACTCATACAATTCAGCTGCTTTATTTGCTGGTACCCCAACCAATTTTGAATTTTTTTCTATAAATCTAGCCTGTTTATAAAGTATCAAGTACGTAATATCATCAAATTTATATTTTCTTGATATTTCCAGAGCCTTATCAAGGACGGTATAGGCTTCCGAAAGCTGCCCCAAACGCTGACGACATATTGATGCGTTAAGCATCAGTTTCAATTTCATGGGCTGGCTCACTGAGTTTCCTTCGGCTGCTTTTTCAAAAATCTCAGAAGCTGTGAAGTAATAGTTAAAAATGGTTTTATTTGACTCGTATATTATTCCAGAAGCATCCTTTTTTTCTTTCTCAAGACTTCTAACATATGAGTCATGCATTAATTCTGCTTTATAGAACTCAAGTGTGGCTTTATTAATTTCCAGTTTAAAATATTTCTTTTTAGCTTTCTCCTTAACTTCCAATGCCAACTGATTCTTTTCCTCTGCAGTAGGTTCTCCAAGCCCCCGTTTCTTTTTTGTATCTTCTAAACTTTTTAGTTTTGCTTCGTATTCCTTTTTCTCGTATGCTAATGAATATTTGTTTATGGCTATAATCTTTTCATTTATCTCTTTTACAGGCTCTTTAAAATATTTAGGATCATTTTCCAAAATAAAGCTGTAAAGACTGGTAATGTTCTGAATTGTCATGAATACTGCTTCGTTATTATTAAGATCATCAGCCGTTTTCCATGCTTCATTAAAATATTTAATAGACTGCTTATAATCGCTTAAAATAAAATACGCATGTCCTAAATTGTTTAATGTTCTGAGTCTTATTTCATTATGAATGATTCTATTTTTTCCCTCAAGAATCTTGAGTTTATCTTTATGCACCTTTACAACCGAACGATAATCACCTTTACTGTAATGAATTTTCTCTTTAAGTGCTAAGCTATACAGAGCCTTTGTTTCCAAATCAAACTCCCGGAATATTCGCCCTTCACCGACTACAGCAATATCTCCAAAATCAAAAAGAGGAAGAGGTATAAACCCGAATAAACGAGCGTCCAGATTATGTATCCAGTACTCACGTGCATCATCTTTATCAATTATTCGGTCGGCTCTATTAATGTTTTCTAAAGCAATATTGTATTTTCGTAACTCTATATTGCAATCAGCTATCTCCTGATAATATCGTGCTCGATCTATATTAACATTATATTTAGCGGCAACATTGAGCATCTCGGTATACCAGGTAATAGCATTGGTATAATCACCTTCAAGACGAGCTATAAGTGCGTAATATCTGTACACCTGCAAAAATGCTTTAACGTTTGTTCTGTTAATTTTTCCGCCAGATATATCTTTAAAAATAGCGATTACACGCTTAAATTCGTTTAAAGCTGTCTTATTGTCTCCCATCTGATAATGACAATATGCAAGATGATAACTAAAATATGCCTCTTCTTCTTTTGACGAAAATGTTTCTTTATATTTGGAAGCGGCTTTATAATGATTAATTGCCTCCGGATAATTTCTAATCATAAAATAGGTATTTCCCAGATTAAGATGAATATTACCCTCTTTTTCCGGATATCTTAATTCATTATTTGCTTGTAAGGCTTTTTCATAAAGTTCTATATTATCTTCCAACAAGTTAACTGGGAAATAGGTAGCCAGATGTCTAGCAAGAGGGTATTCTTTTTTTTCTTCATATTCTCGGCGATAATCTACATATTGGTAAAGCCAACCCTTTAATAAATACGGATCTGAAAAACTATCATCCATGAATAGTGCCCAATTAAGGGCTTCAACAGACTTATACAAGTATTTCGCTATCAATTCACTGTCAATTTCCTCTTCAGATTCCCTGCTTATTAACTCGTAGCCATCCTGATATTCTTTATCAAGCAGTAAAGCATACCTGGAGTAAAGATACCCAAGACCATATATGTGAGCCTTGTCGTATGCCTTTCGCGCCTTATCAGCGTTCTCTTCATATTCTTCAATTAATTTGACTAATCTGTTTTTAAGATCACCCTTTAATTTTGCAGAAGTGTCGATATACAAAATATGCGAACGTGCTGCATATTCATTATAAATGTTCTCAAATTTTGTAATTTTCTTACTTTTAAGACCGGATAAAAATTTCGTATATCCTTTATATATTGATACTGCTTTTTTTAATTCACCTTTCTTTTCAAAAACACGACCCTTATCTTCATAAATATCAATAAGTCTTAATACAACTTCATCTAAATCATTTTGACGCCACCTAGCCTGATAATTATTAATAGTGGTTCGTAAATATTCCTCTTCCTTCTCAATGTCTTTTTCTCTAAGAGAAATATCTGCTAGTAGCTTATTAATTCTATAATATAAAATTGAATTTGAGCCGGTTTTTTCCAAAACGGTTATCAGTTCTTTAGAAGAAAGAGCATCATCAGACTGCTGAAACAGTGTCAGCTGTTTTATGTATACTGATAAAATCGTTATTAATTGTGATGCTCTATCTTTTTCTGCCCCATATACAGATATATATGAATCCATCAACAACAGTCGTTTATAAGGTACAATTTTCATTATATCGTCTGATAAAGATCTAAGAACATTGTCTTTTTGGTAATCCGCGCCCTTGGCCAATATCTCAAGATAATAACTCGAAATAGCCTCTTCTGTTTTTAAAGAATCCAAAACAGCTAGAGATTCATTTATGTACATTTTTCTCTCGTATTCAGGATATAAACCGAGAATTTGCTTATAAAGACTAATAGCCTCTATGTTTTTCTTACGGAATTTATAAAAATCAGCCAAATCTTCCATTACATAAGGACTATATTCGGTTTCCTTATAATCTTCAACAGCCTTTATCAATACAGATTCCAGAGTTCCCCTTTCCATTATAGCATTAAGATAATCTATAGTTAAAGAAACATAGTCTTTATCTTCTTCATTACTTATCTCACTTAATAGCTCAACAAGCTCTCCTATTTTATCTCTTTGTCTGTTTATCAAGTACTCAATAGCTCTTGCTCTGATAGCTTTAGAAATAAAAATTCTACTCTTAACATCAGTAGTATCATGGAAGAAATAGTAAACACGCAATAAAGCATCATTATACTTGTCATAATCATTAAATTCATTTAGATAACGTAAAGCTAGGTCATACTGTTCTCTTGCTGTTCTACGTTTTGGTATTACTCCATATTCTGGAATAATATTAAGGTCTATATTGTTACCAATTTGTTGTGAAAAAACAATAACGCCTCTATAATTCACTTCTTTTGATTCAGGATATTTTAAACTGTAAAACGGGTAATATCGCGGAGAAAAACTCGAATTAGAATAAAACGTTAATGGATATGAATGATTGGTCAATAAATTCTTATATTGGATAACCGAACGATCTTTAAGATCAATTATTCCATCGTTGTTTGTGTCTTTATCAATTAGTGTATAGATTATTTCAGAAGATGTTGCGCCAAAGGCTGGATTCATCTCAATTGAGATGGAATCTGTTATCTGAATCTCTTCCCTTGTCTCTATATCTATAACATAGATATCCCCTTTATTAGTATTGTTACGGTATGAAACAAACACAATTTTTTTGCCATCGGGTGAGAAATTAGGATACATTCCTCCATCAACAGTAATTTGCTTCTTATCTTTTCCATTACGATTACATATAAAAATATTTTCTATGCCGCTTCTTTCAGATGAAAAAGCAATATACTTACTATTTGGCGACCATGCAGGATTAGCATCACGAACAACTTTTTTCATTCCAGTTTCAGATTCTACAATCTGCGATATATTGTCAGAATCGGAATCCAATGGTTCTGTTTTTTTCTTGATATCACGCTCTTTTCGTACCAAAGATCCTGGATTCAATTTTAACACATAAATATCACCTTCTGGATCTTCACGTTCAGATACAAAAGCTAAATATTTACCATTTGGTGATATTACCGATGAGTAATCGCTAGAGGCATGACCTATTACCTTTAGGGTAGTTATATCACGCATGGATCGAAGATAAATATCATAATTA
>Ga0116151_10001911_pt1 | contig 19464 bp, 6 predicted proteins | sample AD_UKC117_MetaG_FD_89893 | JGI IMG/M metagenome (GOLD analysis project Ga0116151, IMG submission 89893) | Active sludge microbial communities of municipal wastewater-treating anaerobic digesters from Hong Kong - AD_UKC117_MetaG | ecosystem: Engineered > Bioreactor > Anaerobic > Digestate...
ACACCGAAACGCAACCCGAAAGCCGTAGCATCACCCGGCCATTCGCCATTCCAGCTTACCGAGATCAGTCCCTCAGCCAGGAAGGTCAGCCCGAAATGGTTCCCATCCAGCACACCGTTCTCCACACCCAGAAATTCCAGGGACGGATCGAAGCTGATCGTGAACTGGAATCCTTCCAGTCCGGCAGGCTGATCCACATAGAACGGAACCAGCACCTCTTCACCTTCATTCAGCGCGCGTTCATCACTCCACAGGGTGATCACACCCTCTGTATTGCGGACCTCTGCTTCCTGGAACTTGGTGGTCACGGCGTCACCGTTGATATCACCCACCTTGATGCCGACAAATCCCGCATGCACATTGCCCGCCTGGATATCCACATTCACTGTCTCAGGGAATGGGGTCTTCCAAGGATTCGTCGGATTGGTGAAGATGAAGTCTTCATCAACAAAACGCCAGGAGGTATTGTCGGTAAACTGGTCGCTGGCTGTCAACAGTGTCTTGCGCAGACTGACGATGTCAGCAATGGACACACTGTTGCTCTTGTTCACATCCGCAGCAATCAGGCAGTACGGCGTCTGGATCTGCTTGATCCCCAGAATATGCTTCTGGATCAGCAGGATGTCATACGTCGAGACACCATTCAATGCCTGCCCGTCCTTCTCCGGGACAATAGTATAGCTGTTGCCAGGAACCATTCCGGAGAAGTTGAACCAACCATTGGCAGCCGACATGGTCTGGGCGATGTTCGGCCCGGCCAGACTGACCGATACCTCTTCCACATCCTTGTCCCATTCCGTCTGAATGCTTCCTGAGATCGTACCATTGAAATTGGTGGTATCACAGGGTGCACCCATATTGTTCTGCACATCAACGGCCATGACACAGAGATCCCAGTTGCCCGCTTCATCGCCAACCCACACTGCAACCGCGACCGGATTGCCGGCCTCGTAATCGGCACAGGTGAACAGGAGGCTATCCACACTCTGGGCATCAGGCACTTTCTGGTTCACACCGACATCCGTGAAGCGTTCCGCCAGGATGGTCAGATTATCATACACTGTGCAGTTGTCGTAGCTGTCGCCAGACTCCATGGCCACGGCCGGAACCAGCACCTCGCCGGTCGATGGCATCAGGTCCACCGAGATCCCGTTCTGACAGATCGGAGTCGGTTTCTTCTTATCCACCACAGTGAACAGGAAGCTGCAATTCGTGAAATTGCCACAGCCATCCGATACATGGTAGTAGACCTTGTGCGTTCCTCTGGGCACTGCCCGCGTGAAGTCCAGTCCGGTGCCGTTCATGTTCACATTACCGTCGTTGAACAGGTCCAGCGTCCAGTTGACTTTCAACTTGCTGACCGGCGTACAGGCGTCATTGGCCGGAAGGCTGATGGTCACCTCATTGCTGTCACAGACTGCTGAGAGGCTTTCAATGGTGAAATCTTGTGGACAAATCACCTCTGGTGGATCATTGTCGATCACCTTGATGGTCTGTACCCACTTGAAGTAGCCGTCACCGTCATCCTCCCAGACATGGTCCTGGGCATCGATGATGATCCCACCATTCGTGTACACCTTGTTCTGGTCAAATTTGCACCAGTCGACCACCGTCCAGGTCCGGACGATCTTGTAGCAGGCATCCTGAACCACATCATACACCTCATCCACAGAGCTGACACCGACCAGTTCGCAATCGCCATTATGCTCGACCTCACCGGTCGCCTGGATATCATTCAGCTTCACACAGTTGGTGATCGTTACATCCTCGGGGAAATCAACGATCAATGGCGTATCATCCGTCAGATGGATGATCTGGATACACGTCTGGCTGTTGCCGCTTGGATCCACGACCCTCCATTCCCGGCGGATCTCCTGGTTCTCGGCACATTGGGCCTTTTCATCCAGATCGGTAAAGGAAATCTCCAGACCACAGACTTCCGCGTTGTCGGACACCCATGGCTTGAGTGCCAAAGGAGTGGCATAGGCGATCTCCAGACTCAGCTTCTTCACCAGTCCGGCACCACCGGCCACCTTGTCGCGCACCAGGAATTTCCATTCGCCATTCGGTACTTCGCCATTGAGGATGGACAGGATCGCACTCTGCGGCTGCAGGATACCGGTAATGGCGACCGGCACTCCGGCACATGTGAACGGATTCCCGGCATCGTCAAACACCACGTTGATATTGGCCTTGGTCTTGCCACATCCTCCTCCATTGAAGAGAACGAGTTCCGTACCATTCGGGGAGATCAACCGGATATCCAGTTGGTCAACCACCTCATGATCGATCTCCAGGCCAACTTGTACATCAGTGATCAGGGCATCGGTCGGAAGACCGGTCACCACCTTGGAGAACCAGTAGTCATTGTCGTATGCACCGGAAATGGCCTGATTGGGCGTGAGCGTAAAGCTGTGCACCTGGGTAGCCGTATCCGTCAGGTCGGCTGAACAAGACACCGCAATATCCTCGGGACAATAGATCAAAGGCTTGATCTTGTCATTGACCGTCACCTGCATCATACATTCATTCGCCGGCTCATTCGCATCATGGATACCATCGTGGTCCGTGTCGACCCAGACTTTCATAGCCACTCCGACCGGTCCGTTCAGGACATCACAACAGTAGAATGGCACCGAAGGCGCATAGACCGTCTCGTCATTGCCCGGACAATTGGCATTGTCCATCCGGCGAACCAGGAAGGAGAGGTCACCACTGCAGTTGTCATGGCTGCCATCGTCAAAGGTCTTGGCATACACCACCGTCTCTGATTCGATGAGCGACACCACGATTTGGTCATTGCACACCGCTACCGGTGGCTCCGTGTCGATGATGGTGACCTGTACACTACAGGAAGAGATATTCCCGCAATTGTCCGTGGCTGTATAACTCACCGTATGGTTGCCATATGGCACATTAAAGTGTGCCCCGTTCCCCACTTTCTGGGTCAGCACACCACCGGCCAGCACACTTGTCTGGATGGTGAGCTTGGTCGGCACCGTGCAATTGTCGGTGATGTTGACCGTCGGGGCAAAGATCGTGGCGCCACATCCCTGCCAGGATGGATCGACGATCAACACCTGCTTGGCTGTTGGACAGACGATCGACGGACCCTGCTTGTCCATCACCTGGATGATCTGCAGGGCAGATGCCATGGCTCCAGTACAGTTGTCCATGACCATCCATGTCCGCATGACCTTGTAGCTGTTATCACAGATGGGCACCACCTTATCCTGGAAGGAGGTTACCAGTTCACAGTAGCCACTGACCGGCTTGCCATTGATGGTTGGCCGACCGGTGCTGTCAGGCGTGGTATTCGCATTCCCGCAAAGCAGGGATGGCAGGGCAATATCATCCAGGTTCTGTGGGAAGACCACATCGTTCACCGTGGATTTCACCAGATAGATATCCTGCATGCAGCTGACCATCATCCCGTTGTGCTTGTCGGTAGCATACCACACCCGGTGAAGGATCTCCGCATACTGAGGATCACAGGTCAGGCCCTCCGGCATTTCACTGTAGGTCAAGTTGACATTATCCACACCACAGTTGTCATACAGGTCAGGATACCCGATCGAACCGGGATCCAAGGCATCATCGTTGCAGCTGACCGTCACGTCATTACAGGTCAATACCGGCGGGAGCTTGTCTTCCACGAAGATCTTGCCCCAGCAGGAGTTGCCCGAGATCGGATCGATCACCTTGACCGTAAAGGTCTTGCCGACATCGCCACAATCGACGATCGGCTGGAACTTGCCGGTGATCTCCACAACGTACTGATCATAACATCCGTAGCTGCCTTCCAGAATGTCATCGCCGGTGATCACCGCGATGCCGTTCTCATCCAAGGAGACATTGGCCTTGTTGTTACAATTCAGGTCCTGCGGCGGGTTCGGGAAGATGGTCAGCTGTTGCAGCACATCCTGAACACAGCCAGGGAAGGCAACAGTCGGCAGATCATCTGCCGCATTGTACCGGTAGCGGATGAAATAGTCGCCCGGGATCAACGATGCCGGATTCAGCACCGTGATATTGCTCTGGACCACCACACCGATGGGATTGAGAATATCGAATCGATCGGATTCTTTCACCGCAGGGATCGCTGGTTGCGTCGGATAGGTCGCCGTTCCAGCGAGCTGTACCGGAGGATAGTTGATGCAATAGTTGTCGAACACCAGGTCGCTGATCGTCGGATCCGGATAGTAGCAGATATTGGATACATTGCCAACCACCAGACCGTTCGTTGCCGTGAGGGTGTACCCCAACGCATCGACATGCTTACCCACCAATTCATAGATACTCGTACCATTGCCCTGGGGGAACTCGGTGAAGAGCGTACCGGGCAAGAAGGCGATCGGCGCAGCAGGAGGTGCCGGACTGTTGTTCCGGTATAACCCGGATACACTGGCGATCGTCCAGAGCTGTCCGCTCGGGGCGGTCACCCGGATCACCTCACCGAACTGACCATTGGTCAGTGTGGTGGCATTGTCCTGGCAGATACACGGATCGGTGATCTGCAGGTTGCAATCCAGGACCGTGGTCCGCACCAAGACCGGATCGCTGTTGCACGTACCATTCATGGTGACCACATAGACAGTCTGGATTCCCAGGGTATTGTTCGGGGTATAGATCTCCCCATTGGCCCCGGAGATCTGTGCCGACGGCACAGGGATCGTCAACCCGGGATTGGCAAACCACTTGAACGTTGCTCCGGGGAAACCGGAAGGATCAACTGCCGTCACTGACATCAACGTTTCCTCGTTGCAATACGTGGTATCACTTACGGAAGCGATCGGTGCCGGTGTCGGCTTCAGCGTCACGGTAAAGGCACAGCTGGTAACATTGCCTGCCTGGTCCGTCAGGAAGATCTCCACATCCTGGGTACCTCCCTGCTTACTGCCAAACGCAGTGCCGGCAGACGGCAGTTGAAGTTGAATGAGATCACCATCGGCAGTGCAGTTGTCACTGATGTCCAGCCCGTTGAAATAGTTCGGAAGTGCATAGCTGCAACCGGCGTTCGGACTGACAGTCACATCAGGAGGGCAGACCGCAATCACCGGATCTTCCACGTCCCGAAGGGTCAGGTTCACCCGACAGGTGCCGCTCACGTTGCCGGCGGCATCATGAACCACCAGGGTCACTTCCTGGACGTCGCCGTGCTGACCGCCAAACAGACTGCCAGCCAGGGGTGCCTGGATCGTGTCGATGATAACACAGTTATCGCTTGTCTGGAAATCCAACACACCCGAGAGATCCGGCACAGTGCCCGTACACGTACCCGGGTTGGTATCGACGGTCAGATCCGCGGGGCAGCTGGTGATCAACGGAGCCTCCGTATCGTCAAGGGTCAGCTTGACGATACATTGGATCACATGACCACCACTGTCCGTTGCCGAAACTGTGATGTCGAATACCTGCCCGTGGGCCGTGCCAATAGAGCTACCTGCAACCGGATCCTGGGTGAATTCCAAGGGACAATTATCGGTAGCGATCAACCCGCCCGTCAGGTCCGGGACCAGGCCGGAGCAAACACCAGGCTCCGTGGAGACGGTCACGTCTTCAGGGCAAGCGATCAATTCTGGTTCTTGTGTATCGAGGACCATCACGTCAAAGACGCAGACCTCGGAAATATTCATGCTTTCGTCCACCGCAATGATATGCACCTGCGTGAGGCCGAAATTGTACAACTTGCTCGATCCGGTACCCGGTAGCGGATCGTCTGATGTCTCAGGTGTAGCCGGCATGCCGAATGTGCTTTGCACGTCATCCCCGCCATACACGGTCGCACCGGTCGTCCAATGCCAGATGGTGATCCCGCTGGCATCCTCGCAATCATCGATCGCCTGGGTGGGCGACCAGTTGACCTTGGCACCGCATACATCCGGATCATTTCCGACCATGATGTTGTCATGGCAGTTGGTGATGACCGGTGGATTGGGATCCTTGATGGTGATCAGGGTCGAACAGACATCTGTCAGTCCGACGAGATCCGTCACAGTCAGCGTGACTTCGATCGTTTCGCCGGCATCCGCGCAATCGAACTGGGTCCGGTCCAGGGCATAGCTCTGGATGCCGCAGTTGTCTGTGCTGTTGTCGTCGATATCCGCAGGGGTGATCGTGGCCACGCCATTCTGCAGGTAAAGGATATAATCATCCACGCATTGAGCGTCCGGCACCAGCGTATCCTGGGTATGGACGATCATGGTACAGGTGGACGTATTGGTATTGATATCCGACACCGTAAAGGTGATGACATGATCGGTATTCGGTCCGGCCAAAAGCTCGCCTGTTCCAGGAACCTGGGTGATGGAAACCACGGCCTGTAAATAGGAGGAACAGTTTTCGAATGCGATGATACCTCCTGTCCAATCATCTACAGCAACCTCGCAATTCTCGTCCACATACAGGATCGGATTCAGGCCATCATTGCAGTTGGTGATCACCGGTGCCTCATTGTCATTGACCTGGATGGTGAACGTGCACTTGGCCTCATTTCCACCTCCGTCGACGACCGTATAGGTCACCTGGTTGGTGTACAGGGAAATCTGGACCCCGTCCAGGGTTCCGGAGCCGACTGACTGGCCATATTGATCATTGATTGATACCCAGTCGAGCGATACAATATCACAATTGTCATCGTCCAGCGGAGCCGTCCCATCCAGGAATACACCGCAATCGCCCATCAGGAGATCGGAAGTGATTCCCCACAGGATGGCCTCCGCATTCAATCCGGTTCCATCCGTATTCACCGAAATATCCGGTGGACACTGAATCGTCGGTGGCGTCAAATCATTCACCCGGATCAACTGCAGGCACGTACTGGTATTGCCACATGCATCCGTGGCCGTCCATATCCGGTTGATGGTATACAGGTTGGGTGCAGGACCCACTGTTTGGGGGCCATCGGCATAGGTGACCACGGAAGGACCGCAATCATCGATCGCCGTCGCCGACCCGGTCGCCACCGGGCTCATATCGTCATCGCATTCGACCGTCACCTGAGCAGGACAGGTGATGACCGGGGCGTTCTGGTCGTCTACCGTGATGACCTGAATGAACGGATCACTGACATTGCCGCAATCGTCAATAGCCCACCAGGTCCGGGTAATCGTAAACTCCTGCGGACATGCTCCCGGAGTCTGGCTGTCACTCCAGTACAACCCGGCCAAGTCACCCGGCATCGGTGCACCTTCCGGTTGGATGGGAATATTGACCACACAATCGTCATAATCCCAGAACACATCCATATCATCCATCTGGCTCGGGTTGATGACATCACCTCCCAATGCCTCGGGAGCCGGATTGGCGGTACAACTGATCGTACGGTCCAGGTTGGGAGCATTCGGCGAGATCGCCAGCGGTGCACGGTCTTCGATGGTCACCAGTTGCTCGAACTGGCTTGAGTTGCCACAGGCATCGACCATATTCCACACCAGATTCACCCGCAACGTGCAGGGCAGCATGGATGCGTCCTTCACAGATGCCAAATAGTCAATGGATATGGTCACGTCGCCACAGGCATCCGTGGCTGTCGGGGCCGGAAGCAGTTCTGTCTCGCCTCCGTCCAGATGTGTAAACACCAGATTTGTTCCGTCGTAAGTCAGGAACTGGTTGATACCCGGACCGGTAAACAGGTCTTCCGGACACATATGCAGGTGATTCGTACCGTCATGGAAATCGGCAAAATCGAGCATCACCCCGGTATTCAGGTCGCCAGGACCCTGATTCGGAACGGGTGATGTATTGTCTTCGACTTCAATGATCTGCAGGCACGTATAGGTATCTCCGCAGTCATCACCCACGGACCAGGTCCGGTAAATCGTATACTGGATATCCGAGCATGACCCGTTATTGGTCTGATTGATTGGATTATCCGTATAACCGGGTAGACCTGCCGGCAGACACAAGGGGTCGATATCCAGTACGGGATTGCCAGCCACGGCGGGCAGGAAAGGCGCATCCGCACAGTCGACCACGACATCCGGAGGACAGGCAATGGGGGTGTCGTACTCAATGGTGAGCACCGGTCGTACATTCGGGTCTGCTGCTTCCGTGCTGCCAAACAGATTGACCGCCAGGGGGGCGGCATTTTCGTCGGTCACCTTGACGAGCAGGCCATAGTTGAACTGCAGGCCATTGACCCAATCCGCCACCAGACCGGTGATCGTCCAGGTGTATGCGCCGGCAGCGGCATTCACATTCGCTGATCCGGCAGGTACCGGATCCACATCTCCCCCAGGTGTTCCCCAGGGTATTCCAAACTGGCGCTCCATCCAGGAAACCTGGCCGGTCGCCCCGCATTCCACGCCTTCCGTCCAATCAGCCGTGACACGATGGATGGAGAGGTTCTGGGCCATGGCTGCTCCCGACTCCTTGTAGAGGGTGAGGGTAGCTGACGTGACCACGGCATTGGCAGGGATCTGGAACAGGTCGAAATACAGGACGCCCCGCTCCAGGTCACCGGCAACGTTGCCGATCTCCAGGGATGTGCATATCCCGTGATTGTAAAATTCATCTCCGACTTGTGATCGCAAGTGGGCATCGGTCGATGCCGGGATGGATTTACTCTGAGAGATGAGCATAGTCCGGTTCGGTCGCACAGACCGGTCGGGCCTGTCCACGGACGTCAGAAGGGATTTGGGATGGCCTCCTTTCCATGTACTGGTTGATACATCAGTGGTCAATTTGCCCGCTGGTGCCGCGATCAGGTCGCTCGCACCGGTGAGGGGCAGTTGAAGAATGAACAAGAGCAGTACAGTGGACACCCAGCCGATGTATCCTGGCCAGGCCTGTTGCTCACGTCGAGTGACTTGGCCCCTGAAACGGGGCAGTCTGCTTGGTTTTGGAACTCCCTCTGGAAGTCGTTGAAAGGATCTCATGGTTCCGATTTTTGTGAACTATAAAGGCGTAAAAAAATTCCACTCCATGACGTCCACACAGTCCTCTCCCATGCTTCACCGGGGCCCTTTTCAGCCTCGTAAGCCTTAAGACATGCACATAGCCTTCCAGGCCGATCCCGGAGCATGATACCCGGAATCAGCTTCGACAACGACAGAAAGCCGCTTCGAACGAAGACAATACACGAACTGGGTGGCTCGCCGAACCTGGCGCAGGCAATACCTGACCAGACCGGGTCAATGCCGGTTAAAGTGGGAATGAATCCCGCATCATCGGTACAGCGTCAATCGGTTATTGAGATGCGGTTTTTGGGGGGGATGGGAATTGCTGTACCGCCAGACTTACATGCATATACTGATCCCCCGAAAAAAGGTTACGTTCCATGAAAAAAAGTTTTCATATGTAGGTGGGAGGCGGGGTTCGGGGTTCGGTATTCGGCGTGCGGCCTTTACTTCCACACAGGTTCTGTGTAATCTATTCATCCGTGATTTTGACAAGTAAAGACCGAAGACCGAGGGAAGGCGGTGTGCTGTGTGCGGCCTTTTTTACTTGCAGGTTCGGTAGAATCCGTGATTCCGCCATTAAAAATAGATTGTGATCGATGGACAACGATGTTCTCAATGAAATTGATTGCGGCAGATCCGCAGACTAGAATGAATCCATAACCCATCATCCAGATCAAACGCTTACTCCATCGTCCTGAAGATTGAATGTGCCGATTTAACTAGTCCATCATCATTCTTGGCATGTCCTCAATAATGAGGACACACGGTATTTCATGACCAAAGTCCCTGGTTCAAACAGGTTCATTTTATGCCAAACAAATTGTCGCGCAGACGACAAAAGTGTAAATATTCAAAATTCTACATCGTTAATAATGTGCTAATTACGTGCTGTCAAGGTTGAATAATTGTTAAATGTTGTTCACAGATTGGCAGGCTTGTTGCAATGATCATGTGCATCTACTACATTTGATTTCATTCTCTTCTGAATTCAATTTCAGGGCTATACTCGATTGGAAGCCGGGATGTGTATGATTGTTCAGCCCTGACTTTTTTCAATTCATTGTATTCTGTTGACAGGAATTCCTGATTGGACATTGGGTTTCCTTTCAAATCATTACAGCAATCAATTCTCATTTTCTTCTCATCAATTTATCACCAAAAACTTTTTCTTATGAAGCCAAATTTTATCTTTAAAAATTGGGGGGGGGGGCGAAACAATAGTTCGCACCTGATTGCGCTGCTGACCTTGGTCCTGACTGCGTTCGGGGCCTACACAACACACGCCTTGACACCCATTACTATTGAAGTGGACAATGACAGCCCCATAGAAGGGTGCGACCAACTGACCTTCACCGTAACCGTATGTAACGACAATGCTCAATACCGGGACGCTGCGGTTCGGGTATACCAGATGGGATATTTCGAGATTACCGACATCGGGGATTTTGGCTATTATCAACCTGGCTCGACAAAGGAAAACTCTTATGTTCACAAGTTCATTTCACAGATGGCACCCAATGACTGCCAGGAATTGACCTTTACTGCAATGGCGATGTCCCAAATTGAAAACATCCCGAATGAAGTGGAAGCAAAAGTGCAATTTGTGTACAACGGTCAAAACGACAACCAGGAAGATGCAGTGCAGGTTACCTCGCAAGGTTACATCGTCTTGGATGGTAGAACCACGGCATTGACCTATAGTACGGCATACAGCAATGGTATTCTCCCGCTTGGTGGAGCGACCTGTGATCAACCCGGTTATATTCCAGTTCCCATATCAAAGATTACCGTATTGGGCACCTTTATCGTCAACACTTATGAGTTCTGCCTGGGCACGCCGACATTTGCCTCTGTCATCATGGGCGAAGATGCCGAGATCATTGTAGAAGATGGGGCTACTTTGACCATCAACGGATCTATTGAATCATGCCAGGGTATGTGGCGCCAGATTCTGGTCAATTCGGGAGGTCGATTGTTCATGAACAACCATTCCTTGATTCGTGGTCTGATCAAAGATGCAGCCAGAGCCATTTCTCTTCAAGGAGGTGCTGAAGTCTATTTACAGCGGATTGATTTTGAAGACAATCATGTTGGGGTGTTCATAACCAATCTGGAGACTGGAGGAACTGCCTATACTGATCCAATCCTGACCCGATTCAACGACCTCAAATTTGAGAACAATCTGGAAGGGACACTGAAAGGCACCATCGATGAATCTCTCCTGGCTGAATCCAATGCCGATCCGGATTATTCGTATTGTGGTGTATATGTCTGGGGTGGCCAATTGATCAACCTTTCAGCTATTGAATCCAACACCAGCAAATGGAATCGATATTTCGACCTGCCAAATGGCATTGTCACCCGAAATGCCAATGTCACCATCGGACGAACCCGGATTGATGGTTGTCAACTTGTAGAATCCATGCAAGCACCTACCGGAAATGCCATCTGGGCCAGAGGCACTACCACTCAAACACTGACCGTCCAGGGTGAATACTCTCTCCCTGTTCTGATCCATAATGTGGTCAATGGGATTAAAGCCACGAATATCCATGTCTTGGCCAAAAATATCTCTGGCGCCAACTATCAAAAAGCCATTTACACCACCAACGTCAATCCGCTTGTTCAGATTGATGTAGAAAACTGTAACTTCGACAATATCAGTCGACAGGGCCTTCATCATCGCGGATTTGGCAAACTGAACTATTATCACAACACCCTCGACATTGATGGCGAAGTGGTCAGCCAGGGCGGTGGCTCCATCCTGCTGGGAGAAGGCATTCTGGCGACACCTGTATTAAATAATGTATTAAAGGCCGACATCCGGGATAACACCATCGATGTCAATACCGGCCATGCAGGAATTACCGTTTTCAATTGCATGGCAGACATTCATGAAAATACCATCGATCTGGATTATGACGACCCGGCTGTCATTAATGGTATTGGTCTCCACAACCCGTTCCTCAGCACCGTGAGTTGCAACCTCATCACTGGTACGGACTATGCCACTCAAACCCATACCAATGGTATCTACCTCGCTGGAGGGTCCAACCTTTCCGTCACCTGCAACGATGTGACGGAGACGGGTGCAGGTATCCGGTTCTTTGGCATGAATGATGCCACCCTGGTGCGGGCCAATACTATCGACGAACATCTGTTCGGTTTGGCTTACGGCTACCCGGGTGCTGGAGACGGCACCTTTACAAGCCCTCAATCCTACAAGGGCAACTACTGGACCGTACTCAATGCCACGGACAACCCGGCGGACCGGTATGGCGCCATCCACTATGCAAGTAATTTTCAACCTGTTAACGAATCCAACTACACTGTCAATGACAGTCAGGGCAAATACTATATGCCCAAATGGACGGCAGCTGGGACCTGGTTCCAAAGTTTCAATACCTCAGACAATCAAACATGCACTGAAGCAACCGTACCGTTGTGTGATGATGGCCCAGGAGTATTCCGCCCTGAAACACCCGACGATCTGGATAGCTGGATCTTCCAGGACAGCCTCGGCAACGCTGCCTGGCAGGCAACTGGAACACGCCGATTGCTGTTGCGCTTTGCAGAGAATGCCAATCTGGTCAATGACAGTACATTTTCTGCTTTCGCTACGGCTGTATCAACAAGCGATGATGCCGACCGGCATGAAGTCGCTGAATCCGTTCGCCTGGTCGCGCAGCTGGATTCTGCACTCACTGTTGAAGTGAAAAACGGACGTCAGGATTTGAACCTGATGATGGGTAATATCCTCAACGGCATGGACAGTCTGGCCTGGAGCACCTCCGAAACGGACTCTACCTACTGGTCAGCCTATGTAGACAGTCTGTCGGCACTCTATCGCACCGACTTCGCTGCCTGGAAGGTCCTGGCAGATTCAGCAAGAAACATCATTTTCGATCGCCTGGAGGATGCCCTGGATGACAATGACAGCCTGACCCCCGAAACAACCTGGGGGGAGAACGAACAAGCCGTCATCCATATCGGCCTCAGCTGGCTGACCGGCAACCGGGACACCCTCTCCACAAGCGAGATTGCCGATCTGGAGGAAATTGCCTCCCAATGCCCGACAGATGGAGGAGATGCTGTCTGGACTGCCCGATCCTTGCTACTTGGTGTCGGAAACTATGCCTGGGATGATGCTGAAGCCTGCCAGGAAGCCCAACAGCAATATTCAGACAAAGGTGTACCGGTGACCACAGATTGCACTCTGGTACCGAACCCGGCCACAGAATCCATCACCATCTGGTGTACCCTTCCAGCCGGTTCATCATTGGTTGTTTCGGATCTGTTTGGTCGACAACTGGTGTCACAATCTTTCACTGGCAACGGACAAAGGATAACTACCTCCCATCTGAATTCCGGATCCTATATCATCAGAATATCCCATTCTGATCATCCTGTTGCGCTCCAGCGTTTCCAGATCACCCGGTAATTTAATTGTTTCTCATCCCCGGATGGCAGCGTTTGCTGCCATCCGGGGTTTTAATATTTATATGATGTACCCCATTCGATTATTCATTTTCGTCTTCTTCAGTATTCATTGTATGATTGGCTTCACTCAAAAGAGCGATTATACGTGGTTATTGGGATATGAACCTGGTGGTGGATTTGATCCGGATTCAAATATTGGCTTCTCCCATATTCAATTTGACGAAGGCATTCCACAATCTTACTATTTAAATGGATCCGGTTCCATGCTCCTCACCAATGCCTCCATTTCCCATCCTGAAACCGGAGAGCTGTTGGCCTATACGGATGGCTGTCGTATTTTTAATAAGAAGTTTGAACAAATGACAAATGGCGATAGCATTAATTTTGGAAAAACCTGGTCGCAATATTGTACAAATTTTTTCGGTGTAACTTATTATCCAAGCATTAACACAGCTCTTTTCCTGCCCCGACCGGGGGATCCCGATGAAGTGTTTCTTATCCACGCCAAGGATACCATCACCAAACAATCCACCTACTGGATGGATAAAATCTATGCCAGTACAATCAGTTTCAAAACTTCTCTTAATGGTCTGGTCAAGAAAAAAAATGAATTAATATTCACAGGTCAAATCAAGGAATGTGAGATGCATGCTGTCAAGCATCAAAACGGTATTGACTGGTGGCTGTTCTTTCCGCAATACCAGACCAATGCATATTTTAAATTTCTGGTCCAGGCGGATTCCATTCTTTTACATGACACACAGGCCATCGGGCCTATCGTTCCGTTTGGAGGGGGCACCGTCCTCAAATTCAGTCCGGATGGCACTAAACTGGCCCGATTCAGTCGCGAGCAAGGTATTCTCCTGTGGGATTTTGATCGCGAAACCGGGTTGTTATCCAATACACGCCAATGGCTCATCCCGGACAGTACACACACGTTTATTGCCTGCGGTGAATTTTCACCTGATTCCAGATTCATCTACATTGACAATACCTGGCATCTCTGGCAAGTCGACACCTGGGCACCAGACCTTCAGGACGGAGCTACCCTGATCGCCGACTACGATGGATTTCTATGGAAAGATTTTTTCAGCACCGGCTTTCAATTCTTAAATATTGGCCCGGACTGCAAGATCTACATGAGTACTGATGGCACAACACCCTTCCTGCATGTCATCCATCATCCTAACCTGCCAGGCATTGCCTGCGGATTCGAGCAACGAGGTGTCAAACTTCCGGCCACCAATGGAAAATGCCTGCCCAATATGGTCAACTATCGTCTGGATACCGGGCCGGTATGTGACAGCACCTTATCCACGTCCATCTTTCTGCCGGTTCAGGCCGAGGTCCGTTTGTTGGAGGTGAGGCCCAATCCGGCCCGGGGGCAGTTTCAGGTAACACTCCCAGATTTTGGTTCGGGTGGCACCTTCACGGTGATTGATATTGCTGGTCGGGAAGTGGTTCGTCTGCCCTGGACAGGCGGGGCTGCCCATGTCGATTGTTCCGGGTGGACTCCTGGTCTGTATTTTCTCAATCTATATGATCCGCAGGGTCGGTATGCCAGCGGGCAGGTGATGGTGGAGTGAGTGCACGGAGGAATTGCGAAGGCGGTATTCGGCCTCTACAGCATCGCAGGTTCTGTGGAATCCGTTCATCCGTGCCCATCTGTGATTCTGACAAGAAAGGACCGAGGACCGAGGGAAGGCGGAATAAACCCATCAACGAATACCAGTCCGCCGTGGCGGAAACCCATAAACTCTCCCCAGGCAAGCTTACTTCACAATAGCAAGCGAACAGCTCTGAGCCCTCGGGGCAAAGAGCGAATGGCGAGCAGCGAACAGCGAATCTCAAACCCACCGTCGCTTCATCCAGGGATAGGCCAACACGGCCCCGAGGATCATGGCCACACCCAGGTAGAACTTTAGGTCCAGGTCATGGTGCTCCCCGAGCAGAAGGATGGCCAGCAGGATCCCGTAAACGGGTTCCAGGTTGATGGTCAGGTTGCTGGCAAAGGCGGAAAGATGACGCAACGCGCGCAAGGCGAGGATATAGGCCAGGGTCGTACAGACCAAAGCCAGCACGATCAGCCAAATCCAGTCGGAAGGAGCCGGCTCCAGGTCGTAGGTCACCCCGAACAGGGCCATGACACCCAGGATAACGGAAAGAAAGATCCAGGCCGACCCCAGTTCCAGCAGGGTGATCTCCATTTCACTCGCCCGGGATACCAACTGTTTGTTCAATATGGAGAAAATGGCCGCCAGGAGAGCTGCGGCCAATCCAGCGAGGACCCCGTACCAATGCCCCGGCTCGATATGCCGCACCACCAGGACCATTCCCGGCACCATCATCAGTCCCAGTACCACTTCTACCCCTCGCAAGCGCTGCCGTGTAAACAGTGGCTCCAGGAATGCTGTAAACAGGGAGGTGGTCGCCATGCACACCAGGGTGATACTCACATTGGCCAACTTGATCGCACCGTAAAAGGCCACCCAGTGCAGGGCGACCAGCACGCCGACCCCCGCATAACTCAACATCAACCGGATGGGCATTCTACGCAAAGAGCCAAATCCGCGCAAGAGCAGGATGAGGGAGACGGACGTCAGCAGCACCCGCCACCAGACCAGGCTGAGCGCTGACAGGGAGATCCAGGCCCCCAGGATGGCTGTAAACCCGAAGCAGAGTACAGCCAGATGCATTTCGATCCACGAACGTCGAACGGGGTCCATATCCCAAAGGTGCAAAAGAGACCCGCCTCATTCGATCCTTCCTGACATATTTTTTTCTTCCCGGTTGTAACTAACCTCTGGCCACGGGGTTATGAAGATGTTAACTTCAAGCGCGACTTGTAACCAACTCCTATCTTTGTCCATTATTATTCCGTCGGCACAACCATGAACCCATGCCGATCGTAAACCTGAACACATGAGAATCTACTCCATCCTTGCATCCCTCTTACTGATCTCCTCGATGGCGTTCGGCCAATCCAAGACCTATACCGCTGCCAATGAAGGCTGGTTGGTGAGCTTGGATGAGGCCTATGCCCTGTCGCAAAAGACCGGCAAACCCATCATGGCCAACTTCACCGGGAGTGACTGGTGCGGATGGTGCAAGCGGTTGACCGCTTCCGTTTTCTCCAAGCCGGAATTCAAGAAGTGGGCCGACAAGAACGTCGTCCTGCTCGAACTGGACTACCCGAAACGGTTCAAATTGCCGACCGATATCCAGCAACAGAACGCCAACATGCAACAGTCGTTCCGGGTCACCGGATTCCCGACCCTTGGGTGTTCAATGCCACCAAGGACAAAACCGGGAACTATTCCCTGCAGGCCCTGGGCAAAACAGGCTACACGCCAAGTGTGGACGAATTCATTTCCACCGTGAGTGGCTTTATCAAGTAGAACAGATCTGAATCATCAGTTACGTGACCCCGTGAATTGACCTCACGGGGTTTTTTATTCCCCATTTCTTCAAATGGGTTCTTTGGGCAGCAATCGGATTCACAGACCAGTATCGAAAAGGGGCTTCCGACATGGCCCTGTCCCGATCAGTCCTCCAGGAAAATGTGATCTTCCGCCTGGACCGGCACTCCAGTCATCCGGTCACATCCAAGGCTACGATATGCTTCGACAAACCAGCGCCAAGCACTGGTCAGGACACTGATCACCACTTTGTGTTCAGCAGGAAGCATGCAGGGCATCGATCACCGACTTCAAGGTCACGAACAGGGTCTCCCTGCCTTCTGAAGTGACCAGCTCTTCTTCTTCATCACTCAGGGCATCCTCCACAAAGGCCAGCAGATCCTCCTGCGGGTAATCCTGGAAGAAGACGTCCACCCGCTCGTGGAAATTCTTCCCTGTGGACCCTTCCAGGCTGGCATAATTCGCCTCTTCTGCATCACCAAGGGCATCACTGGTCAGTTCGGGAAGCTCTCCATTGGTCTTCAAACTGGCTTCATAAAGGGTCAGACCCAGCAGGAGGAGATAATCCTGTTCTTCCTCTGTGAGCAGGTCAAAGGCCTCCTGGGTCAGGAAGTCCAACAGCGCCGGCTGGCTGTCTGCCATTGCCTGATCAGCACGCTCCAGGGCTTCATCTGACTGATCCAGTGCTTCAATGACCAGATCGATGGTGGTTTCTGAGACAAATTTCATAGCACAACATTTCTGCAAAGGTGCAACCTTGCAGCCGATTCTCGATCATCTGGACACAGGCGAGTGGCAACCGAATTGTGTTTTCCGCTCCAGAGAGCCGATCTTGCAGGCCTATGCTGGTCAAACTCCACACCTTTCCCCATGCCACAGAAGCCCAGCTGGCGCTGACCCGACTGAACCAAGAGGGCATCCAGGGCATGCTCCGCCATGAAACCATCCACAGCATCCTGCCCATTCAGGCCCTGGCCATCCAGTTGTGGGTCAACGAAGAGGATCTGGAACGAGCGCGTACCCTACTCTCCGATACATCGATCCAAGCAGTAGAAGAGGATTTTCGGGATATCGACCATCCGGCGATCGACTATCTCCGACGGCAACAGGAACGAAAGCGATGGTTACCCTGGCTTTGGGTGCTGATCCTCGTCCTGATCCTGATGCTGGTCCTGTTCGGATGGTAATGCCAGGACCGGAGGGTCAGGATTCCTTCACCCCCCTTTGTGACTAGCGCACTGCCAGATTCTCCCGGCTGTTGGGGATACGGATCACTTCACCGGGCACCCACAGTGCTTTCGGGTTGTGCTCCATGATGTCCTGCCGGTCGACGACCGGAAAAATGCGACAGACATCATCCACCGTCTCTGCCAGGCTCAAGGTGTACAGTTCGTACGAACCGCTGATCCCCACTCCATGCATCAACTGGACGACAGATTGACATGCCTGGTCATTCAAGGCCGAGGCGATCTCTGCACTGATCTGAGGGACCAAGGCCAGGGGAGCAGGCTTGGGCAAATGGAACGGTTGGACCTCCGGAATGAAAAACTGGAGCTCTCTCTGTCCATCGAATACCGGATCGGGCTCCAGTGAATTCCAAAGACGCAACAGGCTCTCTTCGACATCAAAGAATCCGGCTACGGAGGATAATGTCTCTGTGCTATCCGGGGTGTACAGCATCAACCGGTACCCGGATTGCTCGATCTCCAGGGACCGTTGCTCTGGAATGGCCAGGTCAGTGAAGTACTTGTGTCCTTCCTCCGGCATGCGGAGGTATCCGGCAACAAATCGTGCCGCCCGCCTTGGAAGGGTGATCACTGTACCTTCTTTCTTCTCGCGGATACAGTCTTCGGAATAGGCCGGGTTCAACTCCTCCAGGATCGCGACTGGTACCTGGGAGATCCTGGCCAGTTCATCAAAGCAGATCTTCTTGAATACCCGCAACTCCTGGGTGATCTGCAGGTCCAGGTCAGGGAAGGCCGGCGTCAGTCCGTGTTCGTGATAATAGTTCACCAGATAGGTGGCGGCCAGGAACTTCGGAACATACTTCTGTGTCTCCCGGGGCAGATACTGAGCAACCTTCCAGTAATCCCTCGAACCGGCACGACGAATGGCGCGATTGACATATCCCGGACCACAGTTGTAGGCTGCCAGGGCCAGTCCCCAGTCTTCATACTTGCTGTACAACTTGGCCAAATATTGAACCGCTGCTTCGGTGGACCGATGAATATCGATCCGTTCATCCAGCCGATGGTCCATCGTCAGGCCGAACTCGGCGGCTGTACCTTCCATGAATTGCCACAAACCCGTCGCGCCGGCATGGGAGATGGCTGTTGGATCCAGTCGGGTCTCGATGATCGGCAAAACCCTCAGATCCAGCGGAAGGTCATAGGCCTTCAGATACTGTTCGATGATCGGAAAGAACATGGACCCCTTCCCCAGCAACTGTTCCGTGACGCTGCGCTGGGAATCCATGTAGGCCTTGATCTTGTGCCGGGTGGTACTGTTGTAGCGCTTGGAGACGATACTGGGCATCGCCTTGAAGCGTGCCTTGACCTCGGATTCAGAATAGATATACTCTTGTTTTTCGTCAACTGCCGGTGTGGTCGGGTCACCATTGGCAGCCCACGAGACAGACAGGGTCAAGGCCCATATTCCGGCAATCAGCCAGCTTGAATGAGTGCGATTCGAATTCATAGTCA
>Ga0116151_10001915_pt1 | contig 19453 bp, 16 predicted proteins | sample AD_UKC117_MetaG_FD_89893 | JGI IMG/M metagenome (GOLD analysis project Ga0116151, IMG submission 89893) | Active sludge microbial communities of municipal wastewater-treating anaerobic digesters from Hong Kong - AD_UKC117_MetaG | ecosystem: Engineered > Bioreactor > Anaerobic > Digestate...
CGGCGGCGCCCCCGGGCCGGAGGACTGCTATCTGGCGCTCAGGGGCCTGCGGACGCTGGCGACCCGGCTGGAGCGGCACCAGAAGAGTGCCCTGAAGGTGGCGGAATGGCTCGCCGGCCGGCCCGAGGTGGCGCGCGTGTTCAACCCTGCCCTGCCTGACGATCCGGGCCACGCGCTCTGGCGGCGCGACTTCTCGGGTGCCTCGGGCCTGTTCGGCTTCCTGCTGCAGCCGGTGGAGCGGCCGGGCCTCGCCGCCCTGCTCGACCATCTTGAGCTCTTCGGCATGGGTTATAGCTGGGGCGGCTACGAGAGCCTGCTCATCCCGACCAATCCAGCACCGCTGCGGACGGCGACCGACTGGCCGCATGAAGGCCGGATGATGCGCATCCATGTCGGGCTCGAGAGCCCCGACGACCTGATTGCCGACCTCGAGGCCGGCTTCGTCCGGCTGGGCGCCGCCAGCAGCTGACGGCGCCCTGGTACGGCGCGCAGGGGATGGATCAGGCGAAGATGACGTAGGCGCGCAGCTCGATGCTCTCGCGGGCCGGCGTCGCGGCGGTGGTGTCAGCCAGCGCGAAGGCGGAGTGCGGCGTGAACCGGGCGCGGCCATCCTCCAGGCTGTCCCAGCCCTTGATCAGCAGCACCTCGTCCGCGGTCATCAGCGGCGCGTGGTACCAGCGCTGCGAGGGATCATGGCGCAGGTGGTAGATCTCGCCGACCCGGTCGGGGAAGATCTGGTCGGTGGCGACGAGATGCTGGGGCCGGACCGTCGAGGCGTCGGCCAGCGCCAGAGGCGACCGGCGCACCGGGCCCCGGATGGGCCGCCAGACATTGATCTGGGCAGCGCGCACGCCCGTCGCGGCGAGCCGTCGCGCCTCGTCGGCACCGACGAGGTCGGCCAGGCGCTTCGGCCCGCTGCGGGCCGTGTAGTCGACATGCACCCGGCCGGCTGGACCACGACTGCCGTCGCGATTGGCGGCACCGCCGGCGGCATCGGAGCGGCGGGTGGCATCGAAGATGACGACGCGCGAGGCGCCGGTCACCCGACGCAGCAAGGCCTCGGTCTCCGCATGGTAGGTCCGCTCGACCGCCGCATCGTCGTAGAGGTCGGCGACCGCCGTGGGTGCACGATGCAGCTCGAAGCCCTCGTGATCGAGCGACAGGGCGCCGGCGAGCGAGCGCATGTCCTCGACGCGGACGGCATGGCGCTCGGTGCCGAACCGCTCGTCCGGGGCGCCGCCGGTGACGGCGGAGCTGATCAGCACGGGGCGCGCGGCCGACGGGCTGATGAAGGTCAGCTCGGCCGTGACGTTTGCCGGGTGCCGGGCCGGAGCGGCGAGGCTGCCGGATTCGCTCAGGATGCCAGATTTGTTCAGGACGATGGTCATGGCTTCACTCCTCGGGCCGGATGGCCGGTCTCGTCGGCCATCGCTTGACCACCCGAAGCTGGCGCGTCGAGCCGGGGGATACCAACGAGTTCGCTTCAGCCGGACTTGAAGCCCGTTCATGTCCGCCGGGCGAGACCGTGCAGCCAGCGCTGCACCTGGCGGACGGCGGACGTGACCTCGATATCCGGCGGGCGGCAGAGGAAATAGGCGGCGCCCGTGAGGTCGCCCTCGCCGAAGGGGGCCACGAGCGCACCGCGGGCGAGATGCTCGTCGACCACCGGCCGACGGCCCATGGCGACACCGTGGCCGCTTTCCGCCACCTGCAGCGCCTGCTCGATGCCGTCGAGGCCGATGGCACCCTGCTGCGATGGCGGCGGCAGGCCGCGTGCCCTGGCCCACTCCTCCCATTCGTTGGGGAAGCGGGCGCTGACGATCAGCCGCACCCGGCCCAGCGCCTCGCTCGGCGTCTCGCCGGGCGCGGGCTCGAGATAGCCGGGTGCGGCCACCGGCAGGGCCCGCTCGTCGAGCAGAAGCTCGGCCTCGACGCCGGGCCAGGCGCCGCGGCCGTGGCGGATGGCGAGGTCGACCTGGTCGCGGGCGAGGTCGATCACCCGCGTGGTGGCGACGAGCTGCAGCTCGATGCCCGGATGCTCGCTCTCGAAGGCCGAGATCTGCGGGATCAGCCAGCTCACCGCGAGCGAGGGCGGCAGAGTCAGGCGGACGACAGAACGGCCGGACGGGCGCAGCAGGCCGGATGTCGCCGCCTGGATGCGGCGGATTGCCGGGTCGATCTCGGCGAAGTAGCGGCGCCCGGCCGCGGTGAGCTGCACGCCGGCGGCGGAGCGGTCGAAGAGGGCGACATGCAGGAAGTCCTCGAGGCGCCGGATCTGGTGGCTGATCGAGGATTCGGTGACGCCGAGACTGACCGCCGCGTCCTTGAACCGGCCGTGGATCGCCGCGGCCTGGAAGGCGCGGAGAGCGGCGAAGGGCGGCAGGGTGGTTGGTGGTTCGGCCATCGGCGGAGCGTGCCCCGGCAGCGGGCGGGGCTCAAGAATTCCGAGCGGCCGGGCGGCGTGCGGCGATCAGAAATTCGCGATTGCCCTTGGGGCCGAGGATCGGGCTCGGCTCGATGCCGAGCACGGTCCAGCCTGCCTGCGTCGCCAGCCAGTCCCGCACATCGGTGCAGACGGCCTCGTGGATCGCGGCGTCGCGCACCACGCCGCCCTTGCCCACGGCCGCCCTGCCCGCCTCGAACTGCGGCTTGATCAGGGCCACGAGCCACGCCCCCGGCGCCGCCAGACCCAGGGCCGCCGGCAGGACGGTGCGCAGGCCGATGAAGCTCGCATCGCAGACGATCAGGGACGGCGCCCCCGGCAGGAGATCGGCCGTGAGATGGCGGGCATTGGTCTTTTCCAGGACCACCACGCGCGGGTCGTTGCGCAGCCGCCAGTCGAGCCGGCCGTGGCCGACATCGACGGCGACCACCCGGGCGGCACCGCGCTCCAGGAGCACCTCGGTGAAGCCGCCGGTCGAGGCGCCGATATCGAGGCAGAGCAGGCCTGCCGGGTCGATGGCGAAGCGGTCGAGACCGGCGATCAGCTTGAAGGCGCCGCGGCTGACATAGGTTGGACTGGTTGTCTTGAGCCTGAGCTCGGTCGCCGGATCGAGGGAGGTGCCGGGCTTGTCGAGGCGCTCCTCGCCGCGGAACACCTCGCCCGCGAGGATCAGCGCCTGCGCCTTCGCCCGGGTCGGCGCCAGGCCCTGGGCCACCAGGAGCTGGTCGAGCCGTTCCTTCGCTTTCGCCACGCGTCGCTTCCCTGGCCGAACCTCGTACGACCGACCCATATCATACACGCGGCAGGCCGGGCTATCAAGGACGATTGTCCTAGATCACGGGTTCGTTCGGGAAAATCGCCTTTTCGGCGGGTGCCGGCACCCCGTACGGCGGAGAAAGCCGCACCGCCAGCGGCCGGCGGCCTTCGGGTTCGTTGGTCATGCTTCGGGTTCGTTCGTCAAATCCCCGGGTTCGCTCGTCGAATCCGTGGGTTCATTCGTCGATTCGGCAGGTTCGTTCGTCGTTATCTGTCGCGGATTCCGCGACATTGGTCATAATCATGATGCAGATTCCGCGACATCGGCCGCGGCATGTCGCAGAATCCGCGACAACCCAAGCGAGAATGTCGCGGATAACGCGACAACCCGGGCCCGGCTGTCGCGGTATCCGCGACAAATGACGGCGCCGCCGGATTGTGCGGTGCAATAAATTTCATTGCGCGGGCCGGGCCCGAGGTTCCAGTATGGCGGTACGTCCCCGGTGACAGCGATGCGAGGATCGGATCCTGGCGAAGAATTCCTCGAGGGTCGGGCCGAGATACCCGCAGGTGGTCGTCCTCGTCGGCGCCACCGGCGACCTGTCGCGGCGCAAGCTGCTGACCGGGCTCTTTCATCTGTGCAGCGAGGGCTTCATCCCCGGCTGCCGGATCATCGGCGTGTCGCTGGACGAGATTGACGCCGACGCCTTTCGCACCATCGCCCGCGACGCGCTGGCCAAGTTCTACCCGCGCCCGGTCGCGGAGGCGGACTGGTCGGCCTTCGCCCCATGCCTCGACTACGTGCCCATGTCGGCGGGCGCCGGTGCCCTGAAGAAGGCGGTGCAGGCGGCGGAGCGCGGTCTCGGGGGCGAATCCCGGCGCATGCACTATCTCAGCGTGCCGCCGAGCGCCGCCCTGCCGGCGGTGCGGCTGCTGGCCGAGGCGGAGCTGACGAAAAGCTGCCGGATCATCATGGAGAAGCCCTTCGGCATCGATGTCGAGAGTGCCGTCTCACTCAACGGGCAGCTGCACGAGCACTTCACCGAGGAGCAGATCTTCCGCATCGACCACTTCCTCGGCAAGGAGGCGGCGCAGAACATCCTCGCCTTTCGCTTCGCCAACGGGCTCTTCGAGCCGATCTGGAACCGCAACTTCATCGACCACGTGCAGATCGACGTGCCGGAGACGCTGGGCCTCGCCATGCGCGCCGGGTTCTACGAGCAGACCGGCGCCTTCCGCGACATGGTGGTGACCCACCTCTTCCAGATCCTCGCCTTCATGGCGATGGAGCCGCCGACGGCGCTCGAGCCGAAACCGATCAGCGAGGAAAAGAACAAGGTCTTCCGCAGCATGCTGCCGCTCGACCCGCGCCACGTGGTGCGCGGCCAGTATGTGGGCTACCGCGACGAGGATGGCGTCGATCCCGATTCCGACACCGAGACCTTCATCGCGCTCAAGTGCGGCATCGACAACTGGCGCTGGGCCGGCGTGCCGTTCTTCCTGCGCACCGGCAAGCGCCTGGCCGAGGGCCAAAGGATCATCTCCATCGCCTTTCGCGAGCCGCCCAAGAGCATGTTCCCGCCCGGCTCCGGGGTCGGCGTGCAGGGCCCGGACCACCTCACCTTCGACCTCGCCGATTCCTCGAAGCTGTCGCTCTCCTTCTACGGCAAGCGACCCGGCCCGGGCATGCGGCTGGACAAGGTGAGCATGCAGTTCGCCATGCACGAGACCGGGCTGATCGGCGACGTGCTGGAGGCCTATGAGCGGCTGATCCTCGACGCCATGCGCGGCGACCACACGCTCTTCACCACCGCGGAGGGGATCGAGCGGCTGTGGCAGGTGGCGGTGCCGCTGCTCGAATCACCCCCGCCGGTGCGCCTCTACGAGCAGGGCTCGTGGGGGCCGAAGAACATCCACCAGCTCATCGCACCGCACGCCTGGCGCCTGCCCTTCGAGCGGGCCTGGCGCGACCCGAACAGCCACGGGGCCTAGGAGCCTGCTGTTCACAAATTGGACGGAGCCGGCGTCAAGGACTGGCACCCCTCGACATCGGCGAGGTCTTCGCCGGCATTGTCGACGCATTCCTCGAAGGTGCCGAGGCTGTCGAGGCGCTGATCCTCGGCCTGCCTCGCCTGCTGTTCGGCAAAGGGATCAGGAGCACAGGCTGCGGCCGAGAGGACCAGCAACGCTGCCAGGGTGCAAAGAACGGGTCTCATCTTTCCTCCTGCGACCAGTCGCCGATCCGACCCCGCCGGCAGGGCGATGCCGGCGGTGCAGCAACGTAGTCCGCCGGCATCGCCCTTGGCAAACCCGGCGTGGCCCGGCTGGACGGGTGGAGTGCAGAGGCCGGGGACGCGGCAGGCTGTTGCGCTTGTCCGGGTTCCGGGATAGCGCTTTCCCGGCGACCGGCGACCTGTCATTGACGCGATGGTGGTGCCGCGATCCCGTCTGCCGTGGCATCTTCGTCCAACAGCTTCAGGCAGTCGAACCCAACTGGTGCATGGCGCGCCGCTTTGTCGTTGAATGGCCTCATGACGCAGCCCCGAACCGACCAGAGGGTCCTCATGCTCGGCCTCGACGCCGCCGAGCTCACCCTGATCGAGCGATGGATCGCCGAAGGCCGGCTCCCCGCATTGGCCGAGCTCGCGCGGCGTGGCCGGTTCGGGCCGCTCACCTCGCCGGCCGCCGATTATGCCGGCGGCGTCTGGCCGACCTTCTATGCGAGCCGACCGGTCGCCCGGCACGGCATCTACCACAACAAGCTCTGGCGAGCCTCGACGATGCGGATCGAGGTGCCGACCGATGCGTGGCTCGGCAGCCGGCCGTTCTGGGAGCACGCCGCCGCCCGGGGCCTGCGGGCCTGCATCGTCGACGTGCCCATGGTGCTGGGTCCGCCGCGGCCGCTCGACGGCCTCTATCTCGGCGGCTGGGGCACGCACGACGTGATCGCCAGGGGTTCGTGGCCACCGGAGCTCTGGCGGGAGCTCGAGAACCGCCATGGCGCCCCGGCGATGCCGCCCGAGCATTTCGGCCCCCAGGATGCGTCCAGCCTGACCCGCCTGCGCGACTCGCTGCTGGACGCCACGGCGCAGCAGCAGCAGATCCTCCTGGATCTTCTCGGCCGCGAGCAGTGGGATCTGGCCTGCGTCGTACTCGGTGCCACACACCGCGGCGGCCACTATCTGTGGGACCTGGGCGAAATCGACCAGGCGCCGCTCGACGCGGCCAGACGGACGGCGCTCGAGGGGGCCCTGGCCGAGCTCTACGTGGCGGTCGACCGGACGGTCGGCGAGATCGTGGCGCGCGTCGACGACGCGACCACGGTGCTCGCCTTTGCCGTTCACGGCATGGGCCCCAATCCCGGCTGGGCCGATCTGTTCGCCGACATCCTCGACGCTGCCCTGCAGGCGGCCGACAACCGGCCACCGAAGCGCGGCCTGCTCTACAGCCTCAAGCGGCGCATTCCCTTCCACTGGGCGCGCCCGATCCTGACCCGGCTGCCGCCCGCCGTCACCGGCCGGCTGGTCGAGCTCTGGTCGTCTGGCATGTACGACTGGCGGACGACCCGGCATTTCCCGCTGGCCATGGACCACGCCGGCTACTTGCGCCTCAACGTCGCGGGCCGCGAGCGCGACGGGATCGTCGAGCCCGGCGCGGCCTACACGGCCCTCTGCGACCGGCTCGAGGGCCTCATCCTGGCGTTGCGCGACGCCGGGAGCGGTGCGGCGCTGGCCGCTGCCGTGCACCGCGCCTGGCAGGAAGCACCGGCGACCGCAGATGGCCGCGACGTGCTGCCCGATCTGGTCGTCACCTGGGCCGGTTTGCCGGCACGCCAGGTGCGTCGCGTCGTCTGCGACCAGGTGCCCGGCTTCGCCTATGACGTGCCACAGCGCCTGCCTTCCGGCCGCTCCGGCAACCATCGTGACCGTGGATGGCTGATCGCGGCCGGACCCGGGATAGCACCGGGTGCCCTCGAGCCCGGCCACAGCATCCTCGATCTCGTGCCGACGGTGATGGCGCGGCTGGGGGTCGAGGCGGACCCGGCCTGGGACGGCCGGCCGATCGACCTGTCCCCTGGACCCGCCTTGCCGTGATCGAGGAGGTGGCTGGCGTCGCCGATCGCAGCCGCATCGACTGCGATGTCTGCATCGTCGGCGCCGGGGCCGCCGGCATCACCGTGGCGCTCGAGCTCGAGGCGACCGGTGCCCGCATCTGCCTGCTCGATGCCGGCGGCCTCGCCTACCGGCGGCGAGCCCAGGCGCTCCTCGATGGCGAGGTGGTCGGCGATTCCTATCCACCGCTCAAGGAGACCCGCTTTGCCGGTCTCGGCGGGGCCACCCGGATCTGGGGCGGCTGGTGCCGGCCGCTCGACCCGATCGATTTCACCGAGCGCTCCTGGGTGCCGAACAGCGGCTGGCCATTCGGGCACGACTCCCTGCGTCCGCATTATCAGCGTGCGCATGCGATCTGCGGCCTCGGCGAGGTGGATTACGACCCGCCGGCCTGGGCGAAGCGGTTCGGTGCCGAGCACCTGAAGCTGGCCGGCGACGACGTCGTCACGACGATGTTCCAGGTCAGCCCGACCCGCTTCGGCAGCCGCTATCGTGCCGCCCTCGCCGCCACACCGAACATACGGGTGCTGCTGGGGGCCGTGGCGCTGCGGTGCCGGGCGGCACCGACGAGCGACCGGCTCGAGCGGGTCGAGGTCGGCGCCCTCGATGGCCGGCGCTTCGCCGTGGCCGCGCGCCTCTTCGTGCTCGCCACGGGCGGCATCGAGAACGCCCGGCTCCTGCTGCTCTCGGGTCCAACACCCGAAACCAGCATCGGCAATGCCCGGGGGCTCGTCGGCCGCTACTTCACCGAGCATCCCTTCATGGAGCCCGGCTCCTTCCTGCCGCGCGATCCGGCCATCTCGCTCCGGTTCTATTTCCCGGCGCGCACCGACGACATGCCGCCCGACGCCAATGTGCGCGCCGCGTTGTCGCTCGGGCGCCCGGCGCTGGAACGCGAGGGCCTGCTGAACGCCGCCGTCTTCTTCCTGCCGGCCTACGAGGCGCATCCCGTGTTCACCGACCCCGCCGTCAAGGCGATGCTGGAGCTGTGGGAGAAGGTGCGCGGCCGTGGCGTGCCGGGCGGGAACTGCGACCATGTCCGCCGGGCGCTCCGGGCACCGCACCGGCTCGTCCACGCCGCCTGGCGCCGCATCGCCGTGTGCCCCGGCAGGACCTCGAGCTGGCGCCTGCGCGCCTTCTTCGAGGCCGAATCGCTGCACCACAACCGCGTCCGCCTCGCCGCCGGGAAAGACGCGCTGGACCGACCCTTGCCGCGGGTGGAATGGCGCCTCTCCGAGCGCGACCTCGCCAGCATGCGCCGGGTGCTCGCGTTGCACGACCAGGCCCTAGCCGGCGCCGGGCACGGCCGGCTGGCGCTCGCCTTCGACGACACGGCGGAAGCCTGGCGCGCCGCGGCGTTCGGCGGCAAGCATCACATGGGTACGACGCGCATGCATGCGTCGCCGTCCGCGGGCGTCGTCGACGCGGACTGCCGGGTGCATGGCGTGCGCAATCTCTATGTCGCCGGCAGCTCGGTCTTCCCGACGAGCGGCTTCGCCAACCCGACCCTCACCATCGTGGCCCTCGCCGTCCGCCTCGCCGAGCACTTGAAAGGCCGGCTCCGGGACCAGGAGCCCTCGCGCGAGGCCCGCCCGACGACGACCGGCTGACCCCGCAACAGATCACGACGCGGCGATGCGCGAGCGGGCGGCGGCCGCGAGGGGCAGGAGCACGGCGAGGGCGCGAAGCGCGGGGGGGATCTTTCCTCCCGCGGCCGGTCGCCGCCGGCCGGGCGTTTTTGACGGTGCGGCGCCGCAGGCCGCCCGCCAACACCGTTCCAGCCGCGGTCGACGCGCATGGCTTCGAGCTGTTAGCCTCGGCGCGAACGGTTGGCGGCGGATCAGGGAGGGAGAGACGATGGCGAAGGAGCGAGCGACCGGCCGGGAGGAGCCCCGGCTGCCGGATTACGGGCGCTGCCCGAAGCTGCTGGTCGGGCAGAAGGCGCTGGTCACCGGCGCCAATTCGGGGATCGGCCGGGCGGTCGCGATCGGCCTGGCGCGGGCCGGGGCCGATGTCGTCGTCAACTACGTGACGAACGAGCCGGCGGCCCGGGAGGTGGTGCGGCAGATCGAGGCCGAGGGGGTGCGGGGCCTGGCGCTCGAGGCGGACGTCTCGAAGGAGGCCGAGGTCGAAGCGATGTTCCAGGCGGCGATCGAGGCCTTCGGCACGCTCGACATCCTGGTGCCCAATGCGGGCCTGCAGCGCGACGCGGCGCTCACGGAGATGACGCTGGCGCAGTGGGAGACGGTGATCGGCGTCAACCTGACCGGCCAGTTCCTCTGCATCCGGGAGGCGGTGAAGGAGTTCAGGCGGCGCGGCGTGCGGCCGGAGGTCTCGGTGGCGGCCGGCAAGATCGTCTGCATGAGCTCGGTGCACGAGGTCATCCCCTGGGCCGGCCACGTCAACTACGCGGCATCCAAGGGCGGCATCCAGATGATGATGAAGAGCCTGGCGCAGGAGCTGGCCCCGCATCGCGTGCGGGTCAACGCGATCGGCCCGGGTGCCATCCGCACGCCGATCAACACCAAGGCCTGGGACACGCCGAAGGCCTATGCCGAGCTGATGAAGCTCGTGCCCTACGGGCGGATCGGCGAGCCCGAGGACATCGCCCAGGTGGCGGTCTTCCTCGCGTCCGACATGGCCGACTACATCAACGGGGTGACGCTCTTCGTCGACGGCGGCATGACCTGCTACCCGGGCTTCGCCACGGGCGGCTGAGGGATGCCGGGGCGGTCGGGCGCCACCTGAAAGGCGATCGACAGAGAATGCGGCGCCTACAGATGCCGCCTCAGGTTCACCCCGTCTCGCAAGACGCGAACGATCAGCGCGTGATCGTCACGGATCAGATAGACGATGTAATGCTTGCCGTGGTCGTGAATTCGAACCGGTGGCCGGCACGCCGCCCGCTCGGTCGCCATGCGCGTGTTTTCGGCGGCGAGGGAGATCGCGTGGCGAAGCTCACGCTCCTATCGCTCCGCTTGCTGCCGGCCGAAACGGGTGACGCCATAGAGGTAGAAGTCGATGAGCGCGTCCGTCGAGCGATTGCCCCACGCTGGCAGACCTCCGACACGTTCCCCAACGTCTCTGCCAACCCCAAAACCGTCAGCCGACGGTGTATCAGCTTCACCGTCGGTGCCTTCGCGCTCACCCGCTTGCGGGTCGCCGTTTCTGCCATCGAGATCCTCTCTTGCCTGCAGCCTGACGCAACACAGACCGCACGACAAAAAGGCCAAGAGGACAGACCAGGGTCAGTCGCGTACCCGTTTCGGCCTCTTGGCGCCGTCTCGCCGGCTCTCGGGCCATGCCTGCTGGTTGGCCGCCGAGGATATGTCGAGGAGGTTCCAGCGGTCCTGCGGCAGGACCCGTGTGCCGGTCCTCGATCTGATCTCCACCAGCCCCTTCGCCGAGAGCTGCTTGGCCGCCTCACGGATAATCGAGCTTCTGACCGAGAGCTCGTCGCTCAACGCCGCTTCGTTCGGCAGCACGCCGGCCGCGCCGTAGTAGCCGCTGGCAATGCGCTGTCCGAGCTCCTCGACGATCTGCCCGCCGAGATTCAGGCGCGAGTTCGATCCGAGGAAGGTCTCCGATCCGTGGCTCATGGGCGCCTCATCGGTCGATCAACCTCACAACGGGTTTGACAATGGATACGTCGACGGATACGTCAAGTGATGCAAGGTGACTGACCCTGTGCAGTATCAGGCGGGAGGACAAGAATGAACGCTTCGACGCGGCGGCTTCTGGCGACGACGATCATCGCTTTCGGGTCGCTGGGACCGCTGGCCAACGCCAACGCCGAAACCGTGCTCCGTGTCGGCACCTCGACCGACGTCCAGGTGGTCGATCCGATGTTCACGACCGCGCATCCGACACGCGACCACGCCTATCTCGTCTACGACACCCTGCTCGCGGTCGATTCCAATTTCGAGATCAAGCCGCAGATGCTCGAGAGCTACACCGTCGCCGACGATGGCATGACGATCGAGTTCAAGCTCCGGCCGGGTCTCGCCTTCCACGACGGCGCTCCTGTCACCAGCGCCGACGTGATCGCCTCGATCCAGCGCTGGGCCAAGGCCGACACCATGGCGCAGATCGCGATCACCTATGTCGACGACATCACCGCCACCGGCGGCGACAGCTTCGTGATGACGATGAAGAGCCCGTCGACGCTGATCATCGACGCCATGGCGAAGCCGAGCGGCAACGTCCTCTTCATCATGCCCGAGCGTTTCGCCCAGTTGCCCAACACGGAGCAGGTGCTGGAATCGATCGGCTCCGGGCCGTTCACCTTCGACCGCGCCGAGTGGGTTCCCGGGCAGACGCGCATCTACCGCCGCAACGAGAGCTATGTGCCGCGCGAGGATCCCCAGGACAACCTCGCCGGCGCCAAGGTGCCCGGCGTCGACGTGATCGAGTACACGATCATGCCGGACGACGCGACACGGCAGGCAGCGCTCCTCAACGACGAGGTCGACTATCTCGGCAACATGGCGCACGACCTCGTCGACGAGCTGCGCGCCGATCCCGATCTCGTGGTCGAGACGCGCGACATCCGCGGCGAGCAGCTCTGGCTGCGCTTCAACCATCTCGTCCCGCCGTTCGACGACCAGAAGCTGCGCCAGGCCATCTACTGGGCGGTGACCCAGGACGAGTACATGGGCTCGCTGATCCCCGATCCCGAGCTCTGGAAGACCTGCTACTCGATGTATGGCTGCGGCACGGAGTACTCGACCGAGGTCGGCTCCGAGCCGCTGCAGGCACAGGACCTGGAGAAGGCCAAGGCGCTCGTGGCGGAGTCGAGCTATGCCGGCCAGCCCATCGTCTTCCTCGACACGACCAACCATCCGCTGCTGCACGGCGCGAACATCAGGACCGCGGAGACATTTCGCCAGATCGGGCTCGAGGTGGAGCTTCAGGGCATCGCCGTCGCGACGCTGCATCAGCGCCGCGCCATCAAGACGCCCGTCGACGAGGGCGGATGGAACCTGTTCCACACGACCTTCGCCACCATCGACGTCTTCAATCCGCTCGTGAATCCGGCGATCAACGCCTCCTGCGCGCAGGACAACTGGCCGGGCTGGCCGTGCAGCGAGGAGATCCAGCAGCTCAGGCAGGACTTCGCCGCCGCCAAGGACGCCGACGAGAAGCAGCGGATCGCCACCGAGGTCCAGCGCCTCGCCTTCGAGCTCGGCACCCACGTTCCGCTCGGCGTCTTCTACAAGGTCGACGCCTGGAACAACCGCCTGAAGGGTGTGGGCGAGGCATCGGTCGCCCATCTCTGGGGCATCAGCATCGAAGAGTAGCAGGGGGCGCACGTCGTGGCCGCTTTCATCGTTCGCCGGATGCTGCTCACCATCCCGGTGATGTTGGTGGTGGCCACCGTCGTCTTCCTGATCATGCGCCTCGGCGCCAGCGACCCGGCCGCCGTCCTGGCCGGCGAGCTGGCGACCGACGCGCAGATCGCGGCGATCCGCGCCCGCTACGGCTTCGACGCGCCGATCCTGGTCCAGCTCGTCAAGTGGTTCGGCCTGCTTCTACAGGGCGATCTCGGTGTCTCGATCTACACCCAGATGCCGGTGACGACGCTGATCGGCCAGCGGATCGGCGCTACCCTGAGTCTCGCCCTCTACGCCATGACGATCGCCGTCGCCATCGCCGTGCCACTCGGCACGATCGCCGCCTGGAAGGCCGGCAGCCTGATCGATCGGGCAGTGATGGTCTTTGCGGTCTCGGCCTACTCGTTTCCCGTCTTCCTGATCTCCTATGCCCTGATCCTCGTCTTCGCCCTCGACCTCGGGCTGTTCCCGGTGCAGGGCTACAAGCCACTGGCCCGCGGCATCGGCCCCTGGCTCGAATACTTGACGCTGCCCGCTCTCTCTTTGGGTCTCGCCTATGCGGCGCTGCTCGCCCGCATGACGCGGGCCAGCGTGCTCGAGATGCTTCGCCAGGATTTCGTCCGGACAGCCCGCGCCAAGGGTTTGCGGACGTTCCAGGTGTTGGTGCGGCACGCCCTGCGCAATGCCGCGGTGCCGATCGTCACCGTGATCGGCCTGAGTCTGGCAGCCCTGATCTCGGGCGTCGTCATCACCGAAACCGTCTTCGCAATTCCCGGCATCGGCCGGCTCACGGTCGACGGCATCTTCACCCGAGACTATCCGGTCGTGCAAGGCGTCGTCCTTTTCTTCTCGTTCGTCTACGTGTTCCTCAATCTCGCGGTCGACGTGATCTACGCGCTCGTCGACCCCCGCATCCGCTACTGACCGACCCCATGGCGACCGCCGACGCTACCGCGCTCAGCAGCCCCCGGCATGGCGCCGTCCGCCGCGGGCTCGGTGCGATCTTCACGCGACCGGGCTTCCGCCCGGGGCTCGTGCTGTTCAGCCTGCCGCTCCTCGGCATCCTGCTCGGCGCCCTGGTCTTGGCGCCGGCCGGCATGGACGGCGCCATCCGTCTGACGGCACCATCCTGGGCGCACCCTTTCGGCACCGACAACCTTGGCCGCGACCTCTTCGCCCACGTCCTGCGGGGCGGCCGGGTATCGCTGGCCATCGGCATCGCCGTGGCCGTGCTCAGCACCGCGATCGGCCTCGTCCTCGGCCTCCTCGCCGGCTTCATCCGGGTCGTCGACGCCGTCTTGATGCGGATCATGGACGGCATCATGGCGATACCCGGCATCCTGCTCGCGATCGCGCTCATGTCGGTCGCCGGCGCCGGACTCGTCAACGTCATCGTCGCCATCACCATCGCCGATGTGCCGCGCGTCGTGCGCCTGGTCAGGGCGATGGTGCTGTCGCTGCGCGAGCAGACCTTCGTCGATGCCGCCCGCATCGCCGGCAACCGCACCGGGCGGATCGTCTTCCGCCATCTCCTGCCGATGACGCTCGGGCCCCTGGCCGTGCAAGCAACCTTCATCTGCACCTCGGCGATCATCACCGAAGCCTATCTCAGCTTCATCGGCGCCGGCACGCCGCCCGACATGCCGAGCTGGGGCAACATCATCGCCGAGAACCGCATCTATTTCCGTGGCGCGCCCTGGAGCGTGCTGATCCCGGGCTGCTTCATCGCCGCGACCGTGCTCGGCATCAACCTGATGGGCGACGCGCTGCGGGATGCCCTCGATCCGCGCGTCGCCAAGGCGATCTGAGCCGTGACCGCCCTCCAGGAATCGACCAACGTCCTCGAGGTGGAGAACCTCGGCATCGCTTTCGGCAGTTCCGAGAGCCGCCTGTCCGTGGTCGAGGATCTCACCTTTGCGGTCAGGTCGGGCGAGCTCCTGGCCCTCGTGGGCGAGAGCGGCTGCGGCAAGAGTGTAACCGCACTCGCAATCATGGGCCTCCTGCCGCGACCTCAGGCGAGCACGCCTGCGGGCCGGATCGTCTTCGAGGGGCAGGACATCACCACTCTCGACGAGGCGGCGATGCAGGATCTGCGCGGCCGACGCATCGCCATGATCTTCCAGGAGCCGATGACCGCGCTCAACCCGGTGATGCGCATCGGCCGCCAGATCGAGGAGGTGCTGCTGCGCCATCGCGTCGTCGAGCGCGGCGAAGCGCGTCCCCGCGCTCTGGAGCTCCTGCGCCAGGTCCGCATCGCCGATCCCGAGCGGCGGCTTCGCCAGTACCCGCACGAGCTTTCCGGCGGCATGCGGCAACGGGTGATGATCGCCATGGCGCTCGCCTGCGATCCCGTGCTCCTGCTCGCCGACGAGCCGACCACGGCCCTCGACGTCACCGTCCAGGCGCAGATCATGGAGCTGATCGCCGACCTCCAGCGGCGTCGGGGCACATCCGTCGTGCTGATCACCCACGATCTCGGCATCGTCGCCGAGACGGCGGATCGGGTGATCGTCATGTATGCCGGCCGGGTCGTGGAGACGGCCTCTGTGCGCACGGTGCTCGAGGCACCCCGCCACCCCTACACCCAAGGGCTGATCGCCTCGGTGCCCCGGCTCGGCCGCAACCGGCGCGGCAGTGGCGCGCCGCTCGCCGACATCCCGGGCTCGGTGCCGCCGCCGGGCAAGCGCGGCCGCGGCTGTGTCTTTCGACAGCGTTGCGCCTGGGCGATCGACGCCTGCGCGGAGCGTCAGCCGCAGCTCGACCCATTCGGCGAGGGGCACCGCGTGGCCTGCCTGCGCGCCCACGAGACGGTGTCGTCGTGAGCGGCGTCGAGCCCTTGCTCGAGCTGCGCCACGTCAGCCGCCGCTTTCCCATCCGCTCGGGCGTGCTCTCGCGCGTCAGCGGCCATATCCACGCCGTCGACGATGTCTCCTTCAGCGTCGCCCGGGGCGAGACCCTGGCGATTGTCGGCGAGAGCGGCTGCGGCAAGTCCACGACCGGCCGCTGTGCGGTCCGCCTCGATCTGCCCGACGATGGCCAGGTCCTGTTCGAGGGCATCGATCTCGCCACCGTCGACAGGCGTGGCCTGCGCGCGGTCCGTGCCCGCCTGCAGATGATCTTCCAGGATCCGAGCGCCGCCCTGACGTCGCACATGCGGGTCGGCGAGCAAATCGCCGAGCCTCTGCGCAACCTCGCCGGACTGACGGACGCGGCGGAGGTCGAGCGGCGGGTGGCGGCATTGCTGACGACGGTCGGGCTCGGCGCCGCCGATGCCGGCAGGTTCCCGCACGAGTTCTCGGGCGGCCAGAAGCAGCGGGTCTGCATCGCCCGGGCCCTGGCCAGCGATCCGGTGATGATCGTCTGCGACGAGGCGGTCAGCGCGCTCGACGTCTCGATCAAGGCGCAGATCGTCAACCTCCTGATCGAGATCCAGGAGCGAAGGGGTGTCGGCTACGTCTTCATCTCCCACGATCTCGGGATCGTCGAGAGCATCAGCCACCGCGTCGCCGTCATGTATCTCGGCAAGCTCGTCGAGCTTGCCGACACCGCCGCGCTCTTCGATGCGCCGCGCCACCCCTACACCGAGGCGCTGCTCGCCGCCGCCCCGGTGATCGAGGCGGCGGGCACACGGCCGGAGCGGCCGCGGCTCGAAGGCGACGTGCCGAGCGCCGCCTCGCCGCCGAGCGGCTGTCGCTTCCGCACGCGCTGCCCCTTGGCGACGCCGCTCTGCGCCGAGGCCGAGCCGCCGCTCGCCCGCCGCGACGACGGCCGCCTGCTCGCCTGCCACCACCGATGAAAGGCATCGGCGATATCGACGCCACGGGCCGCCGAGACGGTCGACCGGCCTTCGAGATCGCGCTCGCCCACCTGAAGGGAAAGATCCTCAACAACGACTACCCGCCCAACGCGCGGGTTCTCCAAGGCACGATCGCCAATGAGCTGAAGCTGTCGCGCACCCCGATCCGCGAGGCCATCATGCGGCTGGAGCAGGAGGGGCTGGTGCGGATCGTGCCGCGCCACGGCATCGAGATCCTGTCGCTCTCGCCCGACGACACCCGCGAGATCTACGAGCTTCTGGCCTGTCTGGAGCCCAAGGCGGTAGCGCTCCTCGCCAGCCGCCGGCCGACGCCGGACCAGATCGAGCCACTCGTCGATGCCTGCGCGGCGATGGAAGCAGCGCTCGAGATCGACGATCGTCTCGCCTGGGCGCACGCCGACGAGCGCTTCCATCGGTGTCTGGCCGAGCTCAGCGGCAACAGCCGGCTGCGTGCCGCCATCATGGGGTTTTGGGAGCAGTCCCACCGGGCACGGATGTTCACGCTCAGGCTGCGGCCGAAGCCGGTCGAGTCGACGCGCGAGCATCGTGCCGTGGTCGAGGCGATCCTCGCCGGCGACGCGGACGGCGCCGAGCGCCTTTATCGGTTGCATCGCGAGCGCGCCCAAAGGGTGATCCTCGAGATCGTCGAGCGACACGGATTCAAGCGGCTCTGAGCCGTCGAAGGGAAGGATGGCAAAATGGATGGACTGGTCGAGATCGAGGCGGCGTGGCGGGAGGCACGCGGCGGCTACGAAGCCGATATCGACCGCCACTTCGAGCGCTATGTCGAGGAGCTCAAGGAGCTCTGCCGCCTGCCCAGCCTGAGCACCGACCTCGCCGCCCTCGGCGACTGCGCCAGCTATCTGCGCGACCGCCTGGATGCTCTCGGCTTCGAGACCGCGATCGAGGACGTGAACGGCCCGGGCTCGGCCCCCATCGTGCTCGCTCGCCGGCACCGGGACGACGCCCTGCCGACGCTCCTGATCTACGGGCATTTTGACGTGCAGCCGGTCGACCCGGAGAGCGCCTGGACCAACCGGCCCTTCGATCCGACCGAGCGGGAAGGCTATCTCTACGGGCGCGGCACCGCCGACGACAAGGGCCAGTTCCTGGCCCACCTCAAGGCCGTGGAGATGATCGATCGGCTCGGCGCCGGCCCGGTGGCGAATCTGATCCTCGTCCTCGATTCGCAAGAGGAGGTCGGCTCGCCGCACCTCGCCGCCTTCGTCGAGCGCAACCGGGCGAAGCTCGCCGCCGACTACGTCTTCTACGCCGACGGCGAGGCCTTCGTCGGCAATCGGATCATGATCCAGCACGGCAATCGCGGCGACTGCTTCATCACCATTCGTCATCGATCCGGCGCCCGCGACACCCATTCGGGCACTTATGGCGGCGTCGTGCCCAATGCCGCCAACCAGCTCGTGGCCTTCCTCGCCACGCTCGTCGACGAAAACGGTGTCGTCCAAATCCCCGGCTTCTACGACGACGTCGTGCCACCCACCGCCGCCGACCGCGAGGCCATGGCGCGGCTGCCGCACGACCAGGCCGCGTTCGAACGGATGCTCGGCCTCTCCCGCCCGTTCGGCCCCGCCGGGCTCGACCACTGGGAGAAGATCATGTTCCGGCCGACGCTCAACATCTCCGGGCTCACGGCCGGCTTCCAGGGCGCCGGGACCAAGACCGTGATCCCCTGCGAGGCCACCGCCAAGATCGACATGCGGCTGGTCAAGAACCAGACACCCGAGGACATCCTGGCGAAGTTCCGCCGCCATGCCGCCGCCATGGGCATGGGCGGTCTCGAGATCGAGAAGGGGATGCAGTACCTGCCGGCGCGCACCGCCATCGATCACCCCTACTGCCTGCTCGTCCGCAGAGCACTGGGTGAGGGCTTCGACCAGGAGCCGGTCGTCACCCCCGTCGTCGGCGGCTCGAACCCCAACCACGTCTGGATGGAGAGGCTCGGCCTGCCGATGGCCGAGGTCTCCTATGGCCAGCACGACTGCCGCATGCACGCGCCGGACGAGCGCTACGACCTCGACCATTACCGTCACGGCATCCTCACCTCGGCGCTGGTGATGACCGGTGTCGCCAGGCTTCCGTCTCGCCAGCAGGGGGACTGACCGTGCCGCCTCGCACCGAGATCGGCATCGACGGCAGCGATTTCCGAATCAATGGGGCCCCGACCTACGCCGGTCGGTGGCACGAGGGCCGGCGCATCGAGGGCCTGCTCCTCAACAGCCGCATGGTCCAGGCGATCTTCGACGACGCGAATCCGAGGACGCGCCCCAACTGGGCCTATCCGGACACCGGCATCTGGGATCCCGACCGCAACACGCGAGAGCTCTGCGCCATGCTGCCGGTCTACCGGGCGCACGGGCTGCTCGCCATCACGGTCGGGCTGCAGGGCGGCGGGTCGATCTACCGGCCCGAGATCTTCGAGCACTACCGCAACTCGGCGTTCACGCCCGAAGGCGAGCTCGAGCCGGCCTATCTGGAGCGGCTGCTGCGGGTGCTCGAGGCCGCCGACCGCTCCGGCATGGTCGTGATCGTCAACTACTTCTACCGGAAGCAGCAGCGGTTCCAAGACGATGCCGCGGTCTGCCGCGCCACCGAGGCGGCGACGCAATGGCTGCTGGAGAGCGGCCATCGCAACATCCTGGTCGACATCAAGAACGAGATTCGCGAGGCCGACGACATCCTCTCCTCGCGCGGCATCCACCGCCTCCTCGACATCGCCCGCTCGACCACGCAGGACGGCCGCCGGCTCCTCGTCGCCACCAGCACCCACCCCGAGAAGCACCTGCCGGATGGGAGCTGGCCGGCACTCTGCGACTTCTTCATGCCGCACGGCAACAACTCCGAGCCGGACGATTTTCGCCGGGAGCTCCTGGCATTCCGCGAAGAGCCGGTCGTGGCCGAGCGCGCCCGGCCGATCTGCTGCAACGAGGACTCGATCCACGTCGCGAGCCTGGATGCCGCAATCGATGCCGGC
>Ga0116151_10001919_pt1 | contig 19421 bp, 23 predicted proteins | sample AD_UKC117_MetaG_FD_89893 | JGI IMG/M metagenome (GOLD analysis project Ga0116151, IMG submission 89893) | Active sludge microbial communities of municipal wastewater-treating anaerobic digesters from Hong Kong - AD_UKC117_MetaG | ecosystem: Engineered > Bioreactor > Anaerobic > Digestate...
AAGTGGTATGTTACGGAAGAGAACCTGAAGGATATATTCAGGGAACCTGATCAGCCAGACAAGGAGGAGATATAAATGGCCTCTCCTGCTCTCCATGTCCGTAAAGGTGGAATTACAGACATAGAAATATCCCTAAAATAGGGGCAGAAAAAAAGAGGGAAGGTAACAGAATGTTAAAAAAAATAGGGCAAACAGGGTGGTCTGTATTAGCTGGCATTGTCATATTAATTGGATTGTTTGTCTTCGGGGGTCTATATGAGGGGTTCTTGGCCTGGTTTTGGCCCTACATTTTATCTCATAAAGTTGTGTTTTACTCATTTGTCATCGGTGGAGTTTTTGGATGGTGGGCAAGGGGTAAACAGGATGATGACCAGCAAGACACATAGGCTAAACGGAATGGGGCCTTATGGAGAAAACCTTTGTTGAGGTGATAATATGAGTGATCTTGGACGGTCAAGGGAGTTTTGGAAGAAGGTTATTGGAATCATTGTTTTTATTGTTTGGTTAGGCTCTATTGTATTAACTTGGGTTGCCATCGGGGTATTAGAAAGAATTGGTATTGACCCGGGGGGATTACTGAGCTCCTTACTAATCCTCTTTGGCCCCATTTTGCCAGCAATGCACACAAATGATGCCCTTAATGCGGAGCTAGAAAGACAATTCTCGCCAAAATGAATATTCCGGGGAGGGCAACATCCTCAAGAGTAGGAGGTAGGAATGGAGAAGCTGACGGACTATTTGATGATACCGGTATTCCTTTACATATTCCCTGCGATCATCGCAATCGGAATCTTAACGATAGCAGGGTTTGAAATAAAGCCCATTCGCTCAACTGTCGATAACACTCCGAATCCGAATTGGAATATTCCCGGCCTTATAGCTGGTATTGTTTTTTCCACCATTGTCTACTTGGCAATAATGGGTGGTGGGTTTTTAGTTGATACTTTGTAGCCTAGAAAAGGAGGGCGGAAGGTGAGCAATGATTTAGCATATCAAGACTTTGGCAAGCAGGATCTCAAGGGTCGCTTTATAGAGATGAGGGCCAAGGGTTATCCATATACCAAGATAGCCAAAAAGCTCATGGTCTCCAAGAGCACCCTTATAAACTGGAACGCAGAGTTGGAGAAGGAGATCTCCATACATAAGGCCATCGAGCTGGAGGCCCTACAAGAAGAGTTTTTTGTGCTCAAAGAGGGAAGGCTCCGGCTTCTGGGAGAAGTCCTTCTCAAGGTCAAGGAGGAGGCTCTGAGTCGAAGTCTGGCCGAAGTCCCCACGGAAAAGCTCCTGGACATCCTGTTGAAGTACCATAATGAGCTCAAGGGAGAATATGTGGAGCCCAGGCCGATGTCCAGCCGGGACATGAAGACCAGATCTGGTATGAAACTGACCGTGCAGGACATGGAGGAAGAGCTCACCCTCATCCTGGACAGGTATAGAGCCGGGGTCATCAACATCGACCAGGCGAAAGAGGAGACCACCCTGCTCCTGGCTGTCCTCAAGGCCAAGGAGCTAGGGGAGACTGACGAGAAGATAAGAGCCCTGGAGGCGGTTCTGGAAGGGAGGCGGTAGAGTGGCGAAGAAGCTCGATGTGGAGAAGTTGCTAAAGAAGAGGCTCTCTGGCTATGAGGCTGGCAAGTTGGCCATCCAGGACTCTTGGAGGCGAGACCGTAACCAGGATCCCCTGTTTACTGATGCCGGGATCCGAATCCTCCAGCAGGGACTCAAGACTCCCCTTGATAAAGAGGCCTGGAACCAGATGATGTACGCCTATGAGATCATAGACTTCACCTTCCGGGAGGCTAATCGGAACATCCTGGAGGCCAAGGGCTTATTATGGGAGACCTTATTCTGGGTAGAGCAATACAAGGCCCATAAAATAATGACGTGGGGGAAAAACTCTCTCCCGGCCATAATGACCGAGGCACGATACCAGGAGCTCAAGGCCGAGCAGAGGGAAGAGAGGCTCCAGGAAGAGATCTCCCTGTACTGGGTGGCCTCTGAGAGAGCTGGGGATCTGGCCCCTGATGAGATCGAGGTGGAGGGGGAGGCCTATTCGATATGTGGTTTTGAGGACTTGGAAGACATAAGCCCAGACCTGGCCAAGCAGTTCTATAATAAGGCCCTGGATGAGCTGACCGGGATGATCGAGGACTCCACCCTCCCTCTGGCCAACAAGACCAAGAAGGATAAGGCCAGGGTCATGGCCCTCATCAAGAAATATCGCAAGGGAACCATCACGGAGGTAGAGATGGATGAATATCAGAAGCTGGCTCTCTTCCGGGGTGTTGACCTTTATAATGTCCTGCCGGGGTGGAAGGACAGGGTGGAGGCCTATTACCACGAAGATGCCCGACCTGTTGCACTCGTCCAGGATACTCAGCCCTTCTTGGATGATCAGGGGAACTATGTGGGGCTGGGGGGCAAGGACTATCGGGGGGTTTTCGACCAAATGCTCCTGGTCGAATCGCTGGAAGAAAACGAGCCCAGCATGAGACCCCAGCTCCTGGGCAGATTGACCAGGAACATAAACACGGCCAGCCTCTACCTCAAGATGTATTACTCCACCCTGGCAATCTTCGAGAACCTGTCGGGGGTGCTGGGGTTTGATCTCACCCAAGAGATGAGGGGCTGGCTGGAGGAGATACTGGGTCTCATTAACTGGTATAACCGCATGGTCAGGGAAGAAGACCTGGGCGAAGGCTATAAGCTCAAGATGCTCCCGGAGGGGGTCTCCCTGCCTGCAATAGATCTCGACCAGCTCCAGGTGAGCCAGAAGTATTACCAGATGCTGAAGGAACGGTTAGGGGCTGGCCTGGGAGCGGATTGGTATCACGAGTCCCTGGCAGAGATTGAGTGGAAGGATGGAACCAACCTCCGGCAGATCCTGGCCAGCATAAAGGAAGAGGAAGGGAGGTTGCCGTATTGCTGGAAGTGGATAGAGAAGTAACTGCGGAAGATACTCTCTTGTTAAATACAGAAGAAGAGGCCCTCCTGACCATCTCTTCGACCTCCCTCGACAAGAGTCGATATATACAGGGGGAGAAGACCTTCCGGGCTCCTATCAATGCCGAGGCCCTGAAGTTTAAGGATCCCAAGAGGGAACAGGCTTTCATCCAGATGAAGTTGGGAGAGATCCCTCCTGCGGAACAGAAGCCGGAGATCGAGGCCTTTCATGGCCTTGAAAAACTGTCCCTAGCCCAACATAAAGCCCTGGATGCCATCCATAAACTCCTGGACATTACGGACTATAAAGGGAACATAGAAGGCGAAGGCCGGGAGGATTTAGCATTCTCTTCTGCCTTCCAGGGACACTTCCCTAATCCGGGACTCAACATCTCTTTTGATGAATACCTCCAGGCCTATGGTTTAAAGAAGGACAAGAAGCGGAGGGGACGGGCCGGAGAGTACCACAGCAACGAAAAGAAGGAGGCCCTGGAGGCCCTGAAGGGGTTGGAGGAACAAAGGGACATCATATATAAGCGGAAGCGGTTCCAGGGGTCAGGGAAGGGCAAGGTGGCGGTCTATGATTTGATCAAGACCAGGAGGCCTCTCGTCCAAATAACCTGGGGCTATGAGGGCCTGAGTGAACAGGAAGCAGAGTTAGTCACCCAAGGCCGGGAGGGAGTCAATCCGAATCGGATCCAGATCGAGGTCTCTCCCCTTCTGCTCGACCAGGTGGACTCATTCTTCATTAGGAAATCTTACGCTATGCACCAGGAGATATTTGAGGCCAGGGAGAAGAAGACGGTCTCCAGTTGCTTCTACCTGTTCCATTGCTGGCTCCTGACATTAGACCTCCCGGATCTCAGAGTCTCCATGGAGACCCTGGCCAATAAGCTGGGCCTGGACTACCTCATCAAGAACCGACACAAAAAAGAGCTCCGGGACACCCTCCGGGAGTGTTGCGAGGTTGCGAAAAAGTGCGGTTATCTCCTGGAATATGATGACCAGACAGCCTTCGACCTATTCAACCTGACATTAAATCCTGAGAGGTGCAACAGGGTTAAGCCATGGAAGAGACTAGGCAGGCCGGAAAAGCAGACCCAAGGCCAACAGGCACTTCCAGAGACCGGGCCTGGTCAATGACCAGAGACCATTGTCCTGTTGACTAGTGATGACCAGAGAGACTATCCACCATGACCAGGGCTAATGACCAGACTATCCAAAGGGGTGAGAGAATGGCGAAGGACTATTATCTGCTCAAGGAATACATAGAGATCATGGGGATCTCCGAGAGCACGGCCAGGAGGAAGATAAAAAAGGGGGAGCTGGAGGCTGAGCTGGTCACAGGGTCTCCTTATGGACAGGAGTACAGGATCCCGATCAGCGAAGTGGAACGAGCCCAGCTCATTACAGATGTGGTCAAGGTGGACAGGCCTGTCCCAATGGACAAGCTGGCCGAGGCTATGGAGAGAGCCCTGGAGGCCAGGGACAAGAGGTTGATGGATAATCTCCTGGAGATTCAGGAATGGACGAGGGAGTCCACCACCAGGCTGGACAGTCAAGCCGGGGAAATAGAAGGCCTGAGGTTGGAGGCCAAGGAGGCCCTCGACCTGGTGGCTGGGCAGAAGGAGCAGATCGAGCTCTTGCACGAGCTGACCAGAGAGACCTCCAGCCGTGCGAATAGTCAGACGGAAGAGACCCTGGTCAAAATAGATAACCAGGCCGAGGAGATCAAGAACCTCCGGGAAGAGCTGGCCAGGCTCAGGGAGGTTATAGAGCAGAGCCGGAAGAAGGGCTCCTGGTTGAGTAATCTTTTCAGGGGTCGGAGCGTTTGATTTTAGCGATTTCTAGGGAGGCCTGATAGGGTGTTTTTTAGAATTCTCACCAAAATAAATAATGGCGAGTTGGACGCTGGCGATACTCGAAAGCCGGAATCGGAATCTATCGGTACAGCAAACACAGATACCCCCAGTATCGATTTCGCCGATTTTATAACCATTGAAAGCGGACCCGTTGGTCTTTCTACTGGCAGTACTGACCACGACTTTTATGTCTATGAATGGTTTATAAAAGAAACTGGCGAAATCTTCTATGTTGGCAAAGGTCGTGGCCACAGACACCAACAGTTTCATGACCATGCTTATGAAGCCGAGAAAATCCGCCAAATGTATAACACCGATGTTCGATTTATTGCAACAGATCTATCCGAGGATGAGGCGGTGGATCTGGAAACAAAAGAGATGACTCGCATACTTAACGAAACCAGCGACAGGCTCACAAATCGCATCACCCCTCTTTTCACTAAACGTGATAACGGTTATGGAAGAAGTCCCAGCACGCCCCCTCTCAAATTTGAGACTGCTCCGATATTATATGCCTGCGACATAGAAGAACACTATTTTAGTATAAAAGGGAGACCTTTTGACAAGGTTCAATACGAGAACTTATGTAGCGTTGCATTTATCGACAAGAGCATCTCCAGAGAAGAACTAGAAATTGTGTATGGGGGGAACTATGAAAAGTACCATAACGAGGTCATTACTCTCCTTGAAGCTAACGGGAATAAAATCCTGAAGTCCAAATACGCAAAATCTGTGTCCGCCTGGATATACACTAGTGATGACTATGTTACAAACAACGATCTCAATAAGAAACAGGCGGTAGAACGTATAGGAAGGGAAATTCCTTCTTACCACCTGATCGATGTGTGGAAGCTCTTAAAATCCGACTTTAACAATGTTGAAATCGAGCTACCCAAGCAAGTAGAGATTCATCCTGTTAACACCCGTGTCCCCCTTTCCCAGATTCGGAATAAGAATAATTGGGAAAAAGGGTTTGATGCTGGGTTCCAATATTGGGAACAAGGCGAGGTCGAAAGGAAAAATGGAAATATCGAGGAAGCTATAAGGCTCTTTGACGAGGCCCGTTATAATGGCTACTTCGCTCCTGTTCTTTATAATTCCTACGCTATGGCTTATCGCAAGGTGAAAGACCTTGATAACGAAATAGATGTTCTTACAGAGGGTATTGAGCGATATCGTGCCTCAGAAGATGAATGTACCCAGATTATTGTTAAGTTGAGGGAACAGAGAAAGAAAGCTATCGCCAAATTACCAGGCCGTAAATAATCTTAAAAAAACACCAGGCGAGAGATAAAAAGTGCAAGTTGTCCCCCCAAAACTAGCGCAATGTCCCCCCAAAACTAGCGCAATGTCCCCCCAAAACTAGCGCAATCCGAATCGCTGGAAGTGGCTACTGGCATGGGCTGGAGGGGGTTTCAGAAAAGGACAATAACTTTTAAATAACTTTTAAATGGGTTCGGCCACACTTTGGGGTGTGGCCGCCCCTTTTTCTGTCTGGAAGAAACATCTCCCTAGCGCACCCTCCATCCAGAAGAAAGAAACCCCTGGGATAGTACAAATCCATTAGTTTTTTCGCATCTATAAAAAGGGGCAGAGGAAAAGTTGCAGAATTATGTATAACAAGGCGTATAACTAACAAAAATGTATTTTTTTAGGATTGGAGGAGGTAATCGTGGCTGCGAAACTGAAAAACTGTAGCACTTGCAATGCTGAAATTGCCAGTACTGCAAAGACCTGTCCCAGTTGCGGGGCAAAAAACAAGAAACCCATTTACAAAAGATGGTGGTTTATTTTCGGCAGCATCTTAATCGTTTTGATTGCGATCGGAAGTATGGGAGAGGATAATGTGCAACCCCCAACAGCTCAGAACGTGACCGTTGAACAGCCAGCAGTAGTCCCTGCTACCGGCGGGGGTGTTACCGAGCAGAAACCCCAGCCCAAGCCGGCAGATACGGCGACCATGGGCCAAAAGAATGCGCTGAAAAAAGCTCAGGAATACCTACGCTTCACAGCCTTTTCCTATAAAGGGCTTGTAGAACAACTGCAATATGAAGGCTTTTCCAAAGAAGATGCCGTATGGGCGGTGGATCGCTGTGGGGCAGACTGGAAGGAACAGGCAGCTCTTCAAGCTAAAAACTATCTGAAGTTCTCATCGTTCTCAAGGCAGGGGTTAATCGATCAATTAATTTATGAAGGATATAGCGCTGAGCAAGCTGCCTATGGAGTTAAGGCTGTTGGATATTAACTACCCAGCAGCAAATAACCCCGAAACTATTAAATAAATGCAACGACCGCACCCCTCAGGTGGTGTGGTCTCTTTTTTTCTCCTGGGAGTAGTCACCTTCCAGGAGCAGACCCCCCCTTGCCTGGTTTTGCGAAATTTTGCGTGGTGTTAGCCGTACGGCCCTGATGATGGAGGCAGGGGAGATCGAAGGCCCCCTGGGGGAGGGTCGCTCTGTTTCTATTCGTTACTCTTCCCTTTTCTTGGTTTGGGGGACCAGATAAAATAATCCGCTACTGCCAACTACAATGGCTCCAATCCATAATCCCAGTTTTGTCGTATCTATACGGCTTACCTGTTCATATTTAACTGACTTGGGGTTAGGGTAAGGGTGGGTTTCCACCTCCTGCAAATAGGTTGGCGGGTTTAATAAACAGACTATAATAGCCAACACCCCAATAACAATTACGGTCTTTTTATTAATAATTAAAGCTTTATAATTCAGCGACTCTGTTGCCTTCTGATCGCCTGTAGGCCAAGGAGCAAGGGCTAAATAATAAAGCATAACAATATTTACAAGTGGAACTATCATCAATAGACTTAGCCGGGGCGAAAAGCCGGCTTTCTTGAAGATAAACCAGAAGGGAGCCACTAAAATAAGCGCACCAACAAGAAACCATATAAGTTCCCATGGGCCAGCATTACCTATTAAAGCGAACAAAAGGATCTCCCCCTATCAATTAGCTGTTTGTTGTGGCATCTCTAGTGTAGTCCGATGTACGGGCCAGGGAGCAAAAGCCAAGTAGCAAAAAGTAATTATATTAACCAGGGGAACCATCATTAATAAACTTAACCAAGGAGTAAACCCAGCCTTCTTAAAAATAAACCAGAACGGCACTACCAAAATGAGTAGATACATTGTTAAATAAATAAATAATTGTCGGAAGCCAAGTCTGTGTGCCCACAACCAACACCTCCCCTCGAAAAGACTTACAATTTATCACATCTTTGCCAAAAGGGGCGAAAAACCCTTTAATAAAAAAGTTTTTTTACAAAAATGACACCATCTAAGGCCTCCTCCTATAACACACCAAAGAGGGGCTCCTGCCTGGCTGGCCGGGGTTTTTGGGGGTTGGCCATAGATATCCCCCCTCACGTGTAAAACCTTGCCGGGGTTTCTGGTGGAGGACACTTCGGTATTGGCTGGGCTCCCACCTGGATTGAGGTAGGGGGCTATGGCATGGCCCGTGCGTTTCACAAAGGCCCTTTCTCGGTCCCCGTTTCCCGCCCCGGCTTTATTTTTTATGGGGATGGCCTCGCTGATCCGTCCCGCCTGGTTCTTTTTTGGGGCTGTATAAACTCCGTAAACTAATAAAAACAGGTCTGTTTTTGTCGGCTTTTCGTCATAAATGCTAAGTTTTGATAAGGTTTCCCGTGCGTAAATAGTCGAAATTGTTTGTAAATGCTAGCATTTTCCGTGCGTATAGGGCTGCCCTATAACTTGCCCTGGCTCATTTTATAAAGCCTGGCTGCCCCTATATCGTTTAGCCGGTTCTGGGCTATCCAGGGTGCGCTGATCGCTACGCCGCCCAAGTCCATACACTCCGCAAACTGTTGCGCTATCCCTAATGCGTCATAAAAGTCTAACGGCTCTGGGTAGGTGATCCGCTGCCCGTCCTTCATCTCCAGGGTTATAACCAGCTGGCTATCGTCCTCCGAAGATTCCTCGATAATTACAGCCGCTAGGCTCTGCTTAAATAACGCCTGGTCCATTGGGTCCATATCCTCTAACATAATTGTCCGCCCCCTCTCGGGATCCCCCGGCCTGGATCCGCTGCGCCATTGACATACTATTGCTATACCTTTGTATTACTCCGCCGGGTTCTTTTACAGCTAACACAAAGGTTGTCCATATAATAACAAACGGCCCCGCTTTTAAGAGCGGGGACCGTGTATAGTTAATTATCTATTGATAATCTATTATCACAAAAAGAAGGTTTTTTTTGTTGCCCTCCAGCTCCGTAGTATTGGGGCTTTGCGGCCTGTTGCAAAAAATATTTTTCCACACAACGCTGACGGTATTCCACACAACGCTGACGGTATTCCACACAACGCTGACGGTCAAAGGGTTATTTTTCTATGGTGGCAGCTGCCTCTTGTATCGCTTTCGCTGCTGCTTTTTCTAGTGCTTTTCTCTTTGCTGCCTCTATCCTCTGGGCCTCTTTGAGCTTTTCTTTTTGGTAGTCTATTGCTCGGTCTTTCATGTATTTTATAACTATTTCGTCCACCTCTATTTGTATCCAACCTTGCAACCATTCGGTTACGTTTTGAGGATCACTATTAAACATAGGTGTCATTTTAATGTCCGTCCCAGCTCGCCCGTCCCTTTTTTGCCGGTCCTCAATTTCTTCCATGGCTTTTTCTATGGGTAGCCTTATACGTTGCTCCTGATGTTTTTTGTCCATTTTAGGGGTTGGCAGTCCTAGGTGTGTTCGTATAGCCTCAAGGCTAATATTAAAATATCCTGCCTGGTCAATTTTGGTGTAGTTCTGGCGGGCCATAGCGTAAATGTAATCCAAAAGGTAATAGGCGTTATCATTAAGCCCATAACTCCATTCTGGTAAAATATAAAAACCTCTGGTGTCGCTTCTTATAATCGGAGGTATGTATATTTGACAAAGCGTGTAATCAATATGATATTGCCCTATTGGTACGGCTCCGTCATAGGCCTGGTTAGTCTTTTTCTTCCCGCTGTATTCTGTTGAATCCCCGTCAAATCTAATCATTTGCATATTTTTCAAGCAATTTCTCATGCCTTTTACTGCACTATCTTTGTTGGCATATATCCCTCTATTTATTAACTCTGTGGTTGCGAAGGTGATTGTTTCGGCAAAGTTTTGCTCGTTTAGCTTTTCTAATAAGAAGTTGAATACTCTTGGCCCGTTAGCGATCTTCTTAAATTCTTTAGCTAGTGTTACGGTTAAATTGCTATCTTTACCTTTATAGGTGATGGTGCTTATCTTGGTTCTGTATTGTGTGGTTTGTTTAATCTGGCCTCGCCTGGGCGAATTTACCCGCTCTGGATTATGTAAGAGTTTCTTAGTTAAAGATGTAACTGGCCCGCTGGGGATCGTCCCATAAAATTCATATATTGAGCGGGTGGCCTGGGCCTGGCTGATTGCTCCCCCTGGTTTGGTTGGGGTTATAATAGCATCCACTACCACAAGTTCGAGTGTGTCGGCTGCATCTATATTTTTGTTAGCCCGCTCCCTTATTAGGGTTACTACCTCGTTCAGATCCAGCTGATCCAGTTCATCTCTACTAAGGCCAGTTAGTGCGGGCCATTCCTCTACCTTGTCGATAATATCCTGGTTGGCCTCATAGTATTCTACAATTGGGGCCATAAGCTCCGCTAGTTTGCCGATATTTACCGTTGATATCGTCTTAGTTTTTTCTTTAATGGCCTCTGACACATTAAAGACGGGCGATAGTTTATCGCTTAGCTTATTTATCCTGTCTGTTATGTCTGTTAGCTTTAATAACGCTGTGGCGTCTTCGTCAATCAACAATTCATTAGAAGCTGCTTCGCTTAAATCGTTTTCAAATAGGTTGAGTAAACTTCCTTTAATTTCCACTCGCTTGCTCATATTACCTCCCCACCATGTACTGCTGCTGGTTGCCTTGCCCTACTAGGTCATTCCTTCACCTACTTTATTAAAGGCTTTTTGTGTATTGTGTGTATTTTCTATGTCCGCTAATGATTATTATTTCTCATGCTCTCCGTTTTGGGTGTACCGGGTGGCCTATGCGGCCTGGGACGAGTATAAGGAGGTAACATCAGCCATACCATTGATGAATGTTATCCGCCGCATCCTGGAATATTACTTTTTGCAGTTATGCGGATATGATGGTGCAATACTCCGCAAACGCATCTTAATGGATCACAAAGATAACTTCATAACTCACAAGGAAGATGGCAGCGAAGATACTACTCAATATCAAATGGCATCTGCAATGCTTTCTTATATTAGTGCAAATTCTATTGGTATTAATGATGGAATGAACTATGTAGATGACTGCATCGATGTAGTGCAGAGCCGAGAAACATTTGAGATGATATTTACATTTATGAATCAAGAACAGCATTACAAAATGATGATGGGCATCAAATAGATTTTCTAAAGACTGGAGGTTACAAAATGCGTATCAGCTATAATAAGCTATGGAAGATGCTAATCGACAAAAACATGAATAAGCAGGATTTAAAAGAATTAAGTGGCGTAAGTGCCGCCTCCATTGCCAAGTTAGGGAAAGGCGAAAATATCACTACCGATGTCCTTCTTAAAATTTGTGAGGCCATGGATTGTCGCCTGGAAGATATTTTAGAAACTATTGACGATTAAACACTAAGGGGAATATTTAAATGGCAATTAAAACTTTTTTTGACTTCTGCTCCGGAATTGGGGGTGGCAGAATCGGTCTTGAGCAAAACGGGCTAGAATGTGTAGGCCACTCCGACACCAGCAGGTTAGCAGATACAACATATCGATTAATGAACGATAACGAAGATAAAAACTATGGCAACCTTAAAAAATTATCAAAAGAGAAACTACCAGATTTTGATGTTCTTATTGCTGGGTTTCCATGTCAATCTTTTTCGGTTATAGGCAGAAAAGATGGTTTTTCAGATAATCGTGGTCAAATAATCTTTCATCTGTCTAGGATTATAAATGAAACAAAACCGAAATGTTTCATTCTTGAAAATGTAAAAGGGCTTGTAACTCATGACAAAAAAAAAACCATCAAGGTTATTATGGACGAATTAACCGGATGCGGCTATCTTGTAGATTTTAAAGTTCTAACGAGTCTCGACTATGGCGTCCCCCAAATGAGGCAAAGGGTATATTTCGTTGGTTTTAGAAATGATTTACCGATAGATATTACTGAATTTGAGTGGCCAGAAACTGTTCCTATGCCAGATTTAAAAAATTACTTAATTGATGAAAACTTAGCTTCTGAAGAACGATTAGAAATTCTTCAATACTACCTCAATAATCCTACAAATCAAGGAAAGTACACAGTATCCGACATAAGTCAAATGGAAGGAAAAATCATCGATACTCGTATGAATGACCTTCGAATTTATGATGGGAAATGCCCGACTCTGCGTGCTCAACGTGATGGGATTTTATATGTTAAAAATAAAAAAATATATCAATTAACAGGCTATGAAGCTCTTTTACTGCAGGGATTTCCAAAAGAACATGCTGAAAGAGTTAAAGACGTTGTTTCCGACCGTCACCTTCTTATGCAAGCAGGAAATGCGATGACAGTGGATGTCATTAGGGCGTTAGGATTCAGTATAAAGAAATTTTTAGATTGTTAATAAAGGGGGGTGTTTATGACGTATGAGCTATTCATATAACGATTATGTGGGAGCTTTCTCAGATTCCTTCAAAAGAGTAAAGGTCGAACAAGATTATGCTAACCGCATTTCTGAGTTTGTTAAAGAACTAATAGCAGCAAAAGCAGTAGAGGAACATCATCAAAGGGATAATTTAAATGAAATCAAAAGATTTACAACCGGGTATTTAGGCGAAGCTGCTCTTGAAAAACTATTAGGAATCCAAATTATTGACTGGACAATAGGATATTCAGGATTGTATCACCATCCAGATATTCCTGGCTATTCTGTAGGAATAAAAACAGTTGAACAAGGTAAGTTTCCTATTATTTTTAAAGAAAACTATTATCCACAAATTATCTGCATTCGAAGTTCGAAAATACCAAATCTTATCTTTGTTTGTGGACTTGCCACTAAAGACGTTCTTAATACATATCAGGATACGAACTTGATTTTAGATAGTAATCTGAGAGCACGAGGAACCAAAACAGGATTTTATGGTTTTCAACATTTGAAACCATTTACATCACTAAATGATATTGAAAAATATAAAAAATAAAATAGGAGGAACATATTTATGGCTGTATGGGAAGATTTTGAAATAGAATGCACTGAATATTTAAATAAAACTTTTGGGAAGTACGCAAATTTCGTTCATCAAGGAGGTTCGGACTCAACAGTCCCTGACATTCTGGTAAAAACTAATAAAGGCACATCGTTTTATATCGATGCCAAACATTGTCCTGCCCAATGTGGCCAGTTTGTTTTATTACCAGACATTTCAACGAATACCTTCGAATATAGCAGATTAAACTCTACCCGTATCAACGTGTATGCACAAAAGATTATGAACCATATGAACATCTATTTCGAGGATTTCAAAGAAGCAGGTACAGGCGGAAAAGAAATTGTTTTGGATGACGGCGATGACACATTTGCAAAATGGATTATCAGTACATACAAAAGTAATGGGGTAAAATATTTTATTACCAATGATTATGTAATTTTGCCGGTAGATGATTTCCAAAGGCATTTTAACGTGTCCGCAAAATACCGTATAAAAAGAAGTGGATCAAGTAACACTGGCAGAGCACGCATTGTAGAAATAACTAACTACATTCGTTCTCATGGCTATGCAATATCGGATACTCGTACCGTTGGGGATAAGCTGTTTGTAAGATCACAAGTAGCTCTTCATAATAAACGATTTATTTATCAGGGTTATGAATATATGTTTTCATTAAGAGATAATGAATTTGAAATACGAAAACTTTCCAATACCTTTAATGCGAATGTTATTTTTTCAATTAATAAAAAACGAGCATCAGGGCTTACGCGGGAACAATTTGCTAAAGAACTTTAAAAATAAAAAATAGGGCAAGCCTAATATGACTTGCCCTATTTTTAATGTTCTTCAAGAAATTGAATGTAGGTACGTAATGCATAACGATACACACTCAACGTATACTGCCCAATGGGCAAATTCACAGATCCATACTGTTTCATGGTATCATTAATACCCTTGTTTTCAAATGCTTTAAAAAGTGTCTCACATTTATCATTGCTATACTCTGCATCAAGGTCGCAATTTCCAATTTCACGCTGAATTGCTTTTAATCGTGAAACAATATCACTTTGAACTTTTTTGCTCTTATCAGATTTTGCAAGCCAATTTCTAAAGTCAACTTCGTTCATTACTTTTCCTCCATTGCTTTTCCAATTTGCTGTGCAATAAGTTGCAAAACATCAATTACAACGGAGTTTCCAAACTGCTTGTATGCTTGGTTCATGCTATTGCATATCTTATAGCTATCAGGATATCCCATTAATCTTGCACACTCTCTCGGATGCAATTTTCTTGCTTTACCATTAATTAAATACCCTCCTGTTTTAGCAAATATACCACCACCGTTTGCTGATAGCGTTATTGCAATACCTTTTGTACTGTAAATCCTTTCTCCCTGTCCGCCTTTGTTTACTATGCCAAGCCTGATAGATGTTTTGTTGCTATATTTGTCGTCTTTATTCCCATTATAATATGTATCGGGTCTATCCACATATAAATCTTTGACTAATTCTTCATCTTCCAACAAGAAATTTTCAACATGCTTAGTAAGCTTGAATGGTTTTGGAAATTCAAACCCATTAACATTCAAGTCATTTCTAAAACAAATCATATAAATTCTTTCTCTTTTCTGCGGCACTCCGTAATCAACCGCATTTAAAACTTTTTGAGTAAAGGTATATCCCAGTTCTTCCATTGTCGCTTTAACGACTTCAAGTGTACGGCCATCATCATGTGTTGCGAAATTTTTCACATTTTCCATAAATACTATTTTTGGTTTTTTTGCTTTAACTATTCTTGAAACATCAAAAAACAGAGTTCCCCGGCTATCTTCAAACCCACGTTGCTTGCCGCTTATCGAGAATGCTTGGCATGGGAATCCAGCACATAAAATATCATGAGATGGAATGGTATTTTCATCTACTTTGGTAATGTCACCCTCTGGCATGTCCCCAAAATTATCCTCATAAACTTTTTGCACGTGCTCATCCCATTCATTAGAATAAACACACTTTGCTCCAAGTGACTCTAATGCAATTCTAAATCCTCCTAAGCCTGCAAAAAGATCTATAAACGTATAACCCTTTAAATATTGTTTTTCTACTTCAATCATTTCTGTATGCTCCTTTTACCCGTTGATATTAATATATTATAGCGCAGTGCGCTATAAAAATCAATAGGTGCAACAGATATTCCTCATTCTAATTTATTAAATAATCTTGTTAAATCGCTCTGATTGTTACAGTAATTTTATCAACTCGCCACCTCTTTGACAGTAATATCGTCAACTCAGTAGACAAAAAGTAATAATATCCACACAACCTTGCATTTTCATAGCTTTAGATATGTTCTTACAATAAAAAATTCCGTGACATTGAACCCAACTTGAATATGAGTTCAAATCACGGAAATCCCTTTATATCAAGCACTTTTACACTCTTATTTATCGACCCTTGACATCAATACGACTGTCTCAACGTGGGTGGTTAGGGTGTGCTGGGTGGCTATATGTATATTTTACCCTCTTATGCAGCATTATACAATACTGTTTTCATGTATTGACATAAAGTATTTAATTAATTTAGCCAACACAAAAGCGGGCCTCCTGCCTGGCTGCCCGCCTCTTTTTTTTGGTGTCCGTAAACTCTTTTTATTATTTATCCGCCTAGTGGAGCTGTGCCTCCAGCTGTTCTATCAGCTCCCGGTGTGATCTTATGGCCTCGTCCAGGTTGGCCCGCCGGTCTGGATCTGCTGCCGGTGTCTGTCCCTCCAGCAAACGGGCTAGCCTCTCCCGGGCCGCCTGGAGGTCTTGCTCGATTGGGGTTATATATCCTAATGCCCCGTAGGTTATTCTGAGCTGGGCCTCGTTCTGTTCATAAAATACCCGGTCCCCGGTCATACGACTAACACAATCAAGGGCCTTTAATAAAATTAAGTAGGGATCTTGCCCGGCCTTTATGTCTTTGGTAATCTCGCCCCGTAGTCTGCCCGCTCGCCTCATATTCTCCTGCTGGGCTGCGTATGTCCGGGCTAATTCCTCCCGCTCCGCCTTGGCCTGGGCTATATTATGGTATGCTGGCGGCTGTTTGCCCTCTGCGGTGTCTGTGCGCCCATGTGAGGCGTTTTCGTTTTCCGGGCCATGTTCCCCTTGGCAAAAGTCTTTTGCGGCCTCCTGTGCCTGCCTGGTGCGCCCGATTTTATCCAGGCCGCTAAAGTCTAGGGCTATATGGTGCTGTCCCATGCAAGGCCGCCCTCCGTTTCCATAAAATAATTAAACATTGGGTAGTAATCATAATATAGCTTGTCCCCGGTCCTGCCGTTACGGTTCTTTAGGATCTTTAATTCTACATGGCGGGGATCCTTCTTTTTCTCTGCGTCTATGTCAAAGCCTTTACTTCCTGCCCCGGCTGCCTGGAGGCCTATTAAAACATCTGAGCTGTATTCTATGGCCCCGGATTCTTTGAAGGCCTCCATAGTTACCGGGCTGTTATAGTTCTGCCGGTTAAAGCTGCTTATGGCTAACACGGGGATCTTATAATCCCGGCTGATCCGTTTCAGCTCCAGTACATTTTTGTCTGTGTTCTGCTTGTCGGTGCTGCGTGGATCATGCGGGGCTAGCAGCTGGAGGTAATCCACTAACACAAACGGAAGGGATCCAGTAAATAATATATGCTGGTTGATTTTCTCCCGGATCTGGTCCGCCCCTATATCTCCCATGCCCTCACTAATATAAATCCGCCTGGCATATTCCCCGTAATGGTTCATGCTGGTCTTAATTAAATCCTGTTCCTGCTGGCTGTACTTCTCCCATCGTTTGCCGGTGGTTATTCCCCGGGTGGTTTTGGGCTGGCTCTTTTCTTTACCCTTCGGGCAGTTAATTAAAGTTAGGCGGCTAATACTCTTAGCCATTAGCTCCGTGCGGGCCATCTCCAGGCTGAATATTAAAACGTCCTGCCCGGCCTGGGCTATCTGGTCCGCCATCTGGAGGGCTAGGCTAGTTTTGCCTAATGACGTTATAGCTCCCATAATATAAAGCCCCTCATAAAGCCCGCCGTCTAATACATTGTCTAACCGGGTAAAGCCGGTTGGTATATATGGCGTGTTTACGCTTTCCTTAATCCCGTTTATAAAGCCCTGCATAAAGTGGGCTGCGCTGCTCTGGAGGTATGCCTCCCGTGGGTCCTGTTCCTGTTGTGTGTTGGGTGGTTGATCCTCCCCGGGTGGCGTGGGTGGATTGGGGTTGCTGGGTGGCGGGGGTGGTTCGGGTGTGCTATATGTTTCACTCTTGCCCCTTATGGCTGTGTTTATGGTGTCCCGCCGGTATGCCTCCCGGCTCCATTTATCGGCCCGGTATAGGCTGGAGGTTCTAAATATACGGTCTATTTGGACTGGGTCCTGGGTGTAAAAGGCTATCAACGAACACAAAGAGAGGTCTGCCTCGCTCTGGCTGGGGTAGCCGCTTATGTCCCCTCGGTCATATAGGGCGGTGAATTTGGGGCCGTTGGCTGCTGCCCTGGCCTTGTCTATGATCTCCCGGTCATCTAATGCCAGGCTGGAGGCCTGGGCCGGTTTAGCGGGTGGGTCTGCCTTTACGGGCCATACCTTAAAGTATAACTCCCGGATCTGCTCGGGCCGGTCCTCGATGCTGGCTTTATAACCGGGTATAATATCGCCGGTCAAAGCAAAGTAACGCCCGTTCTGATATAGCTCATAATCTCCCCGCTTTATGCCGCCTTGCTCTGTGCCATCCTCTTTGATCCTGCGGGGATCTGCTGGCAGCTGGCCCCGGGTTATTGCGTGGAGGCCCTCGCCGCTCTGGCTATATTCGGTGTAGGTGTCCAGGTTGGTTAATATCTGCCTGGCCTCCTGGTTGAGCTGCCCGCCTGGGGCCATGTGGTCCAGGTCTACTCCAACGTAATCATTCGCAAACACAAAGCCTAGGCCGCTATATTTCCCGGTCTTATATGCTTTTATGGCCTTGTCAAAACTTGTCCAGGTCTTAGGATCGGTGGAGCTGGCCTTCCTGCCGTTGGCCTGGTATGGTATTTTGCCCCGCTCTGGATCCAGCCGCCACAATACCCATTGATTAAGCTCCCGCAGCTCCGCCGGTATATTATAAAAGTTCTTTAGCTTGTCCTGGTCTGGTTGGGCTGGTCCTATTGGATCATCCCAGTTAAGCTCATGGCCTCCGCCCTCGCTCATGTGATCGCCTCCCGTATTAATAAATGCTGAAAAAGTATTAATAAATGCTGAAAAATACTGAGGTTTTATATTAGATATGCCCCCCATGTTCAAAGCCGTTAGGCCGGGGACAGCCGACCGAGAGGGGACATCTCTAATACTGACGGGGTTGCGCATAACCCCCTGTGGTATCTGGTTATTTTTAAGCTGTTTTACCACTATATCCGGGCCTTTGTTGGATTTTGCCCCCCCCTTGCTCTAATATGCGAAATTTTGCGTATTCCTAGCTGCATGGTCTTAGTTTTGATTAGCTGTGAGGATACAAGGCCCCCTTGGGTTGCCCTATCCCGTACATAAAATAAGCGCATGGGCCAAACGGTCTTAACTTATGCCGGGATAAGGATTACTTGCCCCCCTCGGTGTCTGGTTTTTCTTAGGGACATTTTTTCATAAAAGAGGCGGCTAATGGTCTACACCTTATAAGCTGGAAGGATCTGCCCCCGCCCCCCTGGGTGCGGCTACCCCTTGCGGCCCCATCCCTGCATTTTCCCGGTGTGTTGGTTATGATGCTGCTCACACAAAGGCTCCAGGTTGTCCGCTCTATTATCGTATTGGTTGCCGTTGATATGGTGAACATGCCCCGCTAACCGGGTTACATTATCGGCCCGGCATCTTCTACAAAGCGGCTCCGCCTTTAGGGCTGCGGCTCTAACCTTTTGCCAGCTCGCCCCGTACCCTCTGGCTGCTGAGCTGCCCCGCTGGGTGTCATATTGTTTCTGCCGCTGCCGTTTATGATCTAGGCAATAACTGCCCTCCCGGATCAAAGCCGGGCAGCCTGGGTAACTACAAGGCCGGTAGCATTTTATTGGCATTGGCTCACCTCCTGTTTTTATGGTTTTGGGAGTAAAACTTCTCTGTGTGGGCCGATACGGTCTAATGTGGTTTCGGCCTGGAGATATAAGGCCCCCCTCCCGTGCGTATACTGTCCGGGGTTTTTGGAGGTTGGGCACTCGGTATTAACTAGCCTCCCGCCTGGCTTTAGGTAGGGGGCTATGGCATGGCCCGTGCGTTTCACAAAGGCCCTTTCTCGGTCCCCGTTTCCCGCCCCGGCTTTATTTTTTATGGGGGGATGGCCTCGCTGATCCGTCCCGCCTGGTTCTTTTTTGGGGCTGTATAAACTCCGTAAACTAATAAAAACAGGTCTGTTTTTGTCGGCTTTTCGTCATAAATGCTAAGTTTTGATAA
>Ga0116151_10001920_pt1 | contig 19415 bp, 22 predicted proteins | sample AD_UKC117_MetaG_FD_89893 | JGI IMG/M metagenome (GOLD analysis project Ga0116151, IMG submission 89893) | Active sludge microbial communities of municipal wastewater-treating anaerobic digesters from Hong Kong - AD_UKC117_MetaG | ecosystem: Engineered > Bioreactor > Anaerobic > Digestate...
CCGGGCCGAGGACGGCGTCATCACCGAGGTGATCATGCTCCCCGGGACCGAGTCGTCGAGCAAGAGCGCCCTCGTCCGGCTTTACATGCTCCCCAACATGAGGATCGTGGGATCGGTCCACAGCCACCCGTCCCCCAACACCCGACCCTCTCAGGCGGACCTGATCTTCTTCTCCAAGACCGGCGACTACCACATAATAGCGGGCACCCCCTTCGATATAGAGAGCTGGACCTGCTACGACAGGACGGGACGCAAAAGAAAACTTCCCGTCCTGGACGTGGAGGTCGGGGAGGATGATGAGGACTGGTTTGATTAGGGTTCTGGCGACGGGAACCTTCGACCTCCTCCATCCGGGACACCTCATGTACCTGGAGCAGTCGAGGGCCCTCGGCGACGAGCTGGTGGTGATCGTGGCGAGGGACGCCAACGTCAAGCACAAGCCGAAGCCGATCATCCCCCAGGATCAGAGGCTCCTCATGGTATCTGCTTTGAAGACGGTGGACAGGGCGGTCCTGGGAAGCGAATCGAACATGTTCTCGCCGATAGAGGAGCTGAAGCCGGACATCATCACCCTGGGGTACGACCAGCACTTCGACGTCGTCCTCCTCAAAGAGGAGCTGGCGACCCGGGGGATCGACGCCGCGGTGGTGAGGCTGGAGGAGCACGACCCCTGCCCCCTCTGCAGCTCAAGGATGATAGTCGCGAAGATACTCTCCGAACGCTGCTCGAAGGAGGGAGGGCACTCTCCTGAGGGGTGATCGGCCTTCCCATCGAGGTCGATCAGCGAACTGGAGGTGCCAGACCTTCTGCCAAAGCGCCAGTTACTTATACCGACCGTCCCTCTTTGCCGACAATATGGCCCCCAAAGTCGCAGTCGGCGGCACCTTCGACCCCATTCACGACGGCCATCTCGCTCTTTTGAGGAAGGCCTTTGAGGTGGCTGGAGACGACGGCGAGGTGGTGATCGCCCTGACATCCGACAGGATGGCCAAAAGTCAGCGAACCCGCTCGGTCCGAGACTTCGATGCCAGAGTCCGGAACCTCAGGGAAACCCTCAAGGAGCACCTGGGGGTGGATCGGTTCAAGATCGAGATGCTTCACACCTTCCACGGGTCCGCCATCGAAGAGGATTACGACATAATCGTCGTCTCGCCGGAGACGGAGCCGATGGCCTGCAACATCAACGAGATCAGGAGGGAGAACAACCTTCCGCCCCTCAAGATCGTGAGGATCGACTACCAGATGGCCGAGGACGAGATCCGGATCTCATCCACCCGGATCTGCGGTGGCGAGATCGACTCTCACGGGAAGATGTTGGTCTAGCAAGGAGATTCCGGCCAAACCATTAGAAGTGTCGGATATCTGTCAGGCTGGCGACGACCGACGACCGCTGGCGACCGTAATCCATATCAACTCACACAATAAAAGGGCAAAGCATGAAGCTTCGCCTCTTCACTCTCTTCGCGCTCTTTTCGGTATCCATTGTGCCTGCCGTGGGGGAGAGGTATTCGGAGGACAATCCGCTATACCCTCTGGCCTGGTACAACAAGGGCGTCGCTCTCTCGGAGCTGGGCAGATACGATGAAGCCATCAACTGCTATGACAACGCCATCGAGCTGGACCCCGAGTACTCTCTCGCCTGGAACAACAAGGGGATCGCCAAGAGCGCTCTGGGGGAGCGCGAAGATGCCCTGGCCTGCTACAACCGTTCTCTGGAAATAGACCCCGATTATGCTCCGGCCTGGAACAACAGGGGTGTCGTCCTGGAGGCTCTGGGCAGATCTGACGAGGCCCTGGCATCTTACGATAGGGCTCTCGAGATCGATCCCGGCTACGCTCTGGTCTGGAGCAACAAGGGAGGGATCTTCTACGACCGGGGAGACTACAACAGCTCCATCGACTGTTACGAGAAGGCCCTCGATATAGATCCAGAGATGAAAGAGGCATGGAACAGCATGGGTCGATCCCTGTACGCCGCTGGCTCGTACGATCGGTCCATAGAATGTTACGAAGAGGCCCTGAAGCTCGATCCGAACTACGCTGCGGCCTGGAACAACAAGGGGATCGCCCTCGGCACACTGGGACGCCACCAGGAGGCTCTAGACTGTTACGAGGAGACTCTGAAGATCGACCCAGCTCACGTAATGGCCCTCTACAACAAGGGGATCGCCCTCGGAATTCTCGGACGGCAAGAGGAGGCGATCGGAAGCTACGACGAGGTTCTGAGCCTCGATCCGAACAACTCTCAGGCCTGGTACAACCGGGGGGTGGCCCTGGGGCTTCTGGGCAGGCTCGAGGATGCGTTGGCCAGCTACGATGAAGCTATATCCATCGATCCCGGCTACGCCCCGGCCTGGAACAACAAAGGGATCGCTCTAGGAGCTCTGGGTCGGCAGGAGGAGGCGCTGGCATCTTACGAAGAGGCCCTGAAGCTCGATCCGGATTACGCCTCGGCCTGGTACAACAAGGGTGTCGCCCAGAGCGCCCTCGGCCGCTACGATGAGGCGGTCGACTGCTATACACGGGCGCTGGATATCGACCCGGAGATGAAAGAGGCCTGGAACAACAAGGGGATCGCCCTCAGCGCCCTCGGGAGGCACGAAGAGGCGATCGAGTGCTACGAGCGGGCGCTGGAAGCGGAGACCGGAGAGGCCGATGCAGGGAACGGAACTGAGCCGGACACCGGCGCTGTCGCGGGATCAAATTCCGGAAACGTCACGGCCTCGGACGACGACAATGTCACAGAATCCGGTCCCGGAAACGTTACGGCTTCGGACAACGACAACGTTACAGTGTTCAGTTCAGGAAACGTCACGGCCTCGGACGACGACAACGTCACGGGGTCCGGTCCAGGAAACGTAACGGAAGCCGATGCCGGGAACTTTACATTATCCTACGACTGAAACGTCATGAAGGAAGATCGCTAGAGGGACCCGGAAGGTTCGGGTTCCCAAAATGATAGGTTGAAGGCCGAGGCCGTATAGGATCGGGCGCGAGAAGACGTCACTCGTCGTCGCCGCGGCTCACGTTCTTCAGCCTCTCGACCCCTCCGATCTCCTCGATCACCGAGACGACTGAGAAGGGGACGAGCCGCTTCCAGATCTCGTCTCCGGCGAGCATCATCCTCCTTATCGCGGTTCCCGAGTAGACCTCTCTTCTGTACATCGGCGGCATCCTGACCACAACCCCGGCCTCGGAGAAGAGCTGGACCACCAGGGGGTTGTTGGAGTAGACGACGTCGAAGTTGGGGGTCATGGCCTTGACGTGAGATACCCAGACGGCGTTTCTGGCCATATCCTCCAGGGGTATGACGTAACAGGTTGCGTCAAGGCTGCGGAGGGCGGGCCAGATCATGCAGATCCTCTCCCCGGCGGTGAAGGGGTTTTCGATGGTGTGGCTCGCCTGGGCTGACCCCAGGCCCACCACGATCTCGTCCACCTCCTCGACGATCTTCTGGAGGACGGCCTGGTGGCCCAGGTGGTAGGGCTGGAACCGTCCTATGTAAAGGCCTCTTTTCATAGACGTTCTTCCGATCAGCTTCTGAGGATCTCCTTTCCGATCAGCTTGATGGACCTCTCCTTATTAGGTCCGATGGGTGAGCCGACGACGATCTGGGTGACCCCGGTCGCCAAAAGCTCGTCCACCCTCGCCCGGCAGTCGGCGGGGGTTCCCGAGACGGAGAAGGCGTTGATCATCGTCTCGGAAACGGCGGCCAGGGCTGAGCCGAAGTCGCCTTTGGCGATGGCTCCGGAGACGGCTTTCGCCTCCTCGGGCTTTATGCCGTGGCGCGAGAGGACCGACTCAGGCGACCCTGCGACGATGAAGGCGACGACGATCTTCGCCTCGTTCGCAGCCTTCTCGCCGTTTTTATCGGCGCTGAAGCTGGTGTAGGCGCAGATCTCCACATCTTTGGGGTCGCGGCCCGCCTTCTCTGCTCCCTGCTTCACCAGGGGGACGGCATAATTGAAATCGTCGGGATGGCTCGCGTTGACCAGGACGCCGTCGGCGATCATCCCCGCCATCTCCAGCATCTTGGGGCCCTGAGCTCCTATGTAGATGGGGATATTGCCGGCCTTGAAGGCGAGCTGGGCACCGGCCATGCCGAAGGACGAGACCCTCTTCTTCGCGAGGAGCTCTCGCAGCGCCGAGACCGATTCTTTGACGGCGGTGAGGGGCTTCTCCCAGGCGATCCCCATGGCGTCGAAGGTGGCCTTGTCGCCGGGACCTATCCCCAGAATCGCCCTCCCTCCGGAGATCTCGTTGATCGAGGCGATGCTGGAGGCTGTGACGGCCACGTTCCTCGTATAGGGGTTTGTAACGCCGGTTCCGAGCTTGACCTTGTTTGTCGCCAAAGATAGTATCGCGAGGGTCGAATAGACGTCTCTGTTGTTGTAGTGGTCGGTGATCCAGATGGTGTCGAAGCCCGCATCTTCCGCCAGCTTTGCCATGTAGCCCACCTTCAATGCGGGCTCGTTGGGGACGAACTCTATTCCGAACAATTTTCTCTCTCCAAGACGATCCGGTTCCCGGGGGCGAGGCCGAAGAGCTCCTTTGCGCTCCCCCCGTTGACCGCAATTTCTGCAAACCCATGGGACCCAATGGTTATAAGGGGTTCGTCGCATCCCGCCTCGGCGTAGGTTCTGACCCGCCGGACCCTTCTTCCCGACAAAACGAACTCGCCCTCCGGGATTTCGCTGGCGTTGAGGATCAGGTTCCCGAATCCGTCGACGTAGATCACCTCAGCCTTCATCCCGGAATCGATGACCCTGGCCCCGCCGAAGTCGATGGTCTTCGGCGAAACCCTGGGGCCGAAGCTCTCGGGCTTTCTGCCTGAGGCCAGCATAGCCGCCGCCGGGGCGAAGACGTCCCTTCCGTGGAAGGTGGGGGCCGCGCCATGGGCGAAGGACGGGTCTATCATCCAGGCCTTCGGCGATCCGAGGGATTCTGCGGCGGGGATCAGAAGGCCGTTGTCAGGGCCGACGAAGATATGGCCGCCGCTTTCGACGACGAGGCCGAGCCTGTCGGTCCCGACTCCCGGATCGACGACGGCCAGGTGGACAGTCCCCTCGGGAAAGGCGCGGGCCGCGACCATCAGGGCGAAGGCTCCGGCCCGGATCTCCTGGGGCGATATCTCGTGAGAGATGTCCACGAGGACGGCGTCCCTGGTCCGGGAGAGGATCGCTCCCTTCATCTCCGCCGGGTAGAGAGACCCAAAATCCGATAGCAGGGTTATGATCGGCCGATTCGAAGAGCCTTGCATGACGATCCATTGGCCCTTCTGTCTTTAAGTCGTTGTCCAGATAAACGGCTGAAGATCCGCCGGCCCGTCCGCTAATTTTCTCGCATCCCCCCGCGGGCCGGGGCCTGGGGTCTGATGGAAAAGTTCAACAGGGAGAAAGGTTTATGGCCCTCTCCGGGAGATGTTGTAACATGGCAGATTGTGAACTTTGCGGACTTGCTAAGCCAACCCTGGTTGCGGTGAGAGTTCAGGTGCACACCCTCGCAAACCCCGAAGGCGCTTACAAGGGGCTTTGTCAGGACTGTCTCGCGTCCTGCGAGGCGGCTTACCAGCAGTACTTCGGCGAGAAGACGGAAGAGAAGAAGTAAGGCTCGATTGCGCATTTCTCTTTTTTGGCAGTCGATCTTCGATCCGGCGGCGCCGCAGGCCGGGCGGGGGCTGGGGACCTGATGCAGAAGGAGGAGAAGGTCGTGGTGGTGCTGCTCTTGATGGCGCTGGGGTCTCTCTTAGTCGCCTCCTGGGCCCTGGAGGACTTCGACGCCCCCGCTGAGCCCGGCGAGGTTCCGATCTCGATAGTCGCCGAGGGGCAGGTCAGCTCGATCGCGACCACGACCGGCGGCCACCTGATCATCCGGCTCCAGTCCTCCTCGATGCCGATATTTGTAAAGAGCGAGAGCGGCGCCCTGGATGTGGCGATGAGAGTCTCCAAGGGCGATCGAGTTAGGGTGAGGGGCGAGGTCTCCGAGTACGAGGGACTCCGGGAGCTTGTGGTCCGGAGGGCCGAGGACGTGGAGGTCCTGTGAGGGGGAAGGGCCCGGTACCGGTAAAGACTTTAGCAGACTGACGTAATAGCAGACTGGCGCGATATCTGGTATCTGGTCGGCGAAGCCTTTCTTGGATGAGGGATGGATAAGGAGGACGGGAAGGGAGGACGAAAGATGGTGGAGGTACTTCAGCTGGACGGAAAGACCCTCTACGCCGAGGACGACGATTGGATGGTCGACCTGGGGGATGGCGCCCCCGCGGGGCTGGGGATCGTATTCGAGGCCGTTGACCTCTCGGGTACCGAGGGGTTCGGGGATGAGGAGTACTCGGTCGTTGTCGAGGCGGCGATCGTGCCCCGGCCAGAGGAGCTGGACGAGGAGGTCGTCCTGGAGGTCTCCGAGGAGGAGTGCCCGAGCCGCGGCGCCCTGATATTCGACATATATCGCCATTATGGTGGCGTTCCCGTCAACATCGACGCCCTCCAGCCTGCGAGGGCCTCCTGCGGCGCCTCCGCCTTCGTCGCCGACCAGGTCGTCCGGCCGGAGAAGACCGCCTCCGGGCAGATGATCGAGGTCCGATACTTCAAGACCGTCGAAGACGCCCTCGCTTTCACCCGGGAGTTTTACATATTCATGTCTCCGATAGTCTTTGAGTTTCTCGACTTTCTCCTCGACCAGCCTCTGGGGCAGGGGACAGGGTGGGATATGATCAGAAGGCTATCGAAAGGGGAGTAATCGGGACCTTGCCCAGGGCTTCAAGATGAATGGAATGGTGAACGGGATAGACGTCCAGCGGCTTCAAAGGACGATAGATGAGGTGGGGAAAGAGCCTGAAAAGGGGAGGTTCACCATCCGGACCAGGACGGAGTGGAGTGGCAGCTGCCGCTGTCGGACCTTCATCGAAAGGGGTAGTGGGGCAGATGACGCGAAAAAGCCGATGAAGTTCGTCATCGAGTCCGACGAGCCGCCAGCCCTTATGGGACAGGACCTTGCTCCCAACGCCGTGGAGTTCGTCTTACACGCCCTCGCCTCGTGCATCGAGGTGGGTTTTGTTCTCAGGGCGGCTATGCTGGGAATCGAGATCGAGGCCATGGAGCTATTTCTGGAAGGAGATATAGATCTGAACAACTTTTTCGGTCTCTCCGAAGATCCGAGGCCTGGGCTTCAGAACGTATCTGTGAGGTGCGCCGTTTCTGCCGCAGCCTCACATCGGGAGATCGAAGCCCTTTGCCGGGAGGTCGTCAAACGGTCTGCGGTGATGGACATAGTCCAAAACCCTGTGCCAGTATCGGTGGAGATGATCGGGCGACGAGAAGGTGCCCGCCTTTAGGTGTCGGGAACCTCGAACCTCTTGATCAAAGGGTCGGGGCTAGAATATACCGTGGATCTCGGATAGGCAAGCCCGAAGGCTGCCGAGAGTCCGATCGAGATCTTCTTCTATCCTACCTCGACTCGATTCGTCCCGCTCCGGCTCAGCGTCCGGCGGGCACAATGGCAGGCTTCCGATCTCGTTTCTGAATAGCTCGGCCCAGAAGGGCGGCAGATACTCCCGGACCGCCTCGCCCTTCATGATCTGGAGGGCGATCGCCCATGAGGTGGGGACGACTCTGAGGTTGTAGCCGCCGCCCCCCAGGGCGAGGAGCCTTCCTTCAGCGTGGTGGTCGGCCAGATCCTTGATCCGTGAGACGAGCATCCCGTAGCCGGAGAGGGTCAGGTTAAGGTCGGTCAGGGGATCGGCGTAGTGGGCGTCGGCTCCCAGCTGGGCGACCACCACCTCCGGCCTGAACGTCTCGAAGAGCTGGGGCACGACCGCCTCGAAGGCCCGCTGGTAGTCGCGGTCGCCCGATCCCGGAGGCATGGGAACGTTCACCGAGCTGCCGAGGCCAGGGCCATCGCCCAGCTCGTCGACGAAGCCGGTTCCCGGAAAAATGTGTCTTCCCGACTCGTGGATCGATATAGTGAGGACATCCGGGTCCCGGTAGAATATCTCCTGGACCCCGTCCCCGTGGTGGGCGTCGATGTCGATGTAGAGGACCCGCTCAAATTTCTTTTTGAGAACCGTGATCGCCAGAGCCGGGTCGTTGAAGATGCAGAATCCCGAGGCCTGGGCCGGCATGGCGTGGTGGAGGCCTCCGGCGAAGTTGAAGGCGCTGCCTCCTTTCTCGACGATCCTCTTTGCGGCGTCGATGCTCCCACCGGCGACGAGGCGGGATGCGTCGTAGATCCCCTCGAAGACGGGGTTGTCTCCGAAGCCGAGGCCGAATATGGGATTTGGCATCTCGGACCTGACCGCCTCCAGGTACTCGGGGGCGTGGACCAGGTGCAGCTCCTCGTCGCTTGCCAGAGGAGGCTCGACGACCCGGACGTCGTCGCCGTCGAGGAGGCCGTAGTCTTCCATCAGCCGGTAGGCGAGGGTCAGACGAGCCGGCCTCAGGGGATGGTGGGGGCCGAAGTCGTATCGCGAGAAGCCGTCCGAGTAGTAGAGGTATATCATCTTTAATGGCTTAAGTTGTCGGGAACGTCCAAAAAGGTTTTGCTCTCATGAAAACGATACGTTCCCGACAGGAGGCGAGAAAGATGCAGATCCCAACGACCATGCGGGCCATGGTTCTTGAAGAGCCGAGAACGCCCCTCCGTGAGATGACCGTCCCGGTGCCGCAGCCCAGCCCCGGCCAGATTCTGATCAAGGTCCGGGCCTGCGGCGTCTGCAGAACCGACCTGCACATCGTCGACGGCGAGCTCACTGAGCCGAAGCTCCCCCTGATCCCCGGTCACGAGATAGTTGGGACGGTCGTCGCTGGAGGCGGAAATCTGGAGAAAGGCGCTGGGGGAGACGAAGGTGGTGGCGACGAAGGTGTTGGAGATGCCGGATCTGAAGGCGAAGGCCGGAGGACGGGCAGATTCCGGATCGGAGAGAGGGTGGGGGTCCCGTGGCTCGGATATGCCGACGGGACCTGCAGCTATTGCAGACGGGGGAAAGAGAACCTCTGCGACAACGCCCGATTCACCGGCTACACCGTCGACGGTGGGTACGCCGAGTACGCCGTCGCAGACGAGAGGTTCGCATTTCGGCTCCCCGAGTCTTACTCCGACGCCGAGGCAGCTCCGCTATTATGCGCCGGCCTCATCGGCTACCGGTCTTACCGAATGGCCACCTGCGACCCCGGCGCTGAAAAGATCGGGATCTACGGCTTTGGGGCCGCAGCCCACATCATCGCCCAGGTGGCCCGGTTTCAGGGAAAAGAGATCTACGCCTTCACCCGCCCCGGCGACGCCGAGGCCCAAAAGTTCGCCCTCCGGCTCGGGGCATCCTGGGCCGGGGGCTCGGACCAGGAGCCGCCCCAGGCCCTGGACGCTGCCATCATCTTCGCCCCCGCGGGGCCCCTCGTCCCCGCGGCTTTGAGGGCGACGGCGAAAGGCGGGACCGTCGTCTGCGCCGGGATCCACATGAGCGACATCCCCTCCTTCCCCTACCGCATCCTCTGGGAGGAGAGGGTCCTCCGGTCCGTCGCCAACCTCACCCGCCAAGACGGCGAGGAGTTTCTGGAGATCGCCCCCCGGGTCCCCGTCAGGACCGAGGTGATCGCTTTCGCTCTGGAGGAGGCGAACGTCGCCCTGGAGAGGCTCCGGTCCGGAGAGATCGAGGGGGCTGCGGTCCTGGTGATCCGGTGAAGCCTCCGAGGAATCATCTCGTCTCCGCCGTCTAGCCGCCTCTTTCGCCATCCCAAATACTTTCGCGCCGCAGAACCGATGGCCATAACCGGGGAGATCCGCTCCTTCCTTATCGTGACCACCCTCGAGAAGATGGCGCGGCTCGCCGCCCTGAGCAGCTTCGACTCCCTGGGACCGCTTCCTGGAGGTGAGATCGATCCGGCCAAGGTCGACGCCCTGGGAAGGGGAACGAAGCACGACATATGCTCGTCCACCTCGACGAAGAGGAAGGTCGAGGGGACCGATCGCTTCGGCGACGCCCTGTTTGGAGGGGTCTGCCACTCTTTTACCGGCAGCGGTAGATGCGTCAGCCTCTTCAAGACCCTCTACACCAACGCCTGCCCCTTCGACTGCAGGTACTGCGCTAATGCCCGCGGCTCTGAGGGCTCGCGGACCTTCTCCTACTCGCCCGAGGAGCTGGCGAAGATCACCATCGCCCTCTACCGAACAAATCGGATAGAGGGGCTATTTTTGAGCTCGGGGATCGGCAAAGGCGAGGACGAGACCATGGAGGAGATGATCGAGACGGTGAGGCTTTTGAGAGGAGCCTATCGGTTCGGTGGCTACGTCCACCTGAAGATCCTTCCCGGATCGTCGAAGGAGCACGTGAGAGAGGCGATGGAGCTCTCGGACAGGGTGAGCGTGAACCTGGAGGCTCCGTCGAAGTCGAGGTTGTCGGAGCTCTGCCCGTCGAAGGATTACGATAGGGACATCCTGGCGAGGCAGAGGTACGTGAGAGACCTATCGAGAGCCCTCGATCTGCCCGCGGGCCAGACGACCCAGATGGTGGTGGGTGCCGCCGATGAGACCGACCGGGAGATCTTCGACCGGCTCCTCTTCGAGTACGACGTCTTAAAACTAAAACGGGTCTACTTCTCGGCCTTTCGGCCCGTGGCGGGGACCGCCTTCGAGGGGAGGGAGAAGGAGGAGAGGTGGCGGGAGCACCGCCTCTACCAGGTCGACTGGCTCCGTCGGGTATACAGGCTGGAAGACGAGGAGATCCTCGCCGCCTTCGACGACGACGGTTTCCTCGGTAATAGAGATCCGAAGGTGGCGATAGCCACGGAACTCTTCGACTCGCCGATCGACCCGAACTCGGCCACCTTCGGCGAGCTGATCAGGGTTCCGGGGATCGGCCCGAAGAGCGCCCGAAGGATCGCCCTCCTCCGAAAGACGGCTCGGATCGAGAGGATGAGGGACCTTGCGGCCCTCGGCGTAGCGACCCGCCGGGCTGGGCCCTTCCTCAAGGTGGGCGGAAAATGCGTCACGACCCTCGACCGGTGGATCGGATGAGAACCCCCGACGACTTCATCGAGCTTCTCGCTTGTCACAAAAACTCTGAGAGGAGGCTGATCGAGGGGGCGAGAAGGCTCACTCCCCTGGAGATCGAGACCTCGACCGACCCGAAGATCGTCCGGATAAGGAGGATGATTTACGCTGTCCAGGGCGAGATTCACCGGATGAGGGGGTTTGTGAGGCTTCTGCCCCTCGGAGGAAAGGTCCTCTGGGGCCGGATGAGCCCCGAGCACGACATCGGATTTTATGTCGCCGACTTCTTCGCTAGGAGGTTTCCTGGGACGATGATCGTCCTGGGAGACGAAAAGAGGTCCTGGGCATCGGTCCGGACCGACTCCGGATTTCTCCGCCATAGGGGCGGCGGGGTCTCAAGCGCCCTCGAAGAGCTCGGCCGGCTCATGAATGTTGGATCCGGAGAGGGCAAGGGCGAGAAAGAGGACGAAGAGGAGGGGGACAGGGCCGAGGCCGGCGTCAACGACCTCTGGGAGGTTTACTATCGAAGCCAGGACCAGCCCCGAAAAGACGGCAGACGGCCCTTCGGAGGGCGGATATCCAGACGTTCCCTCAAATCGGCCGGAATGGAGACGGAGAGGGGGCGAGGGAACAGGAGGCTCGGGGAGTTCATTTGAAGATCTCGCCAGTCTCCTTGGACCAGAGGAGGAGGTCCAGGTGGCCCATGGGAATTCCCGTCTTCTTCGAGAATTCGATCATCCTCCGCTCGATCTCCAGGTACCTCCTCTTTGTGAGGGAGGCTGGGACCTCGTCGATGACGCCGAGTAAGACCAGATTCTTGAGGATGTGGCGGTCGAGGATGGCGAGGTCCTCGCCGAGGCCGACGTTCCGGAGGAAGTGGCCCGCCTCCTTGTAGCCGAGTCCCATCACGTTCTCCACCAGCCACTCCCGTAGGGCGAAGGGGCTTTCGAACCCCTCAAGGACGGATCGGACCCTGAGCCGGCCGTCACGCGTGAACTGATTCCGGGCCGCGACGATGTAGCTCGCCTTCCTCTCCTTGAAGCGGACGTTCGATAGCTTTTCGAGGATCTCGTCGGAGCTTCCGGCGAAGAGGAGGTCACAGCCTCTGAGCCGCTCGACGGCGGGCCAGCATGTCCTAGCCCGGGACTGGGGGGTGAGGATGCAGAAGGCAAGTTCTGCGAAGAGGTCGCGGTCCGAGCCCTCAGACCAGATCCGTCTGAAGTCGGCGAGGCGAGCGTCTATCTTCTCTTTCTGGGCCCGGTGGAAGGCGAGGATCTCATCGATCTTGTCGGGGTTCATCGGGGCTCAGTCATCGTCGGGCGATAAGACGGTGTCGGAATGGGCCTAGCTTTCGATCCGATCTCGTTTGAACAGGTCAGAAGAGCGCATCGAAGAGAGCATCGAAGAGAGCATCGAAGAGAGCATCGAAGAGAGCATCGAAGAGAGCATCGAAGAGAGTATCCAAAGAACGCTGTTCATTCTTCCGCGGATGGTCGCGGCGGATGGGAACACCCTTTCAATGCGAGCATACTATCCTTAAACAAAGATGCTTACATTGCAGGCCACATGCAGATGATTGGAGTAACCTTATAATACAATTAATCCTCATCAGTCTCCGGCGCGGTAGGGAGGGAACATGTCGGAAATCAAACTTATTATCGATGGTCGAGAGGTCGCGGTCCCCCCTGGGGCCACCATCCTCGACGCGGCCCGGAAGGCGGGCTCTTATGTGCCGGCGCTCTGCGATCACCCGGACCTGAAGCCCATAGGCTCCTGCAAGCTCTGCATCGTCTCTGTCGAGGGGCTTGACCACTATCCTACATCCTGCAACACCCTCGCGGAGGATGGGATGGTGGTACAGACCCGGACCGAAGAGCTGCAGGAGATGAGAAGGCACACCCTGGAGATGATCCTCGCCCTCACCAATCATCCCACGTCATGCCTCTTTTGCGAGCGGAAGGACGAATGCACCGACCTGCGAGAGTGCATGAAGAAGTTTCCGGTGACCGTGGGCTGCAAGTACTGCCCCAGTGACGGGAGATGCGAGCTGCAGAAGGCTGTGGAGTTCGTAGGCCTGGAGAGGGTTCGATACCAGCACTCTTTTAGAGATATGCCGGTATTGAGGGAGCCTTTCTTCGACCGAAACTACAACCTCTGCATCATGTGCGGTCGGTGCGTCCGAATCTGCGACGAGGTGCGAGGAAACAGCGTCCTCTTCACCAATCCCGATTTTCACCGGATGCACTGGATCGGACCCGCCTCTCTCCAGGACTCGGACTGCAAGTTCTGCGGAGCGTGTGTGGACGCCTGCCCCACCGGCGCCCTCTCCGTCCGGTCTGATAAATGGGTCCGGCCGGAGATGATGGTAGCCACCGTCTGCCCCTACTGCGGCGTTGGATGCAGGCTGGATCTGGGAGTCAAGGACGACATGATCGTATCCATCACCCCGGATCGAGACGGGCCGGTGAATCGGGGGCAGGCGTGCGTCAAAGGCCGTTTCGGCCTCGACGAGATCGTCCATCATCCCGACCGGCTGACAGTCCCCCTGATCAGGCGGAACGGTAAGTTCGAGGAGGCGAGCTGGGAGGTGGCCCTGGACCTTGTCGCCCGGAGGTTCTCAGAGATCAAAAACGAGCACGGCCCAGACTCACTGGGGGCGTTCTCCTCATCAAGGTGCACCAACGAGGAGAACTACCTGGTCCAGAAGCTGGCCCGGGCCGTCTTCGGCACAAACAACGTCGACAACTGCGCCCGGATCTGCCACGCCCCCTCCGTGACGGGTCTTGCCGCCTGCTTCGGAAGCGGGGCTGCCACCAACTCCTTCGACCAGATCGAGGACGCAGACGTCCTCTTCATCATCGGCTCCAACACCACAGAGGCTCACCCCATCGTCGGGCTGAAGGTGATCAAGGCCGCTAACAAGGGCGCAAAGATCATCGTCGCCGACCCCCGGAAGATCGAGCTCGTCGACCGGGCGGAGGTCTGGCTGAACCTGAAGCCTGGAACGAACATCGCCCTGTTGAACGGGATGATGAACGTCATCCTCAGGGAGGGGCTGGAGGACCGGGAGTTCATCGCCGGCCGGACCGAGGGGTTCGAGGAGTTCCGGAAGGTGGTGGAAACTTATCCGCCAGCCAAGGCCGCCGAGATCGCCGGAGTCCCCGAGGAGGATATCATCGAGGCGGCCCGGCTCTACGCCGGGGCGGAGAAGGCGATGATCATCTACAGCCTTGGGATGACCGAGCACGTCACAGGGACTTTGAACGTGATGTCTCTCGGAAACCTCGCCATGCTGACGGGGAACGTCGGCCGCCGATCGACGGGGATAATGCCCCTCCGTGGGCAGAACAACGTCCAGGGGGCCTGCGACATGGGGGCCCTTCCCAACAGCTACGTCGGCTATCAGCCGGTGACCAGCCCCGAGAACCGGTCCAAGTTCGAAGAGGCCTGGAAAGTCCGGCTCCCCGAGAAGCCAGGGCTCACCTCCACTCAGATGCTGGAGCAGCTAGCAGCAGCAGGAGGGGGGGAAGAGAGAGAAGAGGTGGGCGAGGGAGACGGTGAGGGAGGTATAGGGATCAGAGGGATGTACATCCTGGGGGAGGACCCCGCCCAGACCGACCCCGACACCAACCGGGTCCGCTCCGCCCTCGAGGCTCTGGACTTCCTCGTCGTCCAGGAGATATTCCCCACCGAGACGACCAGGTACGCCGACGTGATCCTCCCGGCCGCGAGCTTCGCCGAGTGCGATGGGACCTTCACCAACGGCGAGCGGCGGATTCAAAGAGTGAACAAGGCAATCCCTCCCCTGACGGGGCTTGCGAACTGGGAGACGATCTGCATCATCGCCGAGAAGATGGGCTATCCGATGAAGTACGGCCATCCATCGGAGATCATGGACGAGATCGCGTCCCTCGCCCCCATGTTCGGGGGAGTGTGCTTTTCGCGGCTAGCGGACCGGGGGCTGCAGTGGCCCTGCCCCTCGACGGATCACCCGGGGACGGAGACGATGCACGTCGGCTGTTTCAGCCGGGGCCTGGGGAAGTTCAACGCCGTCGAGCACAGGCCCCCCGCCGAGGTGACCGACCCCGAGTACCCATTGATCCTCACCACCGGCAGAAGGCGGGAGCACTACAACTGCGGCTCCATGACCTGCCGCTCCACGGGGATCATGTGGGTCTGGCCGGAGGAGACGATCGAGATCAGCCCGGCGGACGCCGGGGAGCTCGGAGTCGAGGACGGGGAGACGGTTCTCGTCAGGTCCAGGCGGGGCGAGGTGAGGGTGAAGGCGAGGCTCACCGAGAAGTCGTCCCGCGGCGTGGCGTTCATGTCCTTCCACTACCGGGATGTTCTCACAAACCTCCTCACCAACGCCGCCCTGGACCCGGTGGCGAAGACGCCGGAGTTCAAGGCGTGCGCCATACGGGTGGAGAAGATACCGTCGTGAAAGGGCGAAGGAAGCGATCAGAAGCGGAAGTTCGATGGCTCAGCGAGGCCCTCCCCCCCAGAGCCTCTCTTATCGCTACCGGCGATCATCAGGCTCAGCGGCTCTCTTCGTCTTTCCGTCCGCCGGAGCGCTCTGTCGGCTCGGATGCGTCCCCGCCGGCTAGCCTCTGCTTCCGCTCCGAGGTATAGGCCCACCAGGGCCGTTTGGGCTCGCCTTCCATGAACCTGACGGCGGAGATGAAGACGTCGATGACGCAGGGGTCGTGCCGCTCCCCTGTTTTGAAACATAGCTCCTCGTACATCTGGTAGGGATCTCGCCCTATCAGATCCTGGGGATGAGAGACTCCTACCAGGCGCAGATCCTTCGCTATAGAGGGGCCGACGTTGGGGATCTCTTCCAATCGGGTGTATTTTTCGCGGTTCATAGAGCTTCTGCCCCTCATTCAGCAGTTGGGATAACCATGACGGTGAGGAGGGCCTTCGCCCCCGGCTTCAGGGATCGAGAGATGTTGCCGAGTATGGACACGGCTGGCCGATGGGGTCGTCTTTCGCGCCGAGGAGCCCGAAGGCCCCCTCGCATAGGCAGATGGCGCCGTCGTACCTTTCGGGGAGGGAGAACCGGGCGGCTTCGGCGCGGACCCACTCGACGGAGACCCCGGCCGCCTCAGCCGCCGCCGCGGCCCGGGCGAGCATCTCGCGGGAGAGGTCCAGCCCGGTGACGGAATATCCGCGCCGTGCGAGCTCGATGGAGTGGCGTCCCGTCCCGCGCATCCGACGTCGAGGATCGAGCCTGCGGGCGGGAGCGACAGCTCCTCGATGAGGAAGTCCACCTCTCGAAGCGTGTTCTTCGTGAAGATGTTATCCTCGTAGACCGGCGCATGTGCATCAAAGAACTCTTCCCATGTGCTCTTCTCTTTCAACGGATCACCCATCTTTTTTTCGAGCTTAGAGCCGAGCCTGAGCCAAGGTGCGATGGTCGCGCCATCGGCTCCAGCGCTTTCTTTGATGGCTCAACGCCATATACCTGCCCCGGTGCATCGTCGGTATGAAGCACTCGGTCTTTCATCTCATTTCTGCATTTGCTCTTGTAAGCAACAACACATTCGAAGCAGTCAGATGAAGCGCGTATGCAGCAACTGACTCCGGTACTATTACTTCCTCGGTGCCCTGACCGTGACCTGATAAGCGATTTCGAACGGTTGGAACGCCTGCTTCAAGCGTGCTTCTTAAACCTCCGAAATGCGTTTGCATAAAAGATGGAATGAGTTCGTGATCAAAAACGATCTTGATAAGCCGACTTGCAGTATCGTCGCTGCTGAACTCCCATTCTCGTTGGGTACAGATAGCTTTTATAGTGCTCTCGAATGCCTTTAGGCAGTCGTTCAAGCACTCCTTGTACTTCCCCTCCCTGTAGTGCTCATGGGCGCTAAGAAATTCTGCGTTTGCGCCTTCGTACATTGGATTGGATAGCATGCTCAGAGCTGGTCGGATAATTTCCTCATGGATAAATTGATCGTCTACTCTAATCATCATTCCAGACTCATACTGGTAACCAACTCCATGCTCTCGGAACCGGTGATTGAGTTCAGCAATGGCCTCATCAGGCGATTGTTTGCAATTCGTGTATAGGTGTTGATACTTCCGGACCATGCTGTCGATGACCTTGAAAGTCAGTTCCACAAAATCAATAGATTTGTCGACTTCCTCGGTTTGGAGGAAGAAGTTAACTACGGCCTCAAAGTCGGAGTCGTATTGTTCACCGAGACTGAAGACGCCGTACTCTCGGCAGAGTGTTTCATGAATGAATTTGTAACCATTGAGTGCTTTTCCCGAGTCGCCAAAGGCATCACGGATTATGTGAACAATCTGAACTCGCAATTCTGTGGGGATGGTCTCGTACTGGTAGACATCGGGCACTTCGCCGCGGCTGCGCTTTTGGCGCTTTGAGAATAAATCAAATACTGTCATATGTCCTCATATCCGAACAACTGGCATCACCTACAGTTGAAAGCCGTCATGTGGTCGCCTTGTGTTGTCTCTAAGTCTTTTAGCGTTTCTATCGCCATGTGTGCGGAAAATAAAGACGTTGCGGCTTGTAAATACATGGGACTTCCCCGGATTCCGGGCATCTGCACTTTTAGACCTCCCTGCCGAGAACCCAATCCAGGCCGCCCGTTGATCGTCATCACCGGCCGGAGGCGGGAGCACTACAACTGCGGCTCCATGACCCGCCGCTCCAAGGGGATCATGTGGGTCTGCCCTGAGGAGACGATCGAGATCAGCCCCGCCGACGCAGAGGAGCTGGGGATCGAGGGTGGCGTGACGGTCCTGGTCAGGCCCAGGCGGGATGAAGTGAGGGTGAAGGCGAGGGTCACCGAGAAGTCGTCCCGCGGCGTGGCATTCATGTCCTTCCACTAGAATGTTCTCACAGACCGCCTTACCAACGCCGCCATGGACTATGTAGCAAGGATGCTTGAGTACACAGCGCGCGCCATCCGGATAGAGAAGATTCCTTCGTGACGTATTCTTATATTTGGAAGAGGCCGCTAACCTTTAATACTAATAAGAAGACCCTATCATAGAGGTGTTTCTATGGATTGCACTATAGATGAAAAATTTAAAACCTTATCTCTCAAAGCAGTAGCCAATTCGAACAATGAGAGAGTAAGAAAGATTTTCAAAATAATGCAAGATAAGGCATTATTAGAGACGCATTCCGTTCATATCGAATCGTATGATCGGTGGATAGAAAGCTGTGGCCCAGATGGCATTTTCGTATAAGATTCAGAAGCGAGACTCAAGCGACACTACCAATATGTATCATATAACGCCAATTATAACTACGACCGAACAATGCAACATGGCATGCAAATACTGCTATGCAGGAAGTTCGAAATCAATTTTACAAAACTCTGAAAAATTAAATAATAACTTTAAACTAAGAATTCCTTTGCTACTAGATTTTATTGACCAAGTTATTTCTTATAACAATTGCAAAACTACAAAAATTATTTTTCATGGGGGAGAACCTCTATTGGTCGATCCTAGAAATTATAAATCAATTTTTACGTATATAAGAGACGAAAAATATCCTATTGAAATAAACATACAGACAAATGGTACCTTAATAAATGACGATTATATCGACCTTTTTAAGGAGTTTAATATAAAAATTGGAATCAGCTTAGACGGTCCTGGATCTGTGAATGACCGGACTAGGATTTTTAAATCGGGAAATGGGTCGTTTTCTGCAATATTCCAAAATCTCAAAAAATTGAGGGCAAAGGGCCTTGATTTTGGATGCCTCTTGACGCTGAGTAGGAGCAATATAGATAATATTTATGAGATATATAACTTCTTCAAAGAAAATTCCTTTCCTTATAATTTAAGGCCAATCTTCGATTCATTTTATTCTATTCCTAAGGAGTTTTTGATAACACCACAAGAATATGCAAGTGCTTTCTGTAAGATATTTGATATGTGGTTTGATGATACCGAAATGGATGAGATCCTAATTTATGAGTTCGCAAGAATTATAGCTCAATTCATAAATCCTATTGATGGACTAGTATCCTGCAGTTTCCTGAAAGATTGTTCTAAGCATTTCGTCACATTTGATATGGATGGAAAAATATGGCCTTGTAATCGCCTGGATAAAATACCGAAATTCTGCTACGGCAATTTAAATGAGAAAAATTTAAAAGATATTTTGATAAATCCTCGCGTGAAAAATCTATCTACTCGATGGAACAATCTCAAAGACACAGATTGTAGGAATTGTAATATCTCTAATTATTGCCACGGCGGCTGTCCTGCAAATAGCTATTTTTATTATGATACATATTTCAAAAAAGATTATTTTTGCGGTACGTGTTTAGCTCTAACTTCAACCCATGTGAATTGACATATGATCAATTTTGGCCATAAAAATTATATAATATGACATCAATACCTGTCCTTTGGGAGTATGCACGAACAAGAGATTATAA
>Ga0116151_10001925_pt1 | contig 19392 bp, 21 predicted proteins | sample AD_UKC117_MetaG_FD_89893 | JGI IMG/M metagenome (GOLD analysis project Ga0116151, IMG submission 89893) | Active sludge microbial communities of municipal wastewater-treating anaerobic digesters from Hong Kong - AD_UKC117_MetaG | ecosystem: Engineered > Bioreactor > Anaerobic > Digestate...
ATTGTATGTGAGCCTTTCCAGGGCGGATGAGGTCTCTTCCCGGATATAGCCCAGCTCTTTCATAGTCTTTATGTTTTCCATGAGGACATAATAGTTGAAATGGCCGAGGATCCTGAGCAAAGCAGAGTCACGCCCCGCCCGGATCCCCGTATCGGGTATAAAAGTCTCAAGTTGTGATTGTTTCCAATTGATGAAGGAGCGGGAGAAGACCGCTTTCAAAAAGAGAGAGAGACTCTCCTTACGGGCCTGGAGTTCAGCTCCCTTTTCGTCCAGTGTGACCAGTTCTTTCTCCGTCTCTCTGACGTGTCTTTCAAGCCGGGCCTTTTCTTCGCGTCCCCGGTCGATCCTTGCCTGAAGCTTTTGAAGCTGCTCCAGGAGGTCTCCCTCCTTCAAAGAAAAATATTCTGTCTTCTCGCGGCTCTCCCGAAGCTGACGTTCGATCTCCTCCAGCTCTTTTTGTTTTGCCCGGATATCGGCTCCAAGGGATTGGGGGAAAAGAGGAATAAACATATAGAAGAGGAGGAGGGGAAGGATGAAAAGGGCCCTCATACTACCTGAAAAAGCGGTTAATGGCCTTTTCTGTTCCCAGAAGTGCCAGAAGAAGTGTGAGCCCCCCGGCTGCGGCCAGATCGTCGGGAGGGATAAAGGAGAGTCCCGGGAGAGGGATGCGGGCCATGGAAAACAGATGGTGGAAAAGCGCCAGACTTCCTCCGAAGGAGAGGAGAGCATAGAAGAGGGATTCGATGTAAAAGGGTGTCCGGATATAGAGTTTGGTCCCGCCTACGATCTCCATGATCTCGATCTCTTCCTTAAGGGGATAAAGCGTGGCTTTGAAGATGGAGACCCAGAGGATATAAGTCACCAGGAAGAGAGCTCCTAAAAGAAAAAGGAAAAAGAGCTCGGCCCCGCGTGTGATACGGAAGAGGAGGGAGAACCATTCCCCGGGGTAGATTACGTCAAGGACTTCATCTCTCTTTTCCAGGGCTCCTGCAAAGCCTTCAATGTTTTTAAGCGTCTCGATGGTCAAACCGCATTGGACCGTCAGCGTGGGGGGAAGAGGATTTTCTCCCAGAAGGTCAACGGCCTGGGCGAGGGTCTCATCCTGGGCGGCGAAGTCATTAAGATTCTCCGTTTCGTCCCGGAATGTGATGTTTTGTACATGCACGGAAGGATTGTCACGCACCCATCCGATGAGGGATGTGACCTCTTCCTGGGATAATCCCTTCCTGAGGATGATCTCCAGACGGGCCCGGGAAGTCAAGAAATCGAGCCCCGTATTGATATTAGCTCTGCCCAGAAGGAGGAGGAGGTTCAGAGAGATCAAGACAAAAAGAGATAGTATAAGCGGCCAGGATGTCTTGCGGTGCTGAACGATATTTCTCAGCCCCAGTCTTATGAGAAAAAAGAACTTAGTCACGGATCCGGCCCTCCTCCAGTTCTATCCTCCTGAAAGGATAACGGTCGACAAGATTGTAATCGTGGGTAGCCATGATCACGGTAGTCCCGTTAGCATTGATCTGTTTAAGGAGGTCCATGATGGTGGAGGAGAGGGAAGGATCCAGGTTTCCCGTGGGCTCATCGGCCAGGATGATCCGGGGTGATGTGACGAGAGCCCTGGCGATAGCCGCTCTCTGTTGCTCACCGCCGGAGAGCTGATAGACAGGAGTCTTGATCTTGTGCCCCATATGCAATGTGGAGAGGACCTCAAGGATACGTGTGTGGGCCACCGATGGGGAGAGCCCCACGACATTAGCCGCCAGGGCCATGTTTTCATAGACGGTTTTCGTCAGGATGAGTTTGAAATCCTGAAAGACCACGCCGATCTTCTGGCGAAGCAGGGCCCGTCCTCGATGGGACATCTTGCTGACTTTTTTTCCGAAGACATAGAGTTCTCCCCGGGTAGGACGCTCTTCTCCATAGATCAGTTTAAGGAAGGTTGATTTACCGGCTCCGCTGGGCCCGGTGAGGAAAACGAATTCACGGTCGCTCACAGTAATATTGATATCTTTCAAAGCAGGCCATGTTTTCAAATAGGTCTTGTAGAGATGGCTCATGCGTATCATATTCTCATCATACCAAAAAAGTACGGTTCATCAATAGGGAATAGAGGCTTTACCTTTTTTTATTTCTTTTTATAATAGAGAAAGGCAAAGAAAGGAGACCACATGACATTTATTATCTTAGCCGGAGGAAGCGGAAAACGGCTCTTTCCCCTGAGCCGGGATAAATTCCCGAAGCAGTTCCTTTCTCTGACAGGAGAGAATTCCCTCCTCGGGGAGACTCTTCTCCGGACGCGTGAAGAGCCTTTTCTTCTTATCGGGAACCAGGCAAGCCTTCACCTCCTCCGGAAGGAAGTGAAGAAGATGAAGGCCGACAAGCGCGGCGAAGTCATCGCAGAGCCGTTCGGGAGGAATACAGCTCCTGCCATCCTTTTGGGCCTTTCCCGTATCCCTGATAATGATATCGTTGCGGTAATCCCTTCAGACCACTTCATCAAAGAGACAGAAAAGTTCTGGAAAACTCTTCAGGACGCCGTAGAGCTGGCCCGAGCCGGTTACATCACCACCCTGGGGGTCACTCCCGAAAGGCCTGAGACGGGATACGGGTACATCAAAAAAGGAGCTCCCCTGAGTAGAGGATTCAAAGTCGGCGCCTTTAAGGAAAAACCCGATGCCGAAACGGCGGGAAAGTATCTTCAAGAGGGAAACACGCTGTGGAATTCGGGGATGTTTGTCTTTGAGAAAAGGGCCATGGTGGAAGAGGTCAGGGCTCTTCATCCGGATCTGTATGGTTTTTATATTGCCGTTAAAGGGGCTTCCCCGGAGGATTGGAAAGAGATCTATAAAAAAGCTCCGGATATCTCCATAGACTATGCTGTTATGGAGAAGACAGAAAAAGCTGCTGTTGTAGAAGGGGATTTCGGATGGACCGATATCGGCAGCTGGGAGGCTTTGAAAAGATTTCTGGCGCCGGAAGAGGGGAACGCCGCGCTGAAGACAGAGCTCTATTCCCTGGACAGCCATGACAATCTTGTCATCACGAGGGATAAAAGCGTGGGGTTGATCGGTGTTCGGGGGACCGCTGTCATCGATTCCGGGGATTTTCTCCTGGTCGGAGACCTCAGACGTTCCCAGGACGTGAAAGAGCTGACTTCCCTTGTCCAGGAAAGAGACCCGGGGACAGCGGAAGCCCATAAAGATGAAGTGCGGCCCTGGGGGAGTTTTACATCCCTGGATGAAGAGACGGGGTTTAAAGTTAAAAAAATCGTCGTCTCTTCCGGGGAACGCCTCTCCCTCCAGTATCATCATCAGAGGGATGAAGACTGGATCATCGTCCGGGGAGAAGGCCTGATGACATTGGGCAGCCGTACCTTTCCCGTCAAGGCGGGAGATCATGTCCACATCCCGAGAGAAGAGATCCATACAATCGAAGGAGTGACTGAGACGGTCTTTATCGAAGTCCAGAGGGGCGAGTATCTGGGTGAAGACGATATCGTTCGCCTTGAAGACCGTTATGGACGGGCGTAATGTCCGTTTATTAGACAATTGTCTTGTATTTGGACGTATTGTCTATTTTTCGGACAGTTATTTGTCCGGTTAAAACTAACCGTAATTTTACAGATACTTCTATCTCCTTTATATTCTTACAATTAGCTTATTCATTCAGAAGGCCGAGATTTGGCACGGTCTTTGCTAAATTATAAGACAAAAAAGGAGGTGTGTTATGAAACCTGTCAAAAGAAGTGATGAAAAGAGGATGGATGTGGCACGTCGGTATGACCCTTTCAGAGATTTCTTCGACGAATTCGAATCGATGTTCGAGGACTTTTTCCGGCCCGGTCTTGTGAGCCGGACGGAAGATTCCCCGGCTCTGATCCATGCAGATGTAGGGGAAGATGATGAGAAGTATATGGTCAGGGCGGCGCTTCCCGGCATGGATGAAGAGAATATTAAAGTGAGTGTCGAAGACGGAGTCCTCTCTATTCAGGCGGAGCGGACAGAAGAGGAGAGTGAAGAGAAGAAGGGCTATTTCCGACGGGAGATTGGGTACGGAAGGTATGAACGCCGGTTCCGCCTCCCGGATAATGTCAATCTGGACAAGGTCGATGCCCGTTACAAAAACGGCATCCTGGATATCGACTTACCGAAAAAAGAAAAAGGGATGTCCAAAAAAGAGATCAAGGTCAAAGGGGCCTGAGCCCCTTTGGCCCTGGGTAAGGAGCAGATATGACTGTTATCGCATTGAACAGGTGTTATCCCGGAATACGGGAAAAAGAAGCAGGGATCGAGGCTGTTGTAGGACGGACCGATGAAGGCTTTGAGGTCCGGGCAGCCCTGCCCGGTGTGGACAAAGAGAAGATCACTCTTCTTGTGGACAGCGGACGTCTGGTGATCAAGGCCCTGCGGGAGTCCTCCTTTGCCCAAGGACGGGAGATACGGCGGGAACTGGCTCAAGGCGAGATGAAAAAAGAGTACTACCTTCCAGAGTCCGTCGACGTGGACAATGTCTCTGCACGATTTGAAAACGGGCTTCTCACTGTCCGGTTACCTTTGAGACAACAATCCGGCCCCAGAGCCGTTTCCATAGAATAGGCTTCCTAAAGCCGCAGGGCGGGTTTCCCGCCCTTTTTTTTATTTCTGTCAACTAATTTCGCTTGACACTGTTCCCGGGCCATGGTAGGCTCTGTCTCATGAAACAGATGGAAAACAGAGAATATATCATCGACCTCTATGAGATCTATAAAGAGCTGCTCACGTCAAGGCAGAGACAGTATTTCGAATATTACTATTACGAGGATTACAGCCTGAGTGAGATCGCTGAAAATTTCGGTGTCAGCCGTCAGGCCGTCCAGACAGCTTTGCAAAAATGCAGCGATAATCTTCAGAGATTTGAAAAAGCTCTTTCTGTTTACAAAAAAAAAGAGGAGAGAAACAGGGCACTTGACGAGCTCATGGGCTTGACACGCCGGGCCTCATGTTTTAAAGAGATCTCGCAACTGGCGGAAAGGCTGAGGGGCTGATTATGTTTGACTCTCTGTCAGCGAAACTTGATGCTGTCTTTAAAAAGCTCTCCCGCCATGGGATCCTGCGTCCCGAAGATGTCAAAACAGGCCTTCGTGAGATCAGGATCGCCCTTCTTGAGGCGGATGTCCATTACAAGGTGGTAAAAGAATTCATTCAGAACGTGGAATCCAGGGCTGTGGGAGAGGCGGTGCTGAAAAGCCTTACTCCGGCCCAGCAGATCGTCAGGATCGTACGGGATGAGATGCTTGCCGTTTTGGGAAAACCGGCTCCGGTGGATACCTCTGTCTCTCCGGCTATCATCATGCTTGTGGGCCTTCAGGGTTCCGGGAAGACTACTGCTGCAGCTAAAATCGCCAAAAAATTCAAAAAGGAGGGGCTGAAGCCTTTTCTGATAGCGGCTGACCTCCAAAGGCCCGCTGCCATCGATCAGCTGGAACATCTTGCCCGTGAGATCGGAGTGGGCATCTATGCCGACAAAGAGAGTAAAGATGTCGGCAAAGTGGCCCGACAGGGGGTGGAGGCCGGGAAAAGGTCATTTGCAAAGGTCATTATCCTTGATACAGCAGGGCGTCTTCAGATCGACGGGGCACTGATGGATGAACTGGACATCCTTCAGAAAAGTATCCGGCCGCAGGAGACCCTTTTAGTCGTGGATGCCATGGCGGGGCAGGATGCCGTCAATGTCGCTTCGGGGTTTCAGGAGAAAATCGGGATAGACGGCGTCATCTTTACAAAGGTTGACAGCGATGCCCGCGGAGGAGCTCTTCTCTCTTTAAGGATGGTCACAGGAAAGCCTGTGAAGTTTATCGGTGTGGGGGAAAAAAGCGATGATCTGGAAACCTTTCAGCCTGAGCGGATGGTATCCCGTATCCTGGGAATGGGAGATGTCCTCACCCTCATCGAAAAAGCTGAGGAGCAGTGGACGGAAGAGGAAGCCCGGGATATGGAGGCCAAGTTTCTTAAAGCCCAATTCACGCTGGAAGACTTTATGAAGCAGATCAAGATGATTAAAAAGATGGGTTCGCTGAGTACACTTCTGAAAATGATCCCGGGGGTGCCGCGGGATCTTGATGTGGATGAAAAACAGCTTGTCCGGGTGGAATCGATCATTCAGTCGATGACACCACGGGAAAGGCAATATCCCGGGATCATCAAAGCGAGCCGGAAGAAGAGGATCGCCCGGGGGTCCGGGCGGAGTGTGGCAGAAGTAAACCAGCTGCTTAGGCAGTATGAGATGAGTAAGAAGATGATGAAAAAACTGGGAAAGGGCGGACAGAACGCCGGGATTCCCGGGCTTTTTCAGTAAACGTGATGACAGGAGGTCGTTATGGCAGTGAAGATCAGAATGAAACGTATCGGAAAAAAGGGACAGCCCTATTACAGGGTCGTTGTGGCGGATTCCCGGACTAAGAGAGATGGCCGCGTCATTGAAGAGGTGGGATATTATAATCCCAACACCCAGCCGGCCGATATCTCCATCAAGGAGGAGCGGGTCCTGGAATGGCTCGCCAAAGGAGCCCAGCCTACGGTTATCGCCAGGAATCTGTTGAAAAAGACCGGGACTTGGGCCAAGTTCGCCGAAGGGAAAAAATAAGGGTATGAGAGAGAAAATGAAGGAAAACCTGGCCTTTTTCGTCCGGGAACTTGTCGAAGAGAAGGATGCCGTCCGCATCGACCTGGAGGAAGACCGGGAAACGATCATCCTGAAGATACACCTCGCGGAAAAAGACCGCGGAGCTGTTATCGGGGTAAATGGGAAACGGATCAAAGCCCTGAAAGAAGTCATCCATATGGAAGGCTTCAAAACAGGGAAGAAGGTACGCCTGGAAGTCATATGAGTTATTTTCGGATCGGACGCATCTTAAAACCTCACGGTATCCGGGGTGCTTTCAAAGTCCTCGTCGAGACGGACTTTCCCGAACGATTTGCCCGTGATGAGAGTATCATCATCGAGCATAAGGGGGAATACAGAAGTTTTCCCCTGGAAGAGGTCAAGTACTTGAATAACGGAGTCGTGGTCTTGAAAGCTCAAGGGGTCGATTCTCCTGAAGAGGCTGTCCGATACAAAAACGAAGCGCTGGTCGTAACGGAAGAAGAGCTTACTCCCCTGGAAGAGGGGATGTATTATCACCACGACCTTATCGGCTGCCGCGTGATCCAGGCGGGGAAAGAGATCGGTTCTGTCAAAGAGATCTTTTTTAACGGAGGGACGGATATCTATGTCGCCGAGAGCGGCGACGGCCGGACTATCATGATCCCGGCGGTCACCGACTTTGTCAAAAAGATCGACATTGAAAAAAAAGAGATCCTGGTCGAACTCATCGAAGGAATGATAGAATGATCGTGGATATCCTCACCCTGTTTCCCGAGATGTTCACCTCTCCCTTCGAGGAGAGTATCCTTAAAAGAGCCCGTGAAAAGGGATATCTTTCGCTGGATGTCCACAATATCAGAGATTATGCACAGGACAGACATCAGATAACAGATGATTACCCCTACGGGGGCGGAGCCGGTATGGTGATGAAGGCCGAGCCTCTGGTGTCAGCCATCGAATCGTTGAACAAGGGGCATCACCGGATTCTTCTGACTCCCCGCGGCAAGCCTCTTACACAGGAAACGGTCCGGCGTCTTTCCGGGCTGGAAAAGCTTATGCTTGTGTGCGGAAGATATGAGGGGGTCGATGAGCGTGTCACAGAATTGGCTATCGACGAAGAGATCTCCCTGGGAGACTTTGTCCTCTCCGGAGGGGAGCTGGCCGCCATGGCCCTGGTTGACGCTGTCGTCCGGCTTATTCCCGGGGTATTGGGAAACGAAGATTCAGCAGCTGAAGAGAGTTTCAGCGAAGGGCTGCTTGAATATCCCCAGTATACCCGTCCTGCTGAATTCAGGGGCCGGGCTGTCCCGGAGGTCCTCTTGTCGGGGGACCACGCCAGGATCGCTGCCTGGCGGAAGGAAGAAGCCTTGAAAAAGACCCTTCGGGTCAGGCCCGACCTGGTCTGCAGGCGTCCCGTATATTGCGGGTTAGTCCATTTTCCCGTCAAAGACAAGACGGGGGAGGTGGTCAGCACATCGGTCACCCCCATCGATATCCACGATATCGCCAGGACATGCCGGACCTACGGGATCAGGAAGTATTTTGTCATTTCTCCTCATCCTGCCCAAAATGAAGCCATCAGGAAGATGCTGGACTTTTGGGAAGAGGGTGCCGGGAAAAAGTATAATGCCAACAGGGCAGAAGCCCTTTCATTGGCCCGTCTGGCTGAAAGCATCGATGAAGCTGCAGAGAGAGTCACGCGGGAAGAGGGGGAGTCTCCGGAGATCTGGGTCACAAGTGCCCGGTTCGAGGGGGAGACCCTTGGATATGCCGAAGCGCGCTCTATGCTTCAGAGTGAAAAAGGAAAGCCACTCATGATCCTTTTCGGGACAGGATGGGGCCTTTCCGATGACGTTACAAATAGAGCTGATTTTAGGTTGGCGCCGGTGAAGGGCGCAGGTGACGGTTTTAACCACTTATCGGTACGAAGTGCCGCAGCTGTTATGTTAGACAGATTATTTGGAAACGGGAGGTCGTTATGAATGAAATAATCAAGCAGATCAACAGTGAAAACCTGAGGACGGATTTGCCTGATATCAAAGTGGGCGATACAGTCAAGGTTTTTGTGAAGATCACCGAGGGAAACAAGGAGAGGATCCAGTTCTTCGAAGGGTTGGTCCTCAAGCGTCAGGGTTCCGGATTGAACGCCAACTTTACTGTGCGCCGCGTGACAGGGAAGATCGGAGTCGAGAGGACTTTTCTTGTGAATTCGCCCCTCATCGACAAGATCGAAGTCAAAAAGAGCGCAAAAGTCCGCCGTTCAAAACTCTACTACATGAGAGAGCGTTTCGGGAAAAAAGCCCGGCTTAAGGAGAAACGCGACTTTTAAGGCTTCATGAAGGATAATGAGGCGTTTGACCGGAAGATATTCGAAGAGGACCGACAGGCCCGCTTTCTGATCGGGATGGATGAGGCTGGCCGGGGACCCCTGGCCGGCCCGTTGTCTATCGGTCTTTTTGTGCAGGCGCGGGAGGCGGAGTTTGCAGACGGGGTGAACGATTCCAAGAAGATGAGCCCTTCGGTAAGAAAGAGGCTCTTTTCGCGTCTGAAAAGGGAGGCTTTCACCATGTGGGCTGTCTCTCTCATCCCGCCGCGTGTCATTGATGAACGTAATATCTACCAGGCTACACGCCTGGGGATGGAAGAGCTGCTTCTCTCCCTTCCCCGATGGATCCTTGATAATGCCCGGATTTTAGTTGATGCTATGAACCTCCGCCTTCCCGGAAGGAATGTCTCATCCCTGATCAGAGGAGACAGTCTCTCCTATACCGTGGGATGTGCTTCTATCATGGCCAAAGAGGTCCGGGACCGGTATATGGAAGCTGCTGCGCTCCGTTACCCCGGGTATCAATTTGAACAAAACAGGGGATATCCCACAAAAGGGCATCTGCTTTTCCTGAAAACGGCGGGGCCGACGCCGATTCACAGGATGAGTTACCGGCCTGTGCGGGAAAGTGCCCCTCAGACAGAAACGCGACGGCGGCTGCCGTTCTCTGTTTTAAAGGAGGAACTATGAAACGTTTTCAGTTGACTCTTCTGGCCCTGCTGACCCTTTTTGTCGTCCAGTCCTGCGGGACCTCGCCCAATCCCTTGTTTTATGCGGCCCATAAGGATGGAGAGACGGTCTATCTCTTCGGGTCTATCCATGCCGCCGATGAGAGCTTCTATCCCCTTCCGGAAAAGATCGAGACAGCCTTCGAGTCATCGCAGGCTCTGGCTGTGGAAGCGGATATCAGAAACATCGACCAGATGGAGATCACCAGATTTGTCTTTGCTCACGGGATGTATCCTGAAGGGGAGACCCTGGAAAAAGCCCTGGGGGATGAGGCATGGAAACTGAAAGCCTTTTGTGACAAGGTGGGGATTCCCTGGCAGCAGCTGAATCCCATGCGGCCCTGGATGGCGTCTATGGTCCTTTCGCAGGTCATGATCCAGAAAGCTGGAATCGACCCTTCCCGGGGGCTGGACCTCTATTTTTTGGAAAAAGCCCGGGAGCGCAGGATCATCTCCCTGGAAACCATGGAAAGCCAGTTGAAAGCATTCTCCGATATCCCCGAAGAGGTTCAGATCCTTGCCCTTATGGACGGGATCGATAAGGAAGAAGATCCTGTGAAATCACTCAACAAGTTGACCCGTCTGTGGAAAAAAGGAGAGCGGCGTGCCCTGGAGGAGAATATCTTTGAAAGCCGCCTGGAGAAACCCGAGTTGGAACCCTATTATCAGGCCCTCTTTGATATCAGAAACAGAGGCATGGCAGAGGGGATCGAGAAGGCTCTGGACGGGGAAGGGATCTCCACCCTTTTTGTCGTTGTGGGAGCCGGCCATCTTATAGGGGATGAGGGGCTCGTGGAACTAATGAAACAAAAGGGGTATGAGGTAGAGAGACTGTGATTCTTCTTGAAATGCCTTGAAAAATATGAAATAATCATCACCATTGGGAACCGTTGTTAACTATCGGAGGCGTAATGACATTCCAGCAGATGATCAGGACATTGAATGATTATTGGGAAAAGCAGGGGGCTCTTCTCCTCTATCCTTATGATATGGAGAAGGGGGCCGGGACATTCAACCCCCATACTTTTCTGCGGTCTCTGGACCGCAGGCCCTGGAAAGCAGCTTATGTGGAACCCTGCCGCCGCCCTAAAGACGGACGGTACGGAGAGAATCCCTACAGGGGGCAGCACTATTTCCAATATCAGGTCGTATTCAAACCTGTCCCGGAAAATATTCAGGACCTCTATATCAAGAGCCTGGCCTGTCTGGGCCTTGTTCCTGAAGAACATGATATACGTTTTGTCATGGATGACTGGGAATCCCCCACAGTGGGAGCCTGGGGGCTTGGCTGGGAAGTCTGGGTAGACGGGATGGAAGTCACCCAGTATACCTATTTCCAGCAGGTCGGGGGGCTGGAAGTGGATCCAGTGACGGTCGAATTGACTTACGGGCTGGAACGGCTGGCCATGTATATCCAGGATGTGGAGAGTATGTTTGATTTGAAATGGAATGAAGAGACGACATATGGGGAGATCTACCACCAGAATGAAGTGGAAAACTCCTTTTATAATCTGCAAGCTGCCGATACCGCTCTTTTATGGGATACTTTTGAGGCCAATGAGAAGGAGTGCCTGCGGCTTGTCAGTGAGGAGCTGGTGCGCCCTGCCTATGATTTTGTCATCAAAAATTCGCATCTCTTCAATGTCCTGGAAGCCCGGGGAGCCATCTCTGTCTCGGAACGGACAAACTTCATAGGAAGGATACGGAAGCTGGCCCGGGCTTGTGCCAAGGTTTACCGGGAAAAAGAGAGCCGGGGTGAGGACAATGCGTGATCTGCTTCTTGAAATCGGAGTGGAAGAGCTCCCTGCTGATTATATTCCCGGCGCCATAGCGTCCCTTGAAGCGCAGTTCCGGCGTCTTTTTGAAGAAAACCGTATCACTGTGGGATCAAGTGAAGCCCTGGCGACTCCCCGGCGGCTGGTATTCTTCTGTCAGGGGGTAGCCGAAAAGGAAGAGGACCGGACAGAAAAGGTCATGGGGCCGCCCCGGAACATCTGTATCAAAGAGGGTAAAGTCACCATGGCCTATGAAAAATTTTTGGAAAAAAACAATTTGACGGAGAGTGATATCTTCTGGGAAGAGACGGAGAAAGGGGCCTATCTTGCGGCTCACCGCTTTGTCCCCGGACGTATGACCCGGCAGATTATCACGGAGGCATGGCCCGGGATCCTGGGTGCTGTGGAATTTCCCAAAAAAATGCGTTGGGATGACAGCGGCCTTCTTTTCGCCCGTCCCGTGCGTTGGTTGCTGGCTTTCTGGGGGGAAGAGACACTTCCTCTGAAAGCAGGAGGGGTGACAGCGGGGCAGGAGACATTCCTTCTTCGGAACAGCCCGAAAAAAAGGGCTCGCGTCAGCAGCCCTGCCACTTATCTTGAGGTAGTGGAGAAGAGCGGCCTTATCCTTTCGAGGGAGCGCCGTAGAAAGGTGATTCTGGAGGGTCTGCAGGCGGTTCTCGAGAAGAACGGGGCCTCTTCCTTTCATTCGGAGTCCCTGGTCGAAGAAGTCGTGGACCTTGTAGAAGCTCCTTTTGTCTTAACCGGGGAGATCGCGAAACACTATCTGGCCCTGCCCCCTGAAGTCATTTCGGCGGCTATGAGCCAGCATCAGCGTTATTTCAGCTTTTACAGGGAGGGGAAGGTCCTTCCTCTCTTTGCCTTTGTGGCGAACGGCAGCTTTGTCCATCCCGGAAAGGTCATCCGGGGGAATGAGAGAGTCCTTAAAGCCCGGCTTGACGATGCCATGTTCTACTGGAAAGAGGATACATCCAGAGGTGTGGAAAGACTATTCGATTTGCTGGATACAGTGACGTGGATGGAGGGGCTCGGGTCTCTGAGTGAAAAGGCAGCCAGGCTGGAAAGCCTCACCGCCTTTCTTTTCGACGGGGATGAGACAGCCCGGACCGGGGCCCGGATGTCCAAGATCGATATCGTGTCTGAAATGATCAAAGACGGAAAAGAATTTACCAAACTTCAGGGGTCCATCGCCAAGTATTACCTTCTGGAAGACGGCCGGGAGGAAGAAGTCGCCTGTATCGCCGAGGAGCACTATTGGCCCAGGGTCTGGGGAGACCCTCTGCCTCGCCCCCGTGCTGCCGCCGTGGGCCTCGCCGACCGGGCTGATAATATTATCGGGGCGTTCCTTAAAGGTTTTATCCCCACAGGGACAAAAGACCCCTATGCTTTGCGCCGTCAGGCCAACAGCATGATCGCGTTGATCCTGGGTTATGAGAAGGGGGAGGTCCATTTAGATAAAGGGTTCGATCTTGAATCTGTCCAGGAGCTCTTCATAAAGACAGCCCGGCTTTACGGGGCGGAGGTTCTCCCTCCGAAGGAAGAACCTGAACTTCTAAGGCAGGTCAACGATTTTTTCGAAGACCGGTTCCGCGCGCAGCTGAGAGCCCTGGGTATCCCCTATGATATAGTCGATGCTGTCTGCGATACCCCTGAAAAGAACCTGAAAGTGAAATACAGGAAGGCTCTCGCCTTCAAGGCCCTCTCGGGAAGAGACGAGTTCCGGGATGTGGCCGCCACTTTCCGGCGGGTGAATAATATTGTAAAAAAGGCGCGTGAAGAACTTAGGGTAGAAGATTTCGGGCTGCCCCGGGATGATCTCTTTGTGGAGAAAGAGACAAAGGCTATGAGCCGGGAGTGGGTCAACGTCAAAGAGGAGATCCAAAGGGCCGGGGATGATTATGACCGTATCTTTAATGCGATCCTCAATTTCAAGACTTTCGTGGATCCCTTTTTTGATACGGTGCTTGTCATGGATAAAGACGCGTCCTTGCGGAATAACCGTTTGGCGCTTCTTCAGGATATATCCGCTCTTTTCGGAGGAATTGTTAATTTTGACCATATTGTCGTGACATGATGAATAAGGAGGATGATCATGGGTAAATATGTCTATTTTTTTGGTGCCGGCCAGACCGAGGGGAAAGCCGACATGAAGAACCTTCTGGGAGGAAAGGGAGCCAACCTGGCCGAAATGGCCAACCTGGGTGTTCCTGTCCCCCCGGGTTTTACCATCACCACTGAAAGCTGTGTGGAGTACTACAACCAGGGAGAGCAGCTGTGGGATACGTTGAAAAATGAGGTCATGGAGAATCTTGCCCGGCTGGAAAAAGCCATGGAGATCAAATTCGGGGACAACAGCAATCCTCTCCTCGTCTCCGTACGGAGCGGTGCCCGTGTCTCCATGCCCGGAATGATGGACACGATCCTCAACCTGGGACTTAATGATGACGCGGTGGAAGGGATGGCTGCTGTAACGTCTAATCCCCGTCTTGCCTACGACTCCTACCGCAGGTTTATTCAGATGTTTTCCGATGTGGCCATGGGAGTAGACGGAAGCCTCTTTGAACACGCCCTGGACAGCCTTAAAAAGAAGAAGGGCTATAAAGTGGACACAGACCTTTCTGTTGAGGACCTGAAGGCCCTTGTAGAGGAGTTCAAGGCTATCTATAAGAAGGAGAAGGGGGAGGATTTCCCGCAGGACCCCATGGAACAGCTTTGGGCGGCCATAGAGGCCGTCTTCAAGTCCTGGAACACCAGGAGGGCGGTCCATTACAGAAAGCTCCATGGTATCCCCGATACATGGGGAACTGCTGTCAATGTCCAGACCATGGTCTTCGGGAACATGGGTGATGATTCAGCCACAGGGGTCTGCTTTACCCGTGACCCGGCTACCGGAGAGAATGTCTTCTTCGGAGAATACCTGATCAACGCCCAGGGAGAAGATGTCGTCGCCGGGATAAGGACTCCCCAGCCGATCAACAAGAGCAAAAAGAAAAGCAGTGATGAGGTATCCCTGGAAGAGGCTATGCCCAAAGCCTACGAACAGCTGGTGGAGATCTACAAGCGGCTGGAAAAACATTACAGAGACATGCAGGATATGGAATTCACCATTCAAAAGGGAACGCTCTTCATGCTTCAGACCCGGACCGGGAAAAGAACGGCCCAGGCTGCGGTCAAGATCGCTGTGGATATGGCAGATGAGGGCCTTATTTCCCAGGAAGAGGCGGTCCTGCGTGTGGAGCCGGAACAATTGGATCAGCTCCTCCATCCCATGATCGACCCCAAGGCGGAGAAAAAGGTCATCGCTACGGGCCTGCCTGCTTCTCCCGGAGCGGCTGTGGGAAAGGTCGTCTTTGACGCCGAACATGCTTTTGAACAGGCTGAGTCGGGCGAAGATGTTATCCTGGTCCGTCTGGAGACTTCACCGGAAGATATCAAAGGGATGGCCGCCGCTAACGGTATCCTTACTGTCCGCGGCGGGATGACCTCTCATGCCGCGGTAGTCGCCCGGGGTATGGGAAAGTGCTGTGTATCGGGGGCTGAGGCCATCAACCTGAGTTATCAGAAGAAACTTTTCGAAGTGGGAGGCACCACGGTGAAAGAGGGCGACTGGATCACCTTGAACGGATCCACCGGGGAAGTCATGGCCGGGAAAGTCCCCACCATCGACCCTGTCCTCGCCGGCGATTTTGGACGTCTTATGGAGTGGGCTGACAAGGTCAGGACCATCGGGGTCCGGACTAATGCGGACACGCCCCATGATGCCAAAGTGGCCCGTGATTTCGGAGCCCAGGGGATCGGCCTTTGCCGGACAGAACATATGTTCTTCGAAGGGGACCGTATCACCGCTGTCCGTGAGATGATCCTTTCGGAAAACGAAGCGGGACGCCGGAAAGCCCTGGCGAAGATCGAGCCCATGCAGACTGAAGATTTTATCGGGATCTTCACAGCCATGGAAGGCCTTCCTGTCACCGTGCGCCTTCTGGATCCGCCTCTTCATGAGTTTGTCCCCCATGACCGGGAGCAGCAGGAGGAGATGGCCCGTCAGATGGGGGTCAGCGCTGAAAAGATCGCAGAGAAGGTCGCTCAACTTTCAGAATTCAACCCTATGCTGGGGCACAGAGGTGTCAGACTGGGTATCACCTATCCCGAGATCTATGAGATGCAGGCCCGGGCTATTCTGAAAGCCGCCTGTGAAGTAGCCAAATCCGGCAAGAAAGTCATCCCCGAGATCATGATCCCCCTTGTCGGGACAAAAGCGGAGTTTGACATCATGAGGGAGATGGTGGACCGTATAGCCGGAGAGGTCTTTGAAGCAGAAAAGACAGAAGTCCAGTATAGTGTGGGGACTATGATCGAGATTCCCCGGGCCTGTGTCATAGCGGACAAGATCGCTGAAAAAGCCGAATTCTTCTCCTTCGGGACAAATGACCTCACCCAGATGACCTTCGGCTTCTCCCGTGACGATGCAGGGAAATTCCTCAAAGAATATGTAGACAAAAAGATCCTTCCCCGTGATCCCTTCCAGGCTCTGGATCAGGAAGGTGTGGGAGAGATGGTTAAAATGGGAATCGAACGGGGACGGACTCAGCGGCCCGGTTTGAAAGTGGGGATCTGCGGAGAGCACGGCGGAGAGCCGTCATCTGTAGAGTTTTGCCATAAAGCGGGTATGAACTATGTCTCCTGTTCTCCTTACCGGGTTCCCATAGCCCGGCTGGCTGCAGCCCATGCTGCGCTGAAAGAGAAAAGAAAGTAGCAAAAGACTGCGTGTAACCTGAACGGGGGGGGTGACCCTCCCCCCTTTTTTTCATTACTTCTTAATCTCTTCTTCGCCTGATGTTCAAAGAGCATCTTTACAATAAAGAAAAGAAGGAGAGAGGAATGTCCCTTATCGGAATGATCATCTTTGCCGGAATCATTGCCCTGGCCCTTATCCTGACAGGGCAAAACAGAAAAAAGTGAGATGTAAAGAGTTTTTTCTTGCCTGTGCCGTAAGCTTCCTGTAACATCAAAATACTATAGGAAAGGAGGACGTATGACAAAGACAGGAACTGTTTCTTTGGGGGAATGGATTATCACCTATCTTCTGATGATGATTCCTATTGTGAATTTGGTTCTCTTAGTGATCTGGGGGTTCGGAGGAAATGCGAATGAAAGCAAAGCTAACTGGGCAAAATTGCAATTGATCGTGATTGCCATTGGGGTAATAATGAGTGCTCTATTTATGGGAAGTCTTATCAGTTTTCTAAAGTTTGGAACTATCGAGTTTAGCTGATCGCCTCAGGGGGCTTTCCGGCCCCCGTTTCTTTTCTATGGTTCCCGTCCAGGTTATCTGTCTCCTGCCTGATGATAGAGAAAGCTGTCGGGTCAGGGGAATACTCAAGACATTTCCCCTCTTCTGTGCCAGGGATATCCCCTTAACGGAAGATAGTATAGAACGAATTTTGAAGGTAAGGGCAGACCTTTTCCTCCTGAATGACCGTATCAACGGGCAGGAGTCTTTCGCTCTTATAGAGGAGGCCGAATGGCCGGGGGAAGTCATCATCGTCTCCCGGGATCCGGCCCTCGGAGTGAAGGCCTTTGAAAAGGGAGCTGCCGGCTTTCTGATCCACCCTGTGACTCCCGAAAAAATGGCTCTCGCCCTGTGGCGGGCTTATGAGCGACTCTGGTTTCGAGGCAGAACAAAAACTTATTGACTCCCGGACCGGAAAGGGTAGAATAGCGTAAAAAATCTGACCGTTCACAGAACGGGAAAGGAGAATAATGATGAAAAAAGTCAGTCTGATCCTTATTGCGGTGATTATTCCTCTTATTCTGGGAGGCTGCGGAAAAGGCGGGGCTGTCCCGGTGGAAACGGTCTCCGTGATAAAAGCCTGGATGCCTGATTATATGGCCCCCAACGACCCCCAGTCGAAAGCGGCTATGTACCAGGGAGAGATCTATTATCCTGTGATGGAAGGCAATACCTTCGGCCTGCAGTTTTATTCAGTCAGCGGAGAGAAGGGGCATCGGATCACCTTTCCCGCTGGCAACGGCCCGGGGGAAGTCCAGCCCTTTTCCGTGTCTGCTCTCAAGATCGTCAACGAGAGGATCTATATAGTCAATCTGGCAGCACAGACACTCTCCCTCTTTGATACGAACGGCAAGTATCTGGATGATATCCAGCTCAATGATGAGATGGGATTCCTCTATTCCCTGGACACCTTCAAAGACCGGCTCTATTTCACCGGGCTCTTTAAAAACAGGATCGGAGCCATCGACCTGAAGGACGGCTCTCTCATCAAGCGGGTGGAATACGAAGACCCTATTACAGACATGACCAAGATTATGGGATCTGACCTCAAGACCGGATCCCTCAATGTGGATCAGTCCGGCGGCCATATCTATCTGGGCTATTACAATGTTCCGTACCGGATAGAGGAATATGATGAGAACCTGGAACTCGTGCGCACCATGACCCGTCCGCTGAAGGAGAAGTATGAGAATATGAAGGTGGGCGGCCTGGGAGGGGGTCACCTTCTCATCTCCTCGGTGAAGAATGACGAGAAGTATATCTACGCCTGTTTCGGCGGAGGGCAGAAGACTTCCCGCGACGGGGGAGGGATGCAGATCGAAGCCATGCCCCGTCCCTTCTTTGTCTCTGTCTTCGACAAGGCGTCGGGGAAATGTGTCAAAGAGATCCGGATCGATAACATCCCTGTCCTTGAAGGCGTGGCCGGGTTGGTGGGTGTCACCAAAGAGCATCTTGTCTTTCTTATCGCTGATTTTAAAGATACTTTGAAAGATGTCCCCCTGGAAGGGGAAGAAAAACAGGTGGAATTATTGGGGCAGATGGGACTGAAGATGCATTTTGCCTTTGTGGTGACTGACAATCCCCTTTATGAACAAGGTCAATGATCTGATACGTAAAACAGCCCGGGAGCTTCTGCCCCGGGCTGTAGATCTTCGCCGTTCTTTTCACAGCTACCCGGAAACAGGTTGGAATGAATATAGGACAGCTTCCCTTATAGCTGAAGCTCTGTCAGAAAGCGGGTGGGCCGTAAAATGCGGGAAAGAGCTTACAGGCCGATCGGATCGTCTGGGCCTTCCGCCTGCAGAGACAAGGGCTGCGGAGTTTCAGCGGGCCCGCCGGGACGGAGCGTCCTCCTCGTTTCTTTCTCTTCTGGAGGACGGGCACACGGCTGTGTCAGCTGCGTTGGATCTCGGTGAGGGCCCGGCGACGCTGATCCGGTTCGATATGGATGCTCTCCCGATTGAAGAGTCACAAAGAGAGGATTACCGCCCGGTACGGGAGGGGTTTGTCTCCCGGTACCCGGGAGTGATGCATGCCTGCGGCCACGACGGCCATGCCGCTGCGGGAGCTGTCCTTTCTCTGGGGATAAGCCGTCTTAAGGCCCTGTACCGGGGCAAGATCGTACTCCTTTTTCAGCCGGCTGAAGAGGGCGTAAGGGGGGCTTCTTCCCTTCTCTCCCTGCCTCTTCTAAAAGAGGCGGAGAATGTCCTGGGATTTCATTTTTTAAGCAGTGTCCCGGAGGGGATGGTGGTCCCATCCATCGGGGGGATCCTGGCCACGACAAAATATGATTATTGTTTTTACGGACAGGCCGCCCATGCGGGAGGTGATCTGAAAAAGAGCCGAAACGCCTTGCTGGCTGCATCCCGGGCTGTTGTGGATATTTATGAGATGAGTGCAGCGCTTTCCGAGAAAGGACGTGTTCATGTAGGCCTTTTCAACAGCGGCCGGGGACGGAATATCATCGCTGATTATGCGGAGCTGGCCATGGAAAGTCGAGGGGAAAGTGACAGTCTGAACGAATTTATCAGCGAGCAGGCATGGAAGAGAGCCCGGAAAGCAGCCTCCCTCTACGGCTGCCGTGCAGAGCGGGTGAAAAGAGGGCAATCTTCGGCTTTTCTGCAAGATAAGATGCTG
>Ga0116151_10001926_pt1 | contig 19392 bp, 16 predicted proteins | sample AD_UKC117_MetaG_FD_89893 | JGI IMG/M metagenome (GOLD analysis project Ga0116151, IMG submission 89893) | Active sludge microbial communities of municipal wastewater-treating anaerobic digesters from Hong Kong - AD_UKC117_MetaG | ecosystem: Engineered > Bioreactor > Anaerobic > Digestate...
ATGCTCTGGAGAGCGACGACCTGTGACCCAAGGACGTGTGCTGCCGGTGGTGACTGCGCCGGCCTCGGTGTTGTCTACGCCGAGCCCGATCGTCGACCCGCTGGCCCCGGAGATGATCCAGCTTGCTGCTGACCTGGTCGCCACGATGCGGGTTTCGCCGGGTTGCGTCGGCCTGGCAGCCCCTCAGGTCGGGGTCGGCGTGCAGATGTTTTGTGTCGACGTCTCAGAGCATCCAAAGACGCGCAACTGTCACGGCACCTTCGTGTTGTGCAATGCCGAGATCGTCTCGGCCTCGCGCAACGAAAAGGCGCGCGAAGGTTGCATGTCGGTGCCTGATTTCACCGGTGACGTCAAGCGGGCGACGCGGCTCGTCGTACGAGGTCAGGAGCCTGGCACGGGGGAGTGGCGCGAGATCACGACCGACGCCTTTGAGGCCCGGGCCTTGCAACACGAGATCGACCACTGTGCTGGACTGCTCTTTCTTGACCGGGCTGCGGGGGCGCATGCGATCTATCCCCGCAAGACCTACCTATGATTGTCTCGCGCCAATAGGCGGCGCCCCGGTAGCCCAATCGGCAGAGGCAGCGGACTTAAAATCCGCCAAGTGTGGGTTCGAGTCCCACCCGGGGCACCTTGTGATGAGTCGCGACATGGGTGACACCTGAGTCGCGACATGGGGGACAGTCAGTTTGGGGGTTCGTGCCATCGGCCCGGGGTTTTCTGTTGGTTTCTCCAGTAGTTGCGGTCGACCGACCAGTGCGGATCAGGCCCTGAAGGGGAACGGGCAGCCCCAAACGCCAGCGTTTGACGCGCGAGCGCTGGCCTCCCAAACCGAGTAGTTGTTGTGGCGCTGGTAGGGCACCCCGCCGTACACGAAGGTACGGGCGTGACCGGCGCTGACCTGCGCGCCGCCCGTATCGAGCCCGTCGTACGCGCGAGTCACATAGCGCAGCAACCGCTTGTAGCGATCCTTGGCAGCCTGGGTCGGGTCGGAAACCAGCCTGACGCGGGTGCCAACCGGTAGGAGCTGACGCAAGTTGGCCGTCGCGCTTGATGAGTTACACATCGGGAACGGCCCGTACGCCTCTGGGGTGTCTATTCCGACAATGCGCACTCTGCGCTTCTTATTCTTGCCGATGCGTACGTCGACAGTGTCGCCGTCGACCACCCACACGACCACTGCGCGTTCGCGGAAGATCTTCACGGCCTTTTTGCGTGGTTTCTTGGCAGTGGACACGAAGGGGACGGGCTTCTTCTGTGCGCTGCTGTAGGAACAGGGGCAGGGCAGTGAGTCGCAGGCCTTGGCATCACGGTCTGCATCCAATCGGTGCGGGTCGCCAGGCAGCAGCCACTTTTGAGCCTGCGACTGGTTGGCGAAGTCGGCGCAGTCGTAGTCGAGCAACAGCCTGGACTGCTGGGCTGAAGCAGCCGGAGCCGCGAACGCCAAGCCGGTGATGACGAAGACGAGAGCGATCAAGATGCGCATCAGGGAGGCCTACAGCGAAACCTAGTCAAAAAAGGATCGAATAGGACACCTCGCGCGTGACGCAGTAGGGATAAGCAGCACAAACTGTCGGGATCTTCTGACAGTGTGGGCGCATGAACAAGAAGCCTCCAAGAGATGCTCGCAATTATCGGGTGGGGATAGATGTAGGCACTCACTCGGTGGGGCTTGCAGCCATCGAGTACGACGAACTCGGTCGCCCCACAGAAATCCTGTCTGCGATCTCACAGATCCATGACTCTGGGGTGTTGGAGCCAAAGACGAACACCACCCGCCTGGCCGCTTCGGGTGTTGCTCGGCGTACGCGACGCCTCGTGCGGCGCCGACGTCGCCGATTGCTGGACCTTGAAGCGAAGTTCAAGGACTGGGGTTATGCAGAGCCCGATGAGAGCACTGACCCCTACGCCGCTTGGCGAGCCAGAGCCCGCTTGGCCACCGAAAAGATCAACGATCAAGAAGAATTGGGCAAGGCGCTGACGCTGGCTCTTCGTCACCTCGCCCGTCATCGTGGCTGGCGCAATCCCTATCACTCCACCAAGAGCCTGCGTGCTGCTGGCGATGCGAGCGAACAATTCGAGGCATACAAGAAGCGAGTCGAGGAGTCTCTTGGCAAGACCTTCGCAGAAGGCGTGACTGTCTCGGAGTTGGCCGTCGCAGCGATGGACTTCAATAATCGCCTCCCACTTCGGATGGGAAAGACCACGAACCTTCGTGCCGATCGCACCGCAGCCAGCTATCTCGGTGGCAAGCTCATGCAGCAAGACAACGCCAACGAGATACACAAGTGGGCACGTGTGCAAGGGCTGCCCGCGGAGCGAGTCAGCGAGATCATTGACTCCGCCTTCAAAGCAGAGTCTCCTCGTGGGTCGTGGGTCAACAAGATCGGGAAGGACCCGATCAACGGCGAGCCTCGGGCGCCAAAGGCCACAGACACTTTCCAGCGTTTCACGATCTTGACCACACTGGCGAATGTGCGAGTCAAGGCCGATGGTGGAGTCCGTCCAATGACTGTTGGCGAGCGCAGTCGGGCTTATGAATATCTGATCAATCACAAGCCTGGAGAGCAGCCCACTTGGTCAGACATCGCAGCGGTGGTTGAACTCTCTCGCGGCGCCCTTCAGGGCGCCGCTGCCCTTGACGAGGATCAGACTGAGAGGCTTCCGCAACGGCCTCCAATCATGCTCACCAACGCTCGCATGCGTGAAGTCAAGAAGCCGTTGCATCCTCTTCGTGACTGGTGGGCTACCGCGGACCGTGAGTCCCGCGATGCGCTAATTCTCCTGCTGACCGATCAAATCGAAGACGAGTCAAGTGCGGCTGGTGGAGCGGCGCAGGAAGTTGTCGCTGCCCTCGATGATGATGCTCTAGCCGCGTTGGAAGGGCTAGATCTTCCAGGGGGGCGTGCAGCCTATTCGCTCGGCACCATGCGCCAGATCATTGATTTCTTGCTAGGGCACAACGGTGACTTGCATATTGCCCGCAAGGCGCTGTTTGACCTGCCTGACGACTGGACTCCGCCCGCCGAGCCGATTAATGCTCCTGTTGGCAATCCGGCAGTTGATCGGGTGCTCAAGATCGTGGGCCGATTCTTGGCTGCTGCAGAAGCTGAATGGGGTGTGCCTGCGCAGGTCACACTGGAGCACGTGCGCGAGGCGTTTGTGAGTGCAGCCAGCGTCACCGAGCGTGATCGTGAGATGCGTCGGCGCATGGAAGCAAACGAGTTGCAGCGTCTAAAGATCAAGACAGAGGAAAATGCTGGTCATCGCACGACCATGGCCGACGTACGCCGCTTCGATGCGATCACCCGGCAGAAGGGTGCATGTCTCTATTGCGGCGACACGATCACTTTCAAGAACTCAGAACTTGACCACATAGTGCCTCGCAAGGGTGTCGGCTCAACCAACACCCGAACCAATCTCGTTGCTGTCTGCATCACGTGCAACCGGTCCAAAGGCAAGCTCCCGTTTGGTGTCTGGGCGACAAAAACAGAGCGTGAAGGAGTATCAGTCGAGGAGGCCGTGAAGCGCCTGCAGTTTTGGACGAAGGACAAGGGGCTTGGCGCCCAGTCATGGACACGCTTCCGTGCGGATGTGCGCGCGAGGCTGGAGCAGACCTCTGAAGACCCCGAGATCGATGGCCGCTCCATGGAGTCCGTTGCCTGGATGGCAAACGAGCTGCATGCCCGCATTGCCGCCTACTTCGGCGCGCAAACCAAGGTCTCTGTCTATCAAGGGGCTTTGACAGCAGGAGCTCGGAATGCCGCAGGCATTGCAGAGAAAATCCCGTTCGTCGGTGGCGGCGGTAAGACGCGTCTGGATCGTCGACACCATGCAGTCGACGCAGCGGTGGTGACTCTTCTCGATGAGTCTGTGGCGCGTACGCTCGCCGAGCGGAATAGTTTGCGGGCCTCTCGCTTCTACGAGCCTTGGGAGAAGCAAGATGAATGGAAGACATACTCGGGCAATGGAGAGGCTGCAAAGTCCAGATTTGCTGAATGGCGTGCCTCCATGGAGTCGCTTGCTCAACTTATGATCGCAGCATTCGCTGATGACCGTGTGGTCGTCATGGAAAACCTCAGGCTCAGACTCGGCAGCGGGCGTGTGCACGAAGACACGATCCACCCCTTGGTCAAGCGTGCCGTGTCATCGGCTTTCACGCGAGATGAGATCGATGCCGCATCGACACCTGCGCTGTGGCACGCCCTGACTAGGGATCCCGATTACAGCAAGTCCGATGGCCTACCTGAAAACCCAGCGAGACGTATTCGTGTCCAAGGTCAGCACCTTGGACCTGAAGACGAGATCGGCTTCTTTGGCGATGCGAAGAAGGATCAGATCCAACGCAAAGCCGCGCTCGCCGTCCGTGGCGGCTGGGCTGCACTGGGTGACTCGATCCATCATGCGCGCATCTATCGCTGGCAGGAGAAGGGCAAGGCCAAGTGGGGCATGCTGCGAATTTTCTCCGCAGACCTTCACAGGCATCGCAATGAAGACCTCTTTGCGGTGGAGCCGGATGCATCGTGGATCTCCATGCGCAACGCGCATCCATCAATCGGACGGGCGGATCTCTCAGAGTTGGAGTACGTCGGCTGGTTGGTGGCTGGCGACGAGCTAGAGGTCAAGATGACTTCCAAAGTGAGAACTGGCCATGTTGCGGTTGCCTCTGATGCCTTGGAGTTGGGAGAAGTGCAGCGATGGACCGTGACTGGTTTCATGAATGAGTCACGTATCTCGGTGGTCCCCACGCAGTTGAGTGCTGAGGGGATGGCGCGGTTCTTGGAATTGCGACCGGACTTAGCTGCATCGGCACCATCTGTTGATTATGTGCTCAAACGATGGACTCCATACATCAACGTCCTGCTTGGGCATGGAAGTCCGCGTGTTTTGCGAAGAGACGCCTTGGGGCGTCTGCGGGCGCATTCACAATCGCACCTCCCTGTCTCTTGGTCGTCCGATTAGCGAACATGGCTAGGGGCTGGCGTGTATTGGATGCGACCTCATTCCAGGGGGTTGTGGGAGGTGCACGCGGCAAGATCTTCTTTGATTCAGGTGACGAACAGCGCCAGTTGGTGCCTGCCGAGGAGATTGCCTTGCTATTCCTTGGGAAGAAAACTCAACTCACAACTGCTGCTCTCTACTACCTGACCAAGCACGACATTGCAGTCTTGGCCTGTGATTGGAGGGGTGTCCCTTTCGCAGGGATGTACCCCTGGGGTGATCACGGGCGTGTGGCAGCGCGTCACATTGCCCAAGCGGAGCTGTCATTGCCTAGGCGGAAGAATGCCTGGATGCAGTTGGTGAGAGCAAAGATCCGTGGCCAAGGGTTGGTGCTTGCGGAGAGGGACGATCTCGGTGGAGCGCATCTGCTTGCGATGGTGAAACGAGTGAGGTCAGGAGATCCGGACAATATCGAAGCTCAGGCTGCTCGCTTCTATTGGTCTCGGCTCTTTGATGACTTCCGCAGGGACCAAGTTTCAGAAGATGCCGTCAATGTGATGCTGAACTATGGATACATGGTGCTGCGAGGCTACGGCGTGCGCGCTTGCCTAGCGGCAGGATTGTCACCTCCGATCGGCATCCATCATCATGGGCGCGCCAACTATTTCAACTTGGTAGATGACTTGATCGAGCCGTTTCGACCTGCGATCGACCATGTTGTTGCCGGGTTCCCATCTGGCGCAAACATTGACGATGCTGAAGTTAAGACGGCCTTGGTTGCGGCCGCATCTCAACCCTTTTCGCCCGAAGGGCACCGAATTTCCAAAGTCTTCGACGATCTTGCCCAACAAGTAGGAAGATATATGGAAGGAGAGATCGACAAGGTCCAGGTCTTGGCTTGGTCAGGCCCGCAGCAGGCGGTGGATTCAGGTGGCGAAGAGTAATGAGTCAGGCATGTGGAACTTGGTCATGTTCGATCTGCCGGTCAAGACGAAATTGCAGCGTACGCATGCGAACAACTTCCGCAAGTTGCTCATTGACTTAGGGTGGTCACGCGAGCAATACAGCGTCTATGTGCGCTACGTGCCCACCGGTATGAGCGTTGCTCCGGAGATCAAACAGGTCCGCGACCAGATCCCAAATTTGGGCAAGGTTGAGGTCCTGGCGATCACGGATCGCCAATGGTCCAAAGCACTTCGATTCTTCAACGCTCAAGAAGAGTCGCCGCTCAGCGCACCTGACCTGTTGACCCTCTTCTAGCAGCCAGATTTTCATGCGACGTTGAGTCTCTGGGACCCAATCCACCGTACAGACTCCAGTTTCTTGATGCACTAGGACTTGCATTCGTGCAGCTCAGAGCCACATTCCGAGGCTCCCTGAAGTCTATACGGGGGATTGGGGACTGAATCCCAGCGTTTCGCCAAGGTAGCGGCCCTTCATGAGAAGTCTATACGGGGGATTGGGGACTGATTCCCAGCTTGATGCCGTCGTGAGTGCAGGCGTGCCGAAGTCTATACGGGGGATTGGGGACTGATTCCCAGCCCGTACGGGTGGGAACAGTATCCGGGCTGAAGTCTATACGGGGGATTGGGGACTGATTCCCAGCTGTCGGAGACCCGCGCTTTGCCGAAGACGAAGTCTATACGGGGGATTGGGGACTGATTCCCAGCCGTGGAGTCGAACACTGAGCGGGCCGGGGAAGTCTATACGGGGGATTGGGGACTGATTCCCAGCGTGGGACTCTGAGTATGCCTAACGTCAAGAAGTCTATACGGGGGATTGGGGACTGATTCCCAGCGAACAAGCTCTTGCCGAGTCAGTGAGTTGAGACTAGAGTGACTCTGACTGATTCCCAGTAAGATGCTCCTTGTTTGAGCATCCGAATGCTCCACGGTTCGCCGTCAGGCGAACGTCAGAAAGGGCCCGGCTTTGCCGGGCCCTTCACGAATTTTAGGTCCATTTTCAGGGAACGCCGTGAGGTTGCGTGGGTGCACGGGTTTCGAAGCCCGAGGTCACGCCCCTAGTCGCACGATCTGCGCTGCCAGGTCAACCAAGGTGCGTGCGCGGCGTACTAGTGGGTCGGCTCTGTGTCTTGTGATGAGTGCAGTCCCGTATTCCACGTCGCCCTTGGCAGCAATCAGTTCTCTGAGGGCTCGTTCGGCGACCGTTGCTGACTCGCGCTTGCCAAGAGCTGTCTTCATTTGCTTGGCGGCGGTGGCGTGGTCTTTGCTCTTCACAGTCGCTCCTGTGAGTGCGGTGACGATCGCGTCCTTTGCGCTTATTCCCGCATGAATCGCATCGCCTGCAGCAGGGGTGAATCTCTCCGCGACTAGATTGCTTTCTGCCGAAGCCAGATATTCCTCGGCCTTGCGTAGGAATGCCTTTGCGTGGTTCCGCTGCTCTGCTGTAGTCATCTGGAGCTGCCGGCCAATAACTGTGGCGCTGAGCCGATCAGGGCGATACCGTCTCTGAGTATCTCGGCGACTATCGGCTCATTGGAGTTTGCCAGTTGGGCGAACTCAGCAACTGTGAAGGTCAAGACGTCGCAGTCATTGCCAAGCCTCGACCGTACGGCGTCCTCAAGATCGATGCGCCCATCCCAGTTGGCTTGTGCGATTACCGCGAGGTCAACATCGCTATGTGCAGTCGCTTCACCCCGTGCCACCGACCCAAACACGAGTACTGATTCCACTTGTGGATCCACCTGCGTTGCGACCACTTCGCGCAGCATTTGCGCTGGGTCTACGAGCGCGCGCAGGTGAAGCACAGCGACGTGGTCGTCATTGATCGTGTGTACGCCGGCTCGTCCGACAACTTCAGTGTGTATGAGCCCGATCGCGTGCAGAGATTTTAGTGCCTCTTGGACGGTCCAGAGGCTGTGACGGTCACTGACAAGGCCATGGACTTGTCGACCAGTCAATGGAATGCCGGTGCGTAACAGAGCGGACAGGACCGCACCCTGTGCGCCAGGGATAAGTCCGCCAAAAGGTTGACCGAAATCCATGTGACCAAAATACCAGTCATATGAATGATATTCCAGTCATTAGGCGGTTGCTGCGACCGCAGGACCGAGCGCTATTGCGCTGGGCGGATATAGGTTGGGGGGAACCACTACTTCCAACTCCTAGGAGACACCCATGTCGCTTCCCGAGCCAAAACCCAATGCGTGGGCCCTCGTCACAGGAGCTTCTTCTGGGATAGGTGTCGAGCTTGCTCGTGGCCTGGCCCGACGGGGCCACTCAGTTATCTTGGTGGCCCGTCGTACAGATCGACTCGAGACGTTGGCTGCTGAATTGCGAGAGTTCGGCGTCGAGGTGCGGGTTGAGAGCGCTGACCTGGCAGACGCAGAAGCGCGCGCGAGGTTGTTGGCCACGCTGGCAGAGCTTGACGTCTCGGTGCTGTGCAACAACGCGGGCCTGGGCTCGGTCGGCGATGTCGTCTCCCTGGATGCTGGCTCGGAGCTCAATCAGGTGGCCGTCAACGTCACCGCTGTTGCCGAGCTCACCTATGCGCTGCTCCCACGACTCGTCTCTCGGGGCAGTGGTGCGATCTTGATGGTCGGGTCGACCGCCGGCTACCAACCGATGGCCGGTCAGGCAACATATGCCGCGACCAAGGCCTTCGTAAACTCCTTCTCCCAGGGCCTGTGGCAGGAGCTTCGTGGCACTGGAGTGACCTGCACACTGCTGGCTCCGGGGCCGATCGCGACTGAGTTCAACCAAGTCGCTGGCTACGGCAAGAACGACTCTCGCATCGCCTCCATCTCGTTGACCGCGGCCGACTGCGCCGCCGCGGCGCTTGAAGGAATGGACCGCGGCCGTCGGGTCGTCGTACCAGGAAAACTGGCGAAGCTCGCGGTCGCCTCAAGCAGCCTGAGCCCCACCCGATTGACCTTGCCGATCATGCAGCGGGCGGTCGCCGCGCTTCACTGACTCGTCAGCTTGTCGCACTGATGACTTCGAGCGGCAACTCAGCATCATTGGGATAAGGCAGTGAGAGCGTCACGCGACTTGCCGCCCCGGCGAATCGCTCACGCAGGGCCGGGCCGACCTGTTGAATCTCGCCGACCACGGCGAAGGTATTCAGCACGTCATCATCGATCAGATTGGCCAGTTCGTCCCAGCGCCCTTCGCGGGTGAAGCTGTGTGCTGCACTGTGAAGCTCACCCCAACGGTGGTGATCAAGCACGGGCTTGTAGGCCGGCGTTGATGCGTAGAAGCCGATCTGCTTGCGGGTGCCAGCGATCGCGGCAGCCAACTCCGTCTCGTCACGAGCGGTCGCGACCATCGCCATCGTGGCGATCTCGAAGGGCCGCTCACTAGCTGCCCGCCCTGCCTTGACCGCTGGAGTCAGCACGTCGGTCAGATAGGAGCGGGAGATCAACGGGTGACACAACAACCCGTCACCGACTCGACCTGCCGCCTCCACCATCTTGGGGCCTACCCCCGCGACCCAGACCTTGGGTGGTGTGGGCAAAGGTGCCGGGCGAAACAGCGGCGGCATCAGGGTGTGCTGATAGAAGTCGCCACGGAAGTCGAGCTTGGCCCCGGTCTCCCATGACTCCCAAATCGCCCTTAGCGCAGCGACGTACTCCTCCATCCGAGCGGCCGGCCGCGACCAAGGCATCGAAAAGCGCCGGGTGATGTGCGGCTTGATCTGGGAGCCGAGCCCCAGGATGTAGCGGCCCTGGGAGAGTTGCTGCAGGTCATAGGCGGAGTACGCCGTGACCATGGGTGTGCGGGCAAAGGCCAGGGTGATGCCGGTGCCGATCTCGATCCGCTGCGTGGCCGCGGCTGCCAGCGCCAACGTGATGTTGGGGTCGTGAGCGCCCTCTGGGGTGAAAAACCCGGACACGTCTCCTCGCGCCTCGGCTGCTTGTGCGCGCTCAGCTGCCTGAGTGGGCCCTCCGTGGAAGGAGACGTCGAATAGTGGGCGCTGCATGGGGCTCATTGTGCCGTCAGGGGAGTGCCTATCGGAGAGTTGCGGTAAAAAGTGGTCGCTATAGCGACCACTTTTTACCGCAACTCCAGCAAGACTCCCGGATTGAGGATCAAAGCCGGGTCGAGCGTCCGTTTTGCGGCCCCAAGCGCTTGGGCAAACACGTCGGGGCGCTGCGCGTCGTACGACGGGCGATGGTCGCGCCCCACAGCATGGTGGTGGGTGATCGTGCCGCCGTTGGCGATGATCGCTTCACTCACCGCGGCCTTGATCTCATCCCATTGGGCCACCAGGCTTCCCCAGCGTCCGGGTGCATAGATGCCGTAATAAGGGGCAGGCCCATCTGGATAGACATGGGTGAAGCGACAGGTGATCAGGCCACTGCCGCAGACTCGATTGATCGCGTCTTGCGCGGCATGCGTGATCGCGGCGTGCAGCGTCTCAAACTGATCCCAGGTGCAAGCCGTCTCGAAGGTCTCCGCGATCATGCTCCGCCGCGCCAACGCATCACGCTGGTAGGGCATCTTGATGAAGGCCGAGCGCCAAGCGCTGGCTCCGTCGGCAGTCTGCTCCGCACCCTGAGGCGTACGACGAGCAACCGACGCGACCGTGCCCCGATGCTCACCGACGATCTCCAGGGCACGGTCGAGCCAGGGGCTGACCGGGTGATCGGCGGACTCGAAAGCGATGATCGCCATGCCTCCGCTGACCATTATGCCGGTGCTCAATAGCGCCTCGCCGGAGTCGAGCAGGCGGCAGTTGGTTGGGTAGAGCCCGGCCTGGGCCACGGCCCGGGTCGCGGCGACGGCATCGGCGTAGGAGTCGAAGGTGATCGTGGCGGTCTCCTGCCCTTGGGGCCGCGACTGCAAGCGCATCCAGGCTTCGGTGATCACACCCAAGGTGCCCTCTGACCCCAAGACCAGGCGATCCGGCGATGGGCCCGCGCCCGAACCAGGCAGGCGACGCGACTGGCTCACCCCGGCTGGGGTGACCATCCGGATCGACTCGGTGAGATCGTCAATGTGGGTGTAGAGAGTGGCGAAATGGCCACCGGCCCTGGTGGCCAGCCAGCCGCCGAGAGTCGAGAACTCAAATGACTGCGGGAAGTGCCGCAGGGTGAGCGAATGCTCACGCAGTTGCGCTTCGAGATCGGGGCCGTAGGCGCCAGCCTGGATCCGCGCGGCTCTGCTGGTGGGGTCGACTTCAAGCACCTGCCGCATCCGCGAGGTGTCGAGGCTGATCGCTGGCCCGTCGAAGCGTGGCTCCACGCCACCAACCACTGAGCTCCCACCGCCATACGGGATCACTGCGATCTCGGCCTCGGAGCACCAGTCGAGCAGGGCCGTGACCTCCTGCTCGTCGCCCGGATAGGCGACCAGATCAGGCACCTGAGCGACATCGCCTTGCAGATTGCGTACGACGTCACGGAAGGCCTTGCCTCGTGCGTGCGACAGGCGGTCGGTGACGTCTTGACTGCACAGTTCACTCAGCGCACTCGGGGGCGCGACCCTCGGGGCTGGCACTCCGAGATCACTGGGGTTGGGCGGCGGGTGATCGGTGAAGTCGTGGTCGGGCGCAAGCAGCCGCACCCGCTCGATCAGCTCTCCAACCTCACCTTCGCTCAGTGCGGCCTTGGTGGAGCCCCAGCCCCACCACGAGCGGTCATGGTTTGGTCGCGAGGTCGTCATTGACCGAGGTTAGCCTCAAGCAGCAGCACACTGCCACGACCGGGCAGTCGCAGCCGAGTGCTGAAGGCACCCTCGCCCTCGTGCGTGCGCACCCGCCACCCGTCACGGCCCCAGCGATCAAGACTCACGCTCTGGGCTACGGGCAGTTGGTTGACGATCAGGCGTGCTCGCCCCGATTTGGTACGACGCTCCCAGACGTCGAGCCCGGGTCGCCGGGCGATGATCTGCCCGGCGCTGACCAACGGGTCTTGGGCCAGGGAGATCAAGGTGGGGTCGCAGAGCGCTTTGATGGTGGCGCCGTCGGATTTGCACAGGTCGTTGCCGGCGAAGAGGGGTGCCGCGAGCATGGCCCACATCGCGACGTGTGACCACGCGGCTGGGCCGGTGATCGAGCCGAGCCCGGCCACGAGCATGTCGGGGTCGTTGACTGCGCCGGGGCGCGAGACAGGTGACCAGCGTTGGGTGCGGTGCGCATGCCAGAGGATGTGCCACCAACGCGGCGACAGGTCGAGCGTGGTGCGCCACATGTGAGCGACGCCTGGGGCCCACTCCCAGGGGCGCGATCCGCCGTATTCGCTGATCGAATAGATCATGTCTGTGGGAGCTTGGTCGATCAGTTCGGCCATCTTGGTGAAGGCGGCTCGCTCGTTGATGCCGGTGCCGCATGAGTCGCCGCGGCACCAGTCGTATTTGAGGAGCTCGACTCCCCAACCGAGGAGTTGCTCGAGGTCTTGCGCCTCGTGTCCGTAGCTGCCCAGACCCGATCCGAGGCCATAGCCTTCATAGATCTCAGCGCAAGTACGACGTCCAGGCGTGAGGTAGAGCCCCAGGCGCAGGCCACGCTGTCGGATCTGATCGCCCAGCCAGTCCATCCCCGACGGGAAGCGGTCGGGGTCGGGGACGAGCCGACCGCCTACCCGGGTGGCGTGCTGCCAACCGTCGTCGATCACGAAGTAGTCGTAGCCTGCGGTGAGGAGTCCGCGATCGACCATGACGTCGGCGACCTCCAGCAGAGTCTGCTCGTCGAGCTTGGTGCCGAAGGCATTCCAGGAGTTCCACCCCATTGCCGGGGTGAGGCGTGCGCTCAGCACGGTGGCCGTGGTGTCATCGCACGCCCTTGACCTTCACGATCAGGACTGCGCCGGTGAGGGTCAGGCCGGCCGCGATGATGTAGAGGCCGGCATATCCCAGCCCTTGGGCCAAGACCTGCGCGGCGATGAAGGGGGCGGCGGCGTTGGGGATGGCGACGGCGAGATTCATCAAACCCATGTCTTTGGCGCGGTCTTCTTCCGACGGCAGGATCTGGTTGATCAGTGCTTGGTCGATGGCTTGGTATACGCCCCAGCTCATGCCGAGCACAATCGCTGCGACGATAACGAATGAGAACTCCTGGGCGAAGACCAGGATCAGGGCGGCGATTGCCACACCGGCCGACGACAGCCCGACGTAGATCTTGCGGCGCCCGCTGCGATCAGATGACCGCCCCGACCAGACAGCGGTGATGATCACGCACACGGCATAGATGATCGACAAGATCATCACGCCCTGATTGGCGGCGTCGGTCTTCATGCCGATCCGGTCGCGCAGGTAGTAGAGCAGATAGAACAACGCGATCGCCTGGGCCATCGTGACGAGCAGGCGGGTGATGAAGACCCACCAGAAGTCGGTGGCTTCTGACCACTTCGGCAACAGCGGGCCATGGGCCTTGCGCTCGACGATCTTGGTTGATGGCTGGTCGCGATCGACGAGCAGGAAGGGGAGTACGCCGCACATCAGCACCGCGGCGGTGATCAGGTAGGCGATCTTGATCGAAAGCATCGCCCCCACGACGCTGCCAGCCACGACGGCGATCGTGTAGGTCACGCCCATGACTCCCGAGATGGTGCCATATTGCTGGGTTGGTACTCGGTCTGGAGGGATGGTTTGCGCGCTGGTGATGCTGAAGGCCAAGACAAGTTGGAAGAAGGCCCAGATCGCAAAGAGGAAGGCATACCCCGGGGCAAATGCCGCGCCCAGGAGAGCTGCGGCAGCCGCGATCGCGCCACCAAGCACCCAGGGTGCGCGACGGCCGAAGCGCGAGTGAGTGCGGTCGGAGAGCACGCCGACGATCAAGGAGCCGGCCATCGAGGTGATGCCGCCGACGCCCATCAGCCAGCCGAGCAACTGCTCCTTGTTGCCTGGATGCCAGATCAGGATCTGGTTGGCGATCAGCAGCTGCGACGGGGTCGACCAAGCGATATTTTGCCCGAAATACATCAAGCCATATCGGCTGATCCAGCCTGTGCTGACTTGTGCACGGTGATCATCGAGCTCTGACGGAGAGGTGTACACCCGCACAGTGTGGCAGGAGCGTGCCCCTGTGTGGTGCGTACGACGATCACAAATCGATGAACTTCGCCCACGGGCCGCTGTTTTGTTGGGTGCCCAGATACACTTCGGGCATCTCGGCAGTTCCTGAGGAGGACTCATTCCAATGAAAAGCAGCAATCCGGTTTTCAACCGGTCGGAGGCGTTCAACGGTCGCGTTGACCCCAACACCACCTACCCGGGCGCCGGAGGCTATGCAGACTTCGGTCAGGCCCCGGCCACTCATCAAGTCCCAGGCAGCGTGCAGCCCGGTCGGATGAGCATCGACTCGGTCGTGCAGAAGACCGGCATCACTCTTGGAGTGCTGCTGATCGCTGCTGCCGCGACTTGGCTGCTCACCGGTAACCCGGTCGAGGGCTCTCCTGAGCAGGTGCAACAGGCTGCTGCCAGCCTTTACATGCTCTCGATGGTCGGCGCCTTTGGTGCCTTCATCCTGTCGCTGGTCAACTCCTTCAAGAAGGTCGTCAGCCCGGCACTGGTCTTGGCTTTCGCGGCCCTTGAGGGCGTGTTCCTGGGGGCCACCAGCAAGGTCTTCCAGTTGGCCTTCGGCCCCGGCATCGTGCCTGGCGCGGTGATCGGCACAGTCGCTGCCTTCGCTGGCACCTTGGCTGCCTACAAGTTCTTCCACATCAAGGTCGGCAACAAGTTCCGGATGTGGGTGATCGGCGCGATGTTTGGCTTCGTGGGGCTCTCACTGCTCAATCTCGTGCTCAGCTTCTTCGGAGCTGACTTCGGCTTCAATGGCTTTGGCACGATGGGCCTGATCGCCAGCGCCGTTGGCCTTGGTCTCGGCGTACTGATGCTGATCCTCGACTTCGACTTCGTCGAGCGCGGCATCGCCGTGGGCCTGCCGGAGCAGGAGTCTTGGCGGGCCGCCTTCGGTCTGACGGTCTCCCTGGTCTGGATCTACATCAATCTGCTGCGCATCCTCGCGATCCTGCGCGGCGACTGATCGAGCGCCCAACAGGGCACCAAGCACGTCGAACTGGGCGGTCGGGTCTCACCCGGCCGCCCAGTTCCTTTGCCCGGCCCTAGGGTGGATGTCATGGACTACGCAGACTCGTTGCTAGATCTGGTTGGCAACACTCCTCTGGTCAAGCTCAACCGGGTCGTGGGGGATGCCCCCGGACTGGTGCTTGCGAAGGTCGAATATCTCAATCCCGGCGGCTCGGTGAAGGATCGGATCGCGATCAAGATGATCGATGCCGCCGAGGCAACGGGTGAGCTCAAACCGGGCGGCACGATCGTGGAGCCGACCAGCGGCAACACCGGCGTCGGCTTGGCTCTGGTCGCTCAACAGCGCGGCTACAAGTGCATCTTCGTGTGCCCCGACAAGGTCAGCGAAGACAAGCGCAATGTGCTCAAGGCCTACGGCGCTCAGGTCGTGGTCTGCCCGACCGCGGTGGCGCCTGAGCATCCCGACAGCTACTACAACGTCTCTGATCGACTGGTCAGGGAGACCCCTAATGCCTGGAAGCCCGATCAATACTCCAATCCCAACAACCCGGCCTCCCACTATGAGTCGACAGGCCCGGAGATCTGGGAGCAGACCGACGGCAAGATCACCCATTTCGTCACCGGCATGGGCACCGGCGGCACGATCAGCGGCATCGGACGCTATCTCAAGGAGCGCAATCCCCAGATCCAGGTGATCGGAGCCGACCCGGTCGGGTCGGTGTACTCCGGAGGCACGGGGCGCCCCTATCTGGTCGAGGGGGTGGGCGAAGACTTCTGGCCTGACACCTACGACGCCTCGATCGCCGACCGCGTGATTGAGGTCAGTGACGCCGACTCGTTTGCGATGACCCGTGAGTTGGCCCGCACCGAGGGGCTGCTGGTCGGCGGCTCGGCCGGCATGGCGGCCTTCGCGGCGGTGCAGGTCGCCAAGGAGGTCAACGACCCTGACGCGGTGATCGTCGTACTCCTGCCCGACTCCGGGCGTGGCTATCTCACCAAGATCTTCAACGACGAGTGGCTGGCCACCTATGGCTTTGACAATGGCGAGTCCACCTCGCAGACGATCGGTGAAGTGCTGCATGCGAAGTCCGGCGACCTGCCGGCGCTCGTGCACACCCACCCCACCGAGACGGTCGCCCAGGCGATCGCGATCATGCAGGAGTACGGCGTCTCGCAGATGCCCGTCGTACGCGCCGAGCCACCGATCGTGGCGGCCGAGGTGGCGGGGTCGATCTCGGAGCGGGTGCTGCTCGATGCGCTGTACGCCGGATCGGCCAAGCTCTCTGACACCGTGGGGCAGCACATGAGCGAGCCGCTGCCAAATGTGGGCAGTGGGACTGATGTGCATGATGCGGTTGGTGCGCTTGCTGAGGCGGATGCCCTTCTAGTCCAGGAGGACGGTAGACCGATCGGGGTGCTGACTCGCCAAGACTTGTTACATTTTTTGTCGCGAAATTGATCGCGAAACTAGCGTGTCGCGGCGAGATACCCAATAAATTGGGGGTTGTTGCGTCAGGCCAACGCAACGGGCGAAGCGGGCACTCCCCTCGGGGACTCCCTCCATCTGTGCATCGTTTCGCCATGAGCGCCGACGGAGTGGGTCTCCCAAGTTCACTCCGTCGGTGCTCGCACGTAAGGTGGCAGTCTGATGTCTTCAGCCACCTATCGTGTTATTGCAGCGGGGAGCAGCCACGAGATCACCGTGCAGCGCTCTCGGTTTTTGTGCACGCTCGAGCGCGTCCACAGTGAAAACGATGCTCGCAATGTGATCAGCGATATCAGAGGCAAACACTGGGAGGCTGCCCACCACTGCTCGGCCTTCATCATTGGCCCAGATGGAGCCTTGCGTCATGCAAATGACGACGGCGAGCCAGCCGGCACGGCCGGGCCCCCGATCCTCGAGGTGCTCAAGGGCGCTGAGGTCAGCGATGTGGTCTGTGTGGTGTCGCGCTGGTTTGGTGGCACCCTGCTCGGCACGGGTGGTTTGGCTCGGGCCTATGCCGACGCGGCTCGACAGACCTTGGCCAAGACCACGATCGTGGAGCGATCCCTCCAGCAGGTTTGCCAGGTTGAGCTCGACATCCTCGACGTCGGTCGCGTCGAGCATGCCTTGCGCGGGCGTGGCGCTCACGTCTTGGGCGTCGACTACCACAGCTCTGCGATCCTCAACTTCGTGGTGCACTCAGCCTTGTTGGTGATGGCCATTGAGCTCGTCGCGCAAATGACGAGTGGTGCCGGCGATCTCAAGGTGCTCGGCAGCGAGTGGGTGGATCACAGCTAGTGCTGATCTTGTTGCCCCCGTCTGAGGGCAAGGCGCTTCCAGCACGCGGCAAGCCCCTCGACCTGGACTCACTTTGCCTGCCGCAGCTCAATCCCGCCCGCGAACAAATCCTCTCTGCTCTTGTCGAGTTGTGTTCGGGTGATCCTGTTGATGCAGCGCAGGTGCTGGGTCTTGGAGGCACTCAACAACAACTCGTCGAGGTCAACGCCTCCGTTGTCACGGCGCCTTCAGCTCGTGCCGACCAGATCTACACCGGGGTCTTGTACGACGCTCTCGACCTGGCCTCCCTGTCGACGTCAGCAAAGGGTCGGGCGGCAAGGAGCCTGCTGATCGCATCGTCACTGTTTGGGATGGTCCGTCCCACCGACCGGATCCCCAGCTATCGACTCAGCGGAGGCACGGTGCTCCCCGGTGTGGGTGGGGTGGCGGCGTACTGGCGCAAGCACCTCGATGAGGTCATGAATGAGCGAGTCGGCAACCGACTCCTCCTCGATCTGCGCTCCAGTGTGTACGTCGGTTTCTGGAAACCAACCGGAGCCAAGACCGCCAGCATCAGGGTGCTCCACGAGACCAATGGGCAACGCAAAGTGGTCAGCCACTTCAACAAGGCGACCAAGGGTCGCATCGTCCGCTCGCTGCTCACCGAGGGTGTCAGCCCGAGGAATCCCTTGGCTCTGGCCGATAACCTTAGGGACTTGGGGTGGTTTGTCGAGACCACTCAGCAGGCCCATGGGCACCAACTTGACGTGATCGTCGACGACATCTGAGCAGAGAGGATCAGCATGGCCAAGGGCAAACGCCGCGCTCCCAAGCGCCGTCGCCCGGTTGCGCGCATCCTGCTGTCGAGCCTCTTGGTTGTCGGGCTGATCGGCACTCTCAGCATTGGTTGGTTTGTCTACAAGGGCAATCAGGTCAGCAGCAAGGTCTTCACCAGCGGTGGCGGTGTGCAAGACATGCTCAAGGGCGCTCCGCTCAAGCAAGATCGCAATGGCCGGATCAATGTCTTGGTCTTCGGCACCTCCCAAGACGACCCAGCCCACTCAGGCGGTGAGGGTGGGCAGGGCATGTGGCTCACCGACTCAATCCAATTGGTCAGCATCGATGCCAAGACCCAGGAGTCGGTGATGGTGGCCATCCCGCGCGACACCTGGGTGACTCTGCCCAAGCCCTGTGTGGTCGGCTATCAGTCGAAGATCAACGCCGTCTTCGAGTGCGCAGCGGCAGGCGATCGAGATGCCCCTGACTACGACCCGCACTTCTTCAGCTCCCTGCCTAAGGAAGTCACCAAATATCGCAAGCGTGAGGCCGCAGGTGCGCGCGCCTTGATGAATGTCGTCGGGCAGGTCACGGGCCTCAAACCCTCCTACTACGTGCATGTCAACTACTCCGTCGTACGCGACAGTGTCAATGCAGTCGGCGGGGTGAAGGTCAATATCGTCGGGTCGGGCCACGAAGGCATCTTCGACGCCAACCTCGACTATCCATGCCCACAGGAGAAGATGTCGTGTCGGCGGGTCTACTACCCCCGCGATGGCGTCTACAAGCTCAACGGCACCCAAGCACTCAATCTCGCTCGGGCCCGTGGCGACGGCACCTCAAAGACCAATCCCTATGCCTGCATGCAGTTTGGTCTTGATCGCGGCGAGTTTGACCGCGCGGCCAATCAGCAGAAGATCATGAATGCTCTCAAGACGAGCGCAGTCTCTGCTGGCACTCTCGTCAATCCGCTCAAGCTCAACAAGCTGATGGACGCCATGGGCAACAACATCATCACCAATCTCAACGCCTCTGAGGGGCGTACGGCGATCGATCTGGGCAACTCCATGGGGGAGATGAAGTCGATCAGTTTGGTCGACCCCAAGCAGCCAGTGATGACCACGGGTCAGATCTCCTCTCAATCGGTGGTGATCCCGCGCGCTGGCGTTGGTCAGTGGGGGTCGATCTCGCGCTATATCAAGGAGCAGATCAAGGAGCTCGAACGCCCAGCGAAGCCCTCACCTGACGCGAGCTCGGCGCCCAGTGGTGGATCGGAGCCGTCCGACGAGCCGACCAAGAAGGCTTCACCAAGTGCGAAGCCGACCTACGAGCCGCCGTACACCTGCGCGGGGATCGACTGAGCGGCCCTCAAGGATTGGCCGGCCTCGGCGATTGGGCGGGCCTCAACTACTGAGTGGCGTCCGTCTACAGAAGGATCAGCCGGCCGCTAGCCCAACCAGGGTC